>RCUU01001343.1_pt1 | contig 11885 bp, 4 predicted proteins | sample 2166211 | NCBI WGS metagenome assembly RCUU01 (sample SAMN09932620, study PRJNA488358) | compost metagenome | feature: garden; material: soil; isolation source: compost soil in phenylacetic acid-enriched culture | place: Germany: Experimental Botanical Garden Goettingen | collected 2016-01-27
GCCGGCATGGACGAGTGGAACACCCGTCAGCATGGCGGTTCCGGGCTGACCCAGCGGGTTCGCGACAGCCGCATCAGCATGGCCGAAGCCGAAGCCGAAACCATCGCCTTCCTGGAGAAGTGGGTGCCGAAGGGCAAGTCGCCGATCTGCGGCAACAGCATCTGCCAGGACCGTCGCTTCCTTTATACCCACATGAAATCCCTGGAAAGCTATTTCCACTACCGCAACCTCGACGTGTCCACGCTCAAAGAGCTGGCTGCGCGCTGGGCACCGGACGTGCGTGACAGCTTCAAGAAGGGCAGCACTCACCTGGCCCTGGACGACATCCGCGAATCGATCGCCGAGTTGCAGCACTACCGCAAGCATTTCATCAAGTTCTGAATCACGGCCGTCCGTACCGGACCCATCGCGAGCAAGCTCGCTCCCACAGGTACAGCGCCGCCCCTATGGGAGCGGGCCTGCTCGCGATGACGTCAGTTCAGTCACCTTGGATGGCTGAGGCGAATCTCGGGCGCCCTCTTTTGGTGCCTGGATGAACTGAGTAGACTGCGCGCCTTTCTGCAAGGACCGCCACTATGCTGCTGATGCTCTACCTGATCGCCATCACCACCGAAGCCATGACTGGCGCCCTCTCTGCCGGCCGGCGCGGCATGGACTGGTTCGGTGTAGTGCTGATCGCTTGCGTCACGGCGCTGGGCGGCGGTTCGGTGCGAGATGTGCTGCTCGGGCACTACCCGCTGACCTGGGTCAAACACCCGGAATACCTGGTGCTGACCACGGCTGCCGCCATGATCACGGTGTTCACGGCGCGCTGGATGCGGCATCTGCGTTCACTGTTCCTGGTACTCGACGCCATGGGCCTGGTGGCGTTCACCCTGATTGGCTGCATCACCGCCCTGGAAATGGGCCATGGCATGTTGGTGGCATCGGTCAGCGGTGTGATCACCGGCGTATTCGGCGGCATCCTGCGGGATATTTTCTGCAACGATATTCCGCTGATTTTCCGGCGTGAACTTTATGCCAGTGTTTCGTTTGCGGCGGCATGGTGTTACATGCTGTGTATCTACCTGCAATTACCCGGTGAACAATCGATTCTGATCACCCTGTTCGGTGGGTTTTTGCTGCGCTTGCTGGCGATCCGTTTCCACTGGGAAATGCCCAAGTTTGTTTATAACGACGAGCATTGAGTGTTATAGCTCTTGTTGCTGCAAGAGAATGTGCGGTAATTATTTAGCACTTTATGAACTGTTGCTTTTTATAAGCTGAATTTTCATTTCAGTTTATAGGCGACAAGTAATGGTTGACGCATGTTCAGAGACTTGCACGGGTAATAGTCGTAATCAATTCATCGAAGAAAAAATCCCGAACTGGCTGATCCAGGCGTTACCTCACAGACGCTTGGCGCTGCGACAAGCGCCTGTGGCCGTTGCTGATTGGTACAGAACCGCCTCAAAGGCCTCTCACGCTGCCCTGGCCCAAGCTGTCAAGACTGCCTGGTTGTCGCAGTCCAGGCTGGATAAAGTGTTCGAGCCGCTTGCCGATGCCCGTCGGTTTGCCGAGCCTTTGCTCCAGAAGGCGTTGAAAGATCGTTTTGGAGTTGAACTGGATGTCTCCCGAACGTTTCTGCGGCTCTACCTGCCAACGGGAATTTTGAATGGATATAAAGTTAAAACCCTTTCTCTGCTTGATGCAGCGTTGCATAACTTCGAAGTGAAGGAGTCGGCTGCGAATTATTTTGACAGTGCGTCCTGTTTTATCAGTGAGCCCGATGCTCGTGGTCACTTCAGTATTCTGTCGCTTAATAAGCGGATAGGTATTGATGCGTTTATTTTGGCTTGCCGCGATCTGGATATCGGTGGTCAGTACTCACAGCAATTGGAAGCCATGTTGTTACCGACGGATGCGGTAGCCAAGGCCGTCCTGGAATACAGAGTAAAAACCAGTCAAAAGGACGCGTTCAGAGCGGCGGTGTTGTTGGCGCGGATGAAAGGGGATATTTGCGCGGATTCACAGGTCTTGCTGTTGCGCCTGCTTGATGGGGTGCGCAGCCCGGGCATGCATTGTTATCAATTGCAGATCATGACGGCCCGGCTGACCGGGATCATGCTGCTGGCCGGTGATCTGGAGCGTTCTTCCTGGGTTGAGCCGCTTTTGGTTTACATCCCCGATGATCCACTGCACCCGATCAAGGAATATCCGTCGACGCTGGCGTTCAGGGCGACATTGATTGAGCAACTGCGCTCTCCGGTCTACCAAAGGTTTTTTGCACGGTTTATTGATCATGCGCAGCGCGGGGCGTTTTTTGCCGCGCTCGACCAGCAATTGAACGTTGTGAAGTGGCATCCCCCGCAACCAGCAGATCCACGACCCGCCTGGCGCAATACGCCAATTGATAAACCCGTACTGCGATTTCACATGCATAAGGTTCAGAGTGATCCGTGGCAATGGTTGTATCAGGGCGCGCTCAACAAAATCCTCAATGATGCACGCAATATCGCTGTGCCCACAGCGGACGAAGACCGTCAGTCTCGCTGGGAGTTTTGGGACAGTCTGCAGAACGTGGCGTCCATCATTCTTCAGGTCGCCACCTTGGTGGCCGTGCCGTTCGTGCCTTTCGCGGGCGAGTTGATGCTGGCCTACACCGCCTATCAATTGCTGGACGATACCTTTACCGGCATTCTCGATTGGGCCGAGGGGCAGGTCGCCGAGGCGGCCGACCATTTGCTGGGCATCGCCGAAAACCTGGCGCAACTGGCGGCTTTCGGAACGGCGGCGACTGTGGTTGGCAGAGTGCTGGCGATCAAGCCTTCGGCATTTGTCGAGGGGCTCAAGCCGGTGACGCTGCACGACGGCCGCACACGCTTGTGGAATCCTGACCTTGCGCCTTACGAGCAATCGGTCTCGCTACCGATGGGAGGTGCTACGGACGAACTGGGTCTTGAGCATCACGCTGGCAAGACTTTCCTCACGCTTGAAAGTCGCACTTATGAAGTGGCTGCCGACCCTGACAGCGGCGCCTACCACGTGCGCCACCCGGAGCGGCCGACCGCCTATCGACCGCGCCTGACCCACAACGGCGAAGGCGCCTGGGCCCATGAAGTCGAGCGCCCGATGGAGTGGCAAGGTGCGCAACTGTTCCGGCGTCTTGGACACTCGGTTGCGGAGTTTTCCGATATCACGGCAAGGCGCATTCTTGCAGTGAGTGGCATCGATGAGGCGGTGCTGCGGGACTTGCATGTTCACTCTCGGCGCCCGCCTGCGTTGCTTGAGGACAGCATTCGGCGGTTCAGGCTCGATGACCGAATCAGTACATTGCGTGCCCAACTGTTGAGTGCCGATCCTGCGGTGTATGCGCGTGTCGAACCGCAGATGCAGGCTCAATTGCTACAGATGCATGGGGTCCGCATATTTGAAAGTCAATTGCGCAATGGCAAGGGCCTGCAAGCCATCGTTGAGTCATTGGACGATGCAACGTTGAAAAAGCTGCTGGGTGTGAACCCGACGTCTGGCGATTCTCTGCCGGCGATTGAAGTTCGCTGCGCGCTACTGCGTGCGCGCATGGCTGACTGGGCCAAGGTGCATCGTTCCGAGTTGTTCAATGCCAGGGAACTTGCGTTCGAACACAGCACCGAAGAGGAAATCCGACAATTACGGCGGGTTTTTCCCGAGCTGCCCAAAACCATTTGCAAGGAGCTATGGCGCAATGCCGGCGCTTCCGAGCATTTGCGAATTCACAACCGACTCGGAATAAGCCGACCAATGGCGTACGAAGCACTGTCTTATTTGCGAGAGCTGCGCCTCAGCCGCGCGTGTGAGGGCCTCTATCTGGAAGCCGTCAGTCATCCGGACAGTGACAGGATCGCACTGCATATGTTCGAAAAAATCAGCGGCTGGTCACCCCATGTTCGCCTTGAGGTGCGCGGCGAACAGTTCACCGGCACATTGCTGGACAGCGTTGGCAGTCCCGAGGCGCCTGTCCTTGGAGTGCTGGTCAGACAGAACGGCAAGTATCAGGCCCATGATGCCTTTGGCGTGCAACTGCATGGATTCGACACCCTCTATGGCGCGGTGATGCATGCGCTTCCCGACGGGCAACGCTCGGCGTTGGGGCTGTCCTACTCGAGCCGGGGCAGTGAGTTGAAACAATTGATCCAGCAACAACCGTTACCCTCGCGCGCTACGCTGCGAAAACTGTTTGCCCAGCCGCCAGTGGGCCCGGACGCCCGTTCGCCCATGGGGCTTGCGGTAGGACGGTCCGGTTATCTGTTGGGCGGTGGGGATTTCAAATCGGTCGAGTCGCGACCCATCGAGCAACGCTTGCGTGCGCTTTATCCAACGCTGTCTGAAGAGGATCTGGCGGACTTGCGTAGCGAGCGCATGACCGGGGATCCATTGCAGGCCGTCACCCGCCTGGAAAACGAGTACCTCACGCTGGTCAATGAGCTGGAGATCTGGGTCAAGGCAGTCCCCGAGCGTCATCCGCTCACCGGTTTGCCACTGGATGCCGGTACTGTCGAGGATCAAGTCCGCAAAAGACAGGCCTTCATGGAAGAGCTCAAAGCCAGTTGGTCGCGCAAGCAGACCTCCGCAAGCCCGTATGAGCCTTACCACTTTTATCTGTACCTCGACATCATCGGCGAGTTGCCGGAACTGTCCGCCGATTTTAGCCATGTGACCGAGTTGGTCTTGGGAAGCCATCATCAGCCCTTGCAAGGGCATGGTTTTCTAAAGGGGTTTACCGGGCTGCAGTTTCTTACACTGGAGGGGATCAACCTGGAGACTTTCCCCATGGAAATTTTTCAGATGCGCCGCCTGGAGTCATTGACGCTTAACCGTTGCGCCTTGCGTCTTTCCGAGCCTGCAGCAGAAGGGCTGTCACGCATTGAAAGCCTGAAGTTGCTGAGTCTCAATGACAATCCATTGGGGATCAGTCCGCATCTGGGATTCATGAAGGGGCTGCGTGACGTTTATCTGCATGATGCCGGGTTATCTGAAGTGCCATCTGGTCTGTCTGGTCTTGAATATTTATCGAGAGTTGATTTGACGTCCAATGACATCATCGAAGTGCCGGACGAATTTTTTGATATTCCGGATACTCGTACCATTGATGTGGATCTCAGTGATAATCCCTTGGGGTTGGAAACTATTGCAGGAATTAATGAGTATCTTGATCGTGCGAGCCTGGATAGAAAGATCTTGATTCGATTTGATGAGTTGCCATCCGAGGAAGATAGTTTTTCAAGTGACTTTGAAGATGGCTCCGCAGACAGTGCTATCAGTAGTGGTGAGGAGAGCGATGGAGGCCAAGGTTGAGTTTTGATGTGGATGCTGTTTACATGGTTTGACTCTTTTCTGTGTGCTGTCTCGTGAATCATTGATGTAGTTTTATCTGTGTGGGGCTGGTCTAAGTCGCTCGGTTCGGCCCTTCATATAACTTCAAGCTATTATTTGATCACGCAAGAGGGAGTCGATTTATGGTGGATGAAAATTCCAGGCCGGCACGGATAACTACGTTCAAAGTACAACTTGACGGTGGAACGGGCGCGCGGTCAAAAACGATTTATGCCAATGGCAGGATGCAGGTCCGGGTTCAAGTGTTACTTGCTGCCGTTGATGGGAGCGGCAAGAAGGTTATGTTGCCGCCGTCGGTTTATCTGACGGTGAGGTTAATCAACTACAAGACCGGAGAATTGTTGGGGGATGGCTGGGAGGCCAGCGCTCCCAACCGTTTCTCGCGAGAGTTATATAACATTCCATTGGACTGGAAGGACGAACCACCACCCGTGGATCCCTACACCCGGGTGATTACCTATTGGGTTTCCAGTTCGGTCGCCCTGGATATGCAGATTGGTGCCGTGGTCATCTTGAATGATGTAGTGATTCGTACCAATGGTACAACAGCCGGATTCAGCGCAACCAGTAGCGTAACAATCGAGGCACAACCTCCGGTTGTTTATGATTTCGCGAAGTTTAACTTGAGTGCAGTTGCAAGCAGTCCTGTTTCTGCGACGACGATTACCCATTTTTACTTGGGATTGAATGTCGAAGGGAAACAGATAAAGCTGGTTGGGTGGTCAAGTCGGATTGATGCGAGCATTAATGTGTTTTCCAGAAATCATTTGGCGTTCGAGTGTCGTGGGTATCATTCGGATAATGCTTACTGGTGGAGGTCGGTCTGCCATGTTGGAGGGGTTGATGAGGCAGAGTTGTTCGTGGTTCTTCCTTCGGGGCGTGAATCGAATAGGCCTCAGATATACCGTGTTCCAATTAATGATAGAAAAGGCATGTTGTCCATTGTTCAGGGGGTGACTCTGGATTTTACTGCTGATGAGTATGTAGGTAAAAAAGGTTTATTTTATTTTACCGTATACGATGTTTTTGGTACGGGACATGATTTGTGCTTGCGTTTTGATAACTCTGTTTTTCCAAACTATTTTGTTCTCGAGAGGGGTTAGCTGTTCTCGTTGAGTTAAAAATGTTTGTATTCAACGAGCATTGATGCACATCAATCAGGATGATGGTATGTCTGAAAAAACAAATACGCCTATTTTTTCCAATGCCTTTAACTTTTCCGAGTTTTTGAGTGGCGGGGTTGACCCCCGAACCGGCCTGTACACGTTCAATTTATCGCTGGGTAATATCAATTCATTGGCGTTGAATGGGCCGTCGCCGGAGATCAGGCTTCAGTTCAGCCCGCTCAATACCATTGATAGCGGATTGGGGGCCGGATGGTCGTTGCCGTTGTCGTACTATGATCGGGTGAACAATACGCTGTCGTTATCCGGTGGTGACAGTTACAAAGCGGTGCCGGTTGTTGATGGGCTCAAATTTACCGAGCCCCATGTGGAGGATTTCAACGTCACCCGCTCCGTCGCAGGTCAGTATTCACTGCGGCATAAAAGCGGTCTGCGGGAAGAACTCGAAGACTTCGATCAGACTGGCTTCGCAGTGCCGAAGCGGATCGTCGCAGCCAATGGCGGCGAAATCTATCTGGACTACGCCGCGCACCAGGGTCGGCCGGTACTGGTTGCGCTCAGAAGTAACGAACAAGCTTTACTGAGCCTTACCTACAGCGACGCGAAAGTCGTCCTCACTCGCTATCCCGGTACGGAATGTGAAGCACAGTTTACGTTGATACTGAGTAACGGCGAGGTTTCCGAGATCAGACTGCCGACCGCAGAACGATGGTCATTTGCCTATGAACAAAAGCAGGGGTTTCTTTGCCTGACTGAGGTGAACTCGGCGTTGGGCGCACGTGAGTTGATTGGTTATGCTGAAGACGGTCACGCCTTCCCACCCGGGGCGCCTGTCGAGACGTTGCCGTACGTGATTTCGCACACCGTGTTCCCGAAGGTCAAACAACCCGCCATCGTGACGGAGTACGAATTCTCCACGCATAACTTTCTCGGGTTCGATGATGGGCTTGTCTGGTCGCAGGAGCAGGACAGCCTGAGTGCGGCAGCGGAGGACTATTGCTACACCTCGACAGAGCGGCGGATGCAAGGCACAACCCTCCGCTCCACGACGGTAAGGACTTACAACAAATATCATCTGCTGCTCTCGCAGGTGACTCGGCGCGGGCAGGCTACGACGTCATCAACGACGCAGTATCACCTCCTCCCGGGCAAAAGTATTACGGAGCAACCCGCGCAATTTCGCCTGCCGTTGAGTCGCACCGACCTGTACAGGAATGAAGGTACGGGCAAGCAGCGCGAAGAGGTGACGCGAACGGAGTTCGACAGGTTCGGTAATTTGTTGAAGCAGGTCGATCCTTCCGGCGTTACCACAGTCAGCGAGTTTTACGCGGCATCCGGCGCTGAGGGTTGCCCCGCCGATCCCTTGGGTTTTGTCCGTTTCGAGAAGCAGCGTACGGTCCATCCTGCCGAGGGCCCCAAAGGGCTGGCGCCAGCTCCTGTGACCATCACTCGCTATCGCTATCAGTTGCTGAAGGGGCCGGCTGGAAGCTCGCCGCAACATGTCGTGCCTGTCGCGGAGGCGTTCTGTGAGCAGACAGCGGATGTTGAAACGCTGCACTTGCAAACGGATCTGGCTTATTTCGCTCTGTCGGATGAACCTCATCGGCGGGGCCTGCTGAAAAAACAGACCCGCACGCAGCAGGGGCATGCGACCCATTGCGAGTTTTCCTACACCGTGCAGGCCGCGAATCTGCTCGTGCAGACAGTACTGACCGGCTTCGACGGAACAAGAACGACAGACTCCAGGACCTACTCGGCATTGAGTGGGGTATTGGTGTCCGGGAAAAATCAGGAGGGGCTCGCCACAGACTTCGTCTATGACACCATGGGTCGCCCCCTGGCTGAAACCGTTGCCGAAGGGACAAAATACCAGGCGCGGCGCCATTCGCTGTGCACAGCTGCGACCAAGTCCTCACCCGCATCATTGCTTAACACCGACGCCAGCGGCGTGCAGCAGCGGGTAACTTACGACGGTGTCGGGCGCGTTGTGACAATCGAGGAGCAGGACAGTGATTCCTCGGCAGATGGACCTTTGCGAGTGGTTTTTACGGCGCAGTACGACGGGATCGGTGAGCTTGTCGCAGAAGTGCGCACCGATTGGCTCGCTGGTGTCGCGCTGCCCCTCAAGCAAAGCTTTGTCTTCGATGATTGGGGGCAGATCCAGACCACTCTTTCCCAGGACGGCCTCAAGCACCACGACAACCATGATCCAGTGACCCGACAACTATCGCGCTGGACCGAAGGCGCTGGCAAAACGGTTACGCAGTTCAATGATTTCGAAAAGCCAGTCAGTGTCGAAGTGTTCGACCGCACGGGGCAAAGCCTGGGCAAGACGATGCATGTCTATGACGGGCTTGGCCGCGCTGTCAGCCAGACGGATCCCGAGGGAAACACCACGACATACACGTACGATGTTTTTGGCCGGTTGCTGTGCAGTGTGTTGCCCGATGGCACAACCGTGGAGACCAGGTACGCCAGCCACAGTCACCTGTCATTACCCGTTGAAATCAAAGTGGGGACGCAAAGCATTGGCAAGCAGACATTCGATGGTCTCGCCAGGCTTACCCGGAGCGAAGTGGGTGGCCGGGAAACCGGCTTGCGATATGACGATGACTCGAAGCACCCTGTGGTCGAAATCAGGCACAGCGGTGAGCGTATCAAGTACACCTATGAGCGTGACCTGGGTGGCAAAGTGGTTCGGCGCGAGGCCTTGGGGGGCGAGAATGCTCCGCTCCCCGGCCCGGCACTCGAGGCCGATTACACCTATGAAGCCAGGCAGGGGGCGTTGATCGGTTGTAGTGAGCAGGGCCGGACATCGACCTTCGAATACAGTCGCTCCGGCAAGTTGCGGCGTGAGACATCAACCGGGACAGGCCAGAAAAAGGCCACGGCCGAATACAGCTACTCACTGGCCGGACGGTTGCTGGCCTATACCGATGTGCTGGGTAAACAACACAAGACGACCTACGACGTCTTCGGGCGCCCCGAAACCCATGTGCAAGATGAGGTAAAGGCAGATTTTTCCTACAACGCCTTGGGGCAGTTAGTCAGCATCCATGCCCAGGATCCTGATAGCGGCAGTTCACTGATAACCCGTTTGGTCTACGACGACTTGGGGCGAGAAGTCTTGCGCAGTTTTGACTCCAGCAGGAACGTCACGCAAACCCTGGCGTCGCGATACACCTTGAGCAACAAGCTGGCCCAAAAAACCCTGAAAAATGGCGACCTGGTTGTTCGCGACGAGTTGTTTACCTACGACGTACGTGGACGACTCACGGATTACCAGTGCGAAGGATCGCTGCGGCCGCGCGACTTCCAGGGTAAGGAGATCATTCGGCAAACCTATGTTTTCGATGCACTGGATAACATCCTGACGCTGAAAACCGAATTTCCCGGTGGCAGCAACCTGACAACCTACGCATACAGCGAGGTCGATCCGACGAGGCTGGTCGGCATCAAGCATAGCCATGGGGACTACCCGGCGCCGGTGACCCTTGAGTACGACGCAAATGGCCAACTGGTTCGGGATGAGCAGGCGCGCAGGTTGACCTACGATGCTTTTGGGCGACTGACGCAAGTGGCCAGTGCGCAAGGCGCTGTCTTGCGTGGTTATGGTTATGACGCCCTGGACAAACTTGTCCAGTTGTCATCGGCGGATAAGTTATCCACTCAGCGCTACTATCGCGACGGGCGGGTCATCAATGAGGTGTGCGACAACGAGGCGATCACCTGTCTGCGTCAGGACGGCCTTCTGTTGGGACGGCATCAAACGGGGACAAACCCGGAGTTCAGGTTGGCCGGTACCGATCGGCAGCAGTCTGTTCTGAGCGAAATCACGGCAAGCGAACAGAGCGAAATCGTTTACAGCCCCTATGGGCATCGTCTGGCGGAAGGCGGGTTGTTCAGCCTGACTGGATTCAATGGCGAGCAGCTTGATCCGGTGACAGGGCTGTATCTACTGGGCAATGGACATCGCGCCTACAGTCCGGCCTTGATGCGTTTTCTCGGTCCAGACAGCCTGAGTCCTTTCGGTGCGGGCGGGTTGAATCCGTATGCCTACTGCCTGGGCGACCCCATCAATCGGGTCGATCCCACAGGGAATTTCTCCTGGCAAAGTATTCTGGGCATTGCGCTGGCGGTGGTGGGAATCGTCGCCAGTTTTGCCTCTTTTGGCGCTGCAACGCCATTGGCCATTCTTGCGCTTGGACTGGGGACGATTTCCGGCCTGACCGGCATCGCTGGTGTGGTTGCCACAGAACTGATGCCGTCCTCGGCGGCAGGTGAGGTGTTGGGTTGGATCAGTGTGGCGACAGGTCTTGGGGCATTCGTCGGGGGTGGCCTTGCCGCCACCAAGGCATACACCCAGTGGGGCAGCAAATTGCTGACCACACCGCCTACCAACGTCTCGGCATTCGGTTATCGGCCGGGGGTGTTGGCAGGTGGAGGAAGGGGGGTGGCCAAAGGGGCGCGAGGGGGTAGCAGAACGCCGCAAGCTGCCGCGAAAGCGCCAGGACCGGAAAGATGGACGTTAGTGGATGATGTTGGCAGGAACGATTTCACCCCGAACGGAAGACCCGGCAATGTTGCACGCAGCAAATATGCCGACTTCAAAAGGGGGGTAGAGGAGGGCTTGAGCCCTCACGAGTCCGCAAGAGCCCATCTGGGCAACAGTTATGATCCGTACCCCGGTTACAGCGGTTATACGAGAGTTGTCAGTGAAGTCCGGGCGAGCAATCAGGCGGCGGCGAATGCAGGCGGGAGATCCAGGCAGGTCCCGGCGTTGATCTCCGAACCACACCATATCCATGCGCGTCTCGGCGGATTCGACCGGGTTTTTTTCCTGGAGTATCGAACGGAAATGAGGGTGGTCATCAAGCAGATCGGATCACACGATCCTCAATGGTAACAGTCTGGTCATGGGACTCATGTTGATAGGCCTAAACGGCACGTAGAGCATGCTGCTGTAGCGCCCACTCCACATGCTCCCTGACCAGCTCCGACGGATACTCCCGTCGCGCCTTCAGCGCCTCCAGCACCGGAATCGTTGAAGGCGCATTCCCCAACCCCACCGCCAGGTTGCGCAACCAGTTTTCGTAACCGGTCCGGCGCAGCGGCGAGCCTTCGGTGTTGCTGAGAAACTTCTCTTCATCCCACATGAACAGTTCCGCCAGCCCGGCATTGTCCAGATTGTGCCGCGGCTTGAAGTCGCTTTCACCGGATGGCCGGGCGAAGCGGTTCCACGGGCAGACGATCTGGCAATCATCGCAACCGAACACCCGGTTGCCGATCAGTGGCCGCAGGTCTTCAGGGATCGCGCCTTTGAGTTCGATGGTCAGGTAGGAAATGCAACGTCTGGCGTCCAGCACATAGGGGCCGACGAAGGCGTTGGTCGGGCAGATGTCGAGACAG
>RCUU01001345.1_pt1 | contig 11875 bp, 8 predicted proteins | sample 2166211 | NCBI WGS metagenome assembly RCUU01 (sample SAMN09932620, study PRJNA488358) | compost metagenome | feature: garden; material: soil; isolation source: compost soil in phenylacetic acid-enriched culture | place: Germany: Experimental Botanical Garden Goettingen | collected 2016-01-27
CTGCTACCGTCCAGGCTCGCAGGAGGCACGCCGTGTCGATTCATGTCGCATTGCATCATGTCACTCACTACCGCTACGACCGCTCGGTCGAGCTTGGCCCGCAGCTCGTGCGCTTGCGCCCGGCTGCGCACAGCCGCACGCGGATCCTGTCCTACGCCCTGAAGGTTGCGCCGGCGCAGCACTTCATCAATTGGCAACAAGACCCGCAAGGCAACTACCTGGCGCGGTTGGTGTTTCCGGAAAAGACCGATGCGCTGCGTATTGAAGTCGACCTGGTCGCCGAAATGGCGGTGTTCAACCCGTTCGATTTCTTTTTGGAACCCTACGCGGAAAAAATCCCGTTTCGTTATGCCCGCGAAGAACAGCACGAGCTCGCGCCTTACCTCGAGCAATTGCCGCTCTCGCCGAAATTCGCCGCCTACCTGGCCAGCATCGAGCGCACGCCAACGCCCAGCATCGACTTTCTGGTGGCGTTGAACCAGCGCCTGAGCGAAGACATCCGTTACCTGATTCGCCTGGAGCCGGGCGTGCAAACGCCCGAGCAAACCCTTGAACTCGCCTCTGGCTCATGCCGAGACTCGGCTTGGCTGCTGGTGCAGTTGTTGCGTCACTTGGGCCTGGCCGCCCGCTTTGTCTCCGGATACCTGATTCAACTGACCGCCGACATCAAGGCGCTGGATGGCCCGTCCGGCACCGAAGCAGACTTCACCGACCTGCACGCCTGGTGCGAAGTGTATTTGCCCGGTGCCGGCTGGGTCGGCCTGGATGCCACCTCCGGGCTGTTTGCCGGTGAAGGGCATATTCCACTGGCATGCAGCCCCGATCCGTCTTCGGCGGCGCCGATCAGCGGCCTGGTCGAGCCGTGCGAGTGCGAGTTCGTCCATGAAATGTCGGTGGAGCGTCTGTGGGAGGCACCCCGCGTCACCAAGCCTTACAGCGAAGAGCAATGGCTGGCCATCAACGCGCTCGGGCGGCAGGTCGATGCCGATCTGCTCAAGCATGATGTGCGCCTGACCATGGGCGGCGAACCGACTTTCGTCGCTATCGACCAACCTGACGCCCCTGAGTGGAACACCGCCGCCCTCGGCGCCAGCAAGCGACGCCTGTCGGCGCAGTTGTTCCAGCGCTTGCGCCAGCAATACGCGCCCCAAGGGCTGGTGCATTTCGGCCAGGGCAAGTGGTACCCCGGCGAACAATTGCCGCGCTGGTCGTTGAACTGCTTCTGGCGCCGCGATGGCCAACCGATCTGGTCCAACCCGGCGCTGATTGCCGATGAAGGCCAAGACTACGGTGCGACCGAGGCTCTCGCCGGGCGCTTTCTGGCCAGTGTCGCCGAACGCCTCAAATTGCCGACGCGCTATGTGTTTGCGGCGTATGAAGACAACTTCTACTACCTGTGGCGCGAAGGCAGCCTGCCCCAGAACGTCAGCGCCGAAGATTCCCGGCTCGATGACGAAATGGAGCGCAAGCGCTTGCGCAAGGTGTTCTCGCAAGGCCTGGACAAAGTCATCGGCCAGGTCCTGCCGCTGGCGCGCACGGCTAGAGGCGACCGCTGGCAGAGTGGCCGCTGGTACTTGCGCGACAGCTATTGCCGGCTGGTACCGGGGGATTCACCGCTGGGCTACCGCTTGCCGCTGGCCTCGCAGCCTTGGGTCAGTGCCGCCGAATACCCCTATATCCATCCCACCGACCCTAACCAGTCGCTGCCGGACTTGCCGGCGCGGGATGCATTGCCGCGGGCCATGAAGTCGCAAGCAAATGCCAATGAGCCGGAGCGGATTCCCAAATTCGATGAGTCCGCCGATTGGCTGACCCGCACGGCCTTGTGTGCCGAAGCGCGAGAAGGGCGGTTGTACCTGTTCATGCCGCCATTGGAGCGGCTGGAAGATTATCTGGAGCTGGTCAGCGTTATCGAGGAGACGGCCCAGGAGCTCAATTGCCCGGTCCTGCTTGAAGGCTACGAGCCGCCTGGCGACACACGCCTGTGCAATTTCAAGGTGACGCCGGACCCGGGTGTGATCGAGGTCAACGTGCAGCCCTCGGCCAGTTGGGACGAGTTGGTCGAGCGCACCGAATTCCTCTACGAGCAGGCCCGGCAAACGCGCCTGACTACCGAGAAATTCATGATCGATGGCCGCCATACCGGTACCGGTGGCGGTAACCATCTGGTCCTGGGGGGGGCGACCCCGGCCGATTCGCCCTTCCTGCGACGCCCAGACCTGCTGCGCAGCCTGATCAGCTATTGGCATAACCACCCGTCGCTGTCGTACCTGTTTTCCGGCTTGTTCATCGGCCCCACGTCGCAAGCGCCACGGGTCGACGAGGCGCGTAACGACGCCTTGTACGAGCTGGAAATCGCCTTCGCCCAAATGCCTGGGCCGGGTGAGGAATGTCCGCCATGGTTGGTCGACCGCCTGCTGCGCAATCTGCTGATCGATGTCACCGGCAACACCCACCGTGCCGAGTTTTGCATCGACAAGCTCTATTCGCCCGACAGTGCCAGCGGGCGTTTGGGCCTGCTCGAGTTGCGTGCCTTCGAGATGCCACCCCATGCCCGCATGAGCCTGGTCCAGCAGTTGCTGTTACGGGCGCTGGTGGCGCGTTTCTGGCGTGAACCCTATGCGCCGGCCAAGCTGGCGCGCTGGGGGACCGAGCTACATGACCGCTTTCTGTTGCCGCACTTTATCGCCCAGGATTTCGCTGACGTGATCGTCGAGCTCAATGCCGCCGGTTATCCGTTGCGGGCCGAATGGTTTGCCGCCCACCTGGAGTTTCGTTTCCCCAAGGTCGGCGACTACGCCGTCAGTGGCATCGAGCTGGAGTTGCGCCAGGCCCTGGAACCCTGGCATGTGCTCGGGGAAGAGGGTGGTGCGGGCGGCACGGTGAGGTATGTCGACTCTTCGCTGGAGCGGTTGCAGGTCAAGCTCAGCGGGCTGTCGACCCAGCGCCATGTGCTGACCTGCAACGGTATACCCGTACCCTTGCAACCGACCGGCAAGGTCGGCGAATACGTGGCCGGCGTGCGTTACCGCGCCTGGCAGCCATTTAATTGCCTGCAACCGACCATCGGCGTGCATGCGCCGCTGGTGTTCGATGTCGTCGACACCTGGATGCAGCGTTCTCTGGGCGGTTGCCAATACCACGTGGCGCACCCGGGCGGTCGCAATTATGAAACGCTGCCAGTGAACGCCAATGAGGCGGAAAGCCGGCGCCTGGCGCGTTTCTTTCGCCTGGGCCACAGCCCGGGGTCGTTGTCGGTACCGGCACTGCAGGTCAGTGATGAGCTACCGATGACCCTGGACCTGCGGCGCTTTCACTTGCGCTAATCTGATTTCCATTTGCTGCCATCGAGCATTTCCATGCCTGACCTGCTTGACCGATACCCGCTCACGGCGGGGGTTTATCACGAGATGCTCGAGGCCGATGGCGCCGTGCGGCTTCATTGGCAGCGCTTGTTCGCGCATCTGCAGCGCAGCACCCCGGCACAACTGGCCCAGCGCCAGGCCCTGCTGGCCCGGCAGATTCAGGAAAACGGCGTGACCTACAACGTCTACGCCGACCCCAAGGGCGCCGACCGTCCTTGGGAACTGGACCTGCTGCCGCATTTGATAACCGACCAGGAATGGCAGCCGATTGCCCAGGGTATTGCCCAGCGCGCGCGCCTGCTCAACGCGGTGCTGGCCGACATCTACGGGCCACAGCAACTGATTGCCGATGGCCTGCTGCCGGCCGAGCTGGTCTACGGGCACAACAACTTCCTCTGGTCTTGCCAGGGCATCACGCCCGCCGATGGCACCTTCCTGCATGTGTATGCCGTGGACCTGGCCCGGGGGCCGGATGGCCGCTGGTGGGTTACCGCCGACCGCACGCAGGCGCCATCCGGTGCAGGCTATGCGCTGGAGAACCGCACCATCGTGTCGCGAGCGCTACCGGAGCTCTACCGCGACCTGCAAGTGCAGCATGTGGCGGGGTTCTTTCGTACCCTGCAGGAAACCCTGGCCCGCCAGGCCGCGACAGGCAACGACGTGCCCCTGATCGTCCTGTTGACGCCCGGGCGCTTCAATGAAAGCTATTTCGAGCACCTGTACCTGGCCCGCCAGTTGGGCTATCCGCTGGTAGAAGGCGGCGACCTCACCGTGCGCGATGCCACGGTGTACCTGAAAACCCTGAGTGGCCTGCGTCGGGTGCACGCGATCATGCGCCGCCTGGACGACGACTTCTGCGACCCGCTGGAGCTGCGCACGGATTCCGCATTGGGCGTACCAGGCCTGTTGCAGGCAGTACGCCAGGGCCGGGTGCTGGTGGCCAATGCGTTGGGCAGCGGCGTACTGGAATCGCCGGGACTGCTCGGGTTCCTGCCCAACATCAACCAGCATCTGTTCGGCGAAGCGCTGACCCTGCCGTCCATCGCCACTTGGTGGTGCGGCGAACCGCCGGTGCTGGCCCAGGCATTGGAAAAGCTCCCGGAACTGCTGATCAAGCCAGCGTTTCCTTCACAAAGCTTTGCTCCCGTGTTCGGTCGCGACCTGGACGATGCTCAGCGCCAGGTATTGGCGCAACGTATACAAGCCCGCCCCTACGCCTATGTCGCCCAGGAACTGGCGCAACTGTCCCAGGCGCCGGTCTGGCAGTCCGAAGCAGGGCAACTGCAGCCAAGGGCGATCGGCATGCGGGTCTATGCGGTGGCCAGTGCCGACGGCTACCGGGTGCTGCCCGGCGGCCTGACCCGGGTGGCGGCCCAGGCCGATGCCGAAGTGGTGTCGATGCAACGCGGTGGTGCCAGCAAGGACACCTGGGTACTTGGCGAACGCGCCCCGGCCGGCGAGCAGTGGCGAACCCAGCGCAGGATCGGCGTGCATGACATCATCCGCCAGGACCCCTACCTGCCTTCGCGTGTGGTGGAAAACCTGTTCTGGCTAGGCCGTTATTGTGAGCGTTGCGATGCCAGTGCGCGGTTGTTGCGCATCATCCTGGCGCGCTATGTCGATGGCGATGACCCACTGGCGTTGCAGGCCGCGGTAGAGCTGGGCGAGAGCCTGTCGTTGCTGCCGGAGGAGGGCGAGTTGCCCGAGCGGCTGCTGGCGGCGTTGCTCGATGGCGATTGGGCATTCAGCCTGCGCGCCAACCTGCATCGCCTGCAGTGGGCGGCGTCACAAGTGCGCGGCAAGCTTTCCCGGGAGAACTGGCAAGCCCTGGTGGAATTGCAGCGCGAAGCCTTGAGCCTGGAAACCGAAGATCCGGATTTCGGCGAGCTGCTGGATTTTCTCAATCGCCTGGTCATGTCGTTGGCGGCGCTCTCGGGTTTTGCCCTGGATGACATGACCCGCGATGAAGGCTGGCGTTTTTTGATGGTTGGCCGGCGCATCGAACGGTTGCACTCCCTGAGTACCAGCCTGGCGGCGTTTCTGCGTGGGGTGGCGGTGTTCGATCAGGCCGGCCTCGAGTGGTTGCTGGAGCTGGGCAACAGCAGCATCACCTATCGCTCGCGCTATCTCGCGGTGCCGCAATTGATCCCGGTGCTTGACCTGCTCCTGCTCGACGAGCAGAACCCCCACGCCGTGTTGTTCCAGCTCAAGCTGGTCAGCCGTACACTCAACCGCCTCAACGATGACTTCGGCACGGCCCGCGAGCAAGGCCTGGCCATGCTGGTGCAGCGCCTCCAGCAATTCGACCTTGGCACGTTGGAAAACCCGCTGTTCGGCGCGGCCAGTGTGCGGGCCGTGCTCGATGGCCTCGCCGACCTGCTGCAAACCATCGCCCAGGCCAGCGGCCAGGTTTCCGATCGCCTGGCGTTGCGCCATTTCGCACATGTCGACAATGTCAGCCAACAAACGGTCTCGGTCTAACATGAGCGCGCACTACCAGATACTTCATGACACCCATTACCGTTACGACAGCCCGGTGTCGCTGGCGCAGCAGCTCGCCCATCTTTGGCCCCGCCCGTGCGCCTGGCAGGTGTGTGTCGAGCGGCAACTGCAGATCAGCCCCGAGCCGACCAACCGCAGTGATGAACTGGATGTGTTCGGCAACCCACTCACGCGCCTGGCGTTCGAGCGGCCACATGACGAGTTGCTGGTTTGTGCTCGGCTGACGGTGGAGGTGCTGGCCAGGCCCGAGGTCGGCTTCGCGTGTTCACCTCCCTGGGAACAGGCCTGCAATGTCTTGAGTTACAACGGCAAGCCAATGCCCGCCGATGTGCTGCAAGCATGCCGTTACCGGTTTGAGTCGCCCTATGTGCACCTCAAGCACAATTTCGTGAGCTTCTCGGAAAGTTGCTTTACCCCCGGCCGTCCTTTGTTGCTGGGCGTGCAGGCGTTGATGGAGAAGATCTTTCGCGAATTCACCTTCGATGCCGAGGCTACACAAGTGGCGACGCCGCTGGTGGAGGTGCTGGAGCGACGTCGTGGGGTGTGCCAGGACTTTGCCCACCTGATGCTCGCCTGCCTGCGCTCGCGCGGTCTGGCGGCCCGTTATGTCAGTGGCTACCTGCTGACCCAGCCGCCGCCCGGGCAAGCCCGCCTGATCGGTGCCGACGCGTCCCATGCCTGGGTTTCGGTGTATTGCCCGGTGGCGGGGTGGGTGGATTTCGACCCGACCAACAATGTGCAGCCCGCGCTGGAACACATCACCTTGGCCTGGGGCCGGGACTTTTCCGATGTGTCGCCGTTGCGCGGGGTGATTCTCGGCGGTGGTAGCCATGATCCGGACGTCAGCGTCACGGTCATGCCCTTGGCCGAAGGCGTACTCTAGCCGGGTTCGCGATCGACCCACTTCGGAGCCACCAGCGGTTTCCAGGCTGCCAACTGGTCGAGCAGTTCCCGAGGCGATTCGCTCATTTGCAGCATGGCGCGGTGGGGTTCGCGGACGAAGCCTTCCGCGACCACATGGTCAAGAAAGCCACTGAGCTTGCTGTAGAAGCCGTTGACCTCAAGCAGCCCCAACGGCTTACCGTGGTAGCCGAGTTGGCCCCAGGTCCAGACCTCGAACAACTCTTCGAAGGTACCCAGGCCACCCGGGAGGGCAATGAACGCATCGCTCAGTTCGGCCATGCGTGCCTTGCGTGCATGCATGCCGTCGACCACTTCCAGGCGGGTCAGCCCGTCATGGCCAACCTCGGCGTTCTTCAGGCTGTGGGGGATGATGCCGATCACTTCACCGCCAGCAGCCAGGGCGGCATCGGCGACGATGCCCATCAGGCCGACGGCGCCGCCGCCATACACCAGGGTCAACTTGCGCTCTGCCAGGGTGCGACCCAGGGCGACTGCCGCTTCACGGTAGACCGGATTATTGCCGGTGCTGGCACCGCAAAAAACACAAATTGCACGTAGGGACATTGGCTTACTCCATGGTCAAGAACCGCCACAGGGTAAAGTCTTGCGCCACGTTGTGCGAGTGCAGTTATCCGTAGTGGTTGAATTCGTATTCAGTGCCACTGGCGCCGCAGGCATAAGCGGCAAGCAGGCTGCGAAACAGGCTATTGAGCGGCATGAGGGTTCTCCTTCAGATGTAGGCTTATGTTTCCAGGTGTTGTGCGATGGTAGAGCCTCGGCGCATTATTGACCGGTTGATTAACTTGATGGGCGCCATAGAGCGAACCTTCTGCCTACTGGAGTTGATTCAAGTCATAGGAACTTGCGCCGGAGTGGGACAGTCTGCATTTATTAATAACCTGCCATGGAGATTCACCATGTTTGCCAAACTAGTTGCGGTATCCCTGTTGACGCTGGCCAGTGGTCAATTGCTGGCCGCCGAATGCTCGGTCGATGTCGACTCCACCGACCAGATGTCCTTCAACACCAAGGCCATCGAAATCGACAAGAGCTGCAAGACCTTTACCGTGAACCTGAGCCATTCCGGCAGCCTGCCGAAGAATGTCATGGGCCATAACTGGGTCTTGAGCAAAGAGGCCGACATGCAACCCATCGCAACGGATGGCTTGAGTGCGGGTATCGACAAGGACTACCTCAAAGACGGCGACGCGCGCGTCATCGCCCATACCAAGGTCATCGGTGCCGGTGAGAAGGATTCGGTGACGTTTGATGTGTCCAAGTTGGCGGCGGGCGAGAAGTATGGGTTCTTCTGCTCGTTCCCTGGGCATATCTCGATGATGAAGGGTACGGTTACCCTTAAGTAACCTAGGCAAGTCTTTCGGGCCTCATCGCGGGCAAGCCCGCTCCTACAGGGTTCGTGTGGACCCTGTAGGAGCGGGCTTGCCCGCGATCAATCGCAAGGCAACCGCAAACTCAACTCAAGGCGCAAACGGCATCTCACGCTTGTGATGCGTCTGCCGGTAGGTCTTGCAAATGATGTCGAACGCTTCCTGGCGTACCGGCTCACCATGCAGGAAGGCATCGATTTGCGCATAGGTCACGCCATGGGACGCTTCATCCGGCTTGCCCGGGACCAGGTCCTCCAGGTCGGCCGTCGGTACTTTTTCCACCAATGATTCCGGCGCGCCGAAACTGCGGGCGATGGCGCGTACCTGGTTTTTCACCAAGCCGCTCAAGGGGGCCAGGTCGCAGGCGCCATCGCCGAACTTGGTGAAGAACCCCATCACTGCTTCGGCCGCATGATCGGTACCGATCACCAGGCCGCGACGGGCACCGGCGATGGTGTATTGGGCGATCATGCGCATGCGCGCCTTGGTGTTGCCCAGCACAAAGTCCACCGTGGTGTGGGGTTGATCTTTCAGGGTTTCGACTTCGGCAGCCAGGGCCTTGACCGCAGGGCCAATGTTCACGGTATGACGCTCGTCCGGTGCGATGAAGTCCATGCAGGCCTGGGCTTCATGCTCGTCGAACTGAGTCATGTAAGGCAGGCGTACGGCCAGAAATTTGTAGTCGGCATCGCCAGTGCTCTCGCGCAGTTGCTCCACGGCACGTTGCGCCAGCAGGGCGGCGGTCAGGGAGTCCACGCCGCCGCTGATGCCCAGCACCAGGGTCTTTAGCCCGGCGTCTTGCAGGCAGCGCTGGATGAATGCGATACGTCGCGCGACTTCCGCTTGCAGGGCGGCCTGGTCGGCGAAGGGCGGCTGAACCTTGAGCTGCTGCGCAATCTCTCGCTGTGTAGCTTGCATGGGTTACTCCTTGGATTCGGGGGCTTTGAAAACATGGCGCAGGTAAGCGACGAAATTGGGGTCACGGCATTGGGTCTTGGCGGCTTCGTCGGAGATCTTGGCCACCGGCTCGCCGTTGCACCCGGTCATTTTAAGCACGATGCTCATCGGCGCCACCCCGGCGATGTCGCAGGTGAGGTTGGTGCCGATGCCGAAGCTGACATTGATCCGACCGCGCAAGGCCCGGAAGATTTCCAGGCAGCGCGGCAGGTTCAGGCCGTCGGAAAACACCAGGGTCTTGGTCATCGGGTCGATGCCCAGCGAGCGGTAATGGGCGATGGCTTTTTCCGCCCACTGCACCGGGTCGCCGGAATCATGCCGCAAGCCGTCGAAGAGCTTGGCGAAGTACAGGTCGAAATCGGCCAGGAAGGCATCCATGGTGATGCAGTCCGTCAAGGCAATACCGAGCAGGCCACGGTACTCGCGCACCCAGCAATCGAGCGCGGCGCTCTGGCTGTCGATCAGGCGCGGGCCCAGTTGCTGGTGGGCCATGATCCATTCATGGGCCATGGTGCCCAGCGGCTTGATATCCAGCTTGCGCGCCAGGTGCACGTTGCTGGTACCGACGAAGCGCCCGGGGAAATCACGCTTGAGCACGCTGACCACGTCTTCCTGCACCCGGTAGGAAAAGCGCCGGCGCGTGCCGAAATCGGCCACCTGCAGGTGGCTGAGCTCGTCGGTTGTTGCATGGGCTGACAGCCAGTCGAACTTGCGATACAGCTGGTCGCGTGCGTCCTGCAATACCACCTGCGGGTAACGATTGCGGTTGCGCACTTCGCTGACGATGGCCAGCAGCGGGACTTCGAAGAGGATCACGTGCAGCCAGGGCCCGCGCAGGCGGATGCACAGTTCATCGTTCTCGATGCTGGCGCGCACATAGCGCAGGTTGAAGCGGAACAGCCCGAGAAAGCGCAGGAAGTCCGGCTTCATGAAACTGATGTGTTCAAGAAAGACGAGCTCGGCGTCGCTCAGGCTCAGTTCGCACAACTGCTCGATTTGCTGGCGAATCTCGGCCAGGTAAGGGCGCAAGTCTTCGCCATTGCGGCAACGAAACTCCCACTCCACTTCCACGTTCGGGTAGTTGTGCAGGACCGCCTGCATCATGGTCAGCTTATAGAAATCGGTATCCAGCAGGTTCTGCACGACGGGATCGGAAAACACGCTTTCACTCATACAGGGCTCCAGGTCGAGCAGGCGTCGCCCGGTAATAGTGGCGCGCGACAGTGCTGCATTTTGCCAGTCTTTTCCCTCCGTGCGGCAGCCCGGCCGGGTAATTCCGTAGCAAGGTCATGGCCCCTGCACTTTCGTATTAAACAGCTAGCCTGTAATGGTGCGTGATGTAGCAGTCGCGCACCGGCACTGTGCAGTTCGGTTACGCATGCTGTTACAGGCTGGTTGCACGTAAACACTGCCGGGGGTTGCAATGATGGCACTTTAGGGTTGCGCTATTTTTTCAAGGAGGTGCTACCAAAGTTGTTCCGGACGGTTGCACAGCCTGTAAAAAAAGGACCAAAAGAGCCTAATAACAAACTGATAGCGAGTTTTTCCAGAATAGAAATTCAATGGCACGCGCCTTGCTCACAGCAATTGCTGAAGTTGTAGTGCCAACCAAAAAAACTCAGGAGCACCACCTCATGTCACAGACGTTTTACAGGAAAGGTTTTCTGGCGCTGGCCGTCGCTACGGCAATGGGCGTTACTTCGTTTGTTCAGGCCGACGTCAAGATCGGTGTGGCAGGTCCAATGACGGGTCCAAGTGCATCTTTTGGTGAGCAGTACATGAAGGGGGCGCAAGCAGCAGCCGATGCCATCAATGCGGCCGGCGGCGTCAACGGTGAAAAAATCGTGCTGGTGCAGGGTGACGATGCCTGCGAGCCGAAGCAGGCCGTTGCGGTGGCCAACCGTCTGGTCGACCAGGACAAGGTGATCGGCGTAGTCGGCCACTTCTGTTCGTCCAATACCATCCCCGCTTCCGAGGTGTATGACGAAGCCGGCGTCATTGCCATCACTCCCGGTTCGACCAACCCGAAAGTTACCGAGCGCGGCTTGAGCGGCATGTTCCGCATGTGCGGGCGCGATGACCAGCAAGGCATTGTGGCCGGTAACTACATCGTCGATGTGATCAAGGGCAAGAAAGTCGCAGTCCTGCACGACAAGGACACTTACGGCCAAGGCCTGGCTGACGCCACCAAGGCGCAGCTGGAAAAACGCGGCGTCAAGCCCGTGCTGTATGAAGGCCTGACCCGTGGCGAGAAGGACTTCAGCGCCGTGGTGACCAAGATCCGTGGCGCCGGTGCCGACGTGGTCTACTTCGGCGGCCTGCACCCTGAGGCTGGCCCGCTGGTTCGCCAACTGCGCGAGCAAGGCCTCAAGGACGTGGTCTTCATGTCCGACGATGGCATCGTGACCGATGAGTTGGTAACCACCGCCGGTGGCCCGCAATACGTCGATGGTGTGTACATGACCTTTGGTGCCGACCCGCGCCTGCTGCCGGAAAGCAAGGCGGTGGTCGATCAGTTCCGCAAATCGGGCTATGAGCCTGAAGGCTATACCCTCTACGCCTACGCGTCGGTGCAAACCCTGGCAGCCGCGTTCAACGGTGCCAAGTCCAACAAGGGCGAAGACGCCGCCAAATGGCTCAAGGCCAACCCGGTGAAAACCGTGATGGGCGAGAAGACCTGGGACGCCAAAGGCGACCTGAAAGTCTCCGACTACGTGGTCTACCAGTGGGACAAGGACGGCAAATACCACCAGCTGGAAA
>RCUU01001346.1_pt1 | contig 11859 bp, 13 predicted proteins | sample 2166211 | NCBI WGS metagenome assembly RCUU01 (sample SAMN09932620, study PRJNA488358) | compost metagenome | feature: garden; material: soil; isolation source: compost soil in phenylacetic acid-enriched culture | place: Germany: Experimental Botanical Garden Goettingen | collected 2016-01-27
AGAACAGGCAGGAGAAGGTGGTAACTCCGGTGGATACCGAGAATATGAAAGGGATTGAGATCAGCTCACAGATTATCAGCAATACCTATTCAGGTCAGGGAAACACTACCGGAGGGGTTGCAGGTACAGGCTCGCAAGATGTTGCGGGTTATCCATCGGATACGGGCTCGGGAACTTCTTCTTCTGAGGAGTCTTCGGAGACAAGAAACTTTGAAGTGAACCATATCACTAAAGATATTATTGCAAGTCCTTATTCTGTTAAAGATTTAACCATAAATGTTGCAGTTGAACCACCTTCTGGACAAACAACTTTGGATGATACAACTTCAGCGGCAATTCAGAACATTTTGGTGAACATCGTGCGTGCATCTCTGGCGGATTCCGGTGTCTCCTATACAGACGCAGACTTAGCCAAAAAAGTTTCGGTGTACTCCCAACAATTCGGAAGTACCGATGCTAATGCGGCCTCAGGCGGGCTTGCAAAGTGGATGATTTGGGCAATTGCTGCAGCTGCTTTGCTGATTGGTACCGGCGTCGGATTCTTGATCTACCGCAGCCGAAAGAAGACAGAAGAAGAAGTGGAAGAAGATATTCCGCTTCAGGTTCCTACCGAGTTCCCATCAATTAATATGGACAGCGTGACGAACGAAAGTCAGGTTCGCAAGCAACTGGAAAGTCTGGCCAAGAAGAAGCCGGATGAATTCGTAAATCTGCTGCGTACATGGCTAGCAGACGAACAGAGGTGAACTAATGGCAAAAGCCACTCAGCAGGTGCTTAGCGGCCGTCAAAAGGCGGCTATCCTGCTTATCACACTAGGGCCCGAGGTATCGGCGCAAATATTCAAACATCTGAGGGACGAGGAAATTGAACAGCTGACTCTGGAGATCGCCAATGTCCGTAAGGTAGACAGTGCGGAAAAAGAGTCCATTATGGCTGAATTCCATCAAATATGCCTCGCGCAGGAATATATTTCTCAAGGCGGCATCAATTACGCCAAAGAAATTTTGGAGAAGGCGCTTGGTTCTACCAAAGCAATGGAAGTTATCAACCGTCTGACGGCAACACTCCAGGTTCGGCCATTCGATTTTGCCCGTAAGGCCGACCCGAATCAGATTTTGAACTTTATCCAGAATGAAAATGTACAGACAATAGCGCTTGTCCTGTCTTACCTGCAATTTGAACAAGCGGCATCGATTCTCTCCTCGCTTCCACAGGAGAAGCAGGCTGAAGTAGCCAGAAGAATTGCAATTATGGACAGTACCTCACCGGAGGTAGTTACTCAAATTGAACGAGTACTGGAGCAGAAGCTCTCTGCTACCGTAACTCAGGATTATACGAATGCTGGCGGAATCGAATCGATTGTGCAGATTTTGAACGGTGTTGACCGAGGTACTGAGCGCACAATACTGGATTCCCTGGAAATTCAGGATCCGGAACTCGCCGAAGAAATCAAAAAACGGATGTTCGTATTCGAGGATATTGTCAATGTGGACAATCGTTCGATCCAGCGGATTATCCGCGATATCGAAAACGCCGATTTGCAGCTGGCTCTCAAGGTGGCCAGCGAGGAAGTGCGGGATGTTATTTTCCGCAACATGTCGAAGCGGATGGCCGAAACCTTCCGCGAAGAAATGGAATATATGGGTCCTGTACGGCTGCGTGATGTCGAGGAAGCTCAGACACGTATCGTAGGAACGATCCGCAGACTCGAAGAATCAGGTGAAATAATCATCGCCCGCGGCGGAGGAGATGACATCATTGTCTAGGCTGATCAAACATTCACAGTATGTTCCGGTTGATGTTCTGAAACGGCTGGAACAAGCCAGGCAGCATGCAGGCCTGACCGAGGGGCCGGTTGCTTCAGATGAAGCGGCTGGTGAGGTGCATGTTCAGGATTCCGCCAAGGAAGCGGCGGAACAGGCCCGCAAGCAAATGCTGAAGGATGCACAGGAGTTTGCCGAAGGACAGGTCAGAAACGCGGCACAGGAAGCTGAGAATATTGTAGAAGCAGCACGGACAGAGGCTGAAGAGTGGTGGCGTCAGCGCAGGGAACAGGATGAGCATCTTGTCGAGGCTGTCAAATCCGAAGCATATCAACAAGGATACCAGGAGGGGCTGGCACAGGCTGAACTGGAAATGTCGCGGAAAATGGCCGAGATGATGGAGGAAGCAAGGCAGGTGCTTCAGGATGCCTATCGGGCCAAAGAAGTTATTATTCAAGAGGCGGAGCCTTTTCTGGTAGAACTCAGCTGTGATATTGCCGAGAAAATTGTGGACAAGCAACTGACTGTAGAACCGCAGTTTGCCATGGATCTGATTCGCAAGAATCTAGCCCGTAAACGCGAACAGGGACTGATATCGTTATGTGTGTCCCCGGCACAGTTCTCTTTTGTTAATGCAGCCAGGGAAGAACTGGCTCTGGCGGTGGATTCACAGGCCGAGCTGCAAATTCTGCCTGATTCAACCGTAAGGGATCATGGCTGTGTTATCCGTTCTTCTTTTGGAAGCATTGATGCGCGAATTGATACACAGCTTGCCGAAATCAAAAAAGAGCTGGTTAGAATCGCACTGGACACCGATGAGAACAGAAATGGGGAAGACGATGCTTGACAGCGGACGGTATAAGGAGCAATTGCGGAATTTTGACCCGGTCAGAATTAATGGCAAAGTGACCCAAGTGATCGGGCTGATGGTCGAGTCAGAAGGGCCGGATGCCAGTATCGGTGATGTGTGCTACATCTATCCGGCCAAAGGCAATAAGCCGCTGCAGGCTGAGGTTGTAGGATTTCGCGACAACAAGGTACTGCTGATGCCGCTTGGTGAGCTGCAGGCTATAGGTCCAGGTTGTGATGTGGTAGGTACAGGTAAGCCCCTAAGTGTGCAGGTAGGTTCGGAACTGCTCGGCAAAGTTCTTGACGGGTTGGGACAGCCGCTGGACGGGTCGCTTATCCCGGCGCGGATGCCTCACAGCTCAACCTTCAACATTCCTTCCAATCCGCTGAACCGCCCCAGGGTGCATGAGCCGATCAGTATTGGGGTTAGAGCTATCGACGGTTTACTCACAATAGGCAAAGGCCAGCGCGTAGGTATCTTTGCCGGATCAGGGGTTGGCAAGAGTACTCTTATGGGCATGATTGCCCGCAATACCTCAGCAGATGTGAATGTGATTGCCTTGATTGGTGAGCGGGGCAGAGAAGTGCTGGATTTCATTGAACGGGACCTCGGTCCGGAGGGACTGCAGCGTTCAGTCGTTGTGGTCGCCACCTCTGACCAGCCGGCGCTTATCCGCATTAAAGGCGCGCTCATTGCCACGACGATTGCCGAATATTTTCGGGACCGCGGCTTGAATGTCATGCTGATGATGGACTCAGTTACCCGCTATGCTATGGCGCAGCGTGAGGTTGGGCTTGCTGTTGGCGAGCCCCCTGCAATGAGAGGCTACACACCTTCGGTGTTTGCCAGCCTTCCGAAGCTCCTTGAAAGGGCCGGAACGGGACCAACCGGATCGATTACCGCATTTTACACAGTGCTTGTGGACGGTGACGATATGAATGAGCCCATTGCCGACGCAGTGCGCGGAATCCTGGATGGACATATTGTACTGAACCGGAATATTGCCAATAAGGGACATTTTCCAGCCATCGATGTCCTCTCCAGCATCAGCCGCGTGATGAAGGATATTGCTCCCGAGGAGCAGATTGCTGCGGCTGAGAACGTAAAGCGGCTAATGGCTGTTTATAAGGATTCGGAGGATCTGATCAATATAGGAGCCTATCAAAGAGGCTCCAATGCCCAGATCGATGAGTCGATGCATTATATCGACAGCATATGGAATTTTACCAAGCAGAAGGTGAACGAAAAGGTCACGCTGGCCGAGGTCCAAGAGTCTTTAATTTCCCAGTTCTCAAGGAGTTGATTGATGATGAGATTTCATTATACTTTTCAAAAAGTTGTGGACTTGAAAGCAAATGAAAAAACACAGGCAGAGTGGATGCTGTCAAGCGCCCTCGGAGAACTGCAGGCCCAGGAAAAAAGTCTTAAAGATTTATTAGAACAACGGCGCGAGCTGATGCTGGCACTGCAGAATGCGGCTGAACAAAAAACACCGATGTCCAAGCTTCGTGAGATGCAGGATTATGTCGACTATCTGGACCACTGTATCGCGCGGAAACATTCGGATATCAGACGTGCGCATCTCGAAGTTCAGAATAAGCAGGATCACCTCAGCACAAAGGTGCTGGATGAGAAGGTATGGCTGAAGGCTAAAGACAAAGCCCAGACTGCTTTTCAGCAGACCATGAATTTACGGGAACAAAACGAACTGGATGAGATGGCTACCGTCCGTTTCGCGATGAAATCCCTCTAACCCTGGAGGTTTCCGCTAGTGGCTAATAATGATATGCAATTTGAAACTGAAGGGTCAGCAAGTAAATTTGAACGGTTTTTGTTTTTGATGATCCCGATCATCTTTACACTTGTCCTGCTTGGGGTACTGCTGACTCTGTTTAATATGGATATCCGCAATAACGTTCTTGAAATTGCGAACAAGATACCTGTTGTGGAGAAGTGGGTGCCTGACCCGCCGCAATCTGCTGAGGAGGGTTCAACAACCGATCCGCAGAAGCAGGTTGAAGAGCAGGCAGCAAGCTCTGAAAAGACAATCAAGGAGCTTAAGGCTCAACTGGCAGCACAAAGCGAGCAGCTTAAGAAAGCGAACGAAGATACTGCGGCTCAGGCGACGAAAGCTGAAACGCTGCAGAAGCAGATTGACGGTATGAAGGAAGAAGCTGCGGCTGCAGAAGCAGGTACAGAGGAGACGGAAGATCCCTATGTGAAGCAGGTGACAGAACTCGCCAAGCTGTATGCAGGGATGAAGGCCTCCAAAGCTGCACCTATCATGGAAAATTTGACCACGGATGAAATGGTGCAAATCTTCAGTGTGATGAATAATGCCAGCAAAACGGCCATCCTAGAAAAAATGGATCCCAAAAAAGCTGCGGATGTCTCCATTAAGCTAAAAGAAACTACAAATTCAACCGATATGGCTATTGCAGCCCTTCAATCCAGACTGAAGCAGGATGCGTCAGCTTCAACAACGGCTACAACAACTAATAACCTGGATAAAGAGAAGTTGAACCAGACCTTTACGTCTATGCCTGCTGCCGATGCGGCGACACTGCTGGGCTCGATGTATTCGATCAGCCCGGACAAAGTGATCACGATCCTTAATACGGTAAGTGACACTGTCCGATCCTCGATTCTAGGGGAGATGACCAAGAATGACAGTGCTCAGGCAGCTAAGATTGTAAACCGGCTGATGGGCGGCAAGTAACACTCGAAAGGAGGTGAAAAAATGAGTTTAGTCGTTCAATCAATGAGTGGGGGCAACAAAGCTGCAGCTACTGGGACAGCTGCAAGCGCTGGTGCAGGTACAGCAGCTGCCGGTGGAACAGCATCAGCCGCACCCTTTGCTCAAACTCTTGTTCAGAGCATGGGAGGAGCACAGGCAACAGAAACGGCAGCTCCGGCAATACTGGGGAATTTGGCTTCACTGCTGCAAGGTCTTATGAACGCCGCACAAACAACTGGTGAAGAAACAGGCATCGATGATCAAGCCCAAAACGCCGAACTGCTGCAAGGACTGATGGAAGATGTGGAGAAGCTGGATGAAAGCATTGGCAGTGATCCTGCTCTGATGGCTGCATTGCAAGGGTGGCTGCTCCAGGTATCTGCTCTATTGCCGGGCAGTGTCTCTACAGAGGGAGCCTCCGAAGCAGGAAACACCCCTACGGACGTATTATCCCCGCTTGCACAGAATCCGGAGACACTGCGCTTTGCTGTTCAGGATGAGCTTAACAGCCTGGTTGGCCTGATTCAGCAAGCTGCCGCAGATGGGAATGGAAAAACAGCCTCAGAGGGAATTACCCTGTTGAACAATTTCACAGCGATTTTAGCTGAAACGCAGATTCCTGAGAGTAAAACTAGGGCAAAATCGGCTGTCAGTACTGAGACTGCGCCAGTAGTTTTGAAACCTGTGACCGAAACAGACTCCAATCTGGATGTAAAAGCAAAAACTCAAGCCTTTACAGACCTTCGCTCAGGTACTGCTGCTGCAGCTAAAACTGACAGTACTATAGCTGCTCCAGTTGTATCAGTAACGGCAGATACAACGGCAGAGGTGATTGCTACACCGCTGGCCAAGGCAGGTGGAACAACAGACGCCTCCAAGAACGGAGCGGAAGCAGAAGCCTTGCCTGGAGTGAAACCGGCAGAAGAGAACCATGAAGTCGTAACTGCCGGACAGCTATCTTTAAGAGGCGGGATTACCGCACCGCTTAAGGCAGAAACACCGCCGGTTCCAGTTCATCAGTTCGCTAATGAGATGACCTCGTTTATTACAGGCAAATTGGAGATTGTCCAAAAAGGCGGAGTGGCTGAGGCAACAATTACTTTGTTCCCTGAGAATCTTGGACAAGTGGATGTAAAGATTACGATGCAAAATGGCCATCTGACGGCCCAGTTCTTAACTGAGCACTCAGGAGCCAAAGATATGCTGGAACAACAGATGAGTCAGCTCAGGTCAGCATTGCAGTCACAAGGGCTTCAGGTTGAGAAATTAGAGGTGACCCAGAATAACACACCGCTGCAGTCCCAATATAATGGAAGTCAGCAGGGGCGTGGAGCCGGCTCCGGCAATCAGCAGCAGGAAAGACGTTCCAAAGAACGCACTGAGGAAATCGGTGACGCGGTACTTGCCGCCGAGCTGAACGGGGAGTGGAAAGAATGGGTCGCGAGCACTCAGCAGGATAGCCGTTCGCAGGGCAGAAGTTTCTCAGCCAAGGTATAACATACAACAAGCGAGGTGAAAAAAATGGCATCAACCCCTCCTGTTTCAACCCCCGACCAGTGGAATTACACTGCGCCGGACAGCACCAAAAAAACTACCGGAAACTCAACGCTTGGCAAGGACCAGTTCCTGAAGATACTGATCACCCAGCTTCAGAACCAGGACCCGATGCAGCCGATGGAGGACAAGGAATTTATTGCCCAGATGGCTCAATTCTCCTCGGTAGAACAACTAATGAATATTTCAACACAAATGACAGCGATGAATCAGTCGCTTGGAGCGGTATCTGGTCTGATTGGCAAGAATATCACCTGGATGGATGCAACGACTAAGGAGTCGAAATCGGGGAATGTAGAGTCTATCGTTGTCAGCAATGGCGTGCAGTACGCTGTTGTGGGCAAAGAAAAAATTGCATTGACCGATGTCACGCAAATCCAGAATCCTGTTGCGCCAGCAGATAATGCAAATGACAGTGCCGGTTCTGCCGAGGGCGGGGCGGGATCATGAGCGCCAGGATTACGATAGGCCAGCTGTATCCGTCCAGTGTACACCCGTCAACACTTCAGCGGCCGGCGGCTTCCAAGAATCCTGTGAGTCCGGAAGTTTCATTTGAGAGTGTGCTGCAAAAGAATATGCTGAAGTTCAGCAATCATGCGGCCAAACGATTGGAACAAAGAGGAATAGAGCTTGGAAGCCGCCAGTTGGATGAGATCTCGTCCGCAGTGGACAAGGCAGCAGCCAAAGGCAGCAAAGAATCACTCATTTTAATGAAGGACATGGCTTTGATAGTCAGTGTGGCCAATCGTACAGTAGTGACTGCTATGGACGGCAGCTCCATGAAGGACAATGTGTTTACACAAATTGACAGTGCAGTGATCATTTCTTAAACCGGCCGGTCCTTACTGGAGAGCCGGAATGGCTGCCGACCGACTGAAGCGGCCATAGCTCGAATTCAATTCATCCAAAATCGGAGTCTTTGAACTCCATATTCCGGGAGGAAAACAAATAATGCTAAGATCTATGTACTCAGGGGTATCGGGAATGCGCGGTTTCCAGACAAAGCTTGACGTTATCGGTAACAACATTGCGAATGTGAATACCATTGGCTTCAAATCAGGACGCGTCATGTTCAAAGACATTATGAGCCAGACGGTATCCGGAGTTACAGCCCCTGTTGATGGAGGTCAAGGGGGTGTGAATGCCAAGCAGATCGGGCTTGGAGTCAGCATTGGCTCCATTGACACCATGCATTTGGCCGGCAGTGCCATGACAACCAATAATCCGACGGACCTGCGTATTGACGGGGACGGATTTTTCCTGGTTAAGCTCTCTGATGAGCAGGAAACACCTTTCCTTACCCGTGCTGGCGATTTTCATGTAGATTCCAGCCGTAATCTGCTGACCTCGGACGGCTTGCATGTGCTTGATTCCGAAGGTGAAGCTATTCAACTGGGTGAAGACGTCACGGCTTTCACTATTGGCTCTGATGGTACAATCATGCAGACGATGGCGGATGGCACTACTCAGGCTGGTGTGCAGATTGGTGTAGCCAAAGTAAGCAATCCACAAGGTCTTGAGAAAATCGGTGGAAACCTTTACCGCATGACGATGAATGCCAATGCTGATGGAGAACTTACTCTAACTACTGCCAACAATGCTGAAGTTGGGACAGGATCCATAGTTGCTGGCCAGCTGGAAATGTCCAATGTGGATTTGACCAGTGAGTTTACTGAAATGATAGTTTCCCAGCGCGGATTCCAGGCCAATTCCCGTATCATTACGACCTCCGATGAAGTACTGCAGGAAGTCGTTAACCTCAAACGTTAATTTTTGGGGGCAAGATAATAAACTTGCTGTATAGATAGTAACATTTTGCTTTTGGCATAAAGGTTACTGCTAAGTCATGGGGGGGAACTCCTCCCCCTATTTTGTTAGGAGGCCTGTTATGATTTCGGTAACCAGATTGAATGGCACACCCATGTTCTTAAATGCGTTACTGGTAGAAATGGTTGAAGAAAGTCCGGATACGTATATAACACTCGTAACTGGCAAAAGGCTGATCGTGCTGGAAAAAGCCGATGAAGTCATCCGTAAGATCCGTGATTATAACAGGGACATTGGCACATATGCTGCCACCATTAAAGTCCAGTCAATGGAGGAGCTTTCATGAAAAAGATGCTGCCGTGGCTCATTACAATCCTACTAGCGATAACACTTATCGTTGTAGCTGCATTTTTACTGATGGATAAGATTTTCCCGAGTGATACCAATGATGTGAATACGGCAGTCCAGAATGTAGAGACCAAAAAACTCAGTGCCGATGAGATCGTCGAATTAACGGCGGAAATCACTGATATCAAAACTAATCTTGCCGATCCCGATTATATCCTTTCGGTAGACATCGCCTTTCAGATGGATTCGGCGAAGTCCAAGGAAGAATTCGAAAAGATAAAAGCTATTAAAATTACACCGCTTATTATTAAAGCGATTGCCGATACCAAGCCTGAGGATCTAAATGGGGCTAGTGGTAAAGATCAATTCAGCAGTAAGCTGGTGAATATAATCAATAAGAATTTGACCGAAGGCACTATAACCCAGATCGAATTCACAAAATTCATTTTGGCTTCCATGTAGCTGCTGGCGGGTTATTTCTTTGATAGGGGGGTGATTGAATTGGTTGATGTACTATCACAAAACGAAATTGATGCTCTGCTTGCCGCACTATCATCCGGTGAAATGGATGCTGACGAACTTAAAAAAGAAGAAACCCAGAAGAAAATCCGTTCTTATGATTTCAAACGGGCCGTGCGTTTCTCAAAGGATCATATCCGAAGCCTTACACGGATTCATGATAACTTTGCCCGCTATCTGACAACGTACTTTTCGGCTCAATTGCGCACCTTCGTGCAGATCAATGTCGTTCAAGTAGAGCAGCTCCCTTATGATGAGTTTATCCGCTCCATTCCGAAAATGACGATCTTGAATATTTTCGAAGCTGAACCGCTTGAAGGCCGCATGGTTATGGAAGTGCATCCGAATATCGCCTTTGCAATGCTGGATAGACTTCTAGGCGGCTTTGGAACGGCACCTTCCAAAATCAGTGCTCTGACTGAAATTGAAACTACAATAATGGAGAGGATTTTCAGCAGATGCTTTGAAAGTCTCCAGGAAGCCTGGAAGACGGTGCTTGATATCAGCCCCCGCATGGAGGCATTGGAGACCAATCCTCAATTCATGCAGATAGTATCGCCCAACGAGACCATTGCGCTTATTTCCTTAAGCACCAAAATTGGCGATACGACAGGGATGATTAACCTGTGTATACCTCACGTTGTTTTGGAACCTATCATGTCCAGACTCTCTGTACACCAATGGTTTGTTTCCGAAAAGAAGGTGCGGGATGAGGTTGAGCTTGAGGCAATCCGGGCAAGAGTTCAAAGAGCGCAGCTGCCGATTGTGGCAGAATTGGGCGAATCGAGTCTATCCATTGCTGAATTTCTCGGACTCAATGTCGGTGACGTCATTTCTCTTAACAGGACTGTGGATTCAGGACTGTCCATCAAGGTGGGGGACAAGCTGAAATTCATCGGAAGTCCCGGCATGATTAAAGAGCGTGTAGCTGTGCAAATAGACGAGATAGTCAGCGAAGGAGTTGAAGATTTTGACTAGTAAAGATTATTTATCCCAAGAAGAAATAGATGCCCTTCTCAGACAGTCAGCAGAAGGCTCAAGCACTCCCTCGAAGAAGACGGTGGATGATTACTTAACCCCCTTTGAGCAGGATGCATTGGGAGAGATAGGTAATATAACATTCGGGAGTGCAGCTACTGCACTATCCACATTGTTGGGCAAAAAAGTAGATATCACTACTCCTAAGGTATCCATTATCACACGTGGGGAGTTCGAAGAAGCCTTTCCCAAACCCCACGTTGCGGTACACGTTCAATATGTAGATGGTTTTCAGGGCATCAATTCACTGGTTATCAAAATCAGGGATGCACAGGTCATCGCTGATCTGATGCTCGGTGGTGAAGGTGAACCTAAGGATGAAGAATTGAATGAAATCCATATCAGCGCCGTTCAGGAAGCGATGAACCAGATGATGGGCTCTTCGGCCACATCCATGTCCACTATTTTCAACCGCTTCGTAAATATTTCGCCTCCGGGTATCGATATCCTGAATATGTCAAGCGGCGAGGGTGTCGGCAGTCTCCCGGATGATGAAACGCTGATCCAGATTTCATTCCGGCTCAAGATTGGGGATCTGATTGATTCTACAATCATGCAGTTGCTCCCGGTGCAATTTGCCAAAGATATGGTGAGTATGCTTCTGGGAGATGTCGGCCAGTCGGATCAGGAGACGGCCGCAACTGCGGTAGAGGCTCCACCTAAGCCGGCAGCAGGATTAGAGCCTCCAGCAGCGCCTCCGGTACAGCAGGCTCCTCAAGCACAGCCTGGAGCAGTTCCACCACCGTATCCGCCGCAGGGAGTGCCGCCTTACCCGGGAATGCCGGAAAGCGGATACTACTACCCCCCTGCAGGAATGCCGGCCTATGGGATGCCGCCGTATGGAATGCCTCCTCAAGGTGTGCCTTACCAGCAGTCTCCGCCCCAGCAGCCGGTACCAAACCGCAATGTAAATGTGCAGCCGGTACAGTTTGCCAACTTGAGCTCAGGTGCCTTTGGGAATATTGACGAAAATAATTTGAATTTATTGATGGACATACCACTGAGAGTAACCGTAGAATTAGGAAGGACCCAGAAGCAGATCAAAGATATTCTGGAAATGTCGCAAGGCTCCATCATCGAGCTGGACAAGCTGGCCGGTGAGCCTGTAGACATTCTGGTTAACAACAAGCTTATTGCCAAAGGGGAAGTCGTGGTTATCGACGAAAACTTCGGAGTTCGCGTTACGGATATCGTCAGCCAGTGGGACCGAATTCAAAAATTACAATAAAGCATACTTAGGGAGGATTTTGTAAAAATGGCTAACCGAATTCTAATCGTGGAC
>RCUU01001347.1_pt1 | contig 11845 bp, 10 predicted proteins | sample 2166211 | NCBI WGS metagenome assembly RCUU01 (sample SAMN09932620, study PRJNA488358) | compost metagenome | feature: garden; material: soil; isolation source: compost soil in phenylacetic acid-enriched culture | place: Germany: Experimental Botanical Garden Goettingen | collected 2016-01-27
GGGTACGCGGCAAGGTTTCGCTGTTCGAAGGGCGTGGCGATTACCAGCTGATTCTCGACACCGTCGAGCCGGCCGGCGACGGCGCACTGCGCCTGGCCTTCGATGCGCTGAAGGAAAAACTCAGCGCCGAAGGGCTGTTCAGCGCCGAACGCAAGGTTGCCCTGCCTGCCCATCCACAGCGCATCGGCATCGTCAGCTCGCCCACCGGTGCGGTGATCCGCGACATCATCAGTGTATTCCGCCGCCGCGCCCCACAAGTCGAACTGACGCTGATTCCGACTGCCGTGCAGGGCCGCGAAGCCATTGGGCAGATCGTCCGCGCCTTGCAACTGGCCGATGCCCGTGGCTTCGATGCCATTATCCTGGCCCGTGGTGGCGGTTCGCTGGAAGACCTCTGGTGCTTCAACGAAGAAGCCGTTGCCCGGGCCGTGGATGCCTGCGTCACGCCAATCGTCAGTGCGGTGGGCCACGAAACCGATGTATCGATCTGCGACTTTGTCGCCGACGTGCGCGCACCGACACCCTCCGCTGCGGCCGAACTGCTGGCACCGGATTCCAGCGACCTGCACCGGCGCATTGAAAGCCTGCAACGGCGCCTGCTACTGCGCATCCAGAACCGCCTGGCCCATGACCGCCTGCGCCTTGATGGCCTGGCCCGGCGCCTGCGCCATCCGGGCGAGCGCCTGCGCCAGCAGGCCCAGCGCCTGGACGACCTGGACATGCGCTTGCGCCGCGCTTTCGAGCAACGCCTGAACAACCGTCGCGAGCGCTTGGCCCGGCTGGACACCCGCCTGGCCGCCCAACACCCGGGCCGTACTCTGGCCCTGCTCAAGCAGCGTATTGATACCCTCGCCGAACGCCTACCCCGGGCCATGCACGCCGGCCTCAATGGACGGCGCCTGCGTTTGCAGACTCAAATCCAGACGCTACAGGTCGTCAGCCCCCTGGCCACCCTCGCCCGCGGCTACAGCATTTTGCTCGACGAACACGGCCAGGCCATCCGCCGTGCCGAGCAGACCCACACAGGCCAGCGCCTTACCGCACGCCTGGGCGAAGGTGAGTTGCAGGTGCGCGTTGAAGACAACCACCTGACCCCGGTCACGCTTTCTTTACTGGATTGATCCATGTCACGTTTTCTCGCCCCCTTGCTACTGCTATGCCTGATGTTTACCAGCCAGGCCCATGCCAGCTACATCACCCGCATGCTCAACAAACCGGTCCCAGGTGGCGTCGCGGTCATCGACCTGGGCCCGGCCGAACGCGCCCCACAGGCCAGCTTCGGTGGCAGGCCGGTATTGGTGGTCAAGGAACAGAACAACTGGCTGGCTATCGTCGGACTGCCGCTAACCCTCAAGCCGGGGCCGGCGCAACTCACCTCTGCCGGCCGCACCCTGAACTTCTCGGTGAGTAGCAAAGCTTACCCGGAACAACGCATCACCCTGAAAAATCAGCGCCAGGTCAACCCAAACCCGGCGGACCTGAAACGCTTCGAGCGTGAACTGGCCGAGCAACTGGCGGCGTACCGCAGCTTCAGCCCTGGCACGCCAAGCAACCTGCTGCTGGACAAACCCGTGAGCGGCCCTCTTTCCAGCCGCTTCGGCGTACGTCGCTTCTTCAATGGGGAAGAGCGCAACCCCCACGCTGGCCTGGACTTCGCCGTCGCCGCCGGCACCCCGATCAAGACGCCGGCTGCCGGCAAGGTGATCCTGATCGGCGATTACTTTTTCAATGGCAAAACCGTATTCGTCGACCATGGCCAAGGCTTTATCAGCATGTTCTGCCACATGTCGAAGATTGACGTGAAGGTCGGTCAAAGCCTGGCCCGTGGCGGGGTTGTCGGCCGTGTCGGTGCCACCGGGCGTGCCACTGGGCCACATATGCACTGGAATGTCAGCCTGAACGATGCCCGGGTCGATCCAGCGATATTCATCGGGGCGTTCCAGCCCTGACAGACCACTTTCCGTAGCAGCTGCCGCCAGGCTGCTACGGGGATTGCGCAGAGTCAAAATGCTGCGCAATTTATTTATATTTACCCGATATACAGCGCAAAATAATCTCGATTTAAAACACTAATAGAACATTTATCTCAATTTCTCAGCAAGGCTTGCCATCTTTCACCCCAATGGTTAGGGTTGAAGACATGAAGACCTCCCACACCCTAATCCAGCTTCGTCAACACCGCAGCCTCTGCCTGGTCAGTGCCCGACTGCCAAGCTGAATCGCGTCGCCTCGCCTATTCATCTCTTGTTCTCTTGGCGGGCCCTTTTCACAGGCCGCACATTAAAGGATTGCTTCCATGACCATGCTCAAAGATCCGTCGAAAAAATACCGCGCGTTCCCCACCGTCGACCTGCCTGACCGTACCTGGCCTTCCAAGACCATTACCGTTGCGCCGATCTGGTGCAGTTCCGACCTGCGCGATGGCAACCAATCGCTGATCGAGCCCATGGATTCGGCCAAGAAGCTGCGCTTCTGGAAAACCCTGGTCAGTGTTGGCGTCAAGGAAATCGAGGCATCTTTTCCGTCTGCCTCGCAGACCGATTTCGACTTCGTGCGCTCCCTGATCGAAGATGGCCACATCCCCGAGGACACCACCATCCAGGTGCTGACCCAGGCACGTGAAGACCTGATCGCCCGTACTTTCGAATCCTTGCGCGGCGCCAAGAAGGCCATCGTGCACCTGTACAACGCGACCAGCCCGTCGTTCCGCCGCATTGTCTTCAATCAAGACAAGGACGGCGTGAAAGACATCGCCGTGAACGCCGCCAAGCTGTTCGTCAAATATGCCGCCCAGCAGCCGGAAACCCAGTGGACCTTCCAGTACTCGCCGGAGACCTTCAGCGCCACCGAACTGGAGTTCGCCAAGGAAGTCTGCGACGCGGTGATCGAAGTCTGGAACCCGACGCCCGAGCACAAGATGATCCTCAACCTGCCGGCCACGGTGGAATGCGCGACCCCGAACATCTATGCCGACCAGATCGAATGGTTCGGCCGTCACATCAACCGTCGTGACAGCGTGATCATCAGCCTGCACACGCACAACGACCGCGGCACTGGCGTTGCCGCCACCGAACTGGGCCTGATGGCCGGTGCCGACCGCGTCGAAGGCTGCCTGTTCGGCAACGGCGAGCGTACTGGTAACGTCGACCTGGTCACCCTGGGCCTGAACCTCTACACCCAGGGCATCGACCCTGAGCTGGACTTCTCGGACATCGACGGCGTGCGCAAGGTGGTCGAAGAGTGCAACCAGCTGCCAGTGCACCCACGTCATCCGTATGTCGGCGACCTGGTCCACACCGCCTTCTCCGGCTCGCACCAGGATGCCATCCGCAAGGGCTTCGCCCAGCAGAAAGACGACGCCCTGTGGGAAGTCCCGTACCTGCCGATAGACCCGGCCGACATCGGCCGCAGCTACGAAGCAGTGATTCGCGTCAACAGCCAGTCCGGCAAGGGCGGCATTACCTACCTGCTCGAACAGGAATACGGCATCAGCCTGCCGCGCCGGATGCAGATCGAATTCAGCCAGGTCGTCCAGGGTGAAACCGACCGCCTGGGCCTGGAGATGACCGCACAGCAGATCTACTCCTTGCTGCAGAAGGAATACCTGCAAGCCAACCTGCCCTACGCCTTGGTCAGCCATCGCCTGCAGGAAGAAAACGGCAACAGCAAGGTGGAAGTCGAAGTCAGCAGCGACGGCGAGACCGTGCACTGGCGCGGCAAGGGCAACGGGGCGCTGGAAGCCCTGGTGGCCGGCCTGCCGATTGCGGTCGAGATCATGGACTACAACGAACACGCCATCGGTGCGGGCACCAACGCGAAAGCGGCGGCCTATATCGAGCTGCGTGTGGCAGGTGAACGCCCCGTGCATGGCGTGGGTATCGATGAAAACATCACCACAGCCAGCTTCAAGGCGCTGTTCAGTGCACTGAACCGCTCGTTGAGCCAGCAGGAAGCGAAAGCAGCCTGAATTTCTCGCTAAAAAAAAACGCCCCGATCTTCGGGGCGTTTTTTTTTGTGAAAAACATGGGAAGTCATTCCGACTGGGTACATCGAAGTCCTTGGTAGAAACTTCAAGTGCGGTCCAACCCTCACGCACTTGGAATCGATATGGAAATCATCGACCAACTCGACACCTTCAACATCACGGAAAATATTGCGCTACACGTCGGCAATCAAGGCGCCCCTCGCTATGGTTGCTGGATTGACAGCCCCACCGCAGTCGGCGATATGCGCATCGGTGGCAAGGATTGGTACACCTATACTCGTCCGATTTTCGCTTATCTTGAAAACAGGCAATTCAGCCAATTACCCTCGGGGGGCAAAAACGGAATAAAGACCACTTATACACAAGGTTTCACCGAGGAAACCAAATTGAGCCTCGGCGTTGACTTTTCAATTCCGGGCCTCGGCAACCTTAACCTCACCTTAGGGCTAAGTTTGGGCTATGAAGCGAAATGGACTTCCAGCGAGTCGACCTCGGTGGAAAAAACAATAGAAATAGCGGGCGAAGGCACCTTCCAACTTTACAACCTGATCCTCGTATATGCCCACTGTGCTACATCCGCCGGTCGTGAAAATAGCAAGCTCAAACCTTCCCGAAAAAAAATATATCCCGATGGTAGCATCGACCTGACTTTTTTGACGGCCGTGGGTACCGAACATCATGTTTACGCCCAGAACGACAAGATACTCAAGGAAAACTTCACATTCGGTCGCGTTCAACAAGAAATCCTGGACCGCTACAATGCGTTCGAAAATAAAGGTCCATTCACGTTCGACTTCGGCACCAAAATCACCTTCTAACTTATTCAGGGACGAATTAAAGATGTCTAGATACGATGGGGAAAACTCATTTCTCGCCAAACTCCGCAGCACCACACCCAACTACAGCGGGATGATCAGCACCCTGCAAACCGTCAATAAACCCGTCAGCGGAATCGGACGGCAAGGGGGCATTTTCGATTTTGGCGATGACGGTTGGCTGACCGTCAGCAATGCCACTCACATAGACCCTCCGCTGTTCTGGTTTCGCCGCTTGAATGTCGACAACCCGACACCCTACTATGAGATTCGCCTGTATGACAAATCAGGGCGCTTGAACCGAGCTGTCGATATCAGCACCCGCCATTACCTGGCTCTCTATTCAAATTCGGCAAACACATCTCGACCGCTTTGGACGCTGAGCCAGATAATCGATCGCCAGCAGCGCTATGACAATATTTCCATCCGCGAAAAAAATGCGGAAAAACCGATCCAGGCTGACTCGCGCAATACCCGCTTCGACAGTTGGTCGTCCTACCTGGTTAATTACGGTGGAAAAACAGAGTTGCAATTTGAACTCGATATCGTGCGATACGGCGACACTACACCCGACGCCAACCGCGACTAATATCTACCGTTGGCTTAGCCGTTACTCATGCAGAAGACGTTAATTTCGGCGCACCGCTCGCACATCATAAAAAACGTTATCTATCTGAGCGCTCCCACAGCATTCAGAAACGTTTCTCCGGCGAAACCCTTTCCCCCTGCCACAAGCACGCCAACCATTTCATTATTGATACGCACTCGGGCAGAAGCCCGCTTGGACAAAAAACAAACGGAGTTGAACATATCATGTATAGCTACAACAACAAAAAGTCATTTATTGCCGAACTGCATTCCACCACAGCGGACTATGAGGGACGTGTGGGCTCCATCATATTGAGCAACGACCGTACGAACCCAACATTCGGCAGTTGGTTAACCCTTAGCGATCATAACGCTCAACGTCAGGCATTCTGGTTTGGTTATTTCCAGGACGCCTTCGGCAATGGTGCCTTCGAGATCAGGACCTACTTCCCCGATAGCAAGTCGCTGCACAATAAACGTCTCGACTGGAACACCAATAGATATATCGGGCTGTACGAACCGGCCAGCGCACCCGGACCATTCTTTTCGCTGGATCGTGAAATCAACGGCGCTGGAAAGTTCGACGGGGTGGTTGTGTTGAGCGAAAACAAACGCTCTATCAAACCTTATGCGAAAGAGGAACGCTTCGGGAATTGGTTTGCCTACTTAAAAGACGAGCAAGGCCCCGATCTAAGGTTCACCCTTGATGTACAGCGATTCGACGTGCCGCGCATGTGATTGCTATGCCTGAGGGAAAGGGGTGTTCCCTCGCCCTCAGGCGCAGCACTCGAAAGCCGCTATTGCTCACCGCAACTCAAACACGTCCGCGTCCAGGTTCGCCGGAAACCGCGTGCGGTAAGCCGCCAGGTCGCAAGCACTCAGGCAAACCTGGAACACTCCATCGGCCTCCCCCACGCTGAGCAGGCTTTCACCCTGGAAATCCAGGACCTGACTGTCGCCGGTGTAGGCGAAGCCCTTGCCGTCGGTGCCGACACGGTTCACCGCCGCTACATAGCACAGGTTTTCGATAGCTCGCGCCGGTAACAGACGGTTCCAGTGCAGCCGACGTGCACCCGGCCAGTTGGCGGTGTAGATCAGCAGGTCGGTATCCTGGGCATCGCGGCTCCATACCGGAAAACGCAGGTCGTAGCAGATCAGCGGGCGAATGCGCCACCCTTTGAGCTCGAACTGTACCTGGCGCTCACCCGGCGTGAAGTGCTTGTGTTCTCCCGCCATGCGAAACAGATGGCGCTTGTCATAATGCAGGATCTCGCCATCCGGTCGTGCCCAGAGCAAGCGGTTGCGGTGACTGCCATCAGCCGCCTCAATGATGATGCTGCCGGTGACCACCGCATCGAGCTTCTTCGCCTGGGTACGCAGCCACTTGGACGTCGGCCCGTTTTCCGGCTCCGACAGGCTCTGGGAGTCCATGGAAAAGCCGGTGGTGAACATTTCCGGCAGAATGATCAGGTCAGCGCCGCGCGCCTGTTCGATCAGCGCCTCGAAATGCTGGAGGTTGGCCGCACGGTCATGCCAGGCCAGGCTGGTCTGCACCAGGGCTACATTCAGGTTGGGCAAGCTACTCAGATCGCGCATAGTTTTTCCGCTGCCTGGCGCAGCGTCTCCTCGCGTTTGGCAAAGCACAGGCGCACAAGGCGCTGTTCGTAGATAGGTTGCTGATAAAAGACCGAGATCGGAATGGTCGCCACACCGTGCTCCCGGGTCAGCCACAAAGACATCTCGACGTCATTGAGGTCCGGGCGGATGGCCGAGTAATCGACCATCTGGAAGTAGGTGCCCGGCGTGCGGGCGAAAGTGAAGCGCGAAGCAGCCAGCAAGTCGCAGAACAAGTCACGTTTGGCCTGGTAGAACGCTGGCAGTTCTTCTACATGCTCAGGGTGCGCGGCCATGAAGTCCGCCAGGGCCCACTGCAGCGGCGTCACACCACAGAAGTTGACGTACTGGTGGACCTTACGCAGTTCCGCAGTCAGGGCCGGTGGTGCCACCACGTAACCGGTTTTCCAGCCAGTGACATGGTAGGTTTTGCCAAACGAACTCACCACGAAAGCGCGTTGATACAGCGCCTCATGGGCCAGCACGCTGGCATGCGGTACGCCATCGAAAACAAGGTGTTCGTAGACTTCATCGCTGATCAGATAAATATCGCGATCGGCGATCAGCTTCGCCAACTGCTCCAGTTCGGCGCGACTGATCAGCGCCCCACTGGGGTTGTGCGGGCTGTTGAGGATAATCATCCGTGTGCGCGGGCTCAGCGCATCCGTGAGCTTTTGCCAATCGATGGCAAAGTCATCGGGGCACAGCTGCACATGCACGCAGCGGCCACCAGCCAGCTCGACCGATGGCTCGTAGCTGTCATAGGCTGGATCGAAGACGATGACCTCATCGCCAGGGTGGATCACCGCCTGAATGGCGCAGAAGATCGCCTCGGTCGCCCCCGGGGTGATGGTCACCTCGCTATCGGCATCGACCTTTACCCCATAACTGCGAGCAATCTTGGCGGCGACCTGCCCACGCAACACCGGCAAGCCGGCCATGGGCGAATACTGGTTGTGGCCGGCACCAATGTGTCGTCCCACCGCGTCACACAATGCCTGCGGCGCTGCAAAGTCGGGAAAGCCCTGGGAGAGGTTGAGTGCGCCGGTCTCATTGGCCAACGCAGACATGCGGGTGAAGATGGTCGTGCCGACATTCGGCAACTTACTGCTGATCATGGGCCATTCCCTGCTGGACACCCGGCCCTTGGCGGCGCGGGTGGCTTTGAGGATATCCCATTGAGCGGACGTGAAAAAGGCGCCTTGTGGCGCCCTTTTTGATAGAAGGCCTTTTGGGCCTTATCGCGGGCAAGCCCGCTCCTACATGGATTGCGCACACCTTGTGGGAGCTGGCTTGCCAGCGATTGGACAATCAGCGCTTGTCGCGGCGCTTCTTCTCGGTCTTCTTGTGGTGCGACATCAAGCGGCGCTTCTTGTTGACCTGGCGGTCCGTCAGCGTGTTCTTGTTGCCTTCGTACGGGTTGTCGCCCCCCTTGAACTCAATGCGGATCGGCGTACCGACCAGTTTCAACACACGGCGATAGGTGTTTTCCAGGTAACGAACATACGAATTCGGTACTTTCTCGACCTGGTTGCCGTGGATCACGATCAACGGTGGGTTGGCGCCACCCAGGTGAGCGTAACGCAGCTTGATCCGGCGGCTGTTGACCATCGGCGGCTGGTGCTCGCTGACCGCGTCTTCCAGGATCTGGGTCAGGCGACTGGTCGGCCAACGGGTAACCGCGGACTTGAACGAGTTCTGTACCGACGCGTAGAGGTTGCCCACGCCGGTGCCGTGCAGGGCCGAGATAAAGTGGATATCGGCGTAGTCAACGAAGAACAGCCGACGTTGCAGCTCGACCTTCACGAAGTCGCGCTCGCTCGGCGTCATGCCGTCCCACTTGTTGATCGCGATCACCAGTGCACGACCGGATTCGATGGCGAAGCCCAGCAGGTTGAGGTCGTGATCGACCACGCCTTCGCGGGCGTCCATCACGAAGATCACCACGTTGGCGTCTTTGATCGCCTGCAGGGTCTTGACCACGGAGAACTTTTCGACTTCTTCGTGGATCTTGCCGCGCTTGCGCACACCGGCGGTGTCGATCAGCGTGTACTTCTCTTCATTACGCTCGAACGGAATGTAGATACTGTCGCGGGTCGTGCCTGGCTGGTCGTAGACGATGACCCGGTCTTCACCGAGCATGCGGTTGACCAGGGTCGACTTGCCGACGTTGGGGCGGCCGATGATGGCGATCTTGATGCCATCCTTCTCGCTCGGCCCCGGAATACGCACCGCCTCTTCGCCTTCGGCGACATCGGCGTTGAGGTCTTCTTCTTCGGTATCGCGCGGGAAGTCGGCCAGGGCCGCTTCGAGCAAGGTGTTGACACCACGCCCCTGCGCACCGGCAACACCAATGGCGTGGCCCATGCCCAGTGGCGCGAATTCGGCGCGGGCCATTTCCGGATCGATGTTGTCGATCTTGTTGGCGACCAGGAGCGAGCGCTTGTTGCGCTTGCGCAGGTGCTCGGCAATCATCTGGTCGGCAGCGGTGAAACCGGCCTTGGCGTCAACCAGGAACAGTACGACATCAGCTTCTTCGATGGCCAGCAGCGACTGCTCGGCCATCTTTTCGTCCATGCCGTGCTCGTCACCGGAAATACCGCCAGTGTCGACCAGGATATAGGAGCGCCCTTGCCACTTTGCCTCACCGTACTGGCGATCACGGGTCAGACCGGAGAGGTCGCCAACAATGGCGTCACGGCTTTTGGTCAGGCGGTTGAACATGGTGGACTTGCCGACGTTCGGTCGGCCCACCAGGGCGATTACGGGAACCATGCGGCTCTCCACTTCGTTATTTCAGAAAATACAAAAGCCGCTGCTAGGCAGCGGCTGGTGCTCGGGGCAGCACGTGAAGTGCCGCAAGCCTTGCAGAGCAAGGCCGCTTGGGGTTGGTTTACCCCAAGCATAGCTAACGCATTACTTGATTGTCAGCGCTTCCAGCTTGCCGCTGTTGCCGTACACGTAAATCGTGTCGCCAACCACCAACGGACGTGCGCGCAGGCCATCGCTGTCGATGCGCTCGCGGCCGACAAAACGGCCATCCACCTGGCTCAGCAGGTGCAGGTAACCTTCCAGGTCACCTACCGCCACATAGCTGGAGAACACTTCCGGCGCCGACAGTTGACGACGGGCCAGTGCATCGTTGCTCCACAATGCCGAAGACGAACGCTCGTCGATACCTTCGACGGTGCCCGACGCCAGGCTCACGTAGACACTGCCAAAGCCCTGGGACACGCCCGCGTAGCTGGAAGCATCACGCTGCCAGAGTACGCGACCCGATTCCAGGTCCAGGCCGGCAACCCGGCCCTGGTAGCTGGCCACATACAGGATACCGCCGGACAACAGCAGGCCACCGTCGATATCGACCACGCGGTCGAGCTCGGAACGACCTTGCGGGATCGCCACGCGCTGCTCCCAGACCGGCACGCCGTTCTGGGTATCCAGGGCGATGACCTTGCCGGTGGAAAGGCCGGCAACCGCCAGACGGTTGGTCACGATCGGAGCACCGGTGCCGCGCAGGGTCAGTACCGCCGGAGTACTTTCGTAGATCCAGCGCTGGTTGCCGGTGGAGGCATCCAGGCCAATGATACGATCGTCCTGGGTCTGTACCACCACCACGTCGCCGTTGGTGGCAGGCGGTGCAAGCACTTCGCTGGTGACGCGCGAGCGCCACTTTTCTTCACCGCTGATGGCATCCAGGGCTACGACTTCGCCCTTGAGGGTACCAATCATGACCAGGCCGTAACCAACGCCTACGGCGCCAGAGACCGGCAATTCCAGGTCTTTCTTCCAGAGTACGTCGCCGTTGTAGCGGTCCATCGCCATCACCACGCCAGAGACGTCGGCGGCGAAAATACGCTCGTTCTCGATAGCCGGCACCAGCATGTTGTAGGTTTCACCCTGGCCGTCACCGATCGAACGGCTCCATTGCTTCTTCAAGACCACTTCTTCCTTGAAGTCGGTCAGTTCTGCCGGTGGCAGTTCTTTCTTGCTGTTGCTGCTGCAACCCGCCGCCAGAAGCGCCAGGGCCAGCAATGCCGCATGTTTCCAACGGATCACGTCACGCATCCCCTTTGGCCAGGTCGTCGAGCTTGAGTTGCAGGCCACCGACCGCTGCTTCATCGGACAGCGCAGCCTTGGCTTTTTCATACGCGGCATGGGCGTCGTCGCGGCGACCCAGTTGCACCAGCAGGTCGCCCTTGAGCTCTTCACGGCTGGCCTGGAACGCCTTGTCGGCATCGCCTTCGAGCAGTTTCAGGGCATCGTCGGCCTTGTTCTGGGCAGCCAGCACGCGCGCCAGACGTTGGCGGGCAATTTCACCCAGGGTGGCGTCGGCGGGCTTGTCCATCACACTCTTGAGTTCGCTTGCGGCGTCGTCGAGCTTGCCGGCGTCCACTGCCACCTTGGCCACGAACAGGCTGCCGTATTGGGCATAGGCTGTGCCGGCGAACTCGCTCTTGAGCTTGCCGGCCAGCTCCGCCACCTTGGCGGTGTCGGGCTTGCCAGTCGGGGTCAGCGTGGTTTCCAGCAGCGCCTGGTAGAGGTTCGAAGCCCCTTGCGCCTGGTTACCCTGATGCTTCTGCCAGGCTTGCCAGCCGAACACAATCACCAGCGCCAGCAGGCCACCGGTCAACAGGGGCTTGCCGTTACGCTGCCACCAATCCTTTACAGCCGCGAGTTGCTCTTCTTCGGTACTCGACACCCCAATACTCCTATTCGCTAAATCGGCTGTTTACCAGCTTCAAGCCTGCACGACGCAGGTCGCCAGATGCTCGGCCAGAGCATCGAAGGCAATGTTTTGTTGTTCGCCCTGGCCACGCAGGGGTTTGAAACCTACCACTTG
>RCUU01001348.1_pt1 | contig 11837 bp, 11 predicted proteins | sample 2166211 | NCBI WGS metagenome assembly RCUU01 (sample SAMN09932620, study PRJNA488358) | compost metagenome | feature: garden; material: soil; isolation source: compost soil in phenylacetic acid-enriched culture | place: Germany: Experimental Botanical Garden Goettingen | collected 2016-01-27
AACGTGGCGATGGCCGCGTCCGTCCTGCTGTATGAGGCGATGCGGCAGCGGCATTATCGTTAAGGCAAGCCTTTGGTCAGCAAATAAAATGCAAATAAGGAGCGCGGTAGGATGCCGAAAAAGATAGCTCCGTCCTTTTGCTTTATAGGGAACCACCTTGCTTTGGATTTTATGAATACGAAGGTAGTTGCCGACGGGAAACTCGTGGATCTGCTGCAAACGTCAGACGATGTATGGAACTGGTTGAATCAAACCGATTTACTCGTCGATCAACCAACGGATTCCGAAACCCAATGGAGGGCAGGAAGTTCATTGGTCGAGGAAGCCATCGAACTGCGGACGGCCCTACATGCGATCCTCCTACAGGGGATGCAAGGGGCGGAAGCAGCCTTCGAAGAGGTAGAGCGAGTTAACCGATTCCTTAGGAGCAAGGTCATCACAACAACATTGCTCCAACAGGGTGGCCAATTCTTTTCGGTTCGGCACATTGAAGCCCAGAGACCGGCCGACCTGCTTCTACCCGTCGCGGAAGCTGCGGTGGATTTATTAACGAAGTATGATTTGAGATTGGTAAAAAAGTGCGAAAATCCCCAATGCGTGTTGCATTTTTACGATAACAGCAAGAATAGCACCAGAAGGTGGTGCAGCCAGAAGACGTGCGGGAACCGAATGAAGGTGGCTGCCTATTTGGAAAGACGAAAACGAGCGGAGAATGAAGAAACTAAGAACCCCGGATGAGTATCCGGGTTTTTTTTGTTTGATTTTATTAATACCCAAAATTCTTATTTACAGGTTAATATTAATGAAATATAATACCCATTATATAGTTAAGGAGGTTAAATGGGAGGTGGCTAGAGCAGAGTGTACCATGCCGGGGAATTGGCAGTTCAGGCGTTGGCCGGAGAGCAAATCGTTGCAGAGCGGAACGGTTTGAGTATCAAGTCTGTTGTGGTTCAAGGAGCTTTTTCATATTTGCGAACCCAATCGCTGATCGTTTGTTCCACCATGGCGAATGACGGGAAAGTATGGTGTTCGTTTTTGACTGGTGAACCGGGGTTCATCCACGTGGTCTCGGAGAAGGAACTTACCGTGAGCTCACAACCAGTAACGAGCGACCCCATCTTGCGTGACTTGCGGGACCGGCCTGATATCGGTCTTTTAGCGATCGACTTCTTCCGTAGAATTCGGATGAGAATTAATGGGAAGGGCGTATGGGATGGAGAACGTTTATGGGTAACCGTCGAACAGGCATACGGCAACTGCCCCAAATATATACAGAAGCGTTCGCTGCAACCCGGAAGCGGAACCTACCGAAGGGAACGTTTGTCCCAACGCGGGCATGCCCTCAATGCGGAACAACAGGATTGGATTCGAAAGGCCGATACTTTTTTTATCGGAAGTGCCAGTTCGGAAAGGAAAATGGATGCCTCGCATCGCGGGGGGCAGCCGGGATTCGTGAAGATTGAAGATGATCGAACATTGCTTTTTCCCGATTATTTCGGCAACTCCATGTATAATACGCTTGGGAATTTATACAGTAATCCAGCTGCCGGGCTGCTGTTTATCGATTTTAACGGCGGACATTCACTGCAGCTAAGCGGACGTACCGAGACGATCTGGGACAAGGCGCAGATTTCCCAGGTTCCAGGGGCGGAAAGGCTTGTCAGGTACACGATCGACGAAGTGATATACATTGAGAACGATACGCCGATCATGTGGGAATTTCACGAGTTTTCCCCGGCAAGCCCATCAATATCGCAACCACTAATTTATAATCAGGAGGTTGGCTTCAATGACAATAGCCAATAAATTTGTGATCATTATCCAAGCGAATCAACAGGATGTAGGGAAGGCTGTTCACGGATTGCTGTATGGATATGAGCTTCACGAGGAAGGGTTCGAAGTGGATATCCTCTTCGACGGAGCAGGGACGGAGTGGCCAAATGAGTTCAGCAAGGCGGAGCACCCTTTCAACGCTGTGTATAAGCAAGCGATGAAGTCGGGGATCGTCAAAGGCGGCTGCCAAGCATGTTCCGGATTCTTCGATACCGCGGATGAAATGCAGGAAGCTGGGGTGCCGCTTGTCGGAAATGAAAAAACGGGAGGACATCTTCCGTTCGCCCAATATATAAAAGATGGGTATTTTCCAATTGTACTGTAAGGGGATGTTACGGGATGATCCGAACCTATTTACATAAAATGAAGGGGGCTGGAAGCAGCCCGCTAAAAGTGGTGCCGGGAAACGCAGGGATGGGTTTTGTAGGCGGCCTGGTCACGATTTCCTTGCTTTCCCTCTTAACCGATATGACTTCTGCCGTATGGATCATGGCTCCTTTCGGAGCGAGTTGTGTACTTGCTTTTGGGATCTGGGACGCCCCGCTATCGCAGCCACGGAACATCATAGGAGGACATCTCGTCTCTACGTTTGTTGGTTTAGTCTATTTTCATCTTTTCGGCGACGGTGTATGGGTTGTAGGTTTGGCAGTCGGCAGCGCCATTGCAGCCATGATGTTGACGAAAACAACGCATCCGCCCGCGGGGGCTGACCCGATAGTGGTTATCCTTGCAGGCAGCGGGTGGTCGTTTCTAGTTACACCCGTACTTGTGGGTTCTGTTCTTATCGTGGTTATCGCGATAATTATCAATAACCTGCATCGTCATCGCAAGTATCCTACCTTTTGGTATTAGTTGAGGCGGAAAACAAAGAATCAAAAACAAAAAGCCGGAAGGATCTGCTCGAAAGATCTCTTCCGGTCTTTTTTAGGTATCCCCCAACTTCTTGCGGATTTCGGAAGGATAACAGCCATAGTAATCGACAAACAGCTTGGTGAAGTGGCGGGAGCTGAAATAGCCTACGCGTTGGGCAACATCCTGAACCTTAGCGTCCGGCTCGGTCAGGAGCAATTCCTTGGCCTTCAGCATACGGATGCTAGTGACATATTTGACGAAGGTGATGCCTTGTTTTTTATGGAATAATGAGCTCAAATAATTGGGGGTCACCTGAAGCTCCTCCGCCAAAGAGCCGATGGAAATATCTTCTTGATAATGCTCGTCTACGTAGTCCATCGCCCGCTTCACAAGGTCACCGCTTGCGGCAGCGGCACCTTTCCCCTCTTGGATCAATAGGAGGTCCCCTTGATGCTGGAGGGCTTCGATCCATTCTGCAGGCGGAAGTTCCACCTGAAGGGCAGGACAGATCGCTTCTCTCAAAAAGACGGTGATCCGTTCAAAACGCACGGGATCCCCTTGCAATCCGGGTAAATGCTGCTTACCGAACGCAGATAATTTATTGAGATAACCGACATAATCTCGGTCCTGATATAAGCCGATGAGTTGATGAATCGACCTGCCGAGGGCGGCAACATCTTCCCTGGATGTCTCAGCACGTAGCTCGGCCAAGGGATATAGCTTGTTTAACGGCAGGGTAGCTCTAAGCGTAGAAGCAGCATGCAGTTCCTCCAGCTGTCCTAACAGTTCGCGCACCGAGAGACAGTTCTCGCTTGGCAGGACCGTCACTGGGAAGAAGAGCATCTCCCCATGGCGACCTTGCCCAAGGGCCATCATAATCTGGCGCTGCAGGGCTTGGTGAACCTCGTCGTTCGATCCAGCGCCCGAAGTCGGCCAAGCCCAGACGGAGGTTAGATTATCCTCGCTCAATTGCAGATGTCCGCAACGAATTCCTTTTGCCAGGGCATGCTTTTGCGCAGCCTGTTGAATGGTCAAGGCCAGATCGTTTAACCGGGAAGCGGACGGCTTACTCCGGTGAACTCCATAGAAAAGCACGCCGAAAAAGCAATAACCTTCATAAGCGGGGTCTAGCGGCTGCGTCCCCGTCCCCGTTTGGAACTCCCGATAACGGTTCGATAACCAGTGCTCGAATTCATAATCAAGGAATTGGGTATCCCGTTCGCGTCCTTCCATCGCTTCCCGGACACATCTCTCCAGCTGCTCCGGCTCGGCCGGCTTCAGCAAGTAATCGCTGGCTCCCAGCCGGAGCGCCTGCTGCGCGTAATCAAATTCCATAAACCCGCTAAGAATGACCCAGCTCGCCTGCGGAGCGAGCGTCTTGCCGATCCGAATAGCCTCGATGCCGTCAAGCTTCGGCATTTTGATATCCACGAATACGAGATCCGGTGTATCTTTACGCAATAACTCTAGCAATTCCTCGCCATTTCGGGCTTCTCCGATCAGCTGGCATGGCAAGTTCTTAAGCTCCAGTTCCTGCAACATACTTCTTAAGGTAGAGCGAATTAGCTTCTCGTCATCCGCGATGATGATTTTCATAGGGAGTACTCCTTCGTCGGAATATAAATCGAGATGGTGGTTCCGGCACCCGGCCGGCTCTCCACCTCCATCACGGCATCCGGGTAACTCATGGTCAGACGGGTTCGGACATTGGACAATCCAATTTGGTCCTCGGAATTGGAGGCAGAAGGGTCAAACCCAACGCCGTCGTCCTTGACCACGATCTCAATGTAGTCCTGCGAATCCCTTTCCCTTCTTCGAGCCCGTACCGATACGGATACCATTTCCTTGTCGGCCGGTTCTACGCCATGAATGATGCAGTTTTCGACCAATGGCTGCAGCAGCAGCTTCGGGATCGTGAATGAAGCGGCGTCCGGGTCGCAGTCGATCTGGAATGCCAACCGATCATCAAACCGTAATTGCTGCAGCATGCAATATTTACGCAGGATGTCCAGCTCTTTCTCAAGGGTTGTCTCATGGACCGGCTCCAAACTGTAGCGCATCATATAACTCAAGGAGATAATCGCCGTTTCCAGTTCCTTCGCGCGGCCCTCCCGGTTCAAGCCGATAAATCCGTTCAGCGTGTTATACAAAAAGTGAGGCTGAATTTGCGATTGCAGCGCCCGGTATTCGGCATCCTGTTGGGCGAGCTTCGCTAAATACTCCTGGTTGATGAGCTCATCCAGGCGGGAAACCATGCTGTTGAGAGAATGACCGAGTTGCGCAATCTCATCGTTGCCGGGTAACGTGTACCGCTCGGACAAGTCGCCTCTCTTTACTTTGTGCATGACATGATTCATCCGTTTGAAGGGTTTCACAATCCAGCGGGTAAAATAAATCAATACGCCGAAGGTGACTAATAGGGCAGCCGCCGTGAGCAGGAGCGCGACGATATAAATCCACCGAACTTGGTCCTTCTTCTCCTGGTTGGACAGAAACACGACGATTCGCCAGTCCGCGGGACTGATTTTTTTGGAAATGCCTAAATAGTTGTTACTTTCGTACTGATCTTTCTGGCGAAAAGAGGATAATTGCTCTTTCAGCTCTTCGGGCACGGTTTGGTTGGCGTATAGGGTGTTCCCGCTTTGGTCCAGGATCACGACGATGGAAGAGACGTTAAAGTCAACGTCACTGGCGATTTTCTCCAGCACCTTCTTATCCGCATCCGCCATGATCACCGCCAGTGGGCGTCTCGTGTCCGGGTCCTTAATCAAACGGGCCACCGAGAAGGCTTGCGGTACGGATTCCAAGTTTAGGTAGTCCTGGGGATGCGAGCTGATGAAAACCGCTTGTCCATCGCCGTTGTATGCCTGTTGGTACCAATCTTGGGTGTGAAAGATGAAGTCAGGCTTCAGGGAAATCGAACCCTTCGACGTCAAATAAGCTTGCCCCTTGACCGGTACAATCAACGTGCTCAAGATATCCGGGCGGGTATTCGTCAGGTATTGCGGCAGCGTTCCTTTAAGAGCTCGGTCTGTGGTTAATTTGATATAATCGTTAGCGGTTTCGTAGGTATTGTTCGCTTTGATTTTCAATGCAGACATCAAATCATCGTTTAGATAAGGCATTGTGGATAAACGGACTAGGTCGTCCAGATAGGTTTCGATGTTCTTTGAGACGGCATTCATCGTGGATATCGTTAATTTCTGCGTCTCTCGCATCAGCATCCCTTTAATGTAAGAAGGAAGGGCAAATGCAGAGATGACAAAGGGAACGACGATAAACAGCAAGTAGAGAATCGTAAGTTTAAACCGAAGCGTTTGAAAAAAGCGCATGCTCCTCCCCCTTCCCTTTAACCTTAGCTTCCTTTCTGCCCAAACGTCAATTAGAAACGGTGGGAGTGTAGAAAAGAGCGCTTTCATTGGAGAATGGTGTCGTACAAAAAAAGGGGGTTTACCTTTATGATGGATTCGTAAGGCAATCTTACAAAATATAAGGGGGATACTCATGAAAAGAACAAGAGGGTTACAGCTCGGGATTGTGTTAGCGCTTTCCCTATCGCTCGCGGCCTGCGGTTCGAGCAACAACAGCAATAACTCAGCTGCGCCGGCTGATTCGACCGGTGACAAGCCAAGCGACAAGAAAATTACGCTTACCGTCATGTCCAGCACCCCTGCCGGGGAGCAAGGTGCGGTAATCGAAGCGATTGCCAGAGAGTTTGAAGCGGAAAATCCTTCAATTAAGGTCGATTTCAGTGCACCTGGCGCAGACTATGAGAACATTATGAAAGTCAAAATGGCTTCCAATGAAATGCCAGACGTATTCGGAACGCATGGCTGGGCCAAGGTCCGTTACGGCGAATATTTGGCGGATCTTCAAGGCGAAGAGTGGGCTTCCCAGCTCCATGATGCGATCAAACCAGCGGTGACGGATGAATCCGGCAAAGTGTATGTCTTGCCGATGGATCAAGATAAATCGAGTTTGGTATATAACAAGGCTGTCCTGGAGCAGTATGGCATCGCCGTCCCGCAAACCTGGGATGAGGTGATGAAAGCTGCTGAGGAAATCAAGACGAAAAGCGAGGGGAAAGTGACGGCGTTCCATGTAGGCGGCGCGGATTCCTGGCCGCTCGGACAGTTCTTCGATTACTTCGCGACTCCGGCTTTCATTAGCGCGGAACAAAATTATGCGGCACAGTTTCTCGATGGCACCTTTGATTGGACTCAATTCGATAAACTGCCTCAGATGTTGCTGGATCTGCAAAAGAACGGATACTTGAACAAAGACGTGCTTACCGCAAAATACATGGATTCTGCGAAAGCGTTTGCGGAAGGGAAAGCCGCTTTCTTCGCTTACGGTCCATACATTATAGAAGAAGCGAAGAAGACCAACCCAGACGTAAAAGGCGGTTTGCTGCCAATTCCTTCGATCGAGCCAGGGGATACACCAACCTTTGCCGGCGGGGAGAAGACAACTTGGGGCGTTTGGAAAGATTCTCCGAATATTGAAGCAGCCAAGAAGTTCGTAAGCTTCTATGCGAAACCGGAGAATGTCGCTAGAGTAGCGGGTGCGATGGTCTTGCCAGCCGGCCTGAAGGGTGTCGACGTAAACTTGGGCGATCTTACCGAGGATTTCAAAACGTATGAAAACCTGCGCGTCATCCCATTCTTTGACCGCGAGTATCTGCCAAACGGCATGTGGGACGTCTTGTGCAAGAACGGTCAAGACTTGTTGGCCGGCGGGATTACCGTTCAAGAGTTCTCTACGAATATGAAAAACGAATATGAACGCTTGCGCGCGGCGGATAAATAAGTTCTACCCGCACTAAAGATCGATAGCCCGGCGGCATGAACTGCACGGGCTATCCCTTTAGTGAAGGACAAACAGACATAAAGCGCAACAACCAAGAGGAGGGGAGAAACCGTGCAAGCAGAACCCATCAAACCCGCAAGCCCATCTCGGTCAAATCTCAGCAAGCCGGGGGTTCTTCGAACATTTTTCCAATCAACAACCGCATTAAACTTCATGTATTTGCCGGCGCTACTGTTATTCGGCGTCTTTATCCTTTACCCCTTAATCAAGGGGATTCAAATCTCCTTCACCAACTGGGACGGATATTCCCAGGATTATGGCTGGGTTGGCTTCGAGAAATACGCCCGGATGTTTCATGACAAAAATATCGGCACAACGATGAAAAATACGCTCATCTACGGTGTTGGCAGCACCCTGCTGCAAAACCTGATCGGGCTTGCATATGCCTTGTTCCTGGACAGCAAGATCCGGGGCAAAGGATTGGCACGGACGATCGTTTATATGCCGGTCATTATTAGCCCGCTCATTATGGGTTATATTTTCTACTTTATTTTTCAATATGACGGCGGGGCATTTAACGATATCATGCTTCTGCTCGGGATGGAACCGACAGACTGGTTAGCCAATGGTTCGCGAGCGGTTTGGATCATTACCTTCGTTAATACTTATCAATATTTGGGGATCGCCATGATCATCTACCTGGGGGGACTGCAGTCGATTCCGAAAGAATATTACGAGGCCGCGCAAATCGACGGTGCCCGCTGGTGGGGGCGTTTCGCCAATGTGACCTGGCCTTTGCTAGCGCCAGCCATTACGGTGAACGTCGTCATTAATCTGATCGGCGGACTGAAGTTGTTTGACGTTATCGTCGCTTTGACCAACGGGGGGCCGGGTTATGCTTCCCAATCCTTGTCCACGATGATGTATAACCTGTATTTCGCCAGACAGGATGCCGGTTATGCCGCAGCCATGGGGAACGTGATGTTCCTGCTCATCTGCGTCCTCAGCTTGACCGTACTGCATTTCCTGCGTAGAAAGGAAGTGCGGGCGTAATGAAAACGGCGAGACGAGTTGTCTTTAGCTTGATCTGTCTGATTCATCTGATTCCGTTCTACTTGCTTATCAACTTGAGCTTCAAGCCGCCGGAGGATACCAGCAGCAAATGGCAGCCGGCATCGACGTTATACTGGGATAACTTCGTGAATGCTTGGACGCGGGCTCATATCGATAAAGCGATCATGACGAACTTGACCGTCACGGTCTTCTCGGTGCTCCTCGTCATTCTCGTCGGCGCGTTTGCCTCCTATCCGCTGGCCCGCAACCGGACGAAATGGAACAGCTTTATCTATTCCTTGTGCATTTCGTGTCTGGTGGTACCGAGCTTGACCATTTTGGTTCCTTTGTACAAGTTCGTCGTGGATATCGGAGGATTGAACCAATACTGGTCGATCATCCTGCTGCAAGTGACGTTTGCTTTGCCGCTCACGATTTTCTTGCTTACGGGATTTATGGGGAATGTGCCAAAAGAGCTGGATGAAGCCGCATTGATTGACGGTTGCAGTCGGTACTCGATTTTCTTCCGGATCATCTTACCGCTGCTGAAGCCGATCGTAGCAACGATCATTATTGTCGTTGGCGTGCAAATCTGGAACGACTATCAGTTCTCCGTGTTCTTCCTGCAGAAATCGGGAAGACAAACCATTCCTGTGGCCTTATCGATGTTTATCAGTCAGCACCAGAGCAATATTAATTGGGTCGCGGCCGGTTGTTTGATGGGCATGATGCCTTTGACGGTGGTCTACCTGTTCTTGCAGAAGTATTTCATTAAAGGGATGGCAGACGGAGCGGTGAAGGGTTAATGGGCTGAGAGAATAAGAGAATAAGCGAATGCTTATCGGGAAAAGGAGAAGAAACATGGCGATACGCGTATATGAGGAGCAGGGGATCTTTCACTTGCAGTCCAAAGGAACAAGCTACATCATGCAAATCGTTAACGGTTATCCTGCGCATGTTTACTGGGGGAAGCAACTGGCGTTTGAGGAACAGCCGCACAGCTTTGTGGATCTACCCGAAGGCCCGTTGTTTTTGTTGGACCGGCTGCCGCAGGAGTATCCGCAATACGGCACCGGCGATTTCCGCAGCCCGGCGTATCAAGTTCGTCTGGGCGATGGCAGCCGGATCACCGAGCTGGTTTACAGCGCTTATCGAATCCTGAAAGGGAAGCCCCAGTTGGAAGGGCTGCCGGCCGTCTATTGCGAGACGGAGAACGAAGGCGAGACGCTGGAGCTGGAGCTGCGCGACGCTTACAGCGGGTTGATCGTTACTCTGAGCTACAGCGTGTTTGAGGACAGCGCGGCCATCGCCAGATCCGTTCGGATTGACAATCAAGGCGAGCAGCCGCTGCAACTGCTGCGTGCGCTCAGCGCCAGCATCGATATGCCGCGCTCCGATCTGGACGCGGTGTATCTGGCTGGCACCTGGAACCGGGAGGCGCATGTTCAGCGCCGTCCGCTCGGTCCGGGCGGCACGACGATCGAAAGTCGCAGAGGCGCCAGCGGGCATCTGCTGAATCCATTCCTCGCGTTAGCTGCTCCGGATGCGGACGAGGATCATGGCGACGTGTTCGGCTTCAGCTTTGTTTACAGCGGAAACTTCTTCATCTCCGCCGAGGTGGAGCCATTCCGCACAACCCGGGTGGGGATCGGTATCAATCCGTTTGATTTCAGCTGGCAACTCGCACCGGGCGAAGCCTTCCAAACGCCGGAGGCGGTACTGGTTTACTCGAGTGCCGGGTTCGGCGAGATGTCGCGGACGTATCACCGATTGTACCGGACGCGGCTGTGCCGCGGCGTGCACCGCGATCGCGTGCGGCCGATCCTGGTCAATAACTGGGAGGCAACCTACTTCAGTTTTACGGAGGAGAAGATCGAGGAGATCGCCAAAGCCGGGGCGGAACTGGGGATCGAGTTATTCGTTCTGGATGACGGATGGTTTGGGCGCCGCGAGGATGATCACTCCTCGTTGGGGGACTGGACGCCTAACCCGAGCAAACTGCCTGGTGGCTTAACGAATTTGGCCAAGCGGGTCAACGACCTTGGAGTACAGTTCGGGTTGTGGTTCGAGCCGGAAATGATCTCCCCGGACAGCGATTTGTACCGAAGTCATCCCGACTGGTGTTTGCACGTGGAAGGCCGGCGCCGCACGGAATTCCGTTGGCAGTTGATCCTGGATTACTCTCGGCAGGACGTTCGTGACTACATCTACGATAACCTAAGCGAGATCTTCAGCACCGTGCCGATCTCGTACGTCAAATGGGATATGAACCGCAACATGACGGAGATCGGGTCGGCCACGGCGGGTCCAGAGCAACAGGCAGAAATCGCGCACCGCTATATGTTAGGTTTATACGAGCTGCTGGAGCGCCTCACGACTCGCTTCCCGAACATTTTGTTCGAAAGCTGCGCCAGCGGCGGCGGAAGATTTGATCCAGGCATGCTGTATTACATGCCGCAAACCTGGACAAGTGACGATACGGATGCCGTTGAACGGCTGAAGATTCAGTATGGGACCAGCTTCGTTTATCCGGTAAGCGCTATGGGAGCCCATGTATCGGCGGTGCCGAACCATCAAGTGGGCCGGGTCACCTCGCTCCAAATGCGCGGCGATGTAGCGATGTCAGGCAATTTCGGGTATGAGATGGATCTGACCCGCTTCAGCGACGAGGAGAAGGATTTGGCCAAAGCGCAAATCAAGCGGTATAAAGAGATCCGTTCACTGGTTCAGCAGGGCGATATGTATCGTCTGGTCAGCCCGTTTGCCGGGCACGAAGCGGCCTGGATGTTCGTCTCCGAAGATCGCAGCGAAGCCTTGGCGTACTATTTCAAAGTATTGGCGGAGCCCAATGCGCCGCAACGTAAGTTGCGGTTAAAAGGACTGGATCCTGATAAGCTCTATAAGGTCGAGGAGAGCGGACTTGTCATGAGAGGGGATCGGCTGATGGCAATCGGAATTGGGATCCCTGCGGAGCTAAAAGACTACTATAGTTATTCGGTTCGTTTGAAGATCATCGACTAATCGAGCTCTAAGCTTTATCCCGAATCATAAAACCCCGAAACTATGGTTTCGGGGTTTACTTTAGGTAAAGCTGTTGATGGCTAGTTTCGAGCAAAGCGCTTTTTTGTTCAATTCTAGATCCTTTAAATAATTATTGATTTTAGCATCCAATTGTTCAATGAGATGCGAACGAATATCCTCAATATGCTCCTCCTGGCAGAAGGCGGAAATGGCCAGGATGCCGTCGGAGTAATGTTTCGTTTCCTGGATGGCGGTGTTGAGCTTCT
>RCUU01001349.1_pt1 | contig 11836 bp, 10 predicted proteins | sample 2166211 | NCBI WGS metagenome assembly RCUU01 (sample SAMN09932620, study PRJNA488358) | compost metagenome | feature: garden; material: soil; isolation source: compost soil in phenylacetic acid-enriched culture | place: Germany: Experimental Botanical Garden Goettingen | collected 2016-01-27
ATGACTGCTTATGAGAATGTCGAATTTGTACTTCGTATTGCAGGCTATTCAGCAAAAGAGAGAAAAGAAGCCGCTCTTGAAGCATTGGAGCTAGTAGGAATCACTTCGCGAATGCACCATAGGCCGTTCGAGATGTCGGGGGGAGAGCAACAGCGTATTGCGATTGCACGAGCAATTGCACATAAGCCCAAGCTTATTCTGGCCGATGAACCAACAGCGGAACTTGATAGCATTACAGGCATTAAAATTATGAAAGTTTTTCGCGACTTGATTGATGAATATGGCTTATCCGTCATTTTAACAAGTCATGATCCAGAAATTATCGAAATTGTAGATCAAGTTTATGAACTGGAGGATGGGCTTATTGTCTCGCGAACGTAACCGTTTAACTGCGCTTAAATTGTTTCTGTTATTATCCGTTATTTTATCGGGATGCTCTCTACTTCCTAAAGAGGAGGAGGCTTTAACTCCACCGCTCGTAAAGCCTGTTCAAGAGAACTACAGTACGGCAAAGGCTGAGAAGGGTACGATTACTCAAGAGATTAAAGGGAATGGAAAATTTGAATCGACGGCACAGGATGAAGCTATATACAAGGATAAGAATGGTAGAATAAGCAGAATTCATGTGGTATCTGGTGATGTAATTAAAAAGGGGGATATTCTTGTTGAGCTGTTGCTCGATGGCTTGGATATTCAGTTACAAGAGCAGGAGATTGCTGTGGAAAAAGCTAAATATGCTCTGCGTGAAGCTAAAATGAACGAAGGTAACGATGAAAAAACACTAGATTTGGCATCCCTTCAGTTCAAATTGGAACAAAAAAAGTATGATCGCTTAAGTGAGCAATATGACAGTAGAATCATTCGTTCAGAGGTGAACGGTAAAGTGACTTTCGTGGATACGTTGAAGGAAGGCGATATTATCGAGCCGTACCGGACGATCGTTTCTGTAGCGGACCCTGCGAAATTAAGAGTGGTTTTAGAGGTAGATTCAAGCGAAAACAACATAGCAGTAGGACTCGATGTTCTATTGAACTACAAGAGTACAACTTTTAATGGTACTGTAGTTCAGTCTCCTTTGTCTGCACCGGTAACTCAGAATAAAGATCAAGCCAATCGAAATAATAGATTTGTGTACATAAACATGGACGAGCTCCCTCCTGATGCGGATATCGGTACGATAATCGATGTAAGAATCATAACTGAACAACGTGATAATATTATTAAAATCCCAAAGGGGGGGCTACGATCATTTGGTGGACGGAATTTTGTTCGTATTCTTGAAGACGGTTCCAAGATAAGAGAAATCGATGTTGAACCAGGGATTAAAAGCAGTACTGAGGTGGAGATTGTGAAAGGGTTAGAAGAAGGGCAAGTTGTTATTTTGCAATAATATGGTTGTAGGAGGTTTATGTGTGTCCTTATTCTTCATGATTCTCAGGAGAATGCTGCAGAATAAATGGCTTGTATCCACACTATTTCTCGGTACTTTAATGACCGTAGGACTCGTTAGTACGATTCCCATCTATTCTGAGGGTATTTTGTCAAGGATGCTGGTCAAAGATTTGGAAGCGTTTCAAAATGAAACGAACGCATATCCTGGCGCACACCTGACGAAGCTGAGTTTCCAAAATGAAAGTACAAAGAAACGTGAGGAAAGAATCGCAGAATTAAATAAGTTTATGAAAGAAATAGAAAAGACCGGGTTTGGGATTCCAGTTAAAAATTTGGTGATTGAGCTTCAGACGACTAGCTTGCAGGTGGTTCCTAAAGGGAGGGATGCCGGCAATATAGACCGCAAACAGATTACGACTGTTAAGTCCGTATCTCAATTTGAAGATCATATTGTTCTGGTTGATGGAAAAATGCCTGCCGAAGAACCGGTAAACGGAGTGTACGAAGTTCTAGTGAATAACAAGATAATGTCTAATTTAGACTTTGTTCTTGGTACGGAATTTGAGCTTTATAACACGAAGGGGAAAGTTGTAGCTGAAGTTAAACCGGTAGGTTTATTTGAAAAAAAGCAGGATGATGATCCATATTTTCGGTCACCTCAGCTGGAAAACTACGATTTGTCGTTCGTTGTCCCTGAAGGAACGTTCGAACGTTATTTTATGGTGAACGCAGAGACTAAAATATCGACTGCTTGGTGGTATTTTGTGCTTGATTATTCTCGTATGGAACTACGTAATATTGGGGAATTCTTAGGCACATCTGAAAAAATAAAGGAAGGGGCAATTAATGCAACTTCGAAGTTTCAGGTGGATAGCACAGTACCAATAGAGGAGAAGATTCAAGAATATTTTAACCGTTCGAAACGGTTATCCAACTTTATGTGGTCGCTTAATGTGCCTGTATTGATCATGCTGGGCTTTTACATGTTTATGGTCGCAAATCTCATTGTTGATCGTCAGAAGAATGAAATTGCTGTAATCCGCAGTAGGGGAGCCTCAAGATTGCAAATTATGGCATCCTATGCAGTGGAGGCGGCAATTATGTGCAGCATTGCATGGGCGTTGGGACCTTTTTTGGGTCTGCTTTTGACGAGGATGTTGGGGGCATCAAATGGTTTTCTTGAATTCGTCCAAAGATCCAGCCTGCCGCTATATGTAAATGCTCAATCCTATCAGTTTGGCGCGTTGGCTGCAATAACGGTATTTCTGATGATATTGATTCCTGTTTTTTTTGCTACTCGTGTTTCTATTGTCGGGCATAAGCAAGGGTTGGCAAGAATCAGGAAGCTGCCCTTCTGGCACAAAATGTATCTGGATGTTCTGCTGCTTGGTATCTCGATATATGGATACTTTGCATTTAAAAAGAGATTGGGGGAAATGAAGAGTCTGGGATTGAGCATTAATGATTTACAAATCGATCCGCTACAGTTTGTTGTTCCTGCTCTTTTTATTGTAGGCAGTGGTTTATTGATACTTAGACTGTATCCTTTAATTTTGAGGATAATCTATCGTGCTGGAAGTAAGATATGGACACCAGGCTGGTATGCCACACTAATTCAGGTAGGCCGATCCAGCAACCAATATCAATTTTTGATGATATTTTTTGTTATTACAATTGCTACAGGCGTGTTTAGTGCAGGGGCAGCTCGAACAATTAATAACAATACGGAGGAGCGAATACTTTATTCTGGCGGATCAGATATCGTCATCGAATCGTCATGGCCCAGCAATAAACCGGTTGTTGTCTCAAGCCCTGGTGCAGCAGGATCATCTCCATCAGTTCCATCAAACGGGGATACTCCCAAATTGAATGTCATCCAGTATCAAGAGCCTCCTTTTGAACCATATATGAACTTACCGGGTGTTGAGGATATAGCAAAAGTATTTGTGAAAGAGAAGGCAACCTTTCAGGTAGGGGATTCACAAGGAAGCGCGGTACTGATGGGGATCGACACGGATGCTTTTGGAAGAACGGCATGGTTCCAGAATCTTCTCTTGAGGAATCCGCTTTATGAACATCTTAATCTAATTGCGTCAGATTCCAAAGCAGTAATCATCTCGAAGACTCTGGCAGATCAAAAGAAGGTTAAAGTTGGGGATACGATCTGGGTTGGTTGGGAGGGGATTGATCAACAGCCGTTTATTGTGTACAGCATTGTTGATTATTTTCCTACTTTTAATCCTAATCCTCAGAACAAGGACAATGAGACACCTATGCTAATCGTAGGGCATCTATCCAGAATACAGCTACAGCTGGGGCTTGAGCCTTATCAAATTTGGCTAAAAATGCGTCCAGATTCAACAACAGCTGAATTGTATGATGCGATCAAACTAGCCAAGCTGGATATCATTAATATTCATAACACGAGGGAGGAGCTTGTAAAGGCAAAAAACGATCCTTTTTTAATGGCTCTTAACGGTATGTTAACGTTGGGTTTCCTTTCATCGATATTTATTACATTTGTTGGTTTTCTATTATATTGGGTTCTCTCCTTGCGTGGTAGAGCTCTGCAAAACGGGGTAATGCGGGCGCTGGGACTGTCCCTGCGACAATTGATTGGTATGCTGGCGATCGAGCAGCTGCTTACGTCAGGTGTGTCCGTTATGATCGGCATCATTGTTGGAAACATAACTGGCAGAATGTTCGTGCCTAATTTCCAAATCGCGTTTAATCCGAGTTTATTAGTCCCGCCTTTCCGTGTCGTATTTGAATCAGTAGACTTCATGCGTCTATATATCGTAATTGGAATTATGTTATTGATCGGGTTGACGATTCTCGGATATATGCTGTCCCGTACCCGAATTCATCAAGCGCTGAAGCTAGGGGAGGATTAGCAGGTGATTCATTGTGAGGGACTCGTTAAAATTTATAAATCTGCAGACCTGGAAGTGTTTGCCCTCCAAGGCCTTGATCTTGTCGTTGAGGAACGGGAACTAATGGCCATTATTGGGAATAGCGGTAGTGGGAAATCTACTTTGCTGAACATGCTTGGCGGGTTGGACACACCATCGGCGGGAAAGCTGACGGTAAACGGAAATGACATGTTGAAGATGAGTGAACGTGATCTCGTCAAATATAAGCGGGAGAGCGTCGGCTTTGTCTGGCAAAATAATGCGCGTAACCTTGTCCCGTATTTAACAGCACTTCAAAATGTAGAGCTGCCGATTTTGTTGAAATCCAGACGGCGCAGGGAGCGTGCTTTGGAATTACTGGAAGCTGTAGGGCTGACGCATCGCAAGCATAATAAGCTTCACGAAATGTCGGGGGGAGAGCAGCAAAGGGTTGCGATCGCCATTGCGCTGGCAAATGAGCCTAAATTACTGCTAGCGGATGAACCGACAGGTTCTTTGGATTCGCGAATGTCTGATCAGGTTCTTGATTTGTTTCGTGAATTAAATCGAACCATAGGGGTTACGATCGTTATTGTTACACACGATCCCCTGCTGGCTAAGAAGGTTGATCGAGTAGTGGCAATCAGGGACGGGAAAATATCCTCGGAGATGTTACGCCGTAAATCTTATGCCGAGGAGCTAGCAGAAATCGAGCAGGGATTGGCTCAGTCTGAAGAAGATACCCATGTAGAATATGCTATTTTGGATAAAGCCGGACGCTTGCAGGTGCCAAGAAACTATCTTGAATCAATCAATGTAAGGAACAACAAGGTGAGGCTTGAACTCGAAGAAGGCAAAATTATTATGACTTCAGATGATTTTGATAATTGAGATTGAGGTGACCTATGAGAAAAGGGAGTATTTTATTATTAGTGTTTTGTCTTGTCATGATTTCAGGATGCTCTTCCGGCAGCATATTGTCGAAAAAAGAGACAACGGAATTAACGCTGTATACGTATAATCAGGACCCGGAAGTTGCTAAGGCTGTTATAGAGGTATTAGAGCAATTTAATAAAGAGCATCCGGAAATTAAGGTTAATTTAATTAGAAATACACCTAATCAGCCTAGTGTAGTTGGAATGCTGAAACAGCTGGCGGAAAGTGATAAACAGGTCGATTTGCTTTGGCTACCCTCATATATGGGAATTGGAGAGGCGGTTGCTGGCAAGTATGTTCAATCGCTGGAACCGTATTCGGACAGTCTTAAGCTTAATGATTTTTATGTCGATTTAGAAAACCTACGTTACAATGACGAGCTCTATACTGTTCCATTTTTATTGAATAATACATTGATCTATTACAATAAAGACCTTTTTGATAAATATCAGATTCAATATCCGACTGAAGATTGGACCTATGAGGATTTGGTAAATATGGCTGCAGGTCTGACTAGTATACAGGACAAAGTCGTTGGTCTGCAGAATGGCGGGTTTCTTTATTATTCAGTCGCAGGAGCTTACGGGGGAAATACATTAAACGAGGATGAAAATGGTGTACAGCTAGCCTATGATGAAGAGGATGCCCTGGAAGGGGTAGAATTTTTAACAAATGCATTCAGAAATTATAAAATTGATGGAAGATTAGGAGACACGTATTCTGATAGAGCTGTGACGGCGCCTAATTTTGAAAATGGAACAGCAGCGATGATGGTCAATAGTTCCAGTTTATTAAATTATCAATATGAAAAGGTTCCTAATTATGGGGTAGCTCCATTACCAAAAGGACCGAGCTCACAGCAAGGTGTCACTTTTATTGAATCACTTGCGATTTCAAGCAAAAGTGAGCATACAGAAGAAGCGTTGGAGGTTTTGAGATATTTAACGACGGATACTGCCGCTAGAGAGCAGATGGTTAGGAGTGGAGTAACCCTTCCAACAACTTCAGATGAGAAGGTATTCGATGCATTTGAGAAGAGATTCGCAGATTCAGGAGACTTTGAAACGGTCCAAGCAGTATTAAATAGAAGCAATGAAGTGACTACAGGCTTAATTACAAGTGCACCTGGACTTAACAATGTGATTATTAAATTAGAAAGGCTCTTTTATGAGCAGATGTATGCGGGCAAGATGAAGGTTAAAGGAGAATTTGAAGAGCAGATCAAGCAAATTAATGACGAATGGCTTATTGAACAGCAAGCGGCTAATGAGTTGAATGAATAAAAAATAAAGGTTGCCAGGTCAAGGAGCTAATATTCAAGGGCCGAGGCAACTTTATTTTTTAGAGGCATGTCGATACAATCTGATTGAGGTCATTTTGAAATGATAAGTGATAATAATCACAACCATCATGTGTATATCTCGATTTTTTATGACAATTTTGCGAACTTAGCTTTTTTGAAAGATCATTGTGAACAATTATCAAAATCGCCGAATTTGAATGAATTTGAGGGAATATGGGCATAAATCGAGTTTTGTCACCTCAAATATTACCAATCACGCAAAAATAAATGTTAAATAATTACATAATTTACTTTCTCTATGAATTGTTATTATGTTAACGGTTCCCTAACATTAATCTTATCTGGAATGTTAACGTCATCCCATACTTGATGATGTTCACAATGAAGAAAGGGGTATCGGAAACCTATGAAAAGGAAAGGATTGCTGCTTGCTGTTTTTTCAGCGCTTCTTGTCCTCTTAACCGGCTGTAATTCGCTTACCGTTCTGGATCCGAAGGGTCCAATGGCGAAGACGCAATCGGGGGTAATTTTGTTCTCCATCCTGGTGATGGCGATCATATTATTAGTTGTTTACATTTTATTTGTTTTTATTCTTTCAAAATACCGAGCTTCTAAAGCGGCACCAGATTATGAACCGCCACATGAGGAAGGCAATAAATGGCTAGAATTCACCTGGATTGCGATCCCGGTTATAATAGTAGCCATTTTATCTGTGGTTACCGTACGTTCGACGAGCGCTGTTGAGAAGGTGGCAGAAGGTTATGAAAATGAAAAGCCACTCATCATTTATGCAGCCTCTTCAAACTGGAAATGGCATTTCAGCTATCCGGAAGAAGGAATTGAGACGGTCAATTATGTCAACATCCCGACGCATCGCCCGATTGAATTCCGTCTGTATGCATTTGGACCCATTTCGAGCTTGTGGATTCCACAGCTGGGCGGTCAAAAATATGCGATGAGTGACATGGTCAACACCCTTCATTTATTAGCGGAAGAGCCAGGATCATATATGGGTAAAAACGCCAACTTCTCTGGTGAGGGCTTTGCACATATGGAATTTGAAGCTTTGGCTATGTCGCCGGCTGATTATGAGAAGTGGATTGATGAAGTAAAGAGCACAGCCTCTGATTTGACAGAGGATGAATTCAATACTCTCCTTGAGACAAAGCATGTCGGAAGAAAAACCTATACATCGACGCATTTGTCATTCAGCCCTGCTCCTGAGGGAGAAAACGCAGGACATAACCATGGTGGAAATTCAGCGGATACTGAAATGGATCATTCAGAAATGGATCACTCTGAGATGGATCACTCCGAAATGAACTCTGAGAATACAGAGCATTCTTCGCACGGTAACTAAAGAATGGAAGGGAGCTAGCTAGACATGAAATGGGACGAATTTTTCGTCACGGGTGAGCCGATGATTTATGGTGCAATGGTCAGCATTGTGCTTGCGTCGATCGCGATCGTTGTCGGACTTACCTATTTTAAAAAATGGGGCTACCTATGGCGTGAATGGCTGACAACGGTTGACCATAAGCGAATTGGTATCATGTATATTATTGCTGCACTCCTCATGCTGTTCCGTGGCGGTGTGGATGCACTGCTTATGCGTGGACAGCTGGCTAGGCCTGAGAACGGGCTGCTTGATGCGCAGCACTATAATGAAATCTTTACAACACACGGGGTCATTATGATCCTCTTTATGGCGATGCCGTTTGTCATCGGATTAATGAACGTTGTAATTCCGCTGCAAATTGGTGCTCGTGACGTTGCTTTCCCAAGACTTAACGCAGTCAGCTTCTGGCTGTTCTTTGCAGGAGCTATGTTGTTTAACATTTCGTTTGTTATCGGTGGATCACCGGATGCAGGATGGACTGCTTACTTCCCGCTTGCTAGCATTGAGTTCAGTCCAACGGTAGGCAACAACTACTATGCCATCGCGCTTCAGATTTCCGGTATTGGTACCCTGATGACGGGGATTAACTTTATCGCTACAATTCTTAAAATGCGCGCGCCAGGCATGACTTTGATGAAAATGCCAATGTTCACCTGGTCCGTATTGATCACGAACGTTATCATCGTGTTTGCCTTCCCTGTATTGACAGTTGCTCTGGCATTGATGATGTTCGACAGGCTGTTTGGGTCCCAGTTCTTTACGATGGCCAACGGCGGTATGGATATGCTATGGGCCAACCTGTTCTGGGTATGGGGCCATCCTGAGGTATACATCGTTATTTTGCCAGCCTTCGGGATATATAGTGAAATTATTTCGACGTTCTCACGGAAAAATCTTTACGGCTACAAATCCATGGTTTACAGTATGGTCGTTATTTCGCTCTTGTCCTTTATTGTATGGGCGCATCACTTCTATACAATGGGTCACGGTGTAATGGTTAACAGTGTATTCTCGATCACTACGATGGCGATCGCCGTACCGACCGGGGTTAAAATCTTTAACTGGCTCTTTACTTTGCGAAAGGGCAAAATCGAATTTACAACTCCGATGCTCTACTCACTGGCATTTATTCCGATCTTTACGATCGGTGGGGTAACAGGCGTAATGCTTGCGATGGCAAGCGCCGACTATCAGTACCATAACACGATGTTTCTGGTAGCTCACTTCCACTACGTATTGATTCCGGGTACTGTATTTGCCGTAATTGCAGGCTTCTATTACTGGTTCCCGAAATTGTTCGGCTTCCGTCTGAACGATCGTCAGGGCAAAGCCGCCTTCTGGACGATTGCGATCAGCTTCAACGTTGCGTTCCTGCCGCTGTTCTTCCTGGGTCTAAAAGGGATGACACGCCGTATGTACACATATTCGGAAAGCACGGGCTTTGGTCCGCTTAACCTGATTGCTACGATCGGCTCTGTTGGGCTTGCGATTGGCTTTATCATGCTTGTGTACAACATTTACTGGAGCTTCCGTTATGCTCCTAGAGATACTACAGGAGATCCGTGGAATGCCCGTACTCTGGAATGGAGCACACATAGTCCAATTCCGGAATATAACTTCGCAATCGTACCTGAGGTTCATGGACTTGATCCTTTCTGGGAGGCGAAGAAAACTGGAAAACCCCTGTTTAAAGGCGAATATGAAGAAATCCATATGCCTAATAACAGCGGACAGCCGTTCATTCTCGGAATGATCTTCCTGTTCTTCGGATTCTTCATGGTATTCAGCTGGTGGATGCCGGCGATCATTACCGGAGTAGGCATCATTATTATGCTTGCAGTACGTTCTTTTGAACGTGATCATGGTCATCATATATCAGTAAAAGAAATTGCTAAGACAGAAGCTAAATTGCGGGGTGATGGGGTATGAAGCTAGATAATACGCTGCCGCTGGAGTATCGTTCTGAAGAGAACAACAATCGGATTTTTGGCTTTTGGATTTTCCTTGGTGCAGAAATCGTTCTGTTCGCGACGCTTTTCGCTGTCTACTTTACGCTCTGGACTCGTACTGGAAACGGACCTTCAGCGGATGAAATTTTCGAGATTGGTCCGGTTCTGATCGAAACGTTCTTGCTGCTCACAAGCAGCTTTACCATTGGTCTGGCGATCAATGCTATGCGCCTCGGATTAAAGAAGCCTATGATGGTATTTTTCATCATTACCTTGATTCTTGGCCTCGGATTCCTTGGAGTAGAAATTATGGAGTTCGTAACCTATGTTCATGAAGGCGCGACTTTGCAAACCAGTGCATTTTTATCCAGCTTGTTTGTCCTGCTGGGTACTCACGGTGCTCACGTAACATTAGGGCTGCTGTGGGGCGGTGGATTGCTGATTCAGATCAAACGTGAAGGCTTTACGCTGGATACAGCGAATAAATCATTTATTTTCTCGCTATACTGGCACTTCCTTGACGTAGTCTGGATCTTCATCTTCAGCTTCGTATATTTGAAAGGATTGATGTGATATGAAAAAACTATTCCCAACTCATCACGTAATGGGATATGTCTTCTCGCTTATCCTTTCGGTTGTCGCTCTGTCGGTCGTGTTCTGGGATATGTCGATGGCGGTAGGAATGACTATTCTGCTTATCGCAGCCGTCATTCAAATGTCACTTCAGCTGTTCCTGTTCATGCATATTGGAGAGAATGGTTCAAAAACGGCGCTTTATACAAACATCATTTACGCGTTGTTTGTTGGCCTTGTCACGATATTCGGTACTTTATTTACAATGATCTGGGGCTATCAATAATAGATAGCATATCAAGAAGCCGTTCGGGTTTTACTCGAGCGGCTTTTTTTCATGAAGTTGCTTATGTATTTTCGGAGCACTAGACTATAATTAGAAGAAAGAGAGCTTATATTTCCAAGAGTTAAGGAGGATCATACGTGCCGAGTTTGATTTTAGAGGGAGGAACGCTTCGTCCCATTTTCAGTGCTGGTGTAATGGATGCTCTTCTGGATCATGATGTGATGTTTCCATATTGCATAGGCGTATCTGCTGGTATCAGTAATGGGGTTTCGTACATTTCCAGACAAAAACGAAGGAATCTTGAGATTGTTGAGAAGTATCGCCACGATAATCGGTACATAGGGTATCGCAATTTTTTTCGCTGCCGGAGTCTGTTTGGGCTGGACTTCGTGTTCGGAGAGATTCCCAAAAAATTGATACCTTTCGATGTGAACACTTACCAAAGCTATGATGGAAAGGTGCTCGTTGGAGTGACTAATGCTCATACCGGGCAGCCGGAATATATGGATGGGTTAAACATGGATGAAAAGTGGTCCATGCTTCGTGCGACCTGCGCAATTCCTATGTTTTTTCCTGCAATCGATATAAATGGACAGAAATATTACGATGGTGGATTGACAGACCCGATTCCGATTAAAAAGGCCATTGCTGACGGGAATGACAAGCATCTGATTGTTTTGACCCAGCCTAAAGGTTATATTAAGGAATTCAGCAAGCAAAACGCAAGGGTCGGCAAATTGTTGAGACGAAAATATCCTAAGCTTGAAGAAGTATTGCTGACAAGGCATGAAATATACAATGAGACCGTAGCCTTTTGTGAGCATCTGGAGAAGGAAGGACAGGCTATAATTATTCGACCGGAAAGACCGCTGCGTAGTTTTGAGAAGGATATTGATACGCTTAGAGAATCTTCCAACCATGGATACGAGCTGGCGATGGCCCGGATGCCGGAAATTCAGAGGTTGTTCGGATAGTAGTGAAGAGTAGTGAAAAGTAGTGTGAGGTAGTGAGAAGTAATGAGAGGTAAAGAGAGGTAAAGAGAAGTAAAGGGAAGTAAAGAGAGGTAAAGAGAAGTAAAGGGAAGTAAAGAGAAGTAAAGAGAAGTAA
>RCUU01001350.1_pt1 | contig 11833 bp, 7 predicted proteins | sample 2166211 | NCBI WGS metagenome assembly RCUU01 (sample SAMN09932620, study PRJNA488358) | compost metagenome | feature: garden; material: soil; isolation source: compost soil in phenylacetic acid-enriched culture | place: Germany: Experimental Botanical Garden Goettingen | collected 2016-01-27
CAGCAGCAAAACAGAACTCTTCTTCTTCATACTAAAACTCTCCCCCTCTTTTATTACTTAAATCCGATAAAATTAGTAAGAATAATAGCTATATTAGCACCATTAGTATGGATCGTCAATGACTTGATTCAGAATATTTTTTCACAAAAAAATCCAATTTTAGGGAAACCTTCAGGAAAACGGTTTCGGTAAAATATTATTTTAATTATCTTAGAAAACGTTTAATGTAAAGTATTGATTTACAAAAGAACACATGGTAATATCTCTTTATGCAATCGCTTGCACAATTGATATCTCACGACTTCACTATCCTTCCTGCTAATTTTTCCAGAAATACAAATTCCCTGCTACATAATAATTATTACAGGATGGTCGGAGCCTATCATTAATTGTAAGCGTTAGCAAATAATATCAAGGAGGGAACAACATGATAAAAATGTGGAGAAAGCGTATCATTTCTCTGCTCATGGTACTCGTGCTCGTTGCTGGTTTATTGCCTGTAGCAGCGCCTGTGCTAGCACAATCATCCAATCTTGTAAGTCCTGTCGTGGACAACGCTACTGGAGATGTTACGTTTAACTATCAAGGCAGCGTTACTGACGCCGTATATGTAACGGGGAGCTTTACAGGCTTTTCGGACTGGAACGACGGAAAGATTAAATTAACAAATACGGGCAACGACGACGTCTATTCAACAACAGTTACAGGCTTATTACCTGGAAACTATGAATACAAATTTATCGTCGATGGCAACTGGATTACTGATACGTTAAATACTGCACCTCTCAGTTCCGGTAACTCCACCTTCTCTATCGTTTCTACGTCAAGTACTGTAAGCCCTGTCATTAACGCTTCTGCAGGTACGGTTACATTTAACTTCGAACCAATGGGTTCCTATGTAAATGCAACCTCAGTTTATGTTGCAGGAAACTTTACAGAACCAGTATGGGGGGACGGTAAGAAGGAACTGACCAAAGGTGCTGACGGCATTTTCTCCTTAACCATGTCCTTATCTCCGGGCAGCTATCAATATAAATTTATTGTTGATACCGTCTGGATTGCTGATCCATTAAATTCCTCAAAAGTGGGCGATAATTCAGCATTCATAATGCCAAATCCTTCAGGTTTAACAAGCCCAATTGTAAATGCCTCTGAAGGAGCAGCAACATTTATTTTCAGGCCAGAAGGACAGTTTGCTAACGCCACTGAAGCTTACCTAGCCGGACAATTTACAGATTGGGCTAATGGTAGAATTAAAATGACAAAAGGTGCTGACGGCAACTTTTCAACTACAGTAAATTTGGCCCCTGGCACATATGAATATAAAATCATCGTTAATGGTACCACATGGATCACTGATCCACTGAATCCCATACTGAGTGCTGATAGCAACTCTGTCGTTATCATACCTGGCGTAGTTCTTTCAGGTAATAGCCCTGCTGGTGTAGGATCCCATAAATACACAGCCACTCTGACGGATGCTACTGGTAAAGGAACTGATTTAACTAATTCTTCGGATTGGAGTATCAAAGCTCCTGTACCTGCAGGAATGAGCATCGACAACTCGGGGACACTTACAACGACAAGCGAAACACCAAATGGCCGCTTCACTCTTGTCGTATCTTATGATGATAACGGTTCCACTAAAACTCTTGAAAAATCACTATACTATACAAAGAGAGCATTGCTTTTACAATACTCTGATTCTGACGCCACATCTAATACTGATCTATGGGTATGGGGAAATTCAGATGCAGCGGGAGAATATGAGTTTTCAAATATCAATAGTATCCGCACATCACGCATAACTTTAAGTGATAGCGATATTGTTGATGTAGGATTCATTGTTCGTTTATACGGTGCATGGGGAGGCAATGACCGAGAGTATGAAGGTCGTACTATCTCCACAAATAGTGGCGAAACTTACACTAAAGCAAAGGTTGTAAGAGGCAGTAAAGAGGTACACGTACTTCCATCAGGTAAAACTGGATTTGAGAATGGCATTGTGTTCCGTTACAGAGATGACGAGCTATTCTACCAAAACAAAATGGATCAAGTATCCAGCGTAAATGTAATCATCAACGGTGTTTCCCATCCTATGACATACAGCGCTTCTGATGAATTGTTCTCCTTCCCTTATCAAAACATTGCTGAAGGAGACTATGAATATTATTTTGAAATCACTAAGAACGGCAGCACCATTTCAGTTAATGATCAGTACAATGCTCGGGTTCAAAACGGACACTCCGTGTTAACCTATACAATCCCTGAAGTAAAGATAAGCACTTCCGTAAAACCTGCGGCAATTAACTATGATCAAAATGCGGTATTATCAGTTAATGTAGAGACTGACGCTAATATTAAATCAATCTACGCAGATCTTAATGAGCTTGGGGTTAACCAACTATTGTACCTTGATCCTGAACTAAAATCCGGTTCTATTTATGTATCAGAACGGGCTACAGCGGGAATTAAGAATATTCCGGTTACAGTAGTGGATGAGTTTGGTAATCCTCATATTGCAAACGCCTCCATTACAATTAATCCTAACACCACAACCGATTTTGATTGGGATGAAGCACGCATTTATTTCTTGCTGACTGACCGTTTTTTCGACGGGGACAGCTCTAATAATGGCGCAGATTTTGATAAAAACTATGCAGAATCCTATCATGGCGGAGACCTTGCCGGTGTTACAGCCAAGCTGGACTATTTGCAAGAGCTTGGAATTAATACGATTTGGATCAGCCCGATCGTTGATAACATTGATCAAATGATGGATCCTGTTGCGAAGCAATATGGATATCACGGCTACTGGGCTAAGGATTTTACTAAAATCGATGAACATTTCGGCAATGTACAGGACTACAAAAATCTATTGGATGCAGCTCATGAAAGAGGCATTAAAGTTATGGTCGACGTAGTGCTCAACCACGCAGGATACGAAACCTACGAAGATCCAGTATTCAAAGATATGTTGAGAAAAAATCCGGGCAGCGATTTAATTACACAGGAATTGTCTGGATTACCTGACTTCGTTACCGAAGATCCTGCTGTAAGAGAAAAGTTGATTAATTGGCAGTTAGCATGGGCTAACCTCACAACCGATAAAGGGAATAAGGTTGATTATTTCCGTGTGGATACCATTAAGCATGTAGAATACACAACTTGGAAAGCATTTAAGAATGAATTAACTAAGGCAAATCCAGACTTCAAGCTGATCGGAGAATTTTTTGATGCATCGATTGATTCTCATGGCGGCTATCTAGGTGATGGTCAAATGGATTCGGTGCTAGACTTCGACTTCAAAAATGTGGCCAGCCGTTTCGTAAATGGATCCATCAATAGTGTGGAATCCGATCTTGAAGAACGTAACGACAAGCTGACCAATTACCTGACAGTCGGACAATTTTTAAGCAGTCATGACGAGAATGGATTCCTTCATTCCAGATTGGATGGCGACACTTCCAAAATGAAGGTAGCGGCAGCTCTTCAAATTACAATAAAAGGTCAGCCTGTTGTATATTATGGTGAGGAAATTAACCTTTCCGGGCCAAACTCCTACAACGTTCTGGCTAACAACCGTTATGACATGCAATGGTCAGGTTTGTCAGATGAACAGTTGTCTACGCTGGACCACTATACTAAATTGCTAAACATTAGAGAATCGTACTCCAAAATTTTCTCTAAAGGCACTCATAGTAAGGTTGGCGGCTCTGACAGTGACAAATACTTAGCATTTGCTAGAACTTATAACAATGAGTCTGTAGTAGTTGCTCTGAATACAGCTACTACTGCAAAGGATGTCACTTTAACAGTTCCTTTTGCTGCTGGAACAGCGTTAGTAGACCCTTACAATGAGCAAAGTTATGTTGTAGAAGACGACGGAACCGTTGCATTCACGATTCCTGCTTCGTCAGACGGCGGAACAGTTATCCTGGCTGCAGCAAATGAAATCGAATCACTACAGCCTGTTAATGTAACTACAACAGTTGGCAAAGCTCCAGTATTACCGTTCTATGTAACTGCCAAATATGCAGATTTAAAGACAGCTTCAGTAAAAGTAAAATGGGATATTATTAGTGCTTCACAATATGCAACAGCTGGAAGTTTTGAGGTTAACGGAACGGTAGCAGGTACTGCTCTTAAAGCAAAAGCGACAATTACAGTAAATGCAACTGGCGGAGGGTCAGGATCAGGCGGCTCTGGTGGCGGAAGCTCAAGCACCTCCTCCGGAAGCTCAACCGGTAGTGCTTCGGATACGCTCACAACAACCATTGATCAAGCAGCTGTAAATCAAGCTATTCAAGCGAAGAGCAATGGAACCGTTACGCTGGATGTAAACGCTGGTGCAAATGTTCAGCAAATTACCGTGAACATTCCTCTTTCTACGCTTGCTAATTTGGACAGCAGCGTTACTCACGTTAAGCTGAAAGCCGGTGATGTTAGCGTTACATTGCCTGTAGAGGTTCTGAAATCTTATATTTACACCAAGACCAACAGCATTCAATGGATTATTACGAAGGTGGCAAACACAGCCAATAAGTATACGGTTGTTCTGAATGCGGACGGGAAGCAGGTTACTACGTTGTCTAACCCTGCTCAAATTGAGCTCAGTTACACTGTGAAATCAGATCAAACACCTGAAAAATTAATTATCCGTCAATGGAATGGTGTCATTTCTCAAATTATTGCAAATGGTAAGTTTAATTCCCAAGCAGGAGTAATGCAGTTTACAACGTCCACGCTGGGTACATTCTCTATTGACTACCGTAACGTAACCTTTAACGATATTGCGAAGCTGACCTGGGCAAAATTGAGCATTGAAAGCCTTGCTTCTAAAGGAATTGTTACCGGAGTTACGGAAGACAAATTTAATCCAAGCAGCAATGTAACTCGCGCTGAGTTCTTAACTCTATTAATGAGAACTTTTGGTCTCACTAATAGCGAAGCCCAAGCAACATTTAGCGATACTCCGTCTAGCGCATGGTACTACAGCTATGTAGCATCTGCGCAAAGCTTAGGTATTGTAAATGGTACAGCTGACGGTAAGTTTAATCCGAATGAACAAATTTCCAGACAAGATATGGCTGTAATGACCTATCAGTTGTTGAGCGCACTGCAAATCAGCTTAGCAAACGGAAGCGGATCATCATATTCCGATGCGAACGTAATTTCTCCATATGCATTGGAAGCTATCCAGTCCCTAAGCCAAGCAGGCATTATGCAAGGCAATAACAACAATTTCAATCCAAAAGGCGCCGCAACACGCGCCGAAGCCGCTGTACTCATTTACAATTTGATTAAATAATCAATAAGTACAAAAAAGACTGCCGCTAAAGGAATTCATCAATTCCTCTAGCGGCAGTTCTTTATTCTCTAAGCTGCTTAAATGGCTGCTCCTGTTAAAGTATCGTAGCGTTCAGGGTAAAAGTGTGTTGTAGTCAGGTAACTGATCGTTCTATTCTGGGAGTGCATAATAACCGAATGAGTCTCTGCTTTATGCTTGGGCAAATAGCGAACACCCTGCAGAAATTCTCCGGACGTTACTCCTGTTGCTACAAACATGACATTACCTCTGCCGATCATATCCTCCATCGTTAATAGCTGGTCCGGCTGACTGTGCCCCATCCGAATGCAACGGCTGTATTCCTCCATTCCGTCAGGCAGCAATCTGCCTTGCATTTCACCGCCCAGACATTTAAGCGCAGCAGCTGCAAGCACACCTTCAGGAGCACCTCCAGAACCTACATAGAGGTCGACTTCTTTTTCCATAGCAGCCTCAATGGCTCCCATCACGTCGCCATGACTTAACAGCTTAATACGTACCCCCGCCTGGCGAAGCGCATGAATCAAGCTGCTATGCCGCTCGCGATCCAGAATAGATACAGTCATATCAGACAAGGGCTTCTCCAAAATTTGCGAGGCTTTGTCCAGCGTCGTTTCGATCGGATCATTCAGCGACAGCTTGCCGGCTAGTGCCGGTCCGACTGCCAGCTTCTGCATGTATATGTCCGGCGCGTGCAGCAGGCCGCCCTGTGGAGCCGCGGCGATCACGGAGATTGCATTATTCAAGCCGTTAGCAACCGTCTCGGTACCCTCAAGCGGATCGACTGCGATATCGATTTTTGATCCGCGCCGGTTACCAAGCTTTTCACCAATATAGAGCATAGGGGCTTCATCCATTTCGCCTTCGCCTATAACCACAGTGCCATCCATGGTTACAGAATTAAATCTGCTTCGCATCGCTATTGTTGCAGCCTCATCCGCACTATTCTTATCGCCTCTACCTGTCCAACGAGCAGCCTCCAGGGCTGCAGCTTCTGTGATACGAGCCAACTCCAATGCAATATGTCTTTCCATTCCCTATCACTCCTTTGCTATTTATATATAAATTTCATGATCAACGCCGCTGTTTCTTCAATCGCTTTATCCGTCACATCAATGACGGGGCATCCTAACGTACTGTACAGAGTTTGAGCATAATTCAGTTCTTCTTGCACCCTCTCTAAAGAGGCGTATTTCGCATCATCCGGCAACCCCATCGATTTCAATCGTTCGGAACGAATTTTCACAAGATGCTCAGGATCGATGGTAAGACCAATGATTCTGCTGCTAATTTCTTTTAATTGCACCGGAGGTGTTAATTCCGGAATAACAGGATAATTTACGACCTTCTTGCCTTTATGCGCCAGAAAAATAGACAGCGGCGTTTTAGAAATGCGGGAAACTCCAAGAATAATGATATCTGCCTTGAGAATCGCTCCAACGTCTTTTCCGTCGTCGTTATTAACCGCAAATTCTATGGCATCCACACGGCGAAAATAATCGTTGTCAAGCCGCTGATGCCACCCGGGAGTACGTTTTGGAGTGTCGTTAAAAGTATCCACAAATGCCTGCATCATTGGTCCCATAATGTCGACAATGCGCACATTCAGCCGCACGGCCTCCTCCCGAATCACTTCCCTAAGCTCGGGCTGAACCAGGGTATATACAACAAATCCCCCCCGTTCAGCCACTTCTTCCATCAGACGAGTAATCTCATCTTCACTCCGGACGTTCATATACCTTTTAATTTCGCTATTCGGCAGTTCAAACTGCTGAAGTGTAGCACGGACAACTGCTTCCGCGGTTTCTCCGATCGAGTCCGAACAAACTGCTATTAGACGCGTTACAGCCTGGCTCATCCCATTCCTCCTACTATTCCTCAGCTATCGTATCCAATAGCATTTTTATAATATTGGTTTTAGATATTCGTCCTACCACATTCCATTCTCCCTCTGCACCTGATGGCGACGGGACTACGACAGGCAGGCTGTCCACTTGATGTGTTATTATTTTTCTGGCTGCTTCAAGCACCGAATCCTCCGGTGACACCGTAACAACATGAGGTGCGCGAGTCATAATGAAGCTTACGGGCATTGTAGATGCTGCCGCATTTCCAAGCGTAACCTTGAGCAGATCCTTGCGGGATACGATCCCAGCCAATCTGCCTTCTTCATCCGTCACGATGAGGTGACCTACATTTTCAAGAAAAAGCGACACTACCGCATCATGAATCGTCGTCGTCTCGCGAACAATAACCGGTACACTATGGACATCGCCTACCTTCATATGAAGCAGTTCCGTCTTATTGTTCCCCTTCTCAGGAGTGCTGCGTTTCCCAAGGAAGTACCCTACCTTTGGCTTTGCATCGATATAATCGAGCATGACGAGCAAGGATAAATCTGCACGAATGGTCGGTCTCGTCAGATTCAGCATTTCAGCTATTTGATCCCCCGTAATCGGTGCGTGCTTTTTTACGATATCGATAATTTCTATTTGACGGGATGTAAGTTTAATAAGGAATCCCTCCGCTTCATATATGTTCGCTTCAAGTATAACATTCTAATGTAGTCTATTAGAGTGTCATAATAGCGAATTATAATTCCTCCCCTCAAATTCAGCACTAACTTTTTCTATATATTACGTCATATATAATTATTTTTCAATATATATTACGTAATAAATAAAAAATATGCTATTTATTCATAGGCAAATCCTCTATTTGTGTAGCCACTTCAGGTGCAGTTAGCATACACTATAGCGATAGCACGAGTTACCATAGAAAGGAGGTAACTTTGTGGTCCCTACTGATAAAACATGCTTTGACCATGGTATAGTTTTCCGTTACAGAGACAAGGAAATGTTGGATCAGAACAAAATGGAGGAAATTTCGTGTGTATATGTCGTTGTAAACGGGGCTCCACATGAAATGAATTACAGTAAGCAGGATGGTGCATTTATTTTTCACCACCGGGACATTGCAGCCGGAGATTATGAATACTATTTTTGTGTACAGAAATATGGTGATTGGGTCACAGTGAACGATCCGTTCAATGACAGCTTGCGGAATGGACACTCATTTATGACGTACTATACAGAGCTAAAAATATCTGCAGATATATCCCCCTCGCAAATAAACTATGATCAAAATGCCCTGTTAACCTTGAACATAGAAGGGGATATCGGTATCCACGCGATTTATGCAGATCTTCGATCACTCGGAATCACAAACTCACTTTATATTGATCCAACCCTTAAATCAGGCGTCATCTACCTATCTGAGGCCACTACGGCGGGTATCAAAAATATTCCGATCACAGTAATTGATGAGCGTGGAACCCGGCATACTGAAAACGCTTCCCTAACAATACTCCCCAAAACCTCTCCCGATTTTGATTGGGATGAAGCACGCATTTATTTTTTATTGACAGATCGTTTTTTTGACGGCAATCCGGTTAACAATGGCATCGGTTATGACAAAAGATTTGCTGAATCCTATCATGGTGGCGATTTTGCTGGTATTACAGCTAAAATGGATTACTTGCATGCTCTTGGAATCAATACCATTTGGATTACGCCGATCGTAGACAATGTAGATCTTATGATAGATACAGACAATAGGCAATATGGATACCATGGTTATTGGGCTCGTAATTTCACGGCAATTGATAAACATTTAGGTACTGTGGAAGAGTTTTTTCACATGCTGGATGCTGCGCATGATAGAGGAATTAAAGTGATGGTAGACATCGTTCTTAACCATGCCGGTTATGGCGGCAAAAGCAATCCTTTGTTTCAAGGGATGCTTCGAGAGCATTCTGGGCATGACTCTATTACCGAGGAGTTATCCGGCTTACCTGATTTCATCACCGAGGACCCAAAGGTACGTACAAGGCTCATAGAGTGGCAGACTGCTTGGGCTAAGCTGACGACCGATAAAGGGAATAAAATTGACTATTACCGCGTTGACACCGTAAAGCACGTCGATTCATTGACCTGGATGTTCTTTAAAAATGCTCTGCTCCATATTAATCCAAGCTTTAAATTGATAGGTGAATACTTTGATGCAAGTATTGATTCCACTGGCGGGTATCTGGGCAACGGACAAATGGATTCTCTGCTGGACTTTGCCTTTAAAAATCTTGCGCTGCGCTTTGTAAACGGAGATATCGAGCATGTCGAGCATGAGCTGGAGCAAAGAAATGGCAAGCTGACCAACTACTTGACGATGGGTCAGTTTCTAAGCAGCCATGATGAGGATGGCTTTCTCTACAGCAGACTGGGGGGAAACACCGCCAAAATGAAAATCGCGGCAGCACTCCAAATGACAACCAAAGGGCAGCCTGTCGTCTATTATGGTGAGGAGATCAATTTATCAGGACCAAACTCACACGGACTGCTTGCAAATAATCGTTATGATATGCAGTGGGAGGCTTTGACGGACGATCAGCTTTCCATGCTCCAGCACTACACCCGCTTGCTGAATATTAGGCGCAAATTTTCGAAAATATTTGCCAAGGGCACCCATCTCAAGGTTGGAGGCTCCGATCACGAGCGATATTTAGCATTTATGCGGGAGCATAATGGAGAATCTCTTATTGTAGCAATAAATATTAATCATGCTCCACAAACGGTTACGCTCCACACGCCATATGGCGCAGGCACAAGGGTTATAAATCACTACAATGAAGAATGCCATGCCCTCGACCATGAAGGCCTGATCACGATTACACTCCCGTCAGCAGAGGATGGAGGCACAGTTGTCTTGGGAGCGATGTGAATGAACACAGACGGTCTGCACCTTTTCATATCTCTGCAGACCGTTTTTTTATTCTTCATACCACAGCAGCCCGCAAATCAATTGAAACAGCTCCAAATAATTGCGGGGGTTCTTTCCGCTCAGCTTTTCGATTTTCTCAATCCGGTAATTTAGCGTGTTTCGGTGAATGTTGAGCTTGTTCGCAACTTGATTCATATCTCCGCTCTCTTCAATATACGTCTGCAGGGTCTGGATCAGATCCAGCTTGCTGCCTGACTTATCCAACACGGAAAAAAGACTGTTCAATGACTCCTTGTATTTGTAGGACAAATGAACGAATACTTTCAAATCCTCGTAGTACACCTTTTTTTGCGAGGGCTTCAATTTGCTCCCGATCTGCAATGTCGCTTCGGCCTGTCTTAAGGACAAGGCGGCGTTCACCTCAGCATTGCCGAAGCTGATCTTCAGGATATCCTTCTGATCCGCCCATTCCCTCAATCTATCCTCTGAGCCTTGATGATCTATCATGAACAAAACTGCTTTGTCATTCTCGAGAAACAGATAATGCCTCATTTTCTCACAAAGTGCAGTCAGCGCTTTAGTCTTCAATCGGCCCTGTACAATGATGGCTTGTATTTTCCGGGTCAAATCGATCCCATATAATTTACCTCGCTGAATAAAAGCATCGTCATAGCTGTTCTCCCGATAGGACAGCTCCCGGTAAAATGTCTCCCGATTGAACCTGTCATTTTGCGCCTGCAGGTTTTTCTGCTCTTGTTCGATCAATAGCACCGCTGTAGCTCTGACCAGCTTGCTAAAAGGCCTGACCTCATCAGGCTGTCCCGTTATACCTACAACTCCAATAACCTTTCCATCCATAATTATAGGCTCATTGACGCCGGGCTTCACCCCGCCGCTTTGCTCGTAAATCTCGTTAATTGTTTTCGTTTGAATTACACTTTTTGCGCCTTCATGCAGGGTTCCAATTCGTGAGCTGTCCCCGCTGCCTATAATGAATCCATTCTCATCCATGACATTAATGTTATAAGGAATGACCTTCATCATTTCTCTGGATATTCTCTTGGCAATGTTACTATACAGCTTCATAGGCATTATACCTGATCATGAGTTACATCAGTTCCTTTCTCAACAAGTCGGGATTCATTCGTAGCCAGCACTTCTATGACAGCGTTTTCCAGCTATATAAACGATCTTATTATACTGTAGTCCCTCTTTACATTGTCCATATACATATTTATTATGTGCAAATGCACAACAAAAAGCCCTTAACACGAATTGTGTAAGGACTTATTTGCAGAAACCTGATCCCTGTATCGTTACTTAACCCTTTTGCCAAGTAAAATAAGCAGCCATATAATCCCTGCCCCCAGAATCGTGTGACCCAGACCAGCGATATGCGGCAGGAAGCTGATATCGGTACCGTTAATTTGCAGCATTCCGCGAATTCCCATCGTTCCAATAGTGATCAGAAGGCCCACATTATACACGATGTACCATGCACCAAACGATTTAGCCTCATGCACATTAAACACTTTACACAGAATAAGTGCAATGATAAAGAAAAAGAATCCCAGCACTAAAATATGGGTATGGAGAGCAACCAGAACGGTCTGTCCTGTAAATTCCTGATGCTTCGTTACTTCGCGGTAAAAGACCCCTGCCAATAAACCAAGAACCGCATAAAAGAAGGAAGTGTAGTACAGCTTTTTCATGTCTATATCTCCTTAT
>RCUU01001356.1_pt1 | contig 11796 bp, 8 predicted proteins | sample 2166211 | NCBI WGS metagenome assembly RCUU01 (sample SAMN09932620, study PRJNA488358) | compost metagenome | feature: garden; material: soil; isolation source: compost soil in phenylacetic acid-enriched culture | place: Germany: Experimental Botanical Garden Goettingen | collected 2016-01-27
ACGGCGTCATCGACGGCCGAAGTTCTTCCCAGATCAGGAAGGTTCACAAGCTCAATCTCGCAAGTCTCCGCACGGCCATGCAGCTCCAAAAGAACCAGCTCATTGCACCCCTTGCGCAAGAGTGGACCAGGGATATATAGCGCCCGCTGCGGTCCAACGTTCCAGTAACGGCCCAGATTAAATCCGTTAATCCAGGCGACCCCTTTATTCCATCCATCGAATCGTAGAAAGGTATCGCCAATCTCCTCCGCCTCGAAGCAGCCCCGGTAGAATCCGGGCAGACCCGAAAGGGTCGCAGCTTGCTGCTTCTCCACCGGGTGCTTCTTGTACGCTAGTGAAGCCAGCTGTTCCTGTTCCAACGGCAAAGTACGAATCGTCCAGTTATATTGCAGCTGGTTATCAATCCGAACCCCGTCCAGAATCCCTTTCGGATCGCGAATGAGCGGCCCGTAATTGATTCGTCCCATGTTCTCGACGAGGATATCCAGCTGTGCTCCCCCAGCGGGGATGGAAAGTTCCAGTGGCAGCGGATTCCAGCGCTCAATCACCCCAAGCACCTGTCCATCCAGGAAGACCTGCGCCCGATCGCGCACGCCCTCGATGTAAAGCTTCTGTCTGGACCGCGGTCCCTGCACAAAAGTGCTGTACAATATAAAACCATAGGATTGTCCGAGCTTCTCCATCGGCTGTACACACACGCTGTTCACCGTCTCTGATAACTTCTCCAGATTGGAAGCCGTGAATAGTTCCGCTCTTTCCGTCAAAGCGACTTTCCCGTAAGAAATCTTCGGAATCGGCTCAGGGAGTGGACAAGTCGGGGCAAATCCATGGTTGCTGAGTACCGACCGGACAGCTTCAAATTTCGCCGTCGTATCTCCCCATTCCGTGAGCGGGGCATCATAGTCATAGCTTGTAGTCGTTGGCTCGTAGGTGACGATATGATTCGCACCATTATAGAAACCAAAATTGGTTCCACCATGGAACATGTACATATTAAATGAGGAGCCCTGGGTCAGAATCTCATCCAGAACACCTGCTACATCCCCGGCATCGCGTACATGATGATCCTCCATCCAGTGATCAAACCAGCCGTTCCAGTATTCCATCACCATAAGCGGCTCTTCAGAGCGGTATTCCCGATATTTGCGGAAGGATTCCTCTGTACTGGAGCCGAAATTGACTGTCGCATGCACATCCTCCAGTGTTCCGCCGAGCAACATCTCATCGGTTGGCCCGTCGGAAGTAAAGAGCAGCACATCTACCCCTCTGCTGAGCAATCCATCACGCATATATCTCAAGTAGCCACTGTCATTGCCATAGCTGCCATATTCGTTCTCTACCTGGACGGCCAGAATCGGCCCGCCATGTGTGGAGAGCAGCGGAACCAGACGAGGAATTAGCTCATCGTAATACCGATCCACCTTACTTAAATAAAGAGAGTCACAGCAGCGAAGCTGAATTTCCCAGTAAGCCAGCAGCCAGCCCGGCAGGCCTCCGAACTCCCATTCCGCACAGATGAATGGACTCGGTCTGACAATCACATGAAGCCCAAGCTCTCCAGCCAGTTCGATAAAAGATACAACATCGGCCATGCCATCAAATATGAACTCCCCTTCCTTAGGTTCATGCATATTCCAGGCGATGTAGGTCTCCACGGTATTAAATCCGCAGGCTTTTAATTTCAGCAGCCGGTCTTTCCAGTATTCAGGCACAACCCGAAAATAATGAATCGCTCCCGATACAATCCGGTAAGGCTGTCCGTCCAGTAAATATTGTCCGTTGTTCCAAGTGAGTAGGCTCATTACAGATAACCTCCGTTAATTAATGTTCGGGATTCTTGACATGCAGCAATAATTCTGCTATGACCCCAAGGAAATTGTGACTGTTTCTCCCCGGTGCAACGAAAACGTATACAGATTTCCTGTTTTCTTCACAGGGGCTGAAGGCCGGTCCATGCCGGAGATCACCAGAGGCACCGTGCTGTATAATGTGCATTCTCCGGTACAGGCGGCGCAGATCTCAGCCTGCTCCAACCAGCCGTCTCTCCAATTTATGTTAACAGTAAATCCTCCCCTGGCCCGAAGCCCCCTGACTGAACCGGAAGGCCACCTGGAAGGAAGGGCCGGAAGCAGATGTATTTCTCCCCCATGGGATTGTAGCAGCATCTCCTGGATTGCGGCCGCTCCTCCGAAATTGGCGTCAATTTGGAAAGGCGGATGGTCACCGAACAAATTCGGATGAACCGCTTTTACAAGCAGCTCGCGAAGACTGTCATAGGCTTTGCCCCCGTTGCCGAGTCTTGCCCAGAAGTTCGTGATCCAAGCCTGACTCCAGCCGGTGTGCCCTCCTCCATATTTCAAACGCCGCTCCAGCGTTCTTTGTGCGGCCTCAGCCAGTCCGGGCATCCGGTGTGGAATGATCTGCTCTCCCGGGTGAAGAGCAAACAAATGGGAGATATGGCGGTGCCCCGGTTCGGCCTCTTCATAATCAATGGACCATTCCATAACTTGGCCATACCGGCCTACCCGGAGAGGGGGAAGCCTGGACCTGGCAATTCGCCACTCCTCGGCAAGTTGGCTATCCGTTTCAAGATCTTCTGCCGCTTGGATGCAAGCTGTGAACAGCGCGTACACAATTTGCGAATCCATGGAGGGACCGGAACATAAAACCCCTGACTGTCCGGTAACAGTTATGTAGCTGTTCTCCGGAGAAAGCGATGGCGAGGTGACAAGAAATCCGCTGCCGTCGTCGACAAGATAATCAAGGAAGAACAGCGAGGCTTCCTTCAGCACGGGATAGGCCCGATTCCGCAAAAAATCTTTGGAGCCGTTATACTGGTAATGATCCCATAAATGCAGCGCCAGCCATGCCCCGCCCGTGGGCCAGAAAATCGCAGGCGTCCAGGCCCCGAACAACCCGCTCTCCGCCCACAGATTTGAGGAGGAATGGGCCGTAAATCCCCTTGCATGATACAAAGCCGCGGCAGTGTGACGCCCGTTTGCAGCCAGGCGGTCAATGAAATCGAACAACGGTGAATGGCATTCAGACAAATTTCCCGTTTCCGCAATCCAGTAATTCATCTGCAGATTGATATTCAGATGGTAATCGCTCTCCCAAGGCGGCGTGAAGCTTTCATTCCAGATGCCCTGAAGATTGGCCGGCAGGCTGCCGGGCCTCGAGCTTGCGATAAGCAAATAGCGCCCGAATTGGTAGAATATCGCTTCCAGCAAAGGATCCTCTCCGCCCTGCTTGTAAAGCCGCAGACGCTCCGAGGTCGTTTTCTCCCTGCATGCTTCGTTAAAGGCCTCCTCAGAGGAAAGGTTCAGGGAGACCCGGTCAAACAAGGCGCTGTGATCAAGGATATGCGCTTCTCTTAATTGTTCATAGGTAAGAGAAGCCGCGGACTCCGCCTGTCTGATTGCTTCCGCCCGGGGATCCATGAAGCGGAATGAGGTTTGTGCCGCGAGAATCAAGGTAACGGCATCCGCCCCGCGGATATCCATGTAATTGCCGACCGTCCGGCACGTTCCCCCCGTGATGCAGGACATCAAAACCGATGCATATCTAATGCCGTCCGCTCCGCAGCTTCCTTCCATCGTCAGCAAGCGGTCATGACTGTGCTTGATTTCTCCTTCAAACGGCCGCCTGCTTAAACGAGCTGTGAAGGAGATCGCCCCCGGTTCGGATGCCGTTAGCCGGACCACAAGCACATGATTTACGGCGCTGGCGAATATGTCACGGTTATATTGAATATCCCCGATCTTAAAAGTTACCGATGCAATCCCCTTCCTAAGGTTCAATTCCCGCTGGTAATCCGAATGATCAGGCAGTCCGTGATCAAACTGAAGCCTCAAATCGCCTAATGGCTGATACGGTCCGAAATACTGCGGGATATTGGTGAGATGCAAAAGCGCCTCTTTCTCGGCATCCCGGGGTTTGCCTTCACGCAGCAGCCTTCTGATCTCCTCAAGCTTGCCTGCAGCTGCCGGATTATCGCCCCCCCTCGGCCCGCCGAACCAGACCGAATCTTCATTTAACCCGATGCGTTCAGCCGATACATCCCCAAAAACCATGGCACCCAGTCTGCCGTTTCCAACCGGGAAAGCTTCCGTCCAGACTCGGGCCGGTTCGTCTTCCATCAACCTGCAGGTTTCGTTAACCATTGTCCTCCTCCTAAATATCAATCGCTTTTTATTATCGTATTTAATCGCTCCTTAAACCTCGTACGCAAGATTCGAATAAAAAGAGCTGCCTCTCATTGGTCGCTATGACCCATGGAGACAGCTCTTTGAAGGCATACAATCGGGGTCTCCCTAGTTTTGGCAGCTAGGATAGCGGGCCTGTCCTGTCTATTTGATTACCCCTTTTTCATTAATGATTTTCGTGGCATCGTCAACCATCCTTTTTTGCACGTCCTCGAGCGATTCGTTACTCAGCATAAATCTGCTGAAACCGTCATTGATCACTTTGGTAATTTCCGAGTTAGCCGTTGTCATGACTTTCGGAGCGTCAAGATATTGGATTTCATCGTCAAACTGTGTGTATTTGAGCGAATCCATATCATACTTATCTTCTTTGCCGGCAACCAGCTTGGTCAACAATTTTTCATTATCTGCCTTTTTGAACCCGGAGAATTCGAGTCTGTTGTCCGAATCTGCCGTAGTCATAAATCTCATCAGCTTGAAGGCCTCTTCCTTGTTCTTGGAGTTAGCACCCATCGAGATCTGGCTGCCGCTGGTGAAATATTTGCCTTCGTAGCCCTTAGGCTCGGAGCCTTTCGGAGGCACCGGTACCGGAGCAAAAGCCGTTTTGAAATTATGCGGATACTGTTCGGTATTGCCTGGGTCAGCTATCGTCCAGGTGCCTGCCAGAATCATGGCCGCTTGCTCGTTGAAAAATTCGGTGCGGTAGTTCAGTTTTGCCGCTAGAACATCAGCATATGGCTTTGCGGATTTATCGACGATTTCCATATCCTTACGAAGCTGGAAGAAATACTTGTATGACTGGTCTGCCAGAATTGTTGTTCCGTCATCGTAAAGGAACGGGTCTTTCATCATGGTTTGCGCCGGAGCGTTCATGTACAGCTCCCAGGTATGGAAATACGTACCGTAACGTTTGTCAACGCCTTCACCTTTGTTCAGCTTTTTGGCGTATTCCCGGTAGTCATCCCAGGTCCATCCGAATTTAGGAACCTCCAGCCCGGCTTCGTCCAGAGCGTCCTTATTTAGCATCACATAGTTGATGCTTTTCGTGTATTGCATACCGTAATATTTGTTGTCCACCTTGGCGTTCACGTAGTATTCATCCTCAGGGACAAGATTTTCTTTTTCATAGAATTCGTTAAGCGGTGCCAGGGCGCCGCGGGTGGCCCGTTCAAGCACCGATCCCAGGTTCGGCATTTGGACAACGTCAATCGCTTCACCGGAAGAAATCAAGAAGTCGAGTTTTTTCAGCATTTCCACGGAATCACCGGGAACGAGTGCGACATGCTCTACCTTGATGCCTGGGTTCTGATCCATAAATTCCTGCAGCATAGCATCGGTACCAGCAGACTGGGCTTCATTATCCCAGTTGTAATACTTGATGGCAACCTGCTTGTCCGCCTTAACATTTCCTGCATTTGCACTTGCGTCAGCATTGCCATTCTCCGCCGTATTGCCGGAATTACCACAAGCGCTTAGCGTTAAGGAAACCGCCAGCATGGAGCCCAATACAACGGATAATCCTTTTTTACTCTTTGTTTTCATTTTACTTCCCCCTGCACTGAATTTTAAGTATAGTGCCTTGTTCATTTCTTATTATAGGCACCTGCTATACAGGCTAAGTGCACAATTTTGCTGTTGTAGGATTACATTTTTGACTTTTCCCCATCTTTTGGTGCAGCTGCTTGATCAGCCCTTTACACCACCTAAGGAAATTCCGTTAATGACTTGCTTCTGCAAGGCAATGAATACAATGACCAGAGGGATGATCGCCGACACCGCTGCCGTCATCATAATCGCATAGTTGTTCGAATAATCATCCCGGAACAAAGTCATACCGAGCGGGATCGTATACAGATTCTTGTTCAGCAGGAAGATGAGCGGATTCTGGTAATCATTCCAGGTCCAGATAAATTTGATGATCGCCACCGTGGCCAGTACCGGCTTGCAGAGCGGAATGATGATAGACCAAAATATCCGCAAATGGCCTGCACCGTCAATTCGCGCCGCTTCTATATATTCGTCGCTGACACCCATCATAAATTGCCGCAGCAGGAACGTGAAGTAGATGGAGAACATACTCATTAAGATGATAGCCGCATGCGTATCATAGAGACCAAACCAGCGAATCAGCAGAAAACGCGGAATCAGTGTAGCCTGATCAGGGATAATCATGAAGGACAGCAGCGCCAGAAACACCATATTTCGTCCTTTGAACTTGATTTTGGTCAAGGCGTACGCCGACATGGATGAAATGATAAGTGTGATTAAGGTTGTAATAATCGCAACCTTAAAGGAATTTAAATAGAAATGGGAAAATGGTACCCGTCCCATCCAAACCATCTTGAAATTATACGCTACATTGATCTTCTCGGGAATCCATTGAATTGGGAAGCGCATAACATCTTTCTCATATTTGAAGGCTGCGGAAATCATCCAGATCAGCGGAATAAGAAATACGATGGACAAAGCCCCCATGACGAAGGTAGTGATCATTCTGGACATATTTTTTCTAATCAATTGCATGTTAATCTCCCCCCTTTATTCTTCATTTCTCATTTTCCAAGTGGCTGCAGTGATCAAGCCAATGACGGCGAACAGTAGCCAGGAAATCGCGGAAGCGTAGCCCATGTTGTAGTATTTGAACCCTTCTTCATAGATCCTGAACACAAGCACTGTAGAAGAATTGTTCGGGCCGCCTTCGGTCAAAAAGGCAATAATATCGAACACCTTAAATGAGCCAATCAGCATGGTAATCAGCAGGAAGAATGTGGTTGGACGAAGCATTGGAATCGTGATGGCAAAGAATTTTTTCATTGCGCTAGCTCCGTCTATTTCAGCGGCTTCGTAGATTTCATCTGAAATGTTCGTCAAGCCAGCCATATAGATAATAATGGTGTAGCCCAGACTCGCCCAAGAACTGATAATAGCAATCGACAGCAGCGAGGTCTTGGGATCAACTAGCCATTTCGGAGGGCTGGAAATTCCAAGCTCCATTAGCACCTGGTTGATCGGCCCAAGCGATGGATGGAACAATGCGCTCCATACGGCGGCAATCGCAATGATCGATGAAATGTAAGGGATAAAGAAGGCAACTTTGAAATAATTTTTGAAGAATACACTGTTTTGAATCAATGCCGCGAGCACCAGCGCAATTGCAATTGGGATCGGCACGGTCATAATCATATACAAGGCATTGTTCTTCAAGGCTTGAATGATGCTCGGATCATGGAACATTTTGATATAGTTATCCAGTCCGATAAATTCGATCCCTTGGACCCCTGACAATAGGTCCCATTTCGAGAAGCTTAAATAAAGGGAGAATCCAAGCGCAAATACATTAAGAAAAAGCATCCCGATAATTTCCGGGGCTAGAAACAGCCACCCTACTAAAGCCTCTTTCCGATGCGGAGTCCAGAATTTCCGCTTCTCTCGCATAATTTTTGGCACAGGTTGTTTTGCAGCCTCCACGTTGTATCACCTCGACAATTTGATTTGTCATTATAGTAATACATCTGCCTGCCTCATGAAGGAGTGATTATGACCCGGGATGTGCAAGATTTTGACCTTTGTCCGCTGGCAATAAAAAGACCGCCCCGGAAGGGCGGCGGCTCTGTTCAGAACGATAGGAATTACGCTTCTCAGCGTACCGAGTGTTTGGATTTGTATTCGCTAGGTGTTGTACCTACATACTTTTTGAACACTTTTGAAAAATAGGTCCTGTCCGAATAGCCCAGACCGACGGCAAGCGATTCCAGGTTCTGGCTGGACATTTTCAGCATTTTGGTAGCAACCTTCATCTTGTGCTGGTGCACATAGTCCGTAAAGGTTAGGCCCGTCATACGCTTAAAATAGCGTGAGAAATAGCTCGGGTCCAGAAACAGGAAACGTGCCATATCAATTGAAGTGATATTATCACCAAGATGCTGGTCAATAAATTGCTGAATCAGCTGTAACTTGGGCTCCTGCGGCGGGGCTCCTGCACCCTGCTGCTTGCTGCCCGTAATTTGCACAAGCTTTCTTTCCACCAGTTCCATCGTATCCTCCAGTGTGCGGGTTTGCACGAGATAGACGAACAGATCCTCATCGAACATCAAGCTGGTGAACATCAGCTCGATACTGCGGAGCATAAAGGACAAATCCCGGACAAAGTCGACCGGATGGATAGACATCGCTTTTGCAGTCCTCGCGATTTCCTGGAGAGTGCCACGAATGGCATCGAGGTCATTTTTAATTACGGCCCGTTCAATTTGCGGGATATAAATGTCCAGAAAACCTTGAGGAGCCGGCTGGAAGTGTGGGGAAGCGATTTGCAGCGTATCCAGAACCGTGTAGTCTGCACTCGCATAGAACTCGCACTTATCCTGGACGATCATCTTATGAATCTGACCGATCGCCTGCAGCTCCATTTTCTCTGTGACCGCAATGATGCCCGGTTGAATCTTAAGGAGGTGAGAGCACTCGGAACACAACCGCTGTAAATAATCGTGAAAATGAAGACTGGCATTCTGCGCCAGATTCACACGGAAATTATACAGAATCACAATATTTTTCTGCTCCAAAAAGGGTGTAATTCCTTCATACGCTTCAGACAATTCCACGGCTATATTGTAGATGGCATATAAAATGAGCGGATACTCGCTCTGCTTGTACCGCTTGTCGAAACTGGAAAAATGAATACTAACCGTGCCCAGCATAAACCACGGATACGTCCAGGAGATGCCGATTTGCGCGGCATAGGCCAGCGTGGTTTCGGGCGGAGCGCCGCCGATCACCCTTTGCAGCAGGTTTTGCTGGAAGAGCTGGCTGTTGTACGCCGTTTCCCTATGGTTTATTAACCCGATTTTTGACTTCAACAAGTGTACGGACTTGGCAAGGCTCTTCTCCAATTGCTCCTCCGTAAGCTGGTCCTTGATTAAATAATCATCCACTTTCAGCTTTACCGCTTGCTGGGCATAATGAAAATCCTCATGACAGGTCAGGAAAATAATCCTAACTTCCGGCTTCATGCGTGTAAAGCATTCAGCCAGTTCGATCCCATTTTTCTGCGGCAAGCCAATATCCGTGATCACAATATCGGGCTGCACTTCTTCAAACATAAGCAAGGCCTTCGCGCTGGAATAGGTGCTGCCGACGATTTGCAGGTTGTGCGCTTCCCAATCAATCATCTGCTGCAGTACTTTGAGCATCGGAACATCATCGTCGATAAGCATCACTTTATACATAATATCCCTCTCCCTCCCGCGGATTAACCTGATGATTGCCTTGCGGCAAATATAAAGAAACGGACACCCCGCCCTGTGGCAGGTTGTGCAGCGTTAAGCGGGTATCCTGCCCAAACGTCAGCCTCAGCCTTTGCACCACGTTCATTAACCCGACCCTCTGATAAGCTCCATCCTGTTCATCATCCTTATTCAGCAACCTGCGGTTCAGCCCCGCCAGAATTTCTGCTCCCGCCCCGCAGCCATTGTCTTCAACTTCAATTAGGATGCCATCAGGGACCGTCCGCGAGCGGACGACAATGCGTGGTGCCGGATGATCAACTAAGCCATGAACAATGGCATTTTCCACTAATGGTTGCAAAATAAGCTTAGGAACGATGAGATTCTCTGTATCCACTTCCAAATCGACCTCCAGTTCAAGAGGGATTTCGTTGCGGATTTTCATGATGTCGATATAATGGCTAAGCAGTCTGCATTCTTCCCGCAAGGTAGCCGGTTCATTGACCTTCAAATACGCACGGAGCAGACTCATCAGTGAATCGATGATCCCGCTGTGCAGCTTGTCTTTGGACAAAATCAGGCTACATTTGATCGAGTTCAGCGTATTGATCAAAAAGTGAGGACGAATCTGCATAAACAGTGCCTCCAGCTCCATCACCCGTTTTTGCTCCTGCTCCAGCTCGATGTCGTGAATCAGTCCTTGTAGTTGGTCCAGCATCGTATTCAACGTCTGACCCAGCTCGGCGATTTCATCCTTGCCCTTGACCTCCAGCCTGACACCAAGATTCCCCATCCCGAACTGGCGCACAATGCGCTGGAGCTTCATGATTGGACTATGCAATCTTTTGGCAATCAGCATGGAGGTGGCCGAAAAAACAATGAACAAAAGAAGCACCAAGCCAATGCCACTATAAAAAGTCCGCGAAATCTGGCCTGACCATTCTTTTTCTGAAGCCTCATAGACCAGCTGCCAATTGGATTTGTCAATGGTTCTGGCCGTACGCACGCTTCCTCTCTCTTCCTTGCCTTCTGCCGCTAGCTTGGAGTTCCCGGCGATCAGACCTCCTCTGGCATCAAACAACGCAAGCTTACCGAATTCCACTGGCCCGAGTAACTTGTTGAAATAGGCTTCGGGAATAGAGATGAGAAGCACGGATACCTGCTGTTTCTCCCGGCTGTCATAGATTACTCTGGCTATATAGTAACTGCTGCTTTTTCCGGAACCACTGTCAGCCATCCCAAGCCATTGCAAGCTCTCCGGTTCGTGCATATTCACACGTCCCATCAGCTTGTCCAGGTTGGCATTGATCACAGACAAATTCTCAGTCCCGGAGGAGATGACAAAGTGTTTGCGGTTGACCAAATACATACGGATATTATTATTCAGCGGCTTAGAGTTGATGAGCGAAAACACATCCTGAATTTGCGTAAAATGTACGTAATCCTGATAGCTATTCAGCCGCTCGGTATCTGCAAAGACCTTCAGATTAGCGCGGAAATTGGTATCGTTTACAATAAAGTGTGAAGCGAACGTCACATCATCAATCGTCTTGTTTAGTTCGTCAATCATCACGTTCAGGAAGTTATCGTTACTGAGCTGCAGCTTCTCTACCATCGTATCCCGGATTAGCACAAAGGAGATGATCGAAACTGCAATCAGCGGGATAAAAATGAGTAAAAGAAATGAAACCTGGATACGTCTATAGTAAGTGAATTTGAACATGTTTTCTACGCGCCTCTCTCATGCTCTTTTCTTTTATTCTATCAGCCCGTAATCCAGTATTCATGCATTATCTGATTACCGTGACTTTCTTTTGACCATTTGCGGAAACAATAAGCACTACTTCACCAAAAATTTGTACACCTTCCACCACATAAGAATCCAAGTGGATGGATGGAACCTCGTGGCTGATCACGATAATATGCTCCTCATTCTTACCGGGGAAGCTGATGCGGCATGCCTCCGCTTGTGCAGCATTCACGGGTTCACCCGTATGGCGATAAATCGGCACCTGTTCAACTCGCGGACAGAATGTCTCACCGGAAGGTTGCGGGTACAGCACCTGCATGATTGATACCATTCCTTTTCCCTTTCGGGAGTAAGCAGCGTACTGATTGGGTTCCAGTAGATTGTATTCGCGGGAGAATACCCCCTCTTCCATCTTGCCATGAAGTCCATCAATCTGAACAGGAATGATGCAAAGATTAGCTTCCCTATCATTTGTTGTACGGCAAATGAACGTTTCGTCTTCCATCTGAACCGCTCCCGGCGCAAAATGAAAATGCTGGGAAAATGTATGTTCCTCCCCACAGCTAAAACTATCAACAAGTAGCCAGTAATAAGGCTTGATAAATATGATCCTCCTGAGCGG
>RCUU01001358.1_pt1 | contig 11795 bp, 4 predicted proteins | sample 2166211 | NCBI WGS metagenome assembly RCUU01 (sample SAMN09932620, study PRJNA488358) | compost metagenome | feature: garden; material: soil; isolation source: compost soil in phenylacetic acid-enriched culture | place: Germany: Experimental Botanical Garden Goettingen | collected 2016-01-27
CGACCAGATCAAGCTGCGGGGATTCCGGATCGAGCTGGGCGAAATTGAAGCGGCGATGCTGAAGCACCCCGAGGTACTGGAAAGTGCCGTTGTTGTGCGGGAGGATGGTCGTGCAGGGAAACGGCTGATCGGGTACTGGACGTCGAAGAAGCCGGGAAGTGTGAGTGCGTTGGAGCTGAGGAGCTACCTGAAAGAGAGGCTTCCGGAATACATGGTTCCGGCAGCGTGGGTGGAAGTGGAGGCGATGCCGCTGACACCGAGCGGAAAGACGGACCGCCGGCAGCTGCCGCTGCCGCAGGAGAGCAGACCGGAACTGGAGACAGGTTATGTCCCGCCTTCAAACGAGGCAGAGCGCAAGCTGGCTGGCATTTGGCAGGAAGTGCTGGGCGTAGACCGGGTAGGCATTAACGATAACTTTTTCACGTTGGGCGGAGATTCGATCCGAAGCATTTCAGTATTATCGAAGGCCTCAACCGCTGGAATTTTCTTCACGCTGCAGCAACTCTTTGAATTTCCTACGATTTCAGCGCTGCTGAACCAGATTGATGCCAATACCGCACAGATAACTGAAGAGAGATCAGTCGAGCCCTTCGCGCTGCTGGCACCTGCCGATGCCGTCAAATTAAAAAGCCTTGGAGTTGAGGATGCTTACCCGCTGACTGCTCTTCAGGCGGGGCTTGTCTATCACAGCGAATTATATCCGAATACTGCCGTTTATCACGATATCATGAGCTTCACGATCAAAGGGCATTTTGACGAAGAGGCTTTTAAGCAGGCTATTAGAAATCTCTCGGGGCGGCATTCAATTCTTCGGACAACCTTTGATCTGGCCTCTTATAGCGAGCCGGTTCAGCTGGTACATCTGGAGATGGACGAGGCACTGACCATTGTGGATCTCACCAGGGTATCTGAACCAGAACGGAAAGAAGCGCTGCGTCGATTCAAGGAGAGCGAGCGGCATCTACAATTCAATTGGAGCAAGCCGCTGGTTCGTTTCTTCGTTCATGTGCTGGGAGACGACGAATACTGTGCTACCCTTAGTTTCCACGATTCCATGCTTGATGGCTGGAGTGTTAACGCCCTGATTACCGAACTGTTTACGGACTATATCAAACGGATCACCGGCGCGGCTCCTTCCGTAAGTACCCCGTCTGTTCCCTTCCGTGAATATGTGGCTTTGGAGAAACAGGCGGCTGCCACCGATGAGGCTAAGCAATTCTGGCTGGACGCATTGGAAGGTATGACCTTTAGCCCGGTCCCGCGGGTTTCTGCCTCCCCTGATGCAGCCGGAAGTATTACGATCCGGTACTGGAAGGCGGATATCCCGCAGCATGTCTCGGACAAGCTCATCCAATTGGCCGAGGAAATGGGGGTCCCACTAAAAAGCATTCTGCTAGCCGTACACATGAGAGTTATGGGCCTGCTGGGCGGTACGGAAGATGTGCTTACCGGGCTGGAGCACAATGGCAGACCCGAGGCGAACCATGCTGAGAGCATGCTGGGTTTGTTTTTGAATACCATTCCGTTCAGGTTAAATCTCAATTTGGCGGAAGACTCGTGGGACTCGCTGATACGGGAAGCTTTCCGTACAGAGACCACTCTGCTCCCCTACCGCCGCTATCCCATGGCTCAGATCCAAAGGGATCAGGGAGGACAGCCTTTATTCGAGACGGTCTTTAACTACACCCATTTCCATGTGGCTGAGAAGCTGCTCAAGCTGCCTGAGCTTGGCTTGACCGATATGGATGCGGTGCTTGAAACCGACTTTCCGCTTCGCGCAGAGTTCTCCCGCGATATCGCCTCCGGCCATGTCCGTTTTGAACTGCACTATAACGCCAGCATCCTTTCGGAGAGCCGGGTTCGTGAAGTCGCAGGCTATTACCAAAAAGCATTCGCCTGCTTGCTCAGCAATCGGCATGACCGTTATCTGCATCAGGATCTGTTGTCCCAGGAGGAGAAAGAGCTGCTGTTGTACCGGTGGAACCGGAGCAATGCTTCGCAGGATCCTTTCTTACCAGAAGTATCGTTCCCTCAGCTCTTTGAAGAGAGAGCAGCGAATTGGCCGAATCGGATCGCTGCGAGTTATCTGGATCAGAGCATCAGTTACCTCGAGCTGGATGCCCGGTCAAACAAGGCTGCCCGGGAGCTGATCGGTAGGGGCGCGGGCTCTGGCGTGTGTGTTGCCGTACTCGGCCAGCGTAATCTGGATTTCTTGATTACCTTAATCGCCGTTCTAAAGTCCGGAGGAGTCTATGTTCCTCTCGACCCGCACTATCCGGAGGAGCGGATTGCAGATATGGTGGACATTAGCTGCAGCAAGCTGGTGGTCACATCGGATGAGTATGCGAAATCGTTTGAGCGCATAATGGAAGCCCGAAATCCTGGTCAATTGTGCGAGATTGTTACAATGACAGATCTGCTTCAGGCAGATCACGCAGCGGATTCCCCGGGCATGTACCCCGGCAAGGACCAACTGGCCTATATCATTTTTACTTCGGGGTCTACAGGCCGGCCGAAAGGCGCAATGGTCGAGCACAAAGGAATGATGAATCATCTGTTCGCCAAAATAACCGATCTGCATCTAACCGCCGACGATAGGATCGCCCAAAATGCATCGCAATGCTTCGATATTTCCGTGTGGCAATTCTTGTCAGGACTTTTGGTTGGCGGAAGCGTGTATATCTGCGAGGACGAGCTCGTCTATAACGCAGCCGCCATGCTGCAGGTCATTGAACGCAAAGGAATTACTATTCTGGAAATGGTGCCTTCGGTAATACGGACGATGCTGGATCAAACCGGCCGGATGGCGAAAGCTCCTGAATTGCCTTATCTCCGCTGGATGATTCCTACCGGAGAAGCTCTTCCTCCGGATTTGGTTGGGCAGTGGTTCCAGCAATATTCCCATATTCCAATGATGAATGCCTACGGACCGACGGAGTGCTCCGACGATGTTACACATTATCCGATTTACGAAGAACCGGCTAACCCATGGAATATTGTCCCGATCGGACGCCCGATCCGTGGCATGGCTATGTATGTGCTGGACAGCTACTTGATTCCTGTGCCCCTTGGAGTGTCCGGTGAGCTGTATGTAGGCGGAGTCGGCGTGGGAAGAGGATATGTCGGTAATCCTCAAAAAACGTCCGAGGTCTTTCTGGATAATCCGTTTGATGCTTCCTTTGGTGCGAAGCTGTACAAAACCGGCGATCTGGTCCGTTACCTTGAAGACGGAAATCTGGAGTTCCTCGGGCGCGTGGATCACCAGGTTAAAATCCGAGGTCATCGCATCGAAATAGGGGAGATCGAGACAGTTCTTGGCCGCCATCCGGGAATTCGGGAAAGCGTCGTAATCGCCCTGGAAAAGGCCTCCCATGAGAAATCTCTAGTCGGTTATATCGTGACTAAGCTTGGAATGGAGCTGTCAGTCAAGGAGCTGCGTTCCTATCTGAGAGTCCATCTGCCCGATTACTGTATTCCATCTCATTTATTATGCATAGATGCGATTCCGTTAACGTCGAACGGCAAGGTTGACCGGAAAAAGCTGCCACTCCCGAGTGAGCGTCAGGAGTCAAACGACGCGCCCATTCTGCTTCCGGAGAATGCTCTCCAGCAGTCCATTGCCACCGTGTGGCAGGATGTACTCCAAAGGGAAACGGTCGGAATCGAAGAGCATTTCTTTGAAATCGGCGGGGATTCGCTCCGGTTAATGCAAGTTCACAGCAGGCTTGAGCAGACCCTGGGCTGCACGATAGCGATTTCTGATTTATTTCAGTATCCTACCATCAAATCGCTGGCTGTGCTGCTCCATGACTCGGCTGAACAAGACAAACGCAACCGGGAAGAATTATTGGAGACCACTGAACGGGTCAGCCAGCGCAAGGAAATGATGAAGAAGCGGAGACAAGCCCGCAATCCACATGAATAAGCCGGAGGGGAGAGGTTCAGATGAATTACGAGACAGAGCAGGATAATGCCATTGCGGTTGTGGGGATGTCAATCCGGTTTCCCGGCGCGGGAACCGTAGAGGAGTTCTGGAATAATCTCCGGGACGGAGTCGAGTCGGTCAGCTTTTTTACAGAGGAGGAGCTGGAGAAGAGCGGAATCCCTTCTTCAATTTACAGGCTAGAAAATTATGTTCCCGCCAAGCCGGTATTACAAGATATCGATCTTTTCGATGCAGACTTTTTTCAATTCACCCCGAAGGAAGCCAGCCTGATGGATCCGCAGCAGCGGCTGTTTTTGGAGTGTGCCTGGGAAGCGCTGGAGTCGGCAGGGTACCATGGGGAAGATTATCCTGGCCCGATCGGTGTTTTTGGCGGTGTTGGCGAGAGCACCTATTTCTTGTTTCATATCTTCAGCCGGCCGGATCTGTTGGAACAGTTAGGAAAGATGCAGAGCAAGCTCTTTAACGACAAGGATTTTCTCAGCACACGCGTGTCTTATAAACTGAATCTCCAAGGTCCAAGCATGACCGTTCAGACTGCCTGCTCCACCGCACTGGTGAATGTTCATTTAGCCTGCCAAAGTCTACTTAACGGGGAGAGCGACATGGCTCTTGCCGGGGCTGCATCCGTTGCCATGCCTAATAAATCCGGATATCTCTATGAAGAAGGCAATATTTATTCCGATGACGGACACTGCCGTGCGTTCGATAAAGACTCGGGCGGTACTATTTTCGGAGACGGTGTTGGGATTGTACTGCTCAAGCGTCTGGAGGATGCCCTAAAGGACGGAGATACAATTCATGCTGTCATTAAGGGATCCGCTATGAATAACGACGGGAGCATGAAGATTGGCTTCACAGCTCCCAGCGCCAGAGGACAAGCCAAAGTTATTGCAGAGGCGCTCAGCATGGCAGAGACTCCTCCGGAAACGATCGGCTATATCGAAACCCACGGAACCGGAACCAAGCTGGGGGATATGATCGAGATTGAAGCGCTGAAGCAGTGCTATGACCAGCAGGACGGTGGTAAAATCGTGCTTGGATCGGTTAAGACCAACGTGGGGCATTTGAATACCGCTGCCGGGATCGCAGGCCTTGTAAAAACGATATTGATCCTGAAGCGCGGCCAGATTCCGCCAACGCTACATTTCTCCGCGCCCAATCCCCGACTGGGGCTGGAGGCTTCCTGTTTCGATATCAATACCTCATTAGTAAACTGGGAATCCGGTAACGAGCCGCGGAGAGCTTCGGTCAGTTCCTTTGGAGTTGGAGGAACCAATGTCCACCTTGTGCTGGAAGAAGCTCAGCCGTTACGTGCTTTGGAGGAGCAGGAATGCTGGCAGGTGCTGCCTCTTTCCGCTAAGACACCCGGTGCATTGGAACAGATGACCGAAAATTTAAAATCGTATCTGGCTCGAAACGAAACAGCACAATTATCAGATGTGGCCTACACGCTCCAGTTCGGAAGAAAGGCGTTCTCCAACCGCAGACTGCTTGTCTGCTCTGGAAGGGACGAAGCAATTGATCTGCTACAGCACCCGGAAGACAGGCGAGTCGGAACCCTTTTGCATCAATCGCTGGTCTCTGCATCTGAGCCCTATGCAAGCATCTTGATGTTTCCAAGTATTGGCGGGGAGTACTTTGGCATTGGAAGTGAATTATTCGAGACCTTTCCGGTTGTAAAAAGAGAAGTGGAGCGCTGTAACGTTCTCTTTAACTCTCATCTCGGAATAGACGTTAGGGCAGTCGTTGCTTCAGATGGAAGCAGAGAGGAACCGCATGAGCACCGTCTGGACTCCTTATACAGCCTGCCTGTGAATTTTACAATGGAATATGCTCTTGCTTCTCTACTCCTCTCCTGGGGGATTCAGCCAGCAGCCGTTATCGGTTGCGGAACAGGAGAATACGCGGCAGCTTGTGTCTCCGGCATACTCAGTTTGGAGAATGCAGTCGCATTGGTATCCGCCCGTGTCAGGCTGATACTTACAGCCGAAGCTACATCTTCATCCTCCGGAGAACCGGAGCCTGGCATAACCGCGTTCAAGCGGACAGTAGATAACCTTGAGTTCCAGACGCCGCACATTGCCTTCGTCTCCTCTGTAACCGGCACCTGGATTTCTGAAGCTGAAGCTTCAGATCCAAGCTACTGGCTTCGGCATTTGCAGAGCCCTGAACGATTTGAGGCAGGAATTCAGCAAATCATGCTTCATGGATCCAGATTCCTGTTCAGCGAAGTCGGGCCTCTCCAAGTTCTAAGCTCGAGAGTACAGCGCATGTTCGCAGCACAAGGCCAGACCGCTTATACATTCAGCACGTTAAAAAGGTTCCATCAGGAGCAATCCGAAGTGTCCATGCTCCTATATCTTGGCGGGATGCACTGGGTCTGCGGCCAAATGATAAATTGGAAGGAAATGCGCCTTGATCAGGGACCTGGCCGCCGCATTCCGCTGCCTACGTATCCGTTCGAGAGAAAACGTCACTGGGTCGAACCTAATTTGTCTGCGGTATTCGGAGGGAAAAAGGATGGCATGATTCAACATCTGCCGGGAATGAATGAAGCAGAGGATAGCACTGGCGGCCCAGGGGAGACAACAAAGGAAGAACAGACAGAGCTCATCATCACCGGAATCTTCGAGGATATTCTCGGTGTGGAGCGGCCGGGTCCACAGGATAACTTCTTTGCACTTGGCGGAAATTCACTTGTAGCCGCACAATTTTTATCGAAGATTAATCATACCTTTCAGGCTCAATTCTCGATGGAACTGATTTTCATGGCCCCGACTGTACAGGGGATTGCAGCCGAGGTCAACCGCTTGCGTAGCGAGCAGATGCAAGATCAGGAGACATCTGTATCTCATCCGGCGCCGGTGCCCAGCGCATTGGACGATATTCATCTGCATCCGCAAGTGGCTGACGGCATTCGGACTCTTGCAAGTCTTTCCGGATTAGAGATCGGGGAAACTGCAGATGATGGGATCTTCCTGACGGGTGCTACAGGGTTCATCGGTTCACACGTCCTTTATGAGCTGCTTCGAGAAACCCGAAGCGATATCTACTGCCTTGTCCGGGCTCTGACGCCGCAGGAAGCGATGGAACGGATCTCTTCCGTCATGCAGCGCTACTGGATTTGGACGGAGGACTATCGAGGCCGCATTATTCCGGTACTGGGGAATTTGGATGAGGAAAGGCTGGGAATAAGCGAAGAGCAATTTGCCGGTATCGCCGGCAAAACATCGGTCATTTACCACATGGCCGCTTGGGTTAACTGGATCTATCCTTATTCCGAGCTGAGAGCCGCGAATGTTCTCGGTACTAAAGAAATCATCCGGCTTGCTTCTTACAGCCGGCTGAAACCCGTACACTTTATGTCTTCTGTTGCCGTGTTTGATTCCCAGGAACTGCCTCTGACCCGGGTATGTTACGAAAATGAAGATATCAGGCATTTGCGTTCCTTCCAGACCGGCTATGCGGAATCCAAATGGGCTTCCGAGCAGCTGCTGCTTAAAGCTCGGGCTTGCGGTCTTCCCGTTTCCATTTTCCGGTCGGCATATGTAACGGGAAGCAGTCTGAATGGAATAAGTAATATCAATGATTTTGTCTTCCGCATGGTAAAAGGGTGTATACAAATCGGGGCTGCTCCATACACCGATTTGTATGTCAATGTGACGCCTGTCGATTTTGTGGCCCGATCTATCGTCTTACTGTCCAGACAAAGAGACGTCTGTCAACCTGTTTATCATATTACCAATCCCGAAACCGAAACCTGGCTTTCATTGCTGGAATGGATTCAAAGTTATGGATATGTATTCGATCTGATCCCGGTTAATGATTGGAACAACAAACTGGAACAAGCCATTCGCGAATCCAAAGATAATGCGCTGACTCCCTTTTTATTCTATTTTGCTCCCGAGAAAGAGCCGCATACACCCGGTCAGGAGATTCCTGTACAGGGCAAAATTTACGATATGCAGAACACGGAGGAGAGACTTACGGCCAATTCCATCGTATGCCCGAAAGTGGACGCTTCCCTATTGACCCGATATTTTGACTATCTGGTGGATTGCGGGTTTCTGGTAAGTCCATTCGCTGAAAGACTATAGCCCAAAGAAAGCAGGTTGTTCATATGATCTATTCATCGGTAATCGATCTGATCGGAAGCACACCCGTTATCGCTTTGCATAAAATCGCTCCTTCAGAAGGTGCCCAGGTTTTTGTCAAAATCGAGGGCTTTAATCCAGGGGGGAGTATGAAGGACCGAACAGCCTATAATATTATCCGGCAAGCTGAAGCCAGTGGAGATTTAAAGCCGGGTGGGGTTATCGTTGAATCATCATCGGGTAATTTAGCGATCGGACTGGCCATGATTGCCTGTATCAAAGGCTACCAGATGATTGCCGTAGTCGATCCCAAAATCAACCGTGTAAATCTCAGAATTCTGCAAGCCTATGGAGCGGAAATCAGAATGGTTGATCATCCTGATAAGAATGGTAATTACTTGGCCGCTAGACTTGACCTGGTCCAATCACTGAGTGAACAGTTGGAGCATGTATACTGGCCAAATCAATATAATAACCCCGCAAATCCAGAAGCGCACCGGTTAGGAACTGCCCGGGAAATCTTTCAGGATTTCGGCCGGGATTTGGATTGGGTAGTAACTCCAGTTGGAACAGCAGGGCTGTCAACAGGTTGCAGTATGGGTTTAAGGGAGCTCATTCCGGATATAAAAGTTATGGCTGTCGATGCAGAAGGCTCTGTTATCTTCGGGAAGCCTCCCGGTCCCAGACTTCAGGTAGGGCTTGGAGCAGCGGTTGTCCCCGGCAATTTGCGGCCAGAGCTCTTTGATCAGGTTGTTCACGTCACAGACCGGGAAGCATTTCAAATGACACGCAGGCTTGCGCTGGAAGAAGGGATATTGGCGGGAGGGTCCTCAGGATCCGCCGTACATGCCGGTATCCAATTAGCCAAATCACTGCCTCCCAGTCAAAAGGTGCTTATCATTCTTCCAGACCGTGGCGAACGATATTACGATACGATCTTCTCGGATGCTTGGTTAGCAGAACACGAGATCTTAATGGATGAAGACATCATGGATCGTTATGTACATTTCTATCTATAATCCCTGAAATGAGGATTTCTCAATGAATAAACTTCATCTGAACATAAAGGTCCGGCTTGCTGAATCATTCTTTTCATCGTTCATAACGTTTATGTTTCTGCCATTTATGGCGATTTATTTTGCCAAATATTTTGGAGAGACGCTTGCTGGTATTCTGGTAGCGGTGATTACGGTAGTCGGCTTGGTATCAAGCCTGTACGGAGGACAGCTTGCCGATAAACTGGGAAGAAAAAAGATCATGCTTTTATCCGAAGCACTCAGGTTTGTCGCCTTATTCTTTTTAATTTTTTGCAATTCCCCCTGGCAAACATGGCCAAGCCTTACTTTTGTTTTGATGATCCTGCTTAACATTGGAAGCGGACTTGCTCTTCCGGCGGCCCAAGCAATGGTGGTCGATGTTAGTACACCGGACAATCGGAAGCTAATTTATCGTCTGGAATATTGGTCCTCGAATTTGGCTTTAGCAATCGGTGTCGGGCTGGGAGGCGTGTTATTCTCGAACCATTTGTTCGAACTATTGATTATCGCGGCTGCCGGCTCGCTGCTATCATTTATTATCGTGAAATTTTTCATACAGGAGACCTTCTTCACAGAGTTTAAGGAACGTGTGAACCTGCGCAAGTTATATCACGATTATAAAATTACCTGGCACGACAAAGTGTTTATGCTCTACATTCTGGCCTCGACATTGGCATTATCATTGGAATTCCAGGTAATGAATTATACAGGTGTACGGTTATCCAATATTACAGATCAGTTTAGCTTGTGGAATACGGACCACTTTCAGTTCTCTTTAGGCGGTGTGGAGCTGTTTGGTTTGTTGCGTTCAGAGAATGCGGTTATTGTAATCCTGTTCTCGTTGACAGTAGGATTATTAAGCAGAATTATGAAGGATCGGTGGCTGCTCATATTAGGGGTTCTGATAAACGCAGTAGGTTATTATTTTATTGCGATTGGCAATAATGCCTGGCTTTTATTGGCTATGATGATTCCTGCTACGATAGGAGAATTGATGTTTTATCCAGTAAAACAAACCTATCTGGCGGATATTGCACCTGCGGAGAGCCGTAGCGTATATATGGCGGTCAATAGCCTGGTTGGCAGAGCCGCCACTATGCTGGGCGGAGCTGCGATTACGATTGGTCATTGGCTTCCAGTGTGGCTGATGGGGTTGCTTTTTCTTGGTACTGGAGTTATTGCGGCCTGGTTATTTGTAATCTTTATGAGCAGACTCGAGGAGAGGGCCGCACCACTAGATCCTACATCAAGCCCCACACTTATGCAGTAACTCGAAAAGACGAAGGGGCAGAGAGAGGGTGAGCTACGTGTATAAAGAGCCAGCAGTTAAACTTTTTTGTATCCCTTATGCCGGCGGGCTTGCATCGTCTTACAACAGCTGGAGAAATTATTTGCGTCCTGACATAGAGCTGTGCCCGCTCGAATTATCCGGGAGGGGCAGACGCTTCGGAGAACCTCTACACACCGGTGTGATCGAGGCAGCTAGTGATTTGCTGGAACAAGTGAAGCCGGAAATGAATGGGCTGCCATTTGCTGTACTTGGTCATAGTTTAGGAGCGATTCTTGCCTATGAGCTCGTCAGAATGATACATAATGAGATGCATTCGGACCCGATCCACGTGTTTTTTTCCGGAAGATCCCCTTTGCACCTTACAGGCTGGAGCAAGCATCACCTTCTTCCAGATGACGAGTTTTTGGAATATCTGGTAGCTCTCGGAGGGATATCTCATGAACTGCAGCAGCATGATGATCTGCTTAAGCTGTTCCTGCCAATTATCAGGTCCGATATGCAGATGGTTGAGAATTATCGCCTGTCTGTTGATAATATTACCCCTGTACAATCTAATCTTTCTGTCTTGTTCGGTCAGGAGGATACGATTGATAATCTTAAACAGCTCGAGCATTGGGCGCTGTACAGCGATGCAGATTGTAGAATTGAAGGATTTCCAGGGGGACATTTTTTTGTTACCCAAAATGTTTCGGAAGTGGTTGCTTTTATCAATAAGACATTGCAAGTATAAGCTGAAATGCCAGTGCTGGCTATTCTTTGGACAGTCAGCACTGGCTTTTGTTATGACTACTTTAGCTGTACCAGGCAGTCTAAACACGATTAATTCTATTTATGATTTGATCTATTGTTACATAGTGATACAATCTAAAGGCAGTTCTATTACTGCTGGAGAAAAAATCGACATAGGTCCTCATATGCCATCATTGTTATGGATTCGGGCAGGCTGCTGGCGCTGGAGCAGGCGGATACAAAATGCCCTGAATCGATTCGGAAGTTTTTGAAGTAATAGCCCATCGCTTCAGGAGAGTACCAGTCTTTATGTATTTTGCAAACTGATTGAGAGAACGTTTACTTGGCTATTATTGAGATCCGCGAAGATCATCTGCGAACCTAAAGGAATTTGTCAAATCATTAGCCCATGGAATTACCCGTTTTCCCTTGTCATGGTAATGTGCTGCATCCCATGTGTGTAATCACCTGAAGAAGAGAGGTTTGTTTTAGCCAAAGGGGAAAGAAATATATAGTTCATGGAGTATCCGCATATCTCGGTTTTCCCTTTGGAGGACAAGAAAGATAGGCTTAATACCCGGCTTAAATTCCGCGATCGCTGTTTTTTTACAAGTTTTTATAATGGCTGACGTCCCCATGCAGAATAATCTCAGCAACATCATCCGTGATATCGATTCTTGAAAGACTAGTTGGAAGGA
>RCUU01001359.1_pt1 | contig 11794 bp, 8 predicted proteins | sample 2166211 | NCBI WGS metagenome assembly RCUU01 (sample SAMN09932620, study PRJNA488358) | compost metagenome | feature: garden; material: soil; isolation source: compost soil in phenylacetic acid-enriched culture | place: Germany: Experimental Botanical Garden Goettingen | collected 2016-01-27
ACCTGAGCAACTGTAGCTTTACATCCGATGCAATGCAAAAATACCATTGTAACGTTCTACTCAAGAATATCCTATACATTATATCACAAACCCGATCAGGAATACCAGTGTATTCCTTTCTTTCATTACTTACATTACGCGTCAGAGGTGAATTTGCTTGTCAAGACTAAAACAAATCGGGAATTACCTTGCAGTTATCTTCGGTTCAGCGATGATTGCATGCGGCTTCAACCTCTTTTTGATTCCTCACAGACTGCTGAGCGGAGGAGTTTCAGGGCTCGCCATGCTCGTTGGTTACTTTACTCCGTTTGACATTAGTATGCTGTACCTGCTGTTCAATGTGCCTTTGCTGGTGGCAGGCTGGTTTCAGCTGGGCCGGAGATTTATTGTTCTGAGCATCCTCTCGGTTGGTGCTACTACCTGGCTGATGGCCCTGATTCCAACGACAACCGTAGCTTCGGATATGCTGCTGGCCTCGGTTTTTGGCGGAGTGCTTGTCGGAGTTGGCGCCGGTGTATCGTTCCGGGTTGGCGGCTCTTCCGGAGGATTTGATATTCTGGGGTCCATCATCACACGGTACCGCGATTTCCCGATCGGCAACGTTCTTGTGGGATTGAATGGCCTCGTCATTCTTGCCGCAGCCTATTTTGACAACAACTGGAATTTGGCGCTGGCTTCCATGGTTTCTATTTACGTCTCCGGCAGAGTGGTAGACCTGATTCACATCAGCCATATCAAAGTTACGGTATATATTGTCACAACCAGGACTGATGAGTTGTTGAAGCAGCTGCTGGTGCTTCAGCGGGGTGTTACAAAAATTAAAACTGAAGGTGCTTATTCTCATGTCGAACGGGACATGCTAATGACAGTGACAACACGTTATGAGCTGGCAGAGCTCAAGCGGATTATCAAAAACAGTGATCCGCAGGCTTTTGTGAACATTGTTGAAACGGTCGGGGTCATGGGCTTATTCCGTAAAAGATAGGCTCCTTAAAAATATGCGCTTGCTTCAAAATTGTGATATATTAGAGTCACGCAGGACCTTACAAATTTCATGAAGATTGTGATTTACCCTCTTTTTTCCTGGCACTTCGTTTTCCGATGAAACCTGAATTTCAATTCAGCACTATTCGAAAAAGGAAAGGGTGATTGTTGTGGAAATGGAAACGGTAAAACTGTCAGCAATCGTCATGAGATGGTATCCGGATATGATACCTTTTCTGAAGCAGGATGAATTGAATTCCGTAATTGTTCTGCGTGACGGTCTGAGTATTCTTGAACCGGAGGATGCTATGGATATTATCCATTACAGCATTTACGAGCATCAGAATTCTGCGTATCTTCAATAAGTAAGCCGCTTGAAATCAGTTTGGATAGCTGCCGCTTTGGATTCGGCCACGTGCCGGACCCGGGCGGCATTTACTTTTTAAATACAGCAATATAGCGTTTAGAATCTGTACATCCCGTTTATAAACAACAAGAGCGGTATTATGCGACCAAATTTACGGGGATTGTTACAAGTCTGTTCTTTTTGGCCGCTGCTGTTCCTTTATACTTTAAGGGAATGTACATAAAGGGAGAGAATAACAAATGAATATCACCTGGGCTCTACTGATGATGGCTCTGGGGGGCGTCGGCGTTCAGCATAATGCACATGAAGCCGATGTGGCCGCAGCACTGCAGTCCGCCATGAATCCAACCATCGCCGCACAGCACACAGCAAATCCTGACACATCACAGAACACTGCGGGAGGCAATGCAGCAGCACCTTCTCCAGGCGCTACACCAGGCACAGAGGCTTCACCGGGCACAACTGCAGACGCTGCCATTCATGCAGATCCCCAGCCGGATGCACCCAAGGTCAAAGGTATTTATGTTACAGCCTACAGCGCCGGTGGATCACGAATGGAAACCCTGCTGAACCTGCTCGACAAAACCGAACTGAACTCAATGGTTATCGACATCAAAGACGATGCCGGATACATCACATATAAAACGGACAACGCAGAGCTTCAGCAGTTGGGCCACCCACAGCCGTTCATCGGCGACATCAACAAATTAATGGAACGTCTGAAAAAGCATGATGTGTATCCGATTGCACGGATTGTTGTTTTTAAAGATTCTGTGCTCGCCAAGAAAAAACCGGAACTTTCCTTTGTAAATCAAAACGGCACTGTCTGGACGAATAAAGGCGGAGACAGCTTCGTTAATCCATATAACCAGGATGTGTGGAAATACAATGTGGAAATTGCCAAAGAAGCTGCCAAGCTGGGCTTCAAAGAAATCCAGTTCGATTATGTGCGGTTTCCTGAAGGCTTCGAAAAACGCGCAGATACGCTCAAATACACCAAAAGCAGCCGTCCGCGTGTAGAGATCATTTCCGATTTTGTGAAATATGCCAAATCAGAGCTCGGACCGCTCGGTGTCCGTGTGTCGGTTGATATTTTTGGCTATGCCGCATCTGTGCCTGCTGCCGAGGGCATCGGCCAGGATTTTGTAAAGATCTCGAAGAACGTGGATGTCATCAGCCCGATGGTATATCCAAGCCATTACTCCACCGGGTGGTTCGATGTGAAAGATCCAGACAAGGACCCATACGCCACCATCAAAGGCTCCATGGTTGATACGCTCAAAAAACTGGACCCTCTGGGCAGCTACAAACCGGTCATCCGGCCATGGATTCAGGATTTCACCGCAAGCTGGCTTGGAAGCGGGCATTATATCAAATACGGCAAGCAACAGGTGGAAGATCAAATCCGCGCCTTAAAAGAAAAGAATATCGATGAATTCCTGCTCTGGAATGCCAACAACCGCTATACCTCCGGCGTAGATTACGAAAAGTAAATAAATAAGCTTTCAGCCATTATCCGATCCATAATATAACATGTTCCGCATTGCAGACCCCACTTTGTGGGGTCCTTTTACTGGGAGTTGCCCGGATAACGAAAATAAGAATAATGAGGCTTAAATATAATGACACCTACTACTACCATGAAACAAAAAGCAACCCAATTTCTGTATATCTTATTCCCTATCCTCATTACACAAATTGCTTTGTCAGCCATTACCTTCTTCGATACCAATATGTCAGGCAAATTCGGCACTAACGATTTGGCCGGTGTAGCCATTGGTACGAGCCTGTGGATTCCGGTTCAAACCGGACTCAGCGGTATTTTAATGGGGATAACCCCCTTAGTGTCACATCTGATGGGGAGCAAGAAGGAAAGCGATGTGGCTTATCAGGTCACCCAAGGCATGTGGCTGTCCCTGCTCGTTTCGCTGCTTGTCCTGGTCGCAGGAACCTTTGCTCTTTCACCGGTGCTTCATTTCATGAATCTGGAGCCGGAGGTCCATGATATTGCCTTCCGCTTCCTGTGTGCGATTTCAGCCGGAGTCATCCCGCTGTTCGGCTATACCGTTGTCCGCAGCTGCATTGATGCTCTGGGGCAGACAAGGGTCTCTATGTTCATCACCCTGATCGCCCTGCCAGTCAATGTCGGACTCAACTATCTTCTGATCTTTGGCAAATTAGGATTCCCCCGGCTTGGCGGCGTCGGCGCTGGAGTGGCGTCGGCCATTACGTATTGGGTGATCTTTGGCATCTCTCTGCTCTTTGTCTACCGCTCCGAGCCTTTCCGGAGCCTCCGGTTGTTCCGCAGCTTCCACTTCATGTCTCTGCGGAGCTTCAAAGAGCTGCTTAAGATCGGCGTACCTATCGGCTTCTCCATCTTCTTCGAAACGGCTGTCTTCTCTGCGGTGACACTCCTTATGAGCCGATTCGATACCATAACCATTGCTGCCCATCAAGCGGCCATTAATTTTGCTTCCACCCTATACATGATTCCGTTAAGCATTTGTATGAGCCTGACGATTCTGGTCGGTTTCGAGAACGGGGCCGGCAGACTGAAGGATGCGCGGCAATATGGGATTATGGGCATTGGAACAGCTGCTGTCCTCTCCCTGGCTACGGCCCTTGTACTCCTGTTCGCAGGCAGCCATGTGGCCGGTTTGTACTCCGATGAGCCTGAGGTCATTTCACTGATCCAGCATTTTCTGATCTACGCTATTTTCTTTCAGATCTCCGATGCCATTGCCACCCCTACACAAGGGGTCCTCCGGGGCTACAAAGATGTGAATCCTGCATTCATAATCTGTTTTATCGCCTACTGGGTTATCGGCCTTCCGACAGGTTATCTGCTGGCCACTTACACCAGCCTGGCTGCTTACGGCTACTGGGTAGGCCTGATTGCAGGTCTGGCCATCGGGGCTATTCTGCTTCTGTCCCGCCTGGTCAAAATTCAGCGGAGATACGCGCACAACAAACCGAATACTGCCTAGAATACCGACAGCTTAAGCCTCCAGAAGCCTCATCAAGCATCCGTATGATCCCTGCTCCAGGATGAAGGAACTGCGCTCAGGCTGGCGCCAAAGAAAACAAAGTGTCTGAACGACAAATCCAAAAAAATAAGTATTAAACTGGCTCCAAGAACAAAACGGCTATGCCGTCCTTGACTTGACAGATTTCAGTTTGGCGTTGCCTGAAGAACCCATTATGAATCCTTCGGCAATTCCAAGTGGAAAAAGGTTAACTAAATTGCTCTAGCACCCTGTTCTCCGCAGGTTAAGTGGAAAAAGGTTACCTAATTCAGCTCATTTCGCCCCTAACGAGGTAATAGGGTCCAATTAAGTTTCCTTTTTCCACTTCAATCTCACAATTGTTGATTTTGGGGAGAAATAAGTTCCCTTTTTCCAACTAGCACTGCTCACCTGCTTCTTCGCAAGCGCTCGTTGAAAAAGGCTATCGAATCCGGCTGATTTCCACCTTTTTGGGTGAATTCGCTAAATTCGCGTCTACTTATCCCTAACTTTATACACATCCTATCCTCAAGAAAGGGAAATCATAATTACCTAAATAACAATAATGTTCTTCACCCTTGGTTGAATTGAGATACAGCAACACTGATCAATTTCTGCTAATCCATAATAATGTCAACGACTTGTTTCGCAAAGCAGTATAGGGTTCGATCAGATCAGGACTTCGATCAATAGCCCACCTGAGGTTATCGAAAGCCCTTAATAGCAGCAAATGCCTCATGTCAGCAAGGTCTTTTTCACTTATCCCATACCCTTCTAAAAACGCTTCGAAATCCTCAATATTTGGGCCTTCTTCTATATAAACTGAACTTGTGATTTTTTTATTTTGGGATGAAGTCGTGACTCCAGAGAATGTTTGGACTTCCGGCCGCTGTTGTCTACAGATTTCTTGGGTGGAAATCCGCAGACAAAGGCGGACGCTTCTGCTCCTCCAGTTCCAAAATTCTCCTCAGTCACTTTTCCCTTAATTGTAATATTTTCAAGTTCAATTTATATAGTCCCAATATTTGGTGCGTATCAATTGGGTAACAGCTCCATGCGGTACCACGCTTACTTCTGCATTGCCCCAATCCAGCAATATAACTTGTTTTGCCTGATTGACAATCGTATTCTTTAAAGAGATATCTCCATGTTTTAAACCGAAGCGAAACGTTTCTTTCTTCAAATTCTCAAACAGTTTTTCTTACTCTCTGCGATTCCATCTGAGTGATTACTCCAAGCTTAATCAAGCGATCATACTCCGTCAAACTATTGATATTATACTGCACATACCCTTGCCAATTGCCGTCTGATCCTGCATGAGAAGGTGACTGAAACTCACTATGGACTGGATCAATCAGATTTCCTCCAAATCCTTTCACTTGAATCGAATGCCGATTTATAAAAAGGAAGGAGCACTTCGCTCCTTCTTCTTCTTTGGATATTTCAGCTACCAAGTACTAACAATATTGAACGTTTAAGCCACGTTAATACCGGTATGAGGTCTTGCTCAGATACCTTACACCTAACTCAACCTACCACAATAACGCTATTGATAATATGCTGAATTATTTGTGATTTATAAATTGGGCTCCCGTTTTGCAAACTCTTGTAACATCCCTCTTATTTGTTCTACCAATAAAGCAGGCGCTTTCTTTGGGGAACCAGTGTCAAACGGAGGCTGCGGATCGTATTCCAAAATCAGCTGGACTCCTTTACTCATATCTTCTCCCAATTCCCATGCTATTAATTGAAGTGCCATATCTATACCAGAGGAGACACCGGCTGCGGTAACGATTTTGCCCTGACGAACCACTCTTTCATCTGTTGGAATTGCTCCAAGAGATTGAAGCAGGTCGAAGGATCCCCAATGACTGGTGGCTACGATTCCATTTAACAAGTCTGCGGCGCTCAAAATCAGAGAGCCGTTACAAACCGACGTGGTCCATTTCGTAGTTTCATGTATTTGGCGAATCCAATTTAACGTCTCTTCGTCATTCATTGGAGTTTTATAATTTGGCGGACTGCAACCTGGAACAACAAGAATATCAGCTGAAGTAACTTCAGAAAAACTGTAATCGGCATGCAAATAACCCATATTTGAGTCCAGTTTGATTAACCCTTTTTTCTTAGCGACAAACTTCACTTCACATTTCAGTGTAGCAGCAAATACATCGTATGGACCAATTGCATCTAGTGCTGTGATTCCATCGAAAAGCATGATTGCGATTTTCAAGATGATCTCTCCTTTGGAGTGGGATTCTATTCTTACAAACAAACTATAACATACCTATACGGGGTATGGGTATATAAATATTATGAAAACACTGCTCGGCGTTCTAAACGAAAAGTACCTGAGTGTGCTCCACTAGATTTTGTAACCAACCGATGGCAAAAGCATGTTTTCGATGAAGATGGAACCATTAACCGACACTACTATGAGATGGCTGCTCTTACCGAATTGCGAAACTATGTGAGATCTGGAGATGTTTCCATTGTCGGCAGCAGATTGAACCAAGAATTGCAATAAAGCCGATTACACCTTTATCGTGGTGAAAATCGGCTGTTTTTGAATTATAAATTCCTTTAGCGTTGTAAATCCGCGTTTTGCTGGTGCTACCCCTTAAAGTAATTACCTTACAGTCAACTACAAAAAAATTCTGACATATCTAGAAAAATGTTCTAACACGTAGAATAACAAACTGTTGCTAAACTATCCTGCCCTTTAGCGTAACGATCGATCATCAATTAATGCTATTTATTCTCAGTACGGAAATATAAGGGTTTACATATTAGTTATGTTTAAAAAGTCTTGATAATTTTCAGTCTAATAGTTTATTTTCTTTTAACACAAAGGGCATTCCAAAAGCCGTTTCATGGCTTAGGAATGCCCTTTGGTTGTATTGTTATTGGATTAGCATGAGGTTCACTTAAGGCGCGATAGTATAAGGCAACTGAAAGGTCCACAGGCTCGTGCCATTCTCCGCTGAATCGCTGCCTACGCCAAAATCATTGTCATTAATGATGGCGATGGTGTTGCCGTCCACCAATGTCAGGCCTTCAATCTTTTCATAAGGAAACTGGAAGGCTGCGGCATCCAGCACCGTGCGCTTGGAAGGAGGCATAATAGCCGCTGCTGTCAGATTGGAGATGCTCATCTCCTCCAGCGTCTTGCCGCCAACTGCAGCCTGGTCATACTTGCCAAGAATATTGGTAGCATCGGATAAATCGATCTGGAAAATCCGTTTCAGCTCGGCCTTATCTCCAGCGTTCTTATCCCGCTCATCAACAAGGAGTGTATGGTCATTGACGGCGTACAAATCGGAGATAACAATATCCGACTGCTTGAGGTCCTTGAACTGGGCAGCATTCTCTGTCACATAGACGTATTCAGCCGTTGGAGCAAGCGTGGCCAGGTCAATCTTGATAATGCGCAGCTGGCGGGAGTTATCTGTACTCTTGTCAGGATTGCGCAACGGGCTTTGCATCGCCATGAACATCGTGCTGCCGTCAGGTGTAATGCCTACCGCTTCTGCACCGCGGTTTTGGCGGAGCTTGTTGTAAACCTCTGGAAGCACCTCGCGGGCAGGTACCAGCGGCGTGCTTATTTTTCCATTTCCCCAGCCCTTGGGTACAATGCGCTCAATCAGGGTGCCATCCCGCTTGACGTGAACGATGGACGGGCCGTATTCGTCAGAAATCCAGAAGGTATCATCCTTGGGATTATACGCCAATCCTTCAATATCAAGACCATAAGGATCATAGCTCAGCTCCTTTTCGCCCTTAGCATCATACGGTGCCTCGTCCCGGCCCTTGATGTTGCCTACACCCGTTATGTTGGCGGTACCGCTGACCGGATCAATGCCATTCACCTTCAGCGGAATTTTATCCAGAATCTTGATTTCTCCTGCGGATGCCTCAATCTTGTAAATGGTAGGCGTATAGTCAGACAGCGGGAAGGTCCGCCGCGTAGCGTCTTTCACTTTCAGCTCGCCGTTCGGTCCACGGTCCGCCGTAGAATAGAAGATATTGGCCGGATCGCCGGGCAGATGGGTCAAGGAGGAGCCTACTCCCATCTTAATTCCCGGGGCCAAATCCGCTGCCTTCAGGTTATATTTACCTGTTAACTTGGGTTTGTCTGTAAAAGAAACACTTGTGCGAAAATGATCCCAATCTACGTACTTGTCCATCAGATTAGCCATGTCGCGTATCGGCACAAACAGGCTTCCGTCTGCTGATCTCATTTCCGCAGCCGGTGCTTCCAGAGCCTGTCCGTTATTGCTGTACTTGATTTTGCTTGTGCCTGCGGCTTGCTGTGAATCCGCTATGGCATTACCGCTGCCAACAGCCAATGCAAGCACCGCTGCGGCCATGACGGCATATGGTTTTCTCTTCATCTGAATAACACCCCTTAATGTCATTTATTACTGATTTTTTAAATATATCATCACTTTGTTTTCTGTATATTTTTCCAATTCCATGATTAGGTTAAGGAGAGGTTTCTGGTTTTGTTTTCCGGTAGTTGGACTCTCACCAACTAGATAATGCACGCCTCTGGGCACGCATACAACAAAAAAATGACGTATAAACGGTTGCCCGTTTATACGTCATTTTTTTAGTTTTGTCGTCTAGCGGCTCTTCACAAGCAGCTCCACCGCATCTTTTATGACTTGATTCGGAGAATTCCCTTGGTCCAGCTCCTCCTGAATACAGTGCTCCAGATTGGCTCCGATGACAGCACCTGCCGTACGGTCCACTGCCGTTCTTATTGCGGTCAGCTGGATTACAATTTCGCGGCAGTCCTGTCCTTCCTCCAGCATGCTTAACACTCCCCGCACCTGGCCTTCAATGCGTTTCAGTCTGTTTTTGATCCCTTTATCGTATTCCATTGCTATCCACATCCTTTAGATGAACAGATTGACGCCTGAATCCTCAGCAGCGCCCAAATAACTGGCTACACCTCCAAATTCAACGCCTGCTATTAGCTCCTCCTGCTTGATTCCCATAATATCCATGCTCATCGTACAAGCCATCAGCTTCACGCCAGCATGGATTGCACCCTGCATCAGCTCTTCCAGAGAGTCCACATTTTTCCGTTTCATGGTATGGCGGATTAATTTTGCCCCGAGACCGCCCATGTTCATTCTGGACAATGGAAGCTTCCGGGTTCCTTGAGGCATCATCAGGCCAAACATCTTGTCCAGCCCCTTCTTCTCAACCCGGGGCGCCTGCTCACGCCGCAGCAGGTTTAGACCCCAGAAGGTAAAGAACATCGTTACCTGCTTGCCCATTGCAGCCGCACCCGTAGCGATAATGAAGGACGCAATCGTCTTGTCCAGGTCACTGCTAAAGACAACCATGGTTGTCCCATCCTTCAGGTCCCTTCCTTCTGACCCAGGCAGGGAGGATGAGGCATCCGCCGGTTCTGGTATCCCTTTACGTACCAGAGCCTGAACCTTGCCCCCTGAGACATCCACGGATTCCAGTGTATTCTGCGTCTTAAGACACCACTGCCGGATATCCGCGGCAAACCCGAAATCTGTTGCTGTAATCTCAAGCTGCTGTCCCTCTTTCATGGACTTCACGGTCTCATATACCTTGAGTATAGGGCCCGGACACTGCAAACCGCAAGCATCCAGCATAAGCCGCTGTTCAATGGGATCGGAAACCGCTTGATCCTCCGCTTCCGGCAAAGAAGAATCTGCAACAATTACCTTCTTGTCTCCCTGTGGATCTTCGCCTCTGTCTCTGTTCATCACAGCGTAGGTTTTATAGCCTCCGTCAACATTTTTTACATTGAATCCATGTTGAATTAGCATTCTTGCCGCGATATACCCTCTGAGACCGACTTGGCAGGATACCGCAATCTCTTGACCAGAAGGGATTTCATCCAGGCGGTTTCTCAGCCCGGAAAGTGGAATGCTGATGGAACCGGGAATATAGCCGGCCAGACGCTCCACCTCATCTCTGACGTCGATAATGAGCCCACCATTCCGGGAGAAGTCCTCTACTTCGTGCCACTGAAGATTCTTCACCATACCATCCATGACATTAGAAGCAACATATCCGGCCATATTCACGGGGTCTTTGGCAGAAGAATACGGTGGCGCGTAAGCCAGCTCAATATCCGCCAGTTCGTCTGCCTTGAGGTTCCCGCGGATGGCGGTGGCAATCACATCAATCCGTTTGTCGGCCCCCTCACTTCCCACTGCCTGTGCGCCATAGATCTCCCCTGTATGTGGGTTGAACAACAATTTTATAGCAATCGGGGCTGCTCCAGGATAATAGCCTGCATGTGAGTTCGGATGAATGTGGATAGCCTCATATGGAACCCCCAGGGATTTGAGCGTTTTCTCATTATTCCCGGTAAGGGCTGAGGTCAGGCCAAAGGTTTTGATAATCGCTGTACCTAAAGCGCCATCATAGGCAATAGACCGGCCATTGATATGATCTGCAGCAAGCCGGCCTTGGCGGTTGGCGCCCCAGGCGAGTGATACCATCGTTTCAAAATCTTGAATCTTATCTTTGACTTCAATAACATCACCTACAGCATAGATCGCTGGATCACTGGTCTGCAGGGATGTGTTCACTTTCACGGCGCCCCGGACCCCCAGCTCCAGTCCGCTGTTTCTGGCCAGTTCATTCTCCGGTGCTACTCCAATTGCCAGAATAATCATATCGGTAGCAAGCGATTCACCGGACGCCAGCTGAAGCAGTCTGCCTGCCTGTGAGACCGCCTCGACTCCCTCATTCAATTTGAACTCGACTCCATGCAGCCGCATATGCTCTTCCACAGGTCTTGCCATTTCGGGATCCAGCGGGTTCAGTATCTGTGTGCCACGGTCAATAACTGTCACCTCAAGTCCGCGTTCCCGCAGGTTCTCCGCCATTTCCAGTCCAATAAAGCCCGCTCCGATAACCGTTGCATGCTTCGGATGCTGGTGATCGACATAAGCCTTGATCCGGTCTGTGTCCGGAATGTTTCTCAACGTGAACAGATTATCCGCACTGGCGATCCCCGGAATTTGGGGAACAACCGGTCTTGCACCAGGAGAAAGGATCAGAATATCGTAAGGAATCTCCAGGATCTCACCTGTAGTTACATTACGGGTAATGACATGCTTGCTTGCGCGGTCAATCGCTGTAACCTCTGTCAATGTCCGTACATCAATATTAAATCTTTGCTGAATCCCCTTTGGAGTCTGCAGGAACAGCTTATCCCGAGAGTCGATGGTTTCTCCAATATAATAAGGGAGCCCGCAATTGGCAAAAGAGACATGCTCGCCCCGCTCCACCAGAACAATCTCGTCTTGTTCATTTAATCTCCGCAGGCGTGCCGCCGCTGATGCTCCACCTGCTACACCGCCAACAATTATTATCTTCTTGCCCATTCCTCTGTTCCTCCTTATATATACCCTATGGGGTATATAATATACGGGTG
>RCUU01001361.1_pt1 | contig 11779 bp, 5 predicted proteins | sample 2166211 | NCBI WGS metagenome assembly RCUU01 (sample SAMN09932620, study PRJNA488358) | compost metagenome | feature: garden; material: soil; isolation source: compost soil in phenylacetic acid-enriched culture | place: Germany: Experimental Botanical Garden Goettingen | collected 2016-01-27
ACTTTAAACAATTGACTCCACATCTTCTTAAAGCGAAAGCAAACGGAGTTACTAAAGAAGATATCTCAGAAATCATCACACATCTTCCTTTCTATGCCGGTTGGCCCAAAGCTTTTAGTATTTGTAATTCGTCTGAGTATCTGTTCTTTAAAAACAAGACTGTTTCGTTCTTGTTCATACCTTTAGAGATAGATAGAGCTAATCCCATTAAAACTGATGCTGAAATTAAGAAGTCTTCACTGGAGACATTAGATGCTTGGCAATAATTTTCGACAATTCTTTTCTATTACCTTCTTCGTAGATTTCCATTTTCGTCCCCCATGGAGGCTTTTTTAAGTTGCATGAAAAAGTCTGCAAACATGGGCATGAACCTTTCATTCAAAATTGCGAATGAATTTGGAGAAGAACTAGTTTCAATAGTAAGCAATACAGAACTATATGATAACGGAACTTTCCCTTTTCATTATATAGTTTCATTATTATCATTTAATATTATTATAATATCTACATATATGATGTTCGTACCAAATCCTCCTGACCCTCTATTTTCCTCTCCCCCTTCTGCAATTCAGGTAAAAATACTCTTTTGAACACCATTTTATCTGTTCTGCTCTGCTCTTTTCATGAAGGATGATTAACTGATTCAACACAAAAATTCTCTGAACCATATCCTGTGCGATGTAGAACTGTCGCTTGTAATAATTGATTTCTCTTTGATATGGACTTGAGGAATTCCGATTTTTTTCATAGATCAAGAGTAATTGCATGTGAAGGTCATATATCTCTTTATACATCATTCCAACCCCTCCATGGTATAAAGTTCCTTTCGAACGGACATAGAATTAGAATCTAAGGTTGCTTTCATGCAAAGATTCATGCAACCATCATAAACTCTATAAGGATTAACTTTTTTCAAACAATTTATAAGTAAAACTGTAATATTTCATTGATATGAAACATTACATATCGCCGTCCGCATTAATATGCAGATATATTCGTCCACCTACAATGCAGCCCCCTACGAATTCGCCGTCATTCCAGAAGTCAAGAGTAAACAAAGGTTCCGTTTAACGTAAGCCAATACATAAATTCTCGCTGTTCAGCAGTCACCATCAGTTGGAACAACCCCCGTGCCGACCGGCATAACCGGCATATAAGTGAAGAACTAGCAAAACTTTCCCCATTCGATCTTCTGATCGAAATACGCTTCAGACAATCAATTCCGAGTTTTTCCCGTATTGCAGCAGAAGATACCGAAGGGAAGGTGTTTATCTTTCAAAATCTTCATAGCCCTCTCCACCTGTTTGAAGGTCCCCCCTCGCCGGAAGTCGGTGTCTTCTTCAAACCCTCCACACTAATCGCCGGGATAAAGTTTCAGACTCGCAACATCTCGTCCGTAAACGCTTCATTAATCAAGGTATCATTGGTAAAAGAGAAAAACTGACAATCTGGATGAGTTTCGCAATTGTTCAATAATTGTATCCACTCTACAAAAGCGGTCTAATTCACTCTGGTTGCCAACACAAAAGGGGGCGTCCTAAGCAGCTATTACATGGCTTTTGGGTCAGCCCCGATGACATAACGTACAGTATTTTTTGAGATTTTTCATTTTACCGGCTATGAACAAATCCTGCCGGCTGATTACAGTCGCTGAGGTTCCATGTGTGCAAGGCTGCCGATTCAACCATCAATCCGCAGCCTTGTGCGCTTCAATAATTCATTGAACCAGCCCTTTTATGCACTCTAAAGGTATTTGATAATTGTGTAGACGCAACAGTGGTGTAGGATGTTTGGATACTGCAGACATCACGGTTATATTAAAGTGTAAGTATCCGTCTTTCGTACTATGAGGAAGTGATTTCAGCCAAGCTTCGTTACCCGTTTGAAATAACTCGCTTATTGTTTCATAATTCAGCTTCCCAGTGCTGTCCTTGCTAATTTCCGCCTCATGTTTTGCGGCTACCGTTTCAATGTTAATAAGCTCATTCTCAAGGCTGTAACCATAAAAGTTCTCAATGACTACCTTAGCCTTAATTATTGGATAATCATGGAATATGGTTTCAAATAGTGAATTTAAATGTGCGGCAATGGACTGTTTGGCTCCTCCTCCGTTTAGTGTACATGCATTTATAGGCTCCTTATAATCTACAGTCAGACCAATTGGTGTCAAATCACTAATCTCAGGTGTTCGATAGATATAGGTCTCCTTGATTGGCTCATCCGGTCCCAGCAGATTGGCATTGCGGATGATTGAGGCGGTACAATTAACACTTTGTTTCTGTACAAGGTGAAGGTCCTTCAGCTTTAATCGCCGGATGGGATATTCCGATTGAGCTTGATCCGTAGACAGCTCAAATTCAAAAACAACTTCCTTCTCTGAGACAGGAACTTTATCCGTGCACGCTTTTTCACCATTGTCCTTACCGTTATCCAGCACCAAATCGAGATTAGGCGGAAGTATCGGTTCCGACAACACTTTGAGTCTATATTTATTCGTATCTGTTCCGCTAACATCACTAATAATCAGACTGTAATCCGCATCCGGCGCTGCAGGTTCAGATTTTCTTAAACTAATTGTCGCGCCCAATGCATTATCTATTGATTCAACTGAGCTCAATAAAGCACCCAAAACAAACCTAGATTTTTTAATTTGCTCATCGTCATCACCACGCGTCAAAACATCACTCTCACTCAGTGAACCAAGGTTTTCTTTATACACTTGCTTCAATTGAGAATATACATCATTAAATCGAACCAATTGGGTTGCTAAATCTTCTGATACATCCAAAAAGAAGGCTTCTTTGATTTCTTGATTAAACTTCAGGTTTAATTTTATTTCATCTTGGGAAGGATGGATTTCCCTGCGAACTGAAACTTCATAAGCGTTGTTCAGAACCTCCGGCCATTGACTCGTATTTTGTCTGCTATACGTTTGCGTCAATATCGGCTTAGCCGGATACGTTCTTAAAATTACTGGTACCTTTTTTGTAAAGTGCTGAGATAAGGTGTTTTCTTCGGGAATAACAAATTTCAGCCATTTGGATGTCCGGTAATTATCTGCGGGTAGTTTCTTTATATTATGTTCAATATGCGTAACCGAATATATTGGTGTTAATATAACGTTTGAAGAAGTGGTGGGTTCACTGTCAACCGGCCGTGTAATACTTACAAAAGTAGTCAAAAAAGGAACGTCCTCAGCGTTCTTTTTTCGGATAGGCAGCTTTGAGGAAGTAAGTGTCAGTGGCAGCGGAGGTACTGCCGTAGATTCAAAGGTACCATAGAATTGAGGAGTTAGTTCGCTGTTGAATACTTCTTCCGCAATAACCGCTTTTTTTTGCACCGCAGCGTTAATTTTATAAAAATTGGGCAGTTGGGCCAAAAGCTTCTGTTCAAAATCATCCTGAGCTTTCTTTAACCCTTCAATATTTGTGACATCAGTAACAGGGCCCAGAAATGCAATTAACTTCTTTGCCAAGTTTGATTTACTTTTGGTAAGTTTGCTAATAAAACTTAGTTTTTCTTGGGAATGGTAGTCCAGAAAGCGTACAGGTGCAGCATATTCTGGTGACAACATCTCCTCGATAGCCACTAAGACCTTGCCTAATTCTTCATCTAGCATGATATCACGGTCGGCTTTTGTTTCAGCTTCTTTTATCTCCCCGTCACTTTCATTATAAGTAAATTTAGATTGACGTGTAATTAAAGCAGTATTTAGCGGTGCTGGAGTAAAAACTGAAGCAGGTTCATCTGACAAGTTAAATCCAATTCCTTTAATTTGATTGTCATCCAAACGAATGGCCCAAATTGATTCTCTGCCGGATGCTGAATTTTGATTTTGTTCATTCATTCCATAGGCTAGCTTAACACGATAACCATCCCCCTGAAGTGCCCTCTCAAAATCAGCCGCAAAATCCTGTGTGCTTATTTTGGGCAATATAACCGTATTGACATCATACACGGGATTCATGTCCAGGTAAGCCCCACGGACCTTCTCTTTGTTTCGACCCATACGAAACGTTGTGACAAGCTCAAACATCAGGTCAGAACAAAGAGAGTCCTTCATGTCAAATTCAAGATGCATAGTTAATGGTGCTGGATAGATATCTGCTGAATTATTGTTCTTAATAATATCAGAGAGATACCGCTGGATGACACCAATCCAGTCTTTAATAGACACGTTGTATCCTAACTTACTCAAAGTAAATTCTTTATTTAACATGGAGGTTTCGACAATAAATGCAACTTGATCTGGCTTCTCCGGATCGAATGCGTCTTTAATTTGCTCACTTAGTTGCTGAAAGACTAAGAGATCCATCTGGGCCAACACAATATGGGCTGGAATCTCCTGATTGTTAATCAATACTTTAGTTTCATCGGGCTTGTATTTTTCAATATTAAAATCTAATGTAACCTCCAGTTGCTGGGGAAGTTTAATTCCCTTTGTTACCTTATAAGAGCTGGTTACGCTCGGCCATTGATCCAAAGCAATTAACTGATTTTGATAACCCGCTCTTACCGGAGGAACAGCTGTCGAACCGGGCTTCTTACTTGAGTTAAGCATATTGCCAAAGATGTCCAACCATTCAAAGTCGGTTTGCACAATACCGCCTATCCCACAATAAGGGTTTGAATTTAAAAGCAACAGAGGGCTCCCGCCAGGTAGGGAAGGTTGGGTTTTGGCATATCTATAATACGGAAGTGTGTGCTTATAAATCCAGACATCATCATCATCGTCCGCCCGTTTGATTTTGGGATTTGAGTAGTTGAGATCCTCCAGACCGTTGGACAAAGGTTCCGTTGGCCCTATAGTTAAGGAATAGTCGCTTTGATAGAAATAATCGTTTCCCCTTACACGCAAGCTCAACAGTTGAAACATCTGTTCGATATAGAAATGCTCTTCTTCTGCGGACATACGCTGAATATTGGCTATTTGCTGCGGGACATCTCTTTTGGTCTCATAGGATATTGTTCCACCGGGTTCAAAACAAGCGCGTAATACTGGACCTGCAACAAAATCTAGTTCGCTCCCCGAAGCAAAGAGGCCTGTCAGCATTTTATTGGCTTCAGCAATACGTCCTAACTCAATATTGTAATAGTTAGAAAGAGAACCCAAAGTATCGCCTATTTTAACTTCAAGCCCCAAGGACGGTAAAAAGATAGCTCTGCCTACATCAAGATCCAAATCCCAATCAATGGTATCCGGATTGCAATCTTTTATGGCTTGCGGATCCATTTGTGTATAGCTTACTATGTCATCCAGGTTAATTGAGTTTTCTTTTACTTCATAAATACCATCCTTCGGAATATGTATGATCATCCCAGGCTGAAGCATAACGTCTACGCAGAATTCAGCCAGTCGGACTAACCCCATGTAATAATAATCGGCTAGGCCGGATAAAGAATCCGACGCATTGAAAACATGGTGTGCGGGTACTTGTACAGCCTCTGCATAAAGAGTTGTTGTAGTCGGGTCGATAATTTCTCCGATAACTGTACTATTTACCAATCTTGTAATACGGTCATGGGAACCGATGTTATTATATACACACACAAACCTTAATACTGTGGTGTCTTCCCCATCTTTGAATGCCGATTCCAAGCCTGAATTCGCATCCTCGTCATAATAATATAAGTTTCCGTCAGAGGCTGTTGTGCATCTCAACAGTTTTTCAACAAATGGAACAAGCCCATCATAAAAAACTGTCGGCTCCTGAACGAAGCTATCTGCAGGCGGATGATTTTCCGTCTGTAAACCATGGATCGTAATATCCACATTAGCCTTCTTACTGGAAAAGAGTTTCCCAATGTTAACAGACTCTTTATTTGGGAATAGAATCCCGGCATAGAGAATATCATTAGCGTTATTATTATTTTTGAAATATTCAAGCCAATTCTGAACTAATCCAATATCTTTGGGATCGATGCCTATAATCCGGTGCGCATGCTCTGTTATTTTAATTGAATCCACCATTTTTGAACGTGCAATACGAAAAGTAAACTGTGTCATCCAAGCATACTTGTCAGCAGCGCTTGGCTTTGCGTTCCCCTCATTTTTTTTCTTCATAATTTTCACTTGCGGCAATTGATCTGAAGCATTTTCTTTGGGAAGCATGGATAAACTTGCTGGAAATGACCAAATTTGAACAGGCGGCTCAATATTAAAGTCAGGAAATACAATTGGTTCTGCAGGTTCCCAAGTACTTGAAGAGACAAAAGGATACGTACTCGGTGTGTAGGGTGCGGAAGGATTGACAATAAAATGGTTTACTATGATATCGCGGGCGGCATCCTTTATCTGGTTAATTCTATCGATATCCTTCTGGTCAAATTTGTATGTCAGCTTCGCCATTAATGCTCCTCCTTAAGTGTAATCCATTTTAGGTTTTCCTTATTTTCTAATGAAAATTCAAAGCCCTCATCCGGAACAGCACTTAAATCTACCTGCTGGCCGGTCAATTGATAAAGTCCCATTCCATGATCTGTAGGGCCTGTGGAGAATCGAAGGCCATGGAAAAACTGCCGGCTTAATAAACCAGTGAGATGCTTGTATACTTCTTTTTTTTGTAATTTATCTAATAAATCAGCAATGAGCATACTGTCCGGATTTCCCTGATCCTTGAATATTTCTTGACTGATTTTAGCCATACTTCCGGCTATTCCTGCGAAATAGTCACACCAGACTATGGTTGATCCGGATTTATCAAACTCCAAGAAACTGCTGCTGCTGCACAAGTTCGGAGAGCCTTGCTCGAATAAATTGGCTTCATAGCTTACTCTCATCCGGTTAATTTGTTCTTTAAATTTTTGAATATCTGTCTCGTTTCGTTTGTTATGTTCTTCAAAATCTATTGGAATTTCCCCAGTCACTTCTAGAGACAATTTGGGTACCATCGGAAAGAATGCCAGATTGTCCAACAAATCATCATCCGCAGCTGATTTCAGGTTTATTTGTAAATCAAAATGATTATTAAAAATGTCATAGAGCTGTTCCGGCGGAATTGGGAATTGTTCTTTGGTCTCTGTCAGTTTACACACTAATTTGTTGATCTCGGCTAAAGTGACACTATCTCGCAGAAGTTCTGCTTCGTTCAACGGACCTTCCACGCGCAGCGCAGCAATCAGCTCCAATAAAATCAGCTCCGAGAGAATCTGCAGTGAGCTTGGCGTTCCGCTACTTGAACCGGCAACTTTTTCAGCTTCAATCATTAAAGTTACTACAAATGAAGCTGCGGCCTCCCAGCCACCTCCTTTAGTCACCACAGGAACTAAATAAACGGTTAATTTCTTTGGAACATTAGAAGGGGCAAGGTTTCCCCATTTCATGGCTTCATATGGTATTGTTAACAGGTTTCCGCCTTTAGTCTCAATTGTCATCGATTCACTTATCGAAGCATTGTATGAAAAATGCAATGTACATTTAAACCATCTACAACCAATTTGCAAGGATGCAGATACAGCTATATTTGCGCTCAATTCAATGGGAATAGATTTGTTGACTTCAATAGTGGTCTGACATAAAAGCGATAAATCCACATTAACATCGGCTTTGATCACACAAAAATCAACGGTGCCGAACAGCTTACCTATAATGCCAACAACACCCTGCACATTGTAATAGTATTTATCATCCATTAATGCATCGGCTGGTATAGCAGACGATGCAGGATGAGTAGTGAATGATTTGATCGGAGCTAATATCCCTTCAAGTATTCCTACAACCGTTAAGGAAAATCCAGCCTTCAGCGCTCCCAGTTCAAAAGACTTTCCAATCCCCACCTGCATACCAAAACCAAAGGTAAGAACCGCGCCATATGTATCGCCGGGCGGCAATAAATCCGATTTGCCTTCCTTAAACCTTCCAAAGTACAAACCACCGGACCCAAGAACAGGAATTCCAGGCGGAATATATCCTTCGATCTGGAATGACCTTGAAAAATCAAGATTCCACGGAAAGCCTAGGTCTAATTGGAAATCACCGTTTGTATACAGCTCTAAGCCGATATTAGGGAATGTTACTGTATAGGCGCCAATTAATTGTCTACGAATTGCTGGAGGCAACTGATAATCGATCTGATACAGACCTAAATTGTCATCCACTTTCCGGTATGAAATATCGATATTTACTCCATCATATAATTTTGATTTTATTTTCATCCCATAAAGCTCCGGGTCTAAAAATAAAACTTTCATTTCTATCCAATCACTTTCCAGCAGCAAGGCGATTAACCATGAGACAGATGGCTCCACATAAGGGTCTCCCTTATTCGTATCCCCTGTGAAATCAGGAGAGTCCGGCCAAGCTTCCAAATAATCAAAAATTTGATTTATGGTACTATTTTGATTATTTATTTGCGATATCCCGATATGTTGGCCCAAGATCAAAAGCTTCAATCCAGCTTCATTCATTTTCTCTCATCCTCTCCTAATTTTAGTCGCCGAATTTTCCATACCACGCCAATTCCTTCGACAGATCTGTAAGGGGAGCTGCAGCGGTCGATCCAAATAAAGACAGCGTCATATTTTCGCCTTTGTATTTCCGACCCAACATGAACAATTCCGGTTCTTCAATTTCCAAACGAAAGTTTGTCCCGTCGAACTTCAGCTTAATCTGGGGTAAAGCCAATTTTAGTACTCCCTGCAATGGTAAAGTCGCCTTTTCAGGCGAAACACCAGGTATGGTTATACCTATTGCTATACCGTTGTTCCCCGGTCTCCAGATGAGATACAAACTTGATTTCAGATTGCTTTTGCTGACTAACTCCCCTAACGAACCTAAATGGATATTGAAGCGGAGACCATACCATGGACCATCTGTATCAGGCAGAGCTGCCCCCTCTATCTTAATTTCTATACACCCGAATGCCGCTAACGGATCATTCCCGACACCGGAAATGAATCCGTCTAGGTTCAAACCAAGACTTTGAATTAGCGAGCGCGCTCGCACAATTAAAGAATCCAAATCAGGTAAAGCTTCTGACGGATTGAATTGAAAAGGCGTACTTGGACCACAAAACATATCCAGTTTTATCCCGTTGAGCCCAAGCGATGAGAAACCGAAAATATCTAACCCGCCAATATTTGTGGAGAACTTAGCAAGCACATTAAAACCTATGAAGGAGTGTTTGTCGGAAGTGAAAAATTCTCCTTCCTTAATTAGGATTTCATCAAAAACACTTGTTCGAAATGAAACCTTTGTTTCCGGAGGAATAAGCATCTGATATTTTATATGGCCATCAGAAATCACGCGTTTTCCTGCTAATGTAATTAGCTTGTTAGAATCCGCAGCAACCTCATCATTAAACCAATTGTTCATGGTCAATAATGCTTTGGCTTCGAAAATCTTGACTTCAGCACCTTCAAAATAAACAATCATTTCCTCAACACAGAAGTTATCCTCGCTGTTAGACGCAGTACAGGAGAAGTCATGATAATGAATCAATCCTAACATTGAGCTAATTTCTTTCTGCTGAATAACGACGCTGCCGTCGTTCTGTGTAACAACCTCAACAGGGGTTTTATCGATAATGATATGGTGGGCATTAAAACCCTGTTTCATCCAGCAACCTAATCCTTGAAGATCCTGCGGCATTTCAACATCGGCGTGAAGGAGAATCGTTCCCAGCCAATTTTCATCTTCAATAACCTTAGCTAGCTTCGAATATCGGGGATTACTTTGCACCTTGTCCGTAGTCAGCTCTGCAGTGAGCCATTTGGACAGCTCCACATGATCACTGGTAAAATCACCTTTCATAGTCCAACTATCTGTTTGGTTCTCGTTAACTAAATCAACGAGTGTTTTTCCTGTGCAGCCCTTCATGATTAAGATATTGCTGAAACTGCCATTATTTTTTTGACCTATATTTAACTTAAACTTCCAGCCTTCCACTTCGATGACATTACTAAATTTAGGATCTTCAGAAGTGATCGGACCTGGAACACCGATTTTTTTGCTCACATCCGCTACCAAGAAAAGCTCATTGGTTTGCATAGCCTGCTGGAGCTGAAGTGCAGGGGCGGTGATTTTAAATTGCTCTCCAACTTCTTGATACTTGGCCAATTGAATCTCATTCCAGCGTCCATTGTTATCCCAACTCACGATACTTCCTGAATAGGTAGTCCCGTATCCGGTAGTGGAGGTCAATCTTCCAAGAGGCTCACTTTTATTCCGTTGAGCTTCAGTAATTATGCTTCGTCTTGTAGGGAACAGAACCTGTTTTTCAATATCGATGAAATTCTGTTTATCAAAATAAGAATCACTTCTTACTAATATCACTCCATTGTATGGAAGGACAGGGAACAAGCAGTCAGAAGGAAGGTTATATCCCGGATCAACTCCTCCAAGGAGGGTGGAAGCCGGAAAAACTATATTATCCTGACCATACTTAATCTGTCCTTCCGGCTCACCAATATAACGAACTGCCCCCCCCGTACCTGTCCGTTCAAGGAAGCTCACCCAAGCAGTAACAAAATCTTCTGATAATGCTGGTTTATCTCCACTTAAAGAATCAATGTAAGCTGAATGTCCATGTTCAAAGCGGAGTATGTTATTAGGAAAACAGCGGATACTTTCCGTTCCAAATATCCCGCCCATAATATCAAACGTGCTTTTTTTCCCGTCCCCCAAATCAGCGTTTATTTTAAAATCACCATCAGGTGAGGCTACTATAATGGATTTTTTGATCGTTCGGGTCAATCGTAGGCGAGCGGGTTGTTCAGAAAGTGTTAGTGGTTCGAGCATTATCGAAATACCCGATGTTGTAGTAAATTGGGAAAGAAAATTTGACGTTCTTGTTGTATCAGCGAATAAAAATTCAGTCCGGCAAACAGGCTCTACATGATCGGCAAATATATTGCAGGGATCAACGGTAATCTTAAAGCTGAAGGGATTATAGCTGGAGCTTTTGATTAATGGAAATAATCCTAAACGATCCTTATGGCCAATCTGTCCATCATGCAGACCTAAATGAAACCCCACCATCAAATGAGAGAAAAGATACTCTGTTTTTATGTCCATACCGAAATTTAGACATCCCATTTTTGAACCGCTGAAAGGGATATTTGCTATATTGGTATATGCAAGCGAATATGTGCGGCCTCTGTCTCCCGACCACCAAAGATGCAGAAGAGTATCAACTTGTATTGAATCAGATCTTTCTAAAGATATTTCCCCCTCATTCTTAATGAGAAAACTTAAAGATTCACTGATGGGAATCTGCATTTCTATGTTTGCTTCTTGATAAATTAACCATGAAGCAATTTTAATATCCTTATTAATATCTGACAGCCAAAGGATTCCTTTGGGATATCCCTTATCCATGAATTCATTAATTTTTTCGATAATTTTATCAATGGTTTCAGGTGATTCAAGTAACGGAGTTTCAGATGTAAAGAGAAAAAAACAAGGGGAGAACATTGTCAAATTAAAAGCTTCCCGTAGGGTTAGCTGCTCACGGCCTGGATCAAAGCCCATTGAAACAAATGCGCTCCAATATCCCAAGTCTTCATTAGATGCATCAGAAATATATAAATTTGAACTTAAATATTGCTTGAATATAACCACTGAATATCCCACCTATTCCTTGTTAATGGAGGCTTGATCATCCTGTTATCCCTGATAATTTTTTAATCACCAAAAGTATTAACTTGATTTTTATAAATTATGTATCCTTTAACTAGAAAAGTTAGGCGAGTAAAAGGGTAAAGAAGAAGTCAATGCATACAGAGATAATCTATAGATATACTCAAACCTTATAAATTTCATATATGACCACGCAAAGAG
>RCUU01001364.1_pt1 | contig 11766 bp, 10 predicted proteins | sample 2166211 | NCBI WGS metagenome assembly RCUU01 (sample SAMN09932620, study PRJNA488358) | compost metagenome | feature: garden; material: soil; isolation source: compost soil in phenylacetic acid-enriched culture | place: Germany: Experimental Botanical Garden Goettingen | collected 2016-01-27
CCAGCCATCCGGGTGTCCAGAGGGCCGGGGCCCTTGGGGTCCCCCTTGGCTAAGGGGGATTTAGGGGGATCGAAATCCCTTAGGGGTGGATCGAAGGGGTGGATCGAAGGGGTGGATCGAAAAGGTTTTCACTCGAAAACTCATGGAAAGGGGTTAGTTCATGTTAGCCAAACGCATCATTCCCTGTCTGGATGTAAAGGACGGGCGGGTAGTCAAAGGCGTGAATTTTGTGAATCTGCGCGATGCCGGGGATCCAGTGGAGCTGGCGGCATTGTATGACCGGGAGGGTGCAGATGAGCTTGTGTTTCTGGATATCTCCGCCTCTGTCGAGGGCCGGGCCACGATGGTTGAAGTTGTGAGGCAGACCGCCGGGGAAATTGCCATTCCGTTCACAGTGGGCGGAGGAATCTCCACTCCGGAGGATATGAAACGCATCCTGCGCGCCGGTGCAGACAAAATTGGCATTAATACAGCGGCGGTCAACAATCCGCAGCTCATTCTTGAGGGAGCGCGCCGTTTCGGGGCCCAGTGCATTGTAGTGGCGATGGATGCCAAATATAATGAAGCTTGGGGCGAATGGGAAGTTTACACGCACGGCGGACGCAAACCTACAGGAATCCGTGCGCTGGCTTGGGCCAAGGAGGCCGAGAAGCTGGGGGCAGGCGAGATTCTGCTGACCAGTATGGACGCGGATGGCACCAAGGACGGCTTCGATTTGAAGCTGACCGCTGCGGTCAGCGACCTGCTCACTATTCCCGTGATTGCCTCCGGGGGAGCGGGGAAGATGGAGCATTTTTATGATGTATTTACCGAAGGTAAAGCCGATGCGGGACTGGCGGCGACGATATTTCACTATAAAGAGATTGCCATTCATGATTTGAAAGCCGATCTGAAGCAAAAAGGGGTAGAGATCCGATGAGCGAAGCAGAGCAAAATATAGCCCGGAGCCAACAAGAAGTATTGGAGGGCATCCGCTGGAATGAAGCCGGACTGCTGCCTGCCGTGGTGCAGGATGCGAACAGCCTGGAGGTCCTGATGTTTGCTTATATGAATAAAGAATCGCTGCAGCTCTCGCTGGAGAGCGGACAGACCTGGTTCTGGAGCCGTTCGCGCAGTGAGCTGTGGCATAAGGGAGGGACCTCGGGCAATACCCAGGCCATTACCTCGATTCATTATGACTGTGACAGCGACACGCTGCTGGTGAAGGTTGTGCCGGAAGGACCGGCATGCCATACGGGAGAAACCTCCTGCTTCTTTCGTGAGCTTCCACTGAGTAATCCTGCAGCAGCAGGAGGAGCTAAGGAAGGTCAACGGGCAGCTTCTGCCCGGCAAGGACTGAACGACAGTGAGCGGTTTGCGGTTCTGGGCGAACTGGAGCGGGTGATTGCCGAACGGGAAGCAGAGCGGCCCGAAGGGGCGTATACCACGTACCTGTTCGACAAAGGCGTTGATAAGATTCTCAAAAAAGTGGGCGAAGAAGCTTCCGAAACGATCATCGCTGCCAAAAATAAAGACAATGCCGAGCTGCGTCTCGAAGTCAGCGACCTGATCTACCATCTGCTGGTGCTGCTGCAGGAGCGCAAGCTTCCGTTGGATGAGATTATGGACGAGCTTAGCGCCCGCCATGAACGGCCCCGCCGGGATTAGGAAGGAGCCTTCAGCATGCGTATTGATTACCATACCCACCATGAACGCTGCGGCCATGCGGTAGGAACACTTGAAGAATACGTGCAGCGGGGGATTGAGCTCGGGCTTGAGCAGCTCGGATTGTCTGACCATCTGCCGCTTATTCATGTGGATCCTGAGAGCTACTATCCTGAGATGGCTATGCCGTTATCTGAGCTGCCCCGCTACGTAGACGAGTGCTTGAACCTGAAGGAGCGCTACCGTGGAAAGATTGATCTGCGTGTGGGGCTGGAAGCCGATTATATCGAAGGGTATGAAGAGCAGATCCGTGAGCTTTTGTCACCGTATCCCTGGGATTATCTGATCGGGTCAGTGCATTTTCTCGGGGAATGGGACATTACGGACTTTCGCCAGACAGGGGGCTGGGAAGGCCGGGATGTGATGGAGGTCTACCGCCGGTATTATGATGCTGTGCGGAAGTCGGCGTTATCGGGATTATATGATATTATAGGACATATGGATGTTATCAAACGGTTTGGCTACGGTCCGCAGACACCGGAGGGCAAAGCTGAGGTGCGGGCGCTGGAACTGGAAGCACTGGCCGCAATAGCCGGCAGCGGCATAGCGATGGAACTCAACGCTTCGGGACTTACTAAGCCCTGCGCGGAGATGTTTCCTTCGGAGCATGTGCTTCAGCAGGCGCTGGAGCTCGGCATCCCGCTTACTCTGGGCTCGGACGCCCATGATCCAATGAAGCTGGGAGATGGCCTGCAGGAGGCGCGCAGCCTGCTGTGGCGTACGGGTTTCCGCGAATTGGCTGTGTTTGAGAGCCGTGTCCGCACATTGGTTCCGTTTGAACTATAAATTTTGATCCCCAGGAGGGTACTATGCATCATCATCAATTGCGTATTTTTTCCGGTTCGTCGAATCCGAAGCTGGCCGCAGATATTGCGGAGCGTCTGGGTGCCCCGCTGGGCCAGATTAAGCTGACCCGCTTCAAGAGCGGCGAGATTTATGTGCATTATGAAGAGAGCATCCGGAACTGTGACGTATTTTTGGTGCAATCCCTCGCCCATCCCATTAATGAGCTGTTCGTAGAGCTGCTGGTCATGATCGATGCCGCCAAACGTGCATCAGCAAGAACGGTAAATATTATCGTGCCGTATTACGGATACGCCCGGCAGGAGCGCAAGTCTGCCCCGCGCGAGCCGATTTCGGCCAAGATGGTGGCCGATGTGCTTACGACCGCAGGAGCCACCCGTGTGATTACGATTGATCTGCATGCGGCGGCTATCCAAGGCTTCTTCAACATTCCGGTAGATCACTTGACGGCACTTGATTTGATCAGCGGGTATCTGAAGGTGAAGGGACTGTCCGACCTGGTGGTCGTCTCTCCGGATGCAGGCCGTGCCTCCATGGCCGAGAAGCTGGCCAGCCGTCTGGATTCGCCGTTTGCCATTATGATCAAGAAGCGCCCGGCTCACAACGAATCGGTGATTACGCATGTTATAGGTGATGTAGAAGGGCGGACGCCTATCATTATCGAGGACCTGATTGATACGGGAACAACGATTGTGAATGTTGTGGAAGGCCTGAAGGAGCGGGGGGCCAAGAACAGCATCGTTTGCGCCACCCATGGCCTCTTTTCCGGAGACGCGCTGAGCCGCATGGATCACCCCAATATAGATGAAATTGTGGTTACCGACTCTATTGCACTGCCGGATGATCATTCCAGCCGGTTTACTGTGCTTTCCGTTGCACCCATGCTGGCAGAAGCCACACGCATTATTATCGAAGGCGGTTCTATTGATAAGCTGTTCAGAGACGCAGGAATTTAATTCCTGCGTCTTTTCTCTATGAACAGACAAGAAGGGAAAGTTGGCTGAACGAACAAAAGGTTGGGCATGGATGCTTTTTCAAGGTTTTTCCTCCTGAAGAGTCCCTTCCGAGCTTGAGAATCCCCCTGTCACATGTGGTATACTGTGTGGAGACAGTCGGGACCATAAATGGAAACGACGGCACTTAGATGGGAGCCGGGGCAGACGTTTATTGCCACTCTCCTATTTTTCGTGAGGATAAGGAAGCGTACAAAGGGAGGTGCCTTGCTTCCATGATTGAGAGAACTTCAGAGCATGACGCCGAGAATGGCAACGTGATTCCCGTCACTCTGGATGCCAATTTTTTCTTTGAAAGAGCCGTACGGTCACTGGACCGCTTTCAATATGATAAGGCATTGAAAAATTTTCGCAAAGCTGTTGAATATGAACCGGAAAACCCGGTGAATCATTGCAATATGGCGGGTATATTATCCGAGATGGGGAAATACGAGGCGTCCAACGACATCTTGACCCATGTGCTGGAGGAGATTGATCCGTCTATGACGGAATGCCACTTCTATATGGCTAATAACTATGCTAATATGGAAAGCTTTGAAGAGGCGGAACGCAGTCTGGTCACCTATCTTCAGGACGATCCGAACGGAGAGTTTCTGGCCGAGTCCGAAGAGCTGATGGAGCTGCTGCAATATGAGCTGAATCGTCCGGCTCCGCTGGTCCGGATCCGCAGCCGGGAAGGTATAGTGGAGCATGACAGAGCCCGCACTCTTTTGGAGGAAGGGAAATTTCCGCAAGCGGTCAAGCTGCTTGAAGAGATTGTACAGAACATCCCGGACTTCCTGGCGGCACATAACAATCTGGCTCTTGCTTATTTCTACATGGGCCGCTTCGCCAAAGCCAAGGAGTGCCTGAGTGAAGTGCTGGAGCAGGATCCGGGCAACCTGCATGCGTTGTGCAACATGGCCATCTTCCTGCAATATGCAGGCGATCAGGAGCAGCTCGCAGGGCTGGTACGCATGCTTGAAGCTACCGTGCCTTTTCACCAGGAGCATGTATTCAAAATGGCTACGACGATGGGGATTCTGGGCAAGCACAAGACAGCTTACGGGCATTTCCGCCGTCTGCTGAAGGATGAAGAGGTTGGCGGGGATGCCGGCTTGTACCATTACTGTGCGGCTGCCGCAAGCAACAGCGGGCTTCAGAGCGAGGCGGTACGCTGCTGGCAGCTGGCCGCGAAGCTGGACCCGGAATCAGCAGTGCCGAAGTTTTTCCTGTCCCAGCTTCAGCTGGCACAGGCAGAGGGCCGGCCGCTGCCTCCGGTAAGCTATAATTATCAGCTGCCTTTTCAAGAGCAGCTCAAGCAGTGGAAGAGCAACATGGGCAGCTTCACCGAGGAAGTACGGAATAACCCGCTGCTGCGCGCTTCGTTCTTCTGGGCGCTGCGCTATGGTGATGCAAGTACGAAGCTTCAGGTGACTGAGGCGCTCCGCTGGATCGGGGACGATGAAATGTCCGAGGTGCTGAAGGGCATTTCCGAGCAGGAGCCTCTGCAGGAGGCTGCACTTCTCGGTCTGCAGCGCCTGATCGGCGGCAGCCCGGAGGAGAGCACAGTCCAGAGGACGGTTCAGGAGCCGGCTGTGCCAGGCCACAAAGGGCTGCCGGAATGGAAAGAGGACTGGCAGCGGATCATTGACCATACGGCTGCCGCTATGGACCGGAGATATGATGCTGTCCTGAAGAGGGATGCCGAGCTTCTCTGGAGGCAGTTCATAGGCCGCCTTTACCCGGATGTTCCCTTGTTCCGGCATACTGAGGGCTGGTGCGCGGCACTGGAATATTTGACCGCCAAGCTCCATGGCCATCCGGTTACTTACCGTGAGGCCGCCCAGCGCTATGGTGTTTCCGTCTCTATGGTAAGCCGGTATACGCGGCGTATTCATCAAGTATGCGGGTTTCCGCAGGACGCGGCGGCAGCGGACATTTTGCCGCCTTTTACGGAAAATATCTGACCCTAAGGAGGACTTACTCATGTACAAAACAATTGTAATCGGAACAGGCCCGGCAGGACTGACTGCCGCGATTTATCTGGCGCGTGCCAATCTCAGCCCCCTCGTCATTGAAGGCTTGCAGCCGGGAGGACAATTGACTACGACGACAGAGGTAGAGAACTTTCCTGGTTTTCCTGATGGCATCCTGGGTCCAGATCTGATGGATAATATGCGCAAGCAGGCAGAGCGCTTCGGGGCTCAATTTAAGAATGGCTGGGTGGATTCTGTGGATTTCTCGCAGCGCCCATTCAAGATAACCGTGGATGGCCTGGGTGTGCTGGAAGCGGAGTCGGTGATTATTTCGACCGGTGCTTCGGCGAGATACCTGGGCATCCCGGGAGAGCAGGAGAATGTCGGACGCGGGGTTAGTACCTGTGCAACCTGCGACGGGTTCTTCTTCCGCGGCAAAAAAATTATCGTGGTCGGCGGCGGTGACTCCGCGATGGAGGAAGCCAGCTTCCTGACACGGTTCGCTTCCAGCGTGACACTGGTCCACCGCCGTCCGGAGCTGCGCGCTTCGAAGATTATGCAGGACCGCGCGAGGGAGAACAGCAAGGTGGCCTGGGCCCTCGACCGCACGCCGCTTGAAGTCGCCATCGGGGAGACCGGGGTGAAGGGGCTGAAGGTCCGCAACAATGAGACGGGGGCCGAAGAGCTTGTGGAAGCGGACGGCGTATTTGTCGCGATCGGCCACACACCGAACACAGCCTTCCTGGGCGGCCAGATTACTACCGATGCCAATGGCTATATCGTGGTAAATCCGGGAACGACAGAAACCAACATTCCGGGTGTATTTGCTTGTGGGGATGTGCAGGATACCCGTTACCGCCAGGCGATCTCGGCTGCAGGAACCGGCTGCATGGCCGCCATGGATGCAGAGAAATATCTGGAAGGCTCTATGGTGCATGACTGGAGCGAAACGCTGGATAAGTAACGGAGGCGCTCAGTCAGTCAATATGTGGTTGACAAAAAATACACACCCAGGTAAATTGTATTTAATTAGATAAGATACCCACTAGGGGAGCCTGAATAGGCTGAGACGGGAAAACTGAATTCCCGGACCCTTGAACCTGATCTGGATCATACCAGCGTAGGAAAGTGGAGTCGGACCTTTTTTAGCACAGCCTTCTTTGGCTGTTCCTGAATAAAGCCGCTCCAAGTGGAGCGGCTTTTTGAATTATAAGAATTTATATGCTTTGTGCTATAAATTATCCTTTTAATTCTCGCTGAAACGGTACCGTCCATATCAAGGGCGGTTCAGCCGTTTCTGCTTGCTGCGTGATCATCTTATCTGCAAATTGCTCAAAGAGCGCAGAGGAGGAGATAAGAATGCCAGATTCAGTGAAAAAGGAACAGGTCGATCTTTCGGGATTCCCCGCCAGCCGTAAGGTGTATGTAGAGGGCTCACGCCCGGATATTCAGGTTCCGATGCGTGAGATCCGGCTCAGCCGGACCGAAGGGGTGGCGGGGGAGGAGGACAATGCGCCGCTGCGTGTCTATGATACCAGTGGTATTTATACCGATGCCGCTGAAGAGACCGATATCCGAAAAGGACTGCCGCCACACCGCTTGGGCTGGATTGCGGAGCGCGGAGATTCAGAAGAATACACCGGAAGAGCCGGGCAGCCCGGAGATAACGGGATGGAGATAGACGAATCATCACCTGAAGGTTTTGCCGGCCTGAAGCGGAATCCCTTAAAAGCGCGCAAGGGCTGCAATGTGACCCAACTGCATTATGCGCGGCAGGGAATCATTACGCCGGAGATGGAGTATATCGCCATTCGTGAGAATGTACGGCCTGAGTTCGTGAGGGATGAGGTCGCAGCAGGACGGGCCATTATCCCGGCGAATCTCAACCATCCCGAGAGTGAGCCGATGATCATCGGGCGTAATTTCCTGGTCAAGATCAACGCGAACATTGGAAATTCTGCCGTGTCTTCGTCCATCGATGAAGAAGTGGAGAAGATGAGGTGGGCGACCCGCTGGGGAGCCGATACGATTATGGATCTCTCCACCGGCGCCAAAATTCATGCCACCCGTGAATGGATTATCCGCAACTCACCGGTACCTATCGGCACAGTGCCTATCTATCAGGCGCTGGAGAAGGTAAAAGGAATAGCCGAGGATTTGACGTGGGAGCTGTACCGCGACACGCTGATTGAACAGGCGGAGCAAGGTGTGGATTACTTCACCATTCATGCAGGGGTACTGAAGCGCTATATTCCGCTTACAGCCGGCAGAATGACTGGAATTGTCTCACGGGGCGGTTCCATCATGGCGGCATGGTGCCTTGCCCATGATCAGGAGAACTTTTTATATACGCATTTTGAGGACATTTGCGAGATCATGAAAACCTATGATGTGGCCTTCTCCCTGGGAGACGGGCTGCGCCCGGGCTCTATTGCCGACGCCAATGATGAGGCCCAGTTCGCTGAGCTGGAGACACTTGGAGAGCTGACGGCGCTTGCCTGGAAACATGATGTCCAGGTGATGGTGGAGGGTCCCGGCCATGTGCCGATGCATAAGATCAAGGAGAATATGGACAAGCAGCTAGAACTGTGCCAGGAGGCCCCTTTTTACACGCTTGGTCCGCTGACCACGGATATTGCCCCCGGCTATGACCATATTACATCAGCGATTGGTGCGGCAATGATCGGCTGGTTCGGGACAGCGATGCTCTGCTATGTTACCCCTAAGGAGCATTTGGGCTTGCCGAACAAAAATGATGTGCGCGAAGGTGTAATTACTTACAAAATCGCCGCACATGCCGCTGACCTGGCCAAGGGGCATCCGGGCGCGCAGGACCGGGATAACGCACTCTCCAAGGCGCGGTTCGAGTTCCGCTGGCGTGACCAGTTCCACTTGTCGCTGGACCCGGAACGCGCACTGGAGTACCATGATGAGACTCTTCCTGCGGAAGGCGCCAAAACAGCGCATTTCTGCTCCATGTGCGGTCCCAAATTCTGCAGTATGCGCATCTCGCACGATATCCGCAATTCGTCCAGACTGAGCCGGATGCTATAACCGGCAACATACCTTTGAAGAGGCTGTTTCCAACGCTATAAAGGCGAAGGGGACAGCTTTTTTCTATATACGGTTCATTCAGTATCCGCTTGGCAATCCAAGAGTTAGGCAGCTTGATGAAGTTTGCAGTTTAGTGATTGCAATCACAATCTCCCCGTGTACCCTATGCTAAGCTGGTGTTGAGAAAGGTTATCAGTTAGCCCAAGGCAAAGCTGCAGGAGGAGAGCGCAATGAGCAAAAGCCTTAACATGGATGAATCCATATTCGAGCTGGTCAGCCGTTATCCGGAGGTCGTAGATATTATGGTGGAGTTGGGTTTCCGCGATATCACCAAACCTGGCATGCTGCAGACAGCCGGCCGGTTCATGACCTTGTCCAAAGGAATCACAATGAAGAAAATGGATCGCGAAACCGTCCGGCAAGCCTTTCAGCGCCAGGGTTTCGAGATTATTGAATAGAACGCTATTATAACAGGCTGAATTGAAAAGGAGAGAATACAATGAGCGAACTGATTAACAACCGTGAAGTGGATGTTCCCGGGCAGACACGCCGCCAAGCCATGCTTAGGGAGATTATTAAGGAGCTGCATGCCGGAAAAAGTGTAGATGAGGTCAAAGCCCGCTTTGCAGAAGCGGTAGGCGATGTTACGGTAGCGGAAATTTCGGCCATGGAGCACTCACTGATGACAGAAGAGGGGATTCCTGTAGAGGAGGTGCAGCGTCTGTGTTCTGTGCACACGGCCATTTTCAAAGGGTCCATCCAGGAGATTCACCGCTCTAATAAGCCGGAGGAACAGCCGGGGCATCCCGTGCACACCTTCAAGCTGGAGAACCGGGAGATTGAACGGCTTGTGAACTTCCGCCTGCAGCTGCATGCCGATAAATTCCAAAGAAACGGCAGTGACGAGATGAGGTTCAAGCTGCTGGAGGATCTGAGCCTGCTGCTCGATCTCGACAAGCACTACAGCCGCAAAGAAAATTTGCTGTTTCCTTACCTTGAGAAATATGGAATCTATGGTCCTACCAAGGTGATGTGGGGGGTAGATGACGGCATCCGCAGTATGATCAAACAGGCAAAGGCAGCGCTCAGTGCATACAACGGAGAAGCCGGGGAGCTTAGCGAACTGCTGGCGAATATTATTCAGGAAGTAAATGAAATGATCTTTAAGGAAGAGAATATTCTGCTGCCGATGGCGCTCGATAAGCTGACTGAGGATGAATGGGTTAAAATCGCCCGCGAAAGCGACGAAATTGGCTTCTGCCTTGCTGCGCCGGAGCAGGAATGGATTCCGGAGCGTGCCGCAGAGCCGGCTGGTGCAGTGGTGCAAGGGGAAGAGGGAAAAGAAGGAGTGGCCCCCCAAGGCTTTATCCGCTTCGAGACCGGCTTGTTGTCGCTGCATCAGCTGGAAACAGTACTGAACCATTTGCCTGTTGATCTGACATTTATTGACGAAAATGACGTAGTCCGCTACTTCTCGCATGGTAAAGAGCGTATTTTTGCCCGCACCAAGGCTGTCATTGGACGCACAGTGCAGAACTGCCATCCGCCGCAAAGCGTTCATGTGGTAGAAAAGCTGCTGGCGGATTTCAAGGCAGGCCGCAAGGACGCTGAAGATTTCTGGATTGCCATAAAAGATAAGTTTATCTACATCCGTTACTTTGCGGTCCGGGATGAAGCGGGCCAGTACATGGGCACCCTTGAATTCACCCAGAATATCGCTCCTATCCGCGCATTGGAGGGGCAAAAACGGATTTTGTCGGAATAGCGCATAATTCAAACGTCTGGAGAAACGGAAGCCGCCTCTTTTGGAGGCCGGTAAAGCCGTTTCTTTTTGCATTTAAAAATCCCAGCCCCCTCATAAGGCCGGGTGTGCCGCCTTTCCTTGACCGCAGAGATACCTTCTATTATAGTGGGTACGTAGGATTAACTATTTTAGCATAGAAAAAGGTGGCTTGTTACATGTCTGAAAGTATCTACGTTGGCGTTGACTTAGGTGGAACCACGATTAAGGTTGGAATCTGCAATGCCGAGGGGAACCTGCTGCATACCTATGAGGGGCCTACAGGGACTGCGGATGGCGTCGATGCCGTCATCGATAATATCGAAAAGTATGTGCGTCAGATTGTGGAGGACTCCCCGTACTCTTGGGATCAACTTGCCGGTGTAGGAGCGGGCCTGGCCGGGTTTACGAATATTCGTGAAGGAATTATCATCCTTGCGCCTAACATAGGTTTTAGAGATGTGCCGATCCGTTCCATTCTGGAAGGTCGCTTGAACAAGCCAGTCAAAATAGACAATGACGCCAATGTGGCTGCGCTGGGCGAGGCCTGGAGCGGCGCGGGACGCGGTGTGGAGAACTGTGTGTGCTACACGCTGGGTACCGGTGTCGGCGGTGGAATCATTATTAACGGCAAGGTGTACCAAGGATTCGCAGGACTTGCCGGCGAGCTTGGGCATATTTCTGTAGTTCCTGATCTGGAAGCCATTCAATGCGGCTGCGGAAATATGGGCTGCCTGGAAACCGTCTCCTCTGCTACGGGCATTATCCGTATGGCTAATGATGCTGTAAGCCGTGGTGACCGCACTTCGCTGTCCGTGGTAGAGAAAATCGCCGCCAAAGAGGTATTTGATGCGGCTAAGGCCGGAGATGAAGTGGCTCTGCGCATTGTGAACCGGGCTGCGTTCTATCTGGGCAAATCCATGGCTGCTGTTGCAGCGGTGCTGAATCCCGAGGTGTTTATCGTTGGCGGCGGCGTTTCCAAAGCCGGAGACATTCTGTTTGATGAGGTCCGCCGTGTGTTCGCCAAGCTGACTCCGGCTCCGCTCCAGACCGGTGTGACCATCGTGCCAGCCGAGCTTGGAAATGATGCGGGTATTATTGGTGCGGCAGGTCTTTTGCTGCGTTCTTAAGCAGCGGGAATTATTCATATACTATCTATAGGGAGGGGGTGCTTCGATGACCGAACTGGAACAATCACCGACCGGTGGAGCCACCCTGATTATTATTACGGGCATGTCAGGTGCAGGCAAGACGATTGCTGTGCAGAGCCTGGAAGATCTCGGATTCTTCTGTGTGGATAATTTACCGCCGGTGCTGATTCCCAAATTCGCCGAGCTGATTGAGCAGTCGAAAGGGAAAATTGCCAAAGTGGCGCTTGTTATCGATTTGCGCGGCAGAGAGTTTTTCACAGCTTTGTCTGAATCATTATCCTATATCAAGGACGAGTCTACGA
>RCUU01001365.1_pt1 | contig 11763 bp, 12 predicted proteins | sample 2166211 | NCBI WGS metagenome assembly RCUU01 (sample SAMN09932620, study PRJNA488358) | compost metagenome | feature: garden; material: soil; isolation source: compost soil in phenylacetic acid-enriched culture | place: Germany: Experimental Botanical Garden Goettingen | collected 2016-01-27
GGGTATATAATATACGGGTGGGGGTATATAGTCAAGCACAAAAAAGACCGCCTTTCTCAATGGCGGTCTTAACGAAGCATACTGTTTTATTGGGAAAGACGGGACGCCAGCTCGTAAAGCTCGATATCGAAGTCTTTTTTGGTATTTACTACGAGATCAATATCGGTAAGGGTCAGCTCGCCTTTGATAATGCCGCAGGCTTTATCCGAATGGCCTTCAATCAGGGAACGGACAGCAAAGTCGCCCAAACGGCTGGCCAGGTTGCGGTCACCCGGCGTTGGTGTGCCTCCACGCTGAATATGTCCAAGCACGGTAACGCGCGCGTCCAGGGAAGAATGACGGTCTTTCAGCGCTTGAGCCACATCTTCACCCTTGCCTACGCCTTCAGCGACAATCACGATACTGTGGCGTTTGCCTCTGGCGAAGTTGTCGCGCATCCGGTCGGCTACCTCATTCAGATCATAAGGCATTTCCGGTACCAGAATCGTTTCGGCACCTGAAGCTAGACCCGCGTGCAGCGCAATATCTCCACAGTGGCGGCCCATGACTTCAACGATGGATGAACGCTCATGCGAGGACATCGTATCACGGAGCTTATTGATGGCATCAACTACAACACCTACCGCAGTATCAAAGCCAATGGTGTAATCGGTGAACGAAATATCATTATCGATGGTACCAGGCAGAGCCATGGTATTAATGCCCAGCTTGCTGAGTTTGTTGGCCCCTTTGTAAGAACCGTCTCCGCCGCAAACTACCAATCCGTCGATACCCATCTCGTTCAGGATATCCGCACCCTTTTGCTGGCCTTCGGGTGTCAAAAACTCCAGACAGCGGGCAGATTGCAGAATGGTGCCTCCGCGCTGGATGATATCACCGACACTGCGCAGATCCATAGGGAAAATATCGCGGTTCAGCAAGCCCTGGTATCCGCGCTGGATTCCGAACACTTCAATGCCAAAGTAGATTGCACTGCGCACTACTGCGCGAACTGCGGCATTCATGCCCTGCGAATCTCCTCCACTGGTTAATACTGCGATTTTTTTTACGTTTGCCATCCTGTTTGTTCCTCCTTAAAATTGTGTGGAGCCCCGTTCGTAACCAGAATAACGCCCCACAGCCTCTAATACATATGCCTGCGTATCCAACGGCTGTTCACGAAGAAGAACAATCTTGTCAGTGGACTTCTTCTCATCAGACGTCTGGATACAGAGCGAACCTCCCGCTGTTCGCTGACTTTCGGATCGGATAAATATAGTGCCAGCAAGCCCTCGATGACCATGCGATGCATTGAGGTCTCCGGCAGATTCCGGACATCCCTGCGGGCCCACTCCACAATGGAGGCGATCCGGTTCAGCATGGTATCGCTAGTGTCATAATAATTGCAGAAATTGAGATCACCGCCGGCCCGGTCTTCATCCTGGTCAATCAGGTAATCCAGCATAATGTGCAATCCGCATAGATGCGGAAAGTATGCCGCCCGAATGGAAGCTGCTGCCGATGTGCTCAGCTTCGGATCGCAAGAAGCCAGAAAAAGCATAAAAACGCCGAGGGTAGAGCCCGTTGCTGCCGCAAACTCATTCCACTGCAAATGCGGGGCCCGCTTGCCCTCCACCTCCCACCATTCCTTCAGGGCAGCCTCCCTGAGTTCGGGGCGGATGTGCTTATAGACCTGCAGATCCGTATAGAGAACGGCCAGACCATGCACCTCTTCAGCCGCTGCGGCATAGCCGGGCAACAGCGCAGTCATCTCCTGGCATTTGCGGACGAGCCTGTGCAGATATCCGCCGTCGTTCTGCTCACTGCGCAGCGCATAATAGTTAACAAGCTCAGCCTTGGGATTGATCGCGTCCAGCATGGATTGATGCAGCAGCCTGAAATCGGCAGGATCAAGAGAAGTACTGCGGTCACATAGGTTGTCCAGATAATCACTGATCGTCTGATAAGCAACAATAAGCGGAATCAGTATATGTCTCATCGACAAATTGCCGGCGGCATATATTCCGCCGCCCTGGCAGTGAAACTCTTTGGTCTCAATGCTCGCAAGCGCTTGCTTCCGTAGCTCGGGATCGGGAATCCCTTCCGCATCCTGGCGCCAGAAATGGAGACATTCCCGCACTTCCGGCAGCACGTACTTGTAGACCCTGCTCATCAGCCCAATCGGGCCGCGAGGGCTAAGGTAACGGCCTTGCTCAAATTCATTCAATGACAGTGCCTCCACATTGTTGTCTCCTTATCCAAATCATCATTATTATAATATGCAGAGCGTATTTGTACAAACAACAAAATCACTTTCGCAAAACTTTGAAAGATTCAGAAACCTCTAAATTCCGGACATCCCAAGCATGCTTTGTGCTATACTAGTACGCGTTCAATATTAATGTATGGATACGAAGCCGTATTTCATATTCGGAGGAGTGCAGGCATCATGTCACCAATACGGACCGGCGGCCAGTACAGCGATCAAAACTGGCTGCGATCCTTTATGTTCACGCTTTACGGCACCAGTGTGCTGGTAGTCTCTTACTTCCCTTTATTCTACACGCATCTCGGCTTCAGCAGCCCGCAGATCGGAATCCTGTATTCCATAGGGCCGCTGATCTCCATTCTGTCCAATCTGTTCTGGAGCATGGTCAGCGACAGGCTGGGCACCATCAAAAAAATCATGGCCATTCTCCTGGCCGGACAATTGGTTACTGCACTCATCCTGGCAAGAGCAACAGATTTTGGAGTGGTTATGCTTATTTTGTCCCTTTTCTATTTCTTCTATTACCCGCTTTTCCCGCTTGCAGACACGATGGCCATCAAAATTGCCCAGCGCCACGGGCGCAACTTCATTACCATCCGTGTTTTTGGCTCGCTGGGTTACTCCTTTTTTGCGCTGACGATTGGATATGTGCTGAGAGCTTTGGGCTCGTCCTCCAGTATAGCCGTCTGTATTGTAATCGTAATCATTGCGCTTCTGATAACGCTTGGGCTAAAGGATGTTAAGCGGACCGCAGAGATGATGCCACCCGCTATTGACGCTGCAGCCGAACCGCCCAAGAGTGAAGGGCTGAAGCAGATTTTGCTGCAAAAAGAAGTACTGTGGTTTTTTGGCAGTGTGTTCGTGCTTGCGATCGGCTACAGAATGAATGAAGCCTTCCTCACACTCAGCCTGAAAGCCATGAATGCCGGAGACGAGATCGTCGGCTGGTCGCTGCTGGCCTCGGCCTTAAGTGAAATCCCGGTCTTTTTCATTCTGAGCAAATACGGTGACCGATTCAAGGAGCTGCCTCTGCTCGCTTTTGCCAGTCTGATGTTTGCCGCACGCTTCCTGTTCATGTCTCTGGCGAATGAGCCTGGCACCGTAGTCGCAATTCAGGCGATGCACAGTATCTCATTTGGCATCTACTACGTAACGGCCGTCCGCTATATCACGCGGATCATCCCTGATCATCTCCGGGCAACCGGCATGGCGATCTTTACCGTCGTATGGTCCAGCGCAGCCGGACTGCTCAGCGGAACCTTTGGCGGATTTATCTATGAAGATGCCGGACGTACAGTATTTTATGTGGTGGCGATGAGCTTCTCCCTGCTGGCTTTTGCCGGTTTCTTCTCCAAGCACCTGGTGGATACGGGATTAGGTTTCAGACGTTATTTGCGCAGAAAAGATTATTAGAATCTTGCTTCACCCCGGCGGCAAGCCCAAGTGGAAAAAGTACACTTAAATCTCCCTCATCCCACATCTCCGCAAGTGCTAGTTGGAAAAAGGATAACTAATCCGGCCGTTTCACCCCTTTCGGATGAATTCGCTCAGAATAAGTTTACTTTTTCCATCTATCCCCTCTTAAGCAGTTTTTTGTGCCAATTTAAATGGACGAATTCCACTTGAATCCCTTTCCCCGGGGCCTGGCTACCTCCAAGGGATTCACAATTTGAGCTTGTATCATTTCCCGAAAAACAAAAAAACACAGTTCCCGAAAGAACTGTGTGCTTTGAAATTTCTGGTTACCACTCTTGCAAGTGCTGCCATTTCAAAAATATATGTTGTGACTGACAGACATGCTGTCCAGCCGTTTCTTATAATTTAACTACGTTAGCTGCTTGAGGACCGCGGTTACCATCAGTAATATCGAATTCTACCGCTTGGCCTTCATCCAAAGTCTTGAATCCGTCGCCTTGAATTGCCGAGAAGTGAACGAATACATCTTCGCCGCCTTCTACTTGAAGAAAACCATAGCCTTTTTCTGCGTTAAACCATTTTACTGTACCTTTCAAATGAACAACCTCCTAAAAATACCGCCATATATGGCGTATGCTTACATTATACCCCAACTATACCTGCAAAGCAATCCACCATTTCCCTTCTCCGGTGATAATATTTGCTTTTCACTTCCCCCGTGCGTTATCATTGAGCCAAAAGCCAAAAATCGCCAGGGTGGTAATGAAAATGATCAAAAAACATGAAATATACAAAACAGACAAATGGAATATGATGACGGTAGAGGTTCAGGGACGCTATATTGTCCTCCGGGAGATTTCCGACCAGTGGGGAGAAGAAACGCATACCTTTATGAGCCGTCCGGCCATGATGCAATGGGTCAACAACCGCTTCAACAAGGAATCGTACAAAGATAATGAAGAAGAGTACAAAAACATCATAGCAGCCTTCAAACAGGTCTAGCCGCAGATGGATAACGAGAATTTAGTCATCTATATTATTGTTGTTCTCTGCCTGGGAGCCGTTCTGGTCATGGGCAGAGAAAAGGTGCCGCCGCGCCTCAAGCGCGGCATGGCTCTAACTGCGGTTATTATGATTGCCTTGGCTTTTGTCTTCATTATTTATAGCTTGGTGGCATAACTTCTGCGGTTCTCGTCCTCAGGGTAAATAATCCGGATTTGGCAGGGCATACTAAGCCAACCTTTAAGTGTTCAGGAGGCTTCTGTCATGTCCTTTACCGTCAAGTCCCTCCCGCTTCTGCTTGCCTTAAGCCTGCTGCCGGGCGATCTGTCATCGTCTGCTGCACCGCAGAAGAATATGCCTACTACATCCCATCATCCGAGGAGGATTTCTATGGAACAATTATTGAAGAGAAGTGAAGTGCCCGCCGAAAACCGCTGGAAGCTTGAGGATATGTTCGCTTCGCAGGGACAATGGGATGCGGAATACAAAGAAGCCAAAGAGCTCATTCAAAGCGCCTCCGGATTCCAGGGCAAGCTCGACTCTCCGGATGCACTCAAAAAGTGCTTCGAGCTGGACGACAAGCTCTCCCTGCTGACCGAACGCCTGTATGTCTATGCGCATATGCGTCAGGATGAAGACACGGCAGCCCCAACCTATCAGGCTCTCTCCCAGAAAGCGAAGAAGCTTGGAGTGGAAGCCGGAGAAGCTCTTTCTTTTGTCACACCGGAAATTCTGGCATTGCCAAATGAGAAGCTGGACCAGTTCATTGCCGATCCTTCCCTGACTGACTATACCTTCACCTTAACGGAAATGAAGCGCGAGAAAGCGCATGTTCTGTCCAAAGCAGAGGAAGCTCTCCTGGCACAGGTTGGCACACTGGCCCAGGCCCCGCAAACCGTGTTCAGCATGCTGAACAACGCGGACCTTAAGTTTCCGAAGATCAAGAACGAGGAAGGCAAGGAAGTTGAGCTGACGCACGGAAGCTACATTCAATTCCTGGAAAGCCCTGACCGTGAGGTGCGTAAAAATGCTTTTAAAGCGGTCTATGAGACATATGGCAAACAAAAAAATACGATTGCAGCCACACTGAGCGCGAATGTGAACAAGAATGTCTTTTACTCGCGCGTGCGCAAATATCCTTCCGTTCTGGAAATGTCCCTCTACGGAGACAACATTCCCAAAGAGGTCTACACCAACCTGATCGATACCATTCACGAGAGCCTGCCGCTGATGCACCGCTACATGAAGCTGCGCCAGAAGCTGCTCGGCGTTGATGAGCTACATATGTATGACCTGTTCGCACCACTGGTGGACGAATACAAGCTGGATATCACTTTTGAAGAAGCCAAGCAAATTACCAAAGAGGGCCTGAAGCCTCTCGGTGAGGATTATCTGGGTGTGCTGCAGGAAGGCTACGACAATGGCTGGATTGATATCTACGAAAATGAGAACAAACGGACCGGCGCTTACAGCTGGGGAGCCTACGGCACACACCCCTATGTGCTGCTGAACCATAACGACAACCTGAACAGCATGTTCACGCTGGCGCATGAAATGGGCCACGCCCTGCATTCCTACTATTCGGACAACGCGCTGAAATACAGGGATGCGCAGTATACCATTTTCCTCGCGGAGGTCGCTTCTACAACCAATGAGGCGCTGCTGATGGACTATCTGCTGAAGAAGTCCACAGATCCAAAAGAAAAAATGTACCTGCTCACCTATTATGCCGACCAGTTCCGCACTACTGTATTCCGGCAAACGATGTTCGCTGAATTCGAAAAGATCATTCACCAGCGCGCCGAAGAAGGCGAATCGCTGACGCCTCAGGACCTGTCGGCCATCTACTATGACCTTAACGTGAAGTACTACGGCAAGGATATGGTGGTTGATAAGGATATCGAGATGGAATGGGCGCGGATTCCACATTTCTACAACAGCTTCTATGTATATAAATATGCTACCGGCTTCTCGGCGGCAACCAGCTTCGCCAAGCAGATTCTGGAGGATGGCAAACCGGCGGTGGATAAATACCTCGGCTTCCTGAAGAGCGGCGGCAGCGATTATTCGATCAACATTCTCTCCAAGGCAGGCGTCGACATGTCCTCTCCTGCACCGATCCGCGAAGCGATGAGTGTCTTCGAAAGCGTGATTGAGCAGATGGAACAGTTGACCAAATAAGGCATAGAGCTTAGTATTACTGTAATCCCTTGCCCTTAGCGGGCAGGGGATTTATATTGTCACCCATGCTCAAAGGAGGAAGTTTCATGAGATTGCAATGGTCACTCATATTAGGTCTGATCTTCGCCCTGCTGACAGCCGTGTTCGCAGTCATCAATGTAGACCCGGTTGAGGTTAATTTCTATTTTGATGTAGTCAGCATTCCGCTGATCCTGGTCATTCTGGGCTGTGCGCTGATCGGCGGCATTATTGTCGGCTCCTATGGCATTTTCCGCCAATACAAGCTGCAGAAGCAAATCAAGGGCCTTACGGCAGAGCTGAACAAGCTCCGTGATGCGGGAAATTCTCTGGATGGCGCACCTGTGAATCAGGATAGCTTTTCTGCAAACAGCACATCCCAGCTCTAAGCCGACCTGCACGAAATCAAAGAGCATTTGAAACCCATATCCAATGTTTCAGCGAGAAATAGAAGGATAAAGGATATCGTGCAACATATACAATCTTATATTTTTAAACACGTGCAGTTTATATGCTCACCAAGAACAGGAGGATTATAATTTGCTTACCATTCAACCCAATGAGGCATATATCTTATCGACTCTAAAAAAACTGCTGGACACCCCGAGCCCCAGCGGCTTCACGGCACAGGTCATGAAGCTCGTGGCTGAGGAAGCGGCGGCGCTGGGCGTTCCTTTGAGCTGGAACGAAAAAGGCGGAGTGATTCTGACCGTCCCGGGACTTGACCCCACACGCACCATCGGCATCAGCGCCCACGTGGATACGCTTGGAGCCATGGTGCGCTCGATTAAGCCAAACGGCACGCTGCGCCTGACCTCTGTCGGCGGCTTCACGATGAACAGCATCGAGAATGAATATTGCGTTATCCATACACGCACCGGCTTGACCTATACCGGCACGATCCTGAGCAGTCACCCCTCGGTCCATGTCTACGCGGATGCGCGTGACTTCAAACGCTCGGAGGAAAATATGGAGATCCGCATCGACGAAGTGGTCTCTACCAAAGATGATGTGCTGAAGCTCGGCATCGCTGTCGGTGATTTCATCTCCTTTGATGCCCGGGCGGTAATCACGCCGAGCGGCTATATCAAATCACGCCATCTGGATGACAAAGCCAGTGTGGCGGCGCTGCTGGGTCTGCTGGAAAGCATTAAGCGCGAAGGCTGGAAGCCGCTGCATAATCTGTCCCTGCTAATCTCCAATTATGAAGAGGTCGGCCACGGCGCTGCCTGGATTCCCGGAGAGATCAGCGAGATGATCGCCGTGGACATGGGTGCCATGGGTGATGATCTGAGCTGCAAGGAGACCGACGTCTCCATCTGTGCCAAGGATTCCTCCGGACCCTATGATTATGCCATGACGGGACGGTTGATTGAGCTGGCGAACGGACTGGCGATTCCTTTTGCGGTCGATATCTACCCGCAATATGGCTCCGATGCTTCGGCCGCACTGCGTGGAGGGAACAATATCCGCGCCGCGCTGATCGGTCCCGGTGTGCATGCCTCCCACTCCATGGAGCGCACCCACAAGCAGGCTGTGCTGAACACGGCCAAGCTGCTCGCGGCCTATGTGGGCGCGAACTGAGCCTGTCCGTGAAGGTCTGCGCCGGGCATGGCAGCGCAAGCCGTGGCTGACCGCCGCCATACTTCTGACGGCGGCGGCTGCCGCTGTGACGGCCATCGTGCTGCTGACGAAGCCGCATCCGCGGGAGGCCTTCGATGGCCTCCCGCATTCTTACAGCTACTTGCAGGCGGACAGCTCCGGCAAAGTGAAGCTGCACATGATGTCAGCCCTGCCTGCTGACATCATGCTGCGCAGCGCCGGTTCGCCGCTGCGCCCGATTGCCGCCTACGGGATTAACGGCGGCTTCTTTTACGGCAGCGACCTGCTGTCGGTGGCGATCATGAATGACCGCCCGGTGAACGGAGTTCAGAGGGCGTATGGCTCGGGCTGGTTCAACGCCAAATATCCGCGCGGAACCCTGGTCTGGGACGGGGCAAGCGGGACGCTGTCGGTACAGGTCGTCTCCTCGGGAGATGAGCTGGCCGTTACGGACCGCGGGCATTACTGGGCGCAGGGCGGGATCAGCATGAACCTGCAGCATGAGGAGCTGTGGCAGGCGGCGGCCGCCGCAGAGCATCTTCCCTATGCCGACGAGCAGCGGATGCGCTCGGGGCTGGTCTACGATGCGGACGGGAAGCTGTGGCTGATCGTCACACCATCGCGCTGTACGGCAGAGGCATTCCGTACAGCCATTCTGGAGACCGTCCCCGGTGAGGGGCGGGAGGGGATTTTTCTCGACGGCGACGGCTCATCGCAGATGAACTCCGAAGAAGCCTGCTGACCGGCGACTCGCGTCCGGTTGTGCAGATGATTGCCTTGGCAGGAGCGAAGCAGCCCTAGAATTGAACTTGAGAAATTAAGAATAAGAGGGAACCGCTAAAATACAAAAAATCATAATTTCAAGTATAAATATTAATAACTGGGTACGGATTCAGTGATCCCCGCTGAATCCGTACTCTTTTCAAATCAAGCGGAGTCTGCGGCAAAAGTCACCTGACGTTCAGCGGGCATGTTTGATACCGGGGGTCCGTATTTTTTTTGTCCCTGTTTAGAATCCGGAGTGCCACTCCCGATTTCGCAATAAGATAGCGGACATTCTCCGTTTCAATTTCCTCTATCGCATCCGCAGACAGGACAGCTGTCAATCTGATGCGTGTAGCGGTTCGCTCCGTGACTCTGATTCGCAGGGGAATGAAGGAAACGAGGCCGGTATCGCCTACAATAACGTACAGCCTGTTGTTCCGCGAAACGGTCTGCAGATTGCAGAACATCCGGTTGCTCATTGCAATTCCCCAGTATTGCCGGAAATAAGCAATCACCTTGGACCTTGTGCTAAATCTCAGCGGCAGCCGCTTATACTCTACCCCGCCCACTGTAATCACCCTATTTATATCCGCAGAATCATACACATTGAACCAGGCCGTCTCCGCAGTGGCGATGAAGGCTTTTAATTCACTGTCAGTCTGGACTGCTCTCACCATAATATCTCCTCCTCGCAATATAGTATTACAAGCTGAGGAAAGTGCTTGTGTACTGATCCACGGGGAAAAGACTATAGTCTTCCTGCAAATAGAGCATTCCAATTGGCACCTGTAAGCGGAAAAAATATAAATTGATTTATTCCCACACCTGCTCCAGCTTATCCGAATAGTACAGAATAGCTTTGCGGTAGCTGCCGATCCCTTCGTCGGAGGAAGTCTCCGCGAGCAGGGTCAGCAGCAGCTTCATGGCTTCACTATGCCTGCCCAGGTTGTGCAGGGTCATGGCCAGAAAAGCTTGAAATTCCTTCTGCTGCGGGAATTCCCGCACCCCCTGCTCAAGCACTTCCTTGGACCGGGCATATTCGCCCAGCGTTCTGAAGGTGCTGCCAAGTCCCAGGAGTGCGCCCATCCGCTGTTCAGGAAGCAGGCCAAGCAACAGGCTCCGCTCGTAGTAGGGGACCGCCTCCCGTTCCAGGCCAAGCACATCATGGGTCCAGGCCAACTGATACTGCAGTTCGGCATTCTCCTCATCCCCGCTCAGCAGGGCAAGGAGCAGTTCTCTTGCCTCTTCAGCCTTCCCGGCGGTGCGAAGGGCCGTTGCGGTTTCAATCGAATCTGTCATACTCATCTGCCTCCTCATTGTGATGTATAGCTGTACGCTCAAGTGGAAAAGGTTCCGCCGTCCTTTGTAAGAAGCCTATGCTTCTGAAGCAGCAATACAGAGTATCGCTTTCAGGTACCGTTTCAGCAAGTAGAAAAAGCTACGCCGTCCTTAAAGGGACGGTACCCAGTGTGTGCTCCCTTCACGATCGATCCGCGGATGATGCGGACAGGAAATCCGTTATTAGGAAGGATTCGTCCATTCCGCAGGCCAATCGGACTGAGATTCCGCTATTTGGCCTTTTCCCCCTCATTTTAGGCTCTATCGAACGACATAACGGCTTCTGAGTCCGTATCCGCCAAGAAAGCAGACTTTTTCGCAAAATAAAGTCTTCTCTGTCCGCTTCATTCCGCTGAGAGAGTCCAATCCTCCTGCCCGCATTACGTGAATTATCTAAATTCTTATAATTAAATGAAAACACAGCACTCAGGGCAGGATCTCTGAATGCTGTGTTTATGTCACAACTGGTGAGCCGTCAATCTTAAGAGCAGGATAACCTCTCTGGGATGACGCGGAAACGCCGCTGTATAGCTGCAGCTATACAAGCAAGTGTATTTTACGCTTTTCCCGCGATCTTCTCCGCAAGCTCATTCAGATATGTCCAGCGCTCCATCAGGCGCTCCAGCTCGGCTTCTCCCTGCCGCTGCTTCTCTACCAGCTCCTGAAGCTTGCCGGAATCTGCAAAAGCCGCTTCCATCTGTGCGCTAATATCTGCCAGATGCTGCTCCGCCTGTTCAATCGCCTCGTCTATTCCCTCATATTCACGCTGTTCCTTGAAGGTGAATTTCAGCTTCTCTCTTGCCGGAGGTGCCTGATCCTGCGCCGGTGCGGAAGCGCGCTTGCCTGCGCCCACTTCCACACCGCCAGACGGGACATTCTTCGCGAGCCATTCCTCGTATTCACTGTAGTCTCCGACATGCAGTCTGATGCTGCCATTTTCAAAGGCAATCAGCTTGTCTACCGTACGGTCCAGGAAAAACCGGTCATGGGATACTGTGAATACCACACCCGGGAACTCGTCCAGATAATCTTCCAGCACGGCTAGTGTGCCGATGTCAAGATCATTGGTCGGCTCGTCCAGCAGCAGCACGTTGGGTGCTCCCATCAGGACACGAAGCAGGTAGAGCCGCCGCTTCTCGCCGCCTGACAGGCGGGAAATTGGCGTCCACTGCATAGCGGGAGGGAACAGGAAG
>RCUU01001366.1_pt1 | contig 11762 bp, 8 predicted proteins | sample 2166211 | NCBI WGS metagenome assembly RCUU01 (sample SAMN09932620, study PRJNA488358) | compost metagenome | feature: garden; material: soil; isolation source: compost soil in phenylacetic acid-enriched culture | place: Germany: Experimental Botanical Garden Goettingen | collected 2016-01-27
GATCTATTCCGAGGTCTCTTCCGAATGTCCTTTTGAACGAACCATCTTCTATATTGACCCCCATGTTGTAGAAAACTTGCTGCAGGGCTTCACGAAACGAAAAGCGCTATTCACAGCTCTATGGCAAGGAGGACATTCGGAAGGTGCTTTTGATCTAAATGATCGCGCAGAGGCTGTGGAGTGGATGCTAGAACATTATGATCACAACAACAAAACCTCTCTTTCAGAGAATACCGAAGATATCTCTATGCTTTTGCTTCAGTTGCTCAGTACTATAGGGACCGAAGATCATCATGAGCTTCAACCCGGAGAACGGCGAACACTTCACTATTCCGAGAAAATTATGAGTTTTATAGAGGAACACTTTCATGAGGAGATTAATCTGGATCAATTGGCTGAGGAGATTCATTTGTCTAAATCCTATGTCTCCAGAATCTTTCATCAAGAAACAGGAGGACGGCTCGTTGATTATCTGACAGCTCGTCGAATTAAACAGGCCTGCCGCTTATTAGGGACAACAGACCTGTCAATAGAGCAAATAGGAATCGCTGTCGGTTTCCCAAATGCCTCCTATTTTAATCAATTGTTCAAAAAAGTACTCGGCACTACTCCATTAAAATACAGAAAGAGTAATTAGAGATTAGATTGTTCATCAGAAGTTTCTTCTATAACAAATACGATATTTTTCGTAAAAGCATTAATATCCATAAGCTCTGGGCGGGAGGCGCTAATCCGTTCGTCGTTAACCCTTAAATTGATGAAGGTCACCGATTCAACAGTTCTCTCTTCATCAAATCCATATATTCTTGAAGGGTTGGCCTTTCCGCTGTAACTGATATCACGGAATGTAATATTTCGAATACTCGTGCCAGGTGCGGGATTATAATCCTTGTTGTAAATTATGCGCACATCAAACAACTGCCCCTGCTCAATCCGTTCAACACGTATATTGTCGTAGAGTACGTTACATACCTTATTTCGATCCCCGGCATTAATCGCCATAGCCCCCCAATAATTTTCTTGTGGCTCGTGATGATTCAGGATATCTATATTCGCAAAAATAATATTCTCAATGACGTCACCATTCCGCCTATGGTCACCATGCGTTCCGATCATCAGTGGATGAGCAACATCCGCCCACAGGATGGAATCACGAACACTAATATTGCGAGTATCGCCATTGAAATCCCATCTCGATCCATAGATAGCGATACAATCATCGGAATTCCGCATAAAAACATCCCGTATGGCAACCTCAGCGCTAGACATGATATCTATACCATCAGACCAGCCACGAGTACTGAACGATTTAAAATTATCTATTTCAATCCTCTCAGACTGCCCTATGAAAATACTATAATGTGGCGGGTCAATAACAGTGATCCCTTCTATTTTAATGGATTGTGAGAAAACGATTCGCACCCCACGAAATGCAGAATATCGATGGAAATCCGCAAGATAGATTACTCCACGACCACGAATGGTTACATCACGGACACTTTCACATACCAAAGAGCCTACAAGAGCTGATCCACCGGCAAGGTATACCGTAGTGTTAGAAGGAATGGGGAGTACAGTTTCCTCAATATAGTGCGTGCCTGGCGCAAAATAAAGCACTTGCGATGTCCCACTAATATTACCTGCATACCTATCCAGTAATCGCAGAAGATCTGGTTTCCGATGTATACCCGGTTGTACCACTACAACATTAGGATCCTCTGGTAGAGGGGCATCCTCTTCCTTTGGGTTAGCAAACAGATGTAGATTCCGGAAAAGATCACCGTTGATTTCGATCGAAAGTTTCTGTGGTCCAAATAGTTTGAAGCTGATCGTTCTTCCTTGTCTTTCGCAGGAAATATTACGTGATGCCGGAGCGATGTTGACACTCTCAACTGCTGTGAAAAGACAAGTAACTTCCACCTCCACCTCACCCTCTAGATCAAAAAAAGCCATAGATGCAGGTCGAACCTGATGCATATCTACCCTAACCTCGTAAATAAACAAGTTATGCCATTGTCCTCCAGGTTGTCGTACCCTAACCTTATAATCCTCACGTCCCGGTATATTGTTCGGCGCTTCATACACTTGTAAATCGTTCACAGTAAAGTCCTCCCGTTGCTGTATCAATTGGGTATATGAATTCGTTGTTCGTTGTTATTCGCTTAAATTGTACCGCTTCTTATCCTGGCGAAGTTTTAATGTGTTATTCATAAATGTTTATATTTTGTCTTGAATGTTTGAGCACATCTTTACTATGACAATATTCAAACATTTCTTCACATCAAAAAACAACTTTTCGAAACTATAGAAAGCTATACTCATAACATCTTAAACACATTGGAGGCAACAATGATGACTTTACCTTATTGGCAGGAGATCATGAGCAGACTAGATAGAAAAGTAGGGCGTATGGTAGCACTGATCGGTGACAAGTGTCCTCACTTTGCCGGAAAAGATGGTAAATTTGACGATATCGGCTCAGACTGGTGGACTACGGGCTTCTGGCCTGGCATCCTCTGGATCATGCATGATATGACAGGAAAAGACCTTTACAAAGATGCCGCTTGGCACTGGGATGGTACCCTGGAGGAATGGTTCATTAAACCGTCAATTGAAATGCATCACGATGTTGGATTTCAATTTCTTCCGACAGCAGTTATCAAGCATACACTTACAGGAAATGAAGACGCCTTGCGCCGAGGAATTGAAGCGGCGAACTTCCTTGCTGCTCGCTATAATCCAGTAGGGAAATTTATTCGCGCCTGGAATGAAGATAAATACGGCTGGGTAATCATCGACAGCATGCTGAACATTTCTCTACTGTTCTGGGCTAGCAAAGTAACTGGTGATCCGCGCTATAAACACATCGCGATTAACCACGCAGAAACAACTATGCAATATAGCATTCGTGGGGACGGATCTACCAAACATATTATCTCTTTTGATGCAGAGACCGGAGTTTATATTGAGAATTTTGGCGGTCAAGGTTATTCGCCTGAATCTTCTTGGAGCCGCGGAACAGCTTGGGGCTTGTATGGCTTCATCAACACTTACCGCCACACTGGTGATGAACGCTTCCTGAACACCGCCAAGCGAATTGCACATTATTTCATCTCTGCTTTACCTGAGGATCAAGTCCCTCACTGGGATTTCCGTCTTGAGGATGACGAGCGCATGTTCAGAGACAGCTCTGCGGCCTCCATCGCCGCTTCAGGTCTTCTTGAACTAGCAGATGTCGTACCTTTGGGAGAGAAAAGTCTTTATGCAAATGCAGCAGAGCGGATTCTGCGCTCACTGACCGAAAACTATGCGACTTGGGATCAGCCAGCACATGAAGCCATTTTGCTTCACGGAACGGGCAGCGGTGACTCCTTCATTGATGTATCGCTAATCTATGGAGATTACTATTATGTAGAAGCTATCGCTAAATTAAATGGCTGGAAACACCGGATATTCTAATCCTGATATCATGAATTAAAAACAACACAAAGAGACCGCTCTTCATGAAATGGCAGATCTGCCGCCATTTTATAAGAGAGGTCTCTTAACTATACTAGGGCGATGCTTATTTTGTATAAGTAAAACGCAACAACACTCTATTCCTTCACAAGTGCCGCCGCACCCTCCAGCAGCATCAAGCCGCTGAGTTGGACACTCAGTTGAACCGGTAGGTCTGGTTTCATTTCCCACGATGGGCTGCATAGACCTAACTGTTTATCCAGACCCATTTCCCATAACCGCTGAGCATTGGCCATTATTACCTCACGAATACGGACTGCCTCAGGAAATTCTTTACACAACTGTACGAAGTAGCGGATCAGAATCCCTTTAAATAAACCTGTATCATCAATCCCTTCATCAGGAAGCATCAGTGTAACCGGATTGCATAGATGTTCTATACAAGCCTCAGCAGTCCGATTCGCATCTTCCAAGTACTGGGTATCACCCGTATTCTTGTAAAGCTCTAGACCAGCACCTAGAAACACACCTTGACAATACGTGAATTCCCAATCGAAATCGATTTGTCCGTCCCCAAGCCTGTTCATTCCATCCCATACAAAACCTGTAGCCGGATCAACCAAATTCATCTTGTTCCATTCATAAATGCGGAGTGCCCACGCCAGATCTTCCTGTTTATGACAAAGTTCATATAAACGGGCGGCTAAAATGGCGGCGGGTGCATTGGCTGGCGTATTTTTATAATCGATCTGATCCTTCTTCCAGGCCATTCCCCCACCGAAATGATCATTCCAAGCGGTCTTTATATCAGCCCACAGATCAAGTACAGCGCTTAAATAAGCTTCATCACCCGAGACTCTATAAGCACGCAACAACGCCAATGCAGTCCATTCCATATCATCATAATAATTATGCAAGAACGTCCCACCGTTATAGACTTGAAGACTTTGACTGAGCTCCTTAATTCTCAAGGCATAAGCAGGATCTCCGCTGCGCTCGTAACCATCCACTAGAATATCAATGACATGGGCTTGCCACCAATAATAAAAGTTCTCTCCCTCAACGTTATACGCTCCGGGATACCATTGGTTCATGATACCAGTGTCAGCATTATAATAATTACGCTCTATACATTGTTGGAGCCATTCAGCCCTTTCCTTCCAGTTGATCATCTCCGGCGTTTCCTTCGGTTGTGTCATAAATAGATCACCTCAGACCTGTTCCTTTATCAATTCGCTCATCTTCTCCAGCAACTTAATCGCACTGAGTTGGGAGCTGAGCTGGATTACACCAGTGGATGCCGAAGTCCAATTTGTGCCGAACAAAACTGCGTTAACGGACTTTCCTTGTTTCCAGAGACATTCAGCATTTGTATGCAGGAAATCAACAGCTTCAACTGCTGTAGAGTCAGCTTTGACCCATTCTGCTGTATAGCGAATCAAGATCCCTTTAAACAGTCCTGCATCACCATTCCCTTCGTCTGGAAGTACACCGCCCTGAGGTTCAGCTAGCTCACGGGCTGCAGAAATAAAGGTTTGGCGAGCATCATCCAAATAGCCCTGCTGTTTAGTGATACGATACAGCTCCACGGCTGCGCCAATATAGACACCTTGGTTGTAAGAGTATTTCCAATCCTTATCGATCAAGCCATCGCCGGTTCGATTCATGCCATCCCATACAAATCCCGTTTCCGGGTCTACAAGATGCTCTTTTTGCCAACTGTATATTCTTTGCGCCCACTCTAGATCCTGAGCTTCTCCGAAAGCTTGGTACAACCGCGCTGCAAGAATAGCAGCCGGTGCATTGGCAGGTGTATTTTTATAATCTAACTGTGACTTCTGCCAAGCAATCCCACCACCCATATGCTCATTCCAGCCCGTCTGGATGTCTTTCCATAGAAGCAGTGTTGTTTCTTTATAACCTTCTAGTCCTGTTGCCTCATATGCACGCAGCCACGCAAGAGCCATCCATTCCATATCATCATACAGCTCATTGGGCCACACTCCCCCATTCCGCTTAAGAAGACCTGCGTGAAGCGCGGCAAGTCTTTCGGCGTACCGCTTCTCACTAGTTCGCTGTAATCCATCCACGAGGACATCCACGGCATGCGCCATCCACCAATAATGAAAAATCGTATTACATTCTCCATTTGGACAAGGTGTTTCGATATTGTACATTTGGATTGCTTCATTCCAGAATAACGTATCTAACGCTTCCTGTGCTTGATTCGCCCGTTCCTCCCAAACCCCAATCTCCAATTTGTTCATTTAGACTCTCTCCCTATTTCGATCTTATAGACCTGTCATTTTGTCGAGATTCAAATAGTTATTATTGCCCTTGGCCGTATCATAGCCGATCTCAATCGAATTATAGCCAGCGTTCAAAGGTACGTTCAGCGTGACCGTATTCCAATTACTCCAGCCACCTGTGCTTGTAAAAATCAAATTATTACTTATGACCGTACCGTTCACCTTGACATACCGTCCAGCATTCCCAGCTCCTGCTGCATAACGGAAGCTAATCGTCCGCGTACTCGCACTGTTCTGATTCACATTGAATTCTATCCGCGTATTATTCGTGTTCCAACCAGCCGTATACCCTCTTCCAGTAAATCCTGGCTGTGAGGATTCATTATTGATGCCATATAATCTTGCATTCTCAGCCTCATAAATGCCATTCCCAGCTATAGGTCCTGTGTAATTATCCGCAGGGACAAGCTGTAGAATGGAAGCGCCTGCTCCCGCAGCAATACTCTGGATGTAACCACTCCGAGCAGGCGCAGTCCAGTCACTATCAATAATGCCATCCGATGCCCGGCGGTGATTAAAAGCCTGTGTAGCATTTTGCTGCAAAAAGTTTAAGTAGGATGTGTTACCTGTGGCTAATCTCAGCTGGTTCAAGTTGCGGACGAATACCATTTTAAAACCCGGGGAATCGTTCTCGCCCTCGTACATCAAGGAATAAGAAAGTGTCATCTTATCCATCACATAAGCTGCGGCGGTATGCGCATCGGCCAAGTAAGAACTAGTCCCTGTCGCTTGATTCATCGCTAGAGCAGCCCCCAAGAAAGTTCCGTAGTTATAGGTAAAATCCCAGTCCACGACCGTTCCCGAACCACTGCCTTCCACATGATCATTCACTTTGCTTCCGTTAACAAGCCTGCTTTTGATCCAGGTATACATCGTTTGGGCTTTCGTTAAGTAATCCGTATTACCAGTTGCAGTCTTGAGCTTGATAGCAGTCATGATCATCGGAGCGTTTGTAGCCATATTTTTCTGAGGTGAGGTCCCATCCCTCTTCCACCATATCCCACCACCATAGGTCGAGTCCCAATCGCTCCAGATCTGGTCAAATAGAAAAGAGGCTCGGTTGCGGTATTCAGCAGTGCCTGTAATCTCGTAAGCACGCATACAAGCCAAAGCCCACCAGCCTAAGTCATCATTGAAATCATTAAGCATCATATCGGGATACTTCGCATTAAATCCGGTATAGATATCATCGATCATTGTTCGATACATGCTGCTGCCCGTTCTCTCATACGCATCCATGACCGTCTCCCACAATTGGGCTTCCCACCAAAAATCGGTATACAGCCCACCGTTTGGTCCACTTGCATGTTCTGAATGAACAAGATGGTCGCTGTTCGTGTAGAAATATTTGGCAGATGCATCATAGAAAGTATTAACAAAGCTATTCATAGCTGTATCCGCATTGGCCGCCGTAAACGCATCCGCTCGCTGATACCCGCTAAAAGGAGCAATAAGCAAAACCGCCGCCAACGCGCCACGTGCGAACAACGACGTTTTTTTCAAGGCCTTCAACACAAACATCATCTCCCCGATTCGTTATGAAGCCCTTAACCCTTAATCCCGCTAAATGCTATCCCCTGTACAAAATAACGCTGAAGTGCTAAAAACAGCACCAATATCGGTAAAATGGCTACCAACGCCCCAGCCATCATTGGACCATAATCGGTTTGAAAGTTGTACGAGAAGGCTTGAAGCCCCATTTGAATCGTCGCCTTGTTCGGATCATTCAGCACAATCATTGGCCATAGGAAGCTATTCCAGCCTGCTTGAAAAGTGAAAATACTTAAGGTAGCAAGTGCAGGTTTCGTCAGCGGCAAGTAAATACGCCAAAAGATTTTAAATTCACCACAACCCTCGATTCGGGCCATTTCCATCATGTCGCTTGGCAGTGTAAGGAAAAATTGCCGCATAAAGAATACTGCAAAAGTTCCGGAGGCACCCGGCAGAATAATCCCCCAGAAGGAGTTCATCAGCCCGTTTCCACCGTTCCCAAAAATATCATTGCCTCCGAAAAATGGAAGATGACGCATGACGTAAACTGTCGGGATCATCGTCACAATGCCCGGGATCATCATCGCTGCTAGCAGCACACGGAATATCGGTTTATTGAGCTTAAATTTCAGCTTTGCGAATGCGTAACCGCTTAGGGAACCGAAGAACAAATTCGCCAATACACCAGCTACAGCAAGCACAAGTGAATTCCAGAAAAAAAGTGCAAATGGAACCGTCGTGAACGCTTTGCGGTAATGCTCAAAGGTTAAATGTGACGGAAACCATCGAATCGGCATAGCGAATATTTCTTCGTCAGGCTTCAGGGATGTAAGTACGCTCCAATAAAAGGGTAGGAACATTACAATTGCAATAGCAATGCAAGCTATATAATAAATCGATTTACTTAAGCTTCTTTTTAGTAGCGAACTTCCGCTAGAATCCATACCTCAAACCTCCCTCTCCTTGGCAAGCCCAACCTATACAATGGGCTCCTCCGCCTTTGAGATCCGCATGTTAATTAATGAGAAAATGAGAATAGCCACAGCAAGCACAAATGCCTGCGCCGACGCATAGCCCATTTGCAACTGATTGAAGCCCTGCTGATAGATCAGATAGACCGGAGTCTTCGTCATATTCGCCGGACCTCCCTGCGTTAGCACAAAAGCTTGATCAAACAACTGCAATGCACCAATAATAGCCATCGTACTGACTAAAAAGGTCGTTGGACGCAGCTGCGGCCAAGTAATATACCGAAAACAATCCAGCTTATTGGCTCCATCTAACCTTGCGGATTCATAAAGATAGTCCGGCACACCTTGCAGACCCGCTAAATAAATAATCATATTTGAACCTACCGACTGCCATAGTGTGAGCATTATAATGGACAGCATCGCCGTCCGAGTCTCGGATAACCAGGCTGGTCCAGTTATACCTACATAAGACAACAATCCATTAACCAATCCGAATTCAGGATGCAAAAGCCAAATCCACACAGTAGCCGCAGCAACAGCGGAGGTAAGTGTTGGAAGATAATTCAGCGTGCGGAACAATTTCACACCGCGCCAAGTGCGACTAAGCAGGATCGCAAGTAACAACGAAATAATGATATTTAGCGGAACGAAAACAATCGAATACAGGAATACATTTCGGAATGTTTTCCATAGCAGGCTGTCCTCTATCAATCGTCGATAGTTATCAAATCCAATCCAGTCGTTTCTACTGAGCACATCGTAGTTGGTGAAACTTAGATATAACGCCATGATCACGGGGATAACCGTGAATACGGTAAACAGCAACACCGTAGGCGTAATGAACAAATAGGCCGTCCGTGCCTGATGCTTTTCAAGTCTTTTGATAGAAGCCATTAGCTCCCCCTCCTAAGCAAAAGGGAGGCAGTACCTCCCCATCGCTTCTAATGTCTTACTTCACTACCTCATTATCTTTGAGCATCTTGTCGCCCTCTTCTTGAGATTTCTTCAACGTTTCTTCAATGCTCATCTTGTTTTGCTGATTGAGCTGCAAATTGGGTGCCAACGCGTCGGTCTCCATCACAGAATAACCTGGGTGATTTGGACGGACCTTAGCAAACTCCAATGTTTCAAGAAATGGCTGCCACTTTGGATCATCCTTGAAGAACGGATCTTCCATGGATGGCTTAAAGCCCGGCAAATTAAGACTGGTCTTAGCCCAGAGCAACGCATTATCTTTGTTCGCTGTCCACCATTTGATGAACTCCCATGCCTCTTCCTTATGTTTGGAGCCTTCTGGAATCACTAGACCAAATCCGCCCATCACACTACCTTTATCGCCATTCGGTCCTGCGGGTGGGGGAACAATACCATAATCCAGATCTTTACCATATTTGTTATAGGTGCTGAGCATCCACGGACCCGAATACAGCATAGCCACTTTACCAGTGACAAAAGCATCTTGCCCTTCGCCAAGTCCAAGTTCAAAACCTACTTTATAGACCTTATCCTTGTTCATCAGGCGATCCCAGAACTCAAGTACCTGCTTCCCTTGCTCATTATTAAAATTGGTCTTCCCATCCTCAGTGAGCATGGTGCCTCCAGCCTGCTGGAGATACATATTAAAAAGTCCCAAATCTCCCATAGAGAACCCTGCTGTCTCTAATTTGTTGCCATTCCATTTGGTAAGTTTAGTGGCCGCTGTTTCTAGCTCATCCCACGTGGTTGGAGGCTGAAGACCTGCATCTGCGAGCAGTTTTTTGTTATAGAAAAGAGCGCGAGCATCTACTGTAAGTGGCAAACCATATAATTTATCATCATATGAAAGTTCACGTAGCGATTCAGCGTAGAAATCATCTTTGGAAAGACCGTCACGCGTTAAGTATTCGTCCACTGGATGCAACACGTTCTTAGGGGCATACAGCGAAGTTCTCCAGCGATCCCAAAACAGTACATCTGGCGTGCCGCCATTCGTTGCTGAAGTTAGGAATTTCGTGATCATATCTTGCTGTAACACGTATTTCACATGGATCTTATCCTGCGATTTATTAAAAGCATCCACCATGGTCTCAAATTGTTTCTGCCCTTCTCCACCCCAATCGCCCCAAAAGGTAAGCTCCGTTTTCTTCCCATCACTACTCCCAGGATTACTTGCATTTCCTGTTCCTTTATCAGTAGATCCGTTTGTACCCCCGCAGCCTGCAACAAGAGTTGTGGTCATAACCAGTGCAAGCATGGTAACCAGCCATTTTTTCATGTTCTCTATCCCCTTTAGCGTTGATAATAACAACCTTGCAAATATCAGCTTCGCTTAACTTGCATACCGCAACGTATGAGCACCAGCTCGCAGAACATCATATTTGCCCAAGAGAACCATGGACGTGTATATTCTTCCGGATGATCTACATGGAATCCTTCATGCATAAATCCGGTACCGGCATCCGTCTTCTCCAGCAATTGGAGCAAAAATTCCTGTTCTTCTGTGCTAGTAGATGTCATGCCCTGAATTGCTAAAGCTATAGGCCAGATGTAACGCTGTGGCGTATGCGGACTTCCAATACCTGAAGCCATCTTGCCTTCAAAGAAATAAGGATTTGTTCCACTTAAAATAAGACGACGGGTATTCTGATAAATTGGATCATCAGCACTCACATAACCTAAATAGGGGATAGAGAGAAGACTCGGTACATTGGCATCATCCATAAAATTCGCTTGACCCAGACCATCTACTTCATAGGCATAAACGGTTCCGAACTCCGGATGTTCTATAATTCCATGCCGGCTTATTCCCTCATTAAGCTGATCAGAGAGTCTTTTAGCCTTCATTTCCAGTTCCTGATCACCTAGGATCTCACGCGCAATCTCACAAACATAACGTAAGACTACTACCGCGAACATGTTAGCAGGAATCAAATATCCGTACTCACAAGCATCGTCGCTCGGACGAAAACCAGACCAGGTCATTCCGGTATACCCCGTTATCGTCCCTTTTCCTTCCCGAACTAAAGTATCCGTAGGGGAACAGTTTAGCCGTTCAAAGAGATAGTTTGAGTCGCGTTCATGATTCTGTTCGATCGTCCACAATGCTATGATCCTTTCTACACCTTCAACAAACGACTCATTAAACTGGCTAGTACGGCCCGAATTCTTCCAGAGCAGGTAACCGAGCTGAATCGGATAACATAACGAATCAATTTCATATTTCCGTTCCCACACCCCCGGGCTCATCTCTGTCAGATCCTCCTGGTGACCATGCCCATTGTCTTCTTCATTGAATGCATTCGCATAAGGATCAAGCTGGATGCAGGCAAACTGTCTTTGCACAAGCCCTTCAATCATGTCTGCAATTTCTTCGTCCTCTGAGGCAAGGATTAGAAATGGTCTAACCTGAGCAGCGGAGTCTCGCAGCCACATCGCTGGAATATCTCCGGTGATGACAAAAGTGGTTCCATTCGGCATTCTTTTTAAGGTTGTATTCCATGTGTTAGCCATACAGTTCTCGAACATTTCGGCTATTCTAGGATGATCACTCAGA
>RCUU01001369.1_pt1 | contig 11733 bp, 10 predicted proteins | sample 2166211 | NCBI WGS metagenome assembly RCUU01 (sample SAMN09932620, study PRJNA488358) | compost metagenome | feature: garden; material: soil; isolation source: compost soil in phenylacetic acid-enriched culture | place: Germany: Experimental Botanical Garden Goettingen | collected 2016-01-27
CCCCGCAAGGCACCCTCGCCGAAAAAATGCGCGCAGGCGGCGCCGGCATCCCGGCGTTCTTCACCGCCACCGGCGTCGGCACCCCGGTCGCCGAAGGCAAGGAAGTGCGTGAATTCCATGGCCGCCAATACCTGATGGAAGAATCCATCACCGGCGACTTCGCCATCGTCAAAGGCTGGAAGGCCGACCACTACGGCAACGTGGTGTACCGCAACACCGCACAGAACTTCAACCCGCTGGCGGCCACCGCCGGCAAGATTACCGTGGTCGAGGTCGAGGAAATCGTCGAGCCGGGCGTATTGCTGCCCAGCGAAATCCACACCCCGGGTATTTATGTGAACCGGGTGATCGTGGGCACGTTCGAAAAACGCATCGAGAAACGCACCGTCCGGGACTGACTGCCCGCTGCAGTTGCGTGACTCACCGTACAGAACAACAAGAGATCCTGACCATGGCACTGACCCGCGAACAAATGGCACAACGCGTTGCCCGTGAACTCAAAGACGGCTACTACGTGAACCTGGGCATCGGCATTCCGACCCTGGTGGCCAACTATGTACCCGACGATATCGACGTGATGCTGCAGTCGGAAAACGGCCTGCTGGGCATGGGTGAATTCCCTACCGAAGCGACCATCGACGCCGACATGATCAACGCCGGCAAACAAACCGTGACCGCCCGCCGCGGCGCGTCGATCTTCAGCTCGGCCGAATCCTTCGCCATGATCCGTGGCGGCCACGTGGACCTGACCGTGCTCGGTGCCTTCGAAGTGGACGTGCAGGGCAACATCGCTTCCTGGATGATCCCGGGCAAGCTGATCAAGGGCATGGGCGGGGCGATGGACCTGGTGGCCGGTGCCGACAACATCATCGTCACCATGACCCACGCCTCCAAGGACGGCGAGTCCAAGCTGCTGCCGCAGTGCAGCTTGCCGCTGACCGGTGCCGGCTGCATCCGCAAGGTGCTGACCGACCTGGCCTACCTGGAGATCCAGGACGGTGCCTTCATCCTGCGCGAGACGGCGCCGGGTGTCAGCATCGAAGAGATCGTGGCCAAGACGGCCGGTAAGCTGATCGTGCCGGACGACGTGGTTGAGATGACGTTCTAAGCTTCAGCATTTGTAAGGGCCTTTAGGGCCTCATCGCGGGCAAGCCCGCTCCTACAAAGGTCCACGCAACCTTTGTAGGAGCGGGTGGGCGGCATTCCGATTGCCCGCGATGAGGCCATTCCAGCCCCTGCAATCCCCCCGCCAAATAACCCAAGGAAGGACTCCATGGCAGCCGACATCGAAGACAGCCGCTACGCTCGTTTCGCCTTGCATTGTTCCAACTGGGCCGAGCGCTGGTTTCCCGATTCCTGGGTCTTCGCTGCGCTGGCCGTTGCTATTGTTTCATTCGCCGCCATGGCCATGGGGGCCGCGCCGACGGCTACCGCCACGGCGTTCGGCGACGGTTTCTGGAGCCTGATTCCCTTTACCATGCAAATGGCCTTCGTGGTCATCGGCGGCTATGTGGTGGCCAGCTCGCCACCTGCGGTGAAGCTCATCGACCGCCTGGCACGCATCCCGAAAAACGGCCGCTCGGCCGTGTGCTGGGTGGCATTGATTTCCATGGTTTCGTCCTTGCTCAACTGGGGCCTGTCGCTGGTATTTGCTGGCTTGCTGGTGCGCGCGCTGGCGCGCCGTACGGACCTGCACATGGACTACCGCGCCGCCGGTGCCGCGGCGTATCTCGGCCTGGGTGCGGTCTGGGCCTTGGGCCTGTCGTCTTCGGCGGCGCAGTTGCAGGCCAACCCCGGCAGCCTGCCACCTTCGATCCTGGCCATTACCGGGGTCATTCCGTTCACCGACACCATCTTTCTCTGGCAGTCGGGCGTGATGCTCGCGGCGCTGGTGGTGGTATCACTGGTGATCGCCTACGCCACCGCGCCAGGCCCGGGCAGTGCCCGTGATGCCCAGGCCTGCGGCGTCGATCCGTCCTTCAGCCTGCCACCGCCACCCAAGCGCACGCGTCCGGGCGAGTGGCTGGAATACAGCCCGATCCTGATCCTGCTGCTGGTGGCCCTGGCCGGCGGCTGGCTGTACCACGAGTTCTCGACCAAGCCGGCCATTACCGCCATCTCGGGCCTGAACACCTACAACCTGCTGTTCATCATGCTTGGCGCGTTGTTGCACTGGCGCCCGCGCAGCTTCCTCGACGCGGTGGCGCGGGCAGTGCCGACCACCACTGGCGTATTGATCCAGTTCCCGCTGTACGGCTCGATCGCGGCGATCCTGACCACGGTCAAGGGCAGTGATGCCCAGACCCTGGCTCACCATATCTCGACCTTTTTCGTGCAGATCGCTTCCCACGATACCTACGCGGTGCTGATGGGGGTGTACTCGGCGGTGCTGGGCTTCTTCATCCCATCGGGCGGTGGCAAGTGGATCATCGAGGCGCCGTATGTGATGCAGGTGGCCAATGACCTGCAGTATCACCTGGGCTGGGCGGTGCAGATCTACAACGCGGCCGAAGCGCTGCCGAACCTGATCAACCCGTTCTACATGCTGCCGCTGTTGGGTGTGCTGGGGCTCAAGGCGCGGGATTTGATCGGCTTCTCGTTCGTGCAGTTGCTGGTGCACATGCCGTTGGTGCTGGTGTTGCTGTGGGCGTTGGGGACGACGTTGCAGTATGTGCCGCCGGTGATGCCTTAGGGTTTTGTGTTGGCCGTTGGGCCTTATCGCGGGCAAGCCCGCTCCTACAATGGGTCTGTGGATACAGTAAGTCCCTGTGGGAGTTGGCTTGCCAGCGATGGCTTTTATTGGCCTTCGGACCGAGCACTGATCGCCGCATGTTCATGCCGCTCGACTTCGGTGAACGCCCCGATCATGGTGCGGTACACCTGTTCGGTCACCCCCGGGTGAGCGCCAAGCTCCAGCGACAATGCCTTGACCCGGTGCAATACCTGCTCGACCCGCTGCGATGACTTGACCTCGTCATCGTTCTTCTTGAAGCGGGCCGCCTGCTTGACAAAGCCGCCTCGCGCGGCAAGCAGGGCAACCAGTTCATTGTCGATCTGGTCGATGTGAGCACGGACTTCGGCGATGCTGTTGCAGTGCCTGGCTTTGTTCATCGGTCACTTCCTTACGGGGCGGATGGTTTCTGAGCCTAGCACTACTTTGCAAATGCGCGATGGCCTGCAGCGCCCCACCATTATCCTCCTCACGGCAGGAAGATGCTGAAACTGCCGCCCCCGAGCGGGCCACCGTTGGCAATCTCGATATGGCCCTGCACACCCTGGCGTTGATGCTGCCGGGCGATGCACGCGGCGAAGTAAAGGCCCAGGCCGGTGCTGCCGCCGTTTTGATTGATGCCGCAGATATAATCGGTCTGATGCTCGATCAGGTGCGCGGGAAAACCCGGGCCGTCGTCGTTGATGGTGATCACCAGCTGCTCGTCGACCTGGCTTGCGCCAAGCAGGATTTGCCCACGGGCGTAGCGAATGGCGTTGACGACCACATTCGACACCACCGAGCCGATCAGTTCGCGATCGAAGAACGCCGGCAGGGCGAAGTCATCCACCTCGAAGCGTGCGGCGATGCCACGGCTGTTCAGCACTTCTTCATGCAACGCCAACTGCGCTTCGAGGAAGTCGTCGAGCTCGTGGTAGTCGGGGCGTAGGGGCAGCTGATTGACGCCCAGTTTGTACAGCCCCAGCAACTGCACCAGCAGGCTGTTGAGGTGGGCGAACTGGTAATTGATGACCCCGTGTTCCGGTACCCCGCGTTGCGCTTCGGGCAGTTGCGCCAGCCACTGGCCGTGGGCATGCATCAGGTTGCCCAGGGCGTTCTTCATGTCGTGCACGGTGGAGGCGATCACCATGGAAAAATCCAGCCCCGGGTCTTGGTCTGTCATTGGCCGAATGCTCTGCTGCGCAGTTTTTGATAACGCTCGTAGCGTGGGTCGGAGTCGGGCATTTTGCCGACGGTTTTCAGGCTGGCCCGGCATTCCTGCAGGGCGTTCTCGTCGAGCTTCTGGGGGCCGAAGTGCAATAACGATTGCGCGAGGTTCAGGGCAATGCTGATGTTTCTGGGCTGCAAGGCCATGGCCTGGCGGAACAGCATCTGGGCCTCGGCCAGGTTGCCCGCGCGGTAGCTGCGTACGCCCTGGATGTTGAGGTCGATGGCTGCCTTGCTGGCACCGAGGATGTGCGGGTCGTCGGTGTGCTGGGCGATATCTTTCATCACCGCCGGGTCGTCGCCATAGATTTCCGCGCAGGTCTTCAGAACGCCTGCACCGGCGTCTTCGCGCCCCAATTGCTTGAGTTGCACGGCGACGGCCAGCGCCGCCTCGGCATTGAGAAACCGGTCCATGCCTTCAAGCCGCGCCAGGGCCTGCTCGGTCAGCTTGGCCGCCATTTCCGGGTCGGATAACTGGACGCTGGTGGCCTTGATCAACCGTGCCCGCACCTGCACGCTGGCATCTTCGGCGTTGTCCTTGGCCACTTCCGTCAACGTCTGGTTGACCTCGACCCGGGTGCGCGCATCCAGGCCGCGGTCGCCGGCTTTGTTGACCAGCGCCTGGGCCAGGCCGAGGTTGTTTTCCGGGTCCTTGAAGCGCGAGAACTGCCCCTGGTTGACCGCCTGGCGGTAAGCCCTGGAGGCGCTGTCGAAGTCGTCGTTGTTCATTGCCAGCTTGCCGAGCAGGTGCTGGCGGCGCACCGCATAGGGTGACAAACGCACCGCGTCTTCGAGCACTTGTTGCGCGCGCTTGCCGTTGCCCGCGGCCACCAGCACATCGGCCAGGCCGTCGTACAGCACCGGCATCATGGCAAAGGCCTTGATCGCCTGTTCGAAGGTGGCTTGCGCTTCGGTGTGCCGGCCACGCTTGTACAGCAATTTGCCCAAGGCGGCATAGGCCCAGGGCTGCGGACGGTCGGCCAGGATGCCCTTGAGCAGGGTTTCCAGTGGTTCATGCTGGTTCAGGTCGCGCAGGGCATCGGCCTTGTAGCGCAGGCACAAGGGGGCGAAGCGCGGGTCTTGCCGGGTCAGCGCAATACAGGCGGCCAACACCTCGGCGGGTTTGCCGCGATCAAGGGCCTGGAGGATCGGCTTGAGTACGTTCTTGCGCTGGATGAGTTTCTCCAGGCGCTGGGCCAGGCTGGCGCGGTTGAAGGGCTTGGTCAGGTACGCATCCGGTTCCCACTCCAGGGCGCTGACCACCGTGGCCTGGCTATTCTCGGCCGTGACCATGACGAACACGCTTTCGTGGCTGATCAGCCGGTCGGTCATCAGGTCTTCGAGCACTTGCTGGCCATTCTTCTTGCCGTCGCCGAGGTGGAAGTCGTGCAGGATGAAGTCATAGCGCTTTTGCGAGCACAAGCGCAGCGCCTGCTCGCCGGTGTCGGCGGTGTCCACTTCCTGGACTCCCAACTCGCGCAACATGGACCTGACAGAGCTGCGAAAATCGGAGAAATCATCGACGATCAGAAAGCTTTTTTTGTTCCATGCCAGCATCGAGATTCCTGTCGAATCAGAGGGGGTCAGGATGAATGGTATCAATATGCCGCCAAGGCGTGACACGGTCCGTGTCTACTTTCGCTGGTGAAGCAGCGATTTGTCTGAGGTATCGGCGGTTTATCGGCAAAGCTTAGGGGGCCGGAAGCAAATTTCGCCGCCCCGCCGCGGGGGGGGCGCCGTTTATTGGTATTGTTGTCAACGCGACAACGGCGACGCCGACATCTGAATAACCTGCAGTGGAGGCATCGATGCACACTTTCGCCAATCCAGCACCCACGGGCGATGCGCCGTCGCGCTTCTGGCGTGACGATGCGGTGCCTTTCATCGAAGCGCGGGGTGTCGAGGACGGGCGCAGCTTCTGCCATGCGCGGCATTCCCACCAGACGTTTTCCATCGGCGCGATCACCGCGGGCTGCAGTACCTATCACAATGGCGACCGGCAGTACCGGGTCGGCGAAGGTACGGTGGTGCTGATGAACCCGGGCGACGTGCATGCCTGCAATCCCATTGCCGACCAGCCGTGGTCGTACCGCATGCTGTATGTCGACACGCCATGGCTCGCTGCCTTGCAGCACAGGCTGGGTATTGCCGTGGATTCAGGCTTTCGGCCGCTGGCAACGACCCATACTGAAGACCCCGGCTTGTACGCTGGCCTGAACGCTTTGTATGAGCTGCTGGTCGATGGTCATATCGAGCCCGAGCGCAAGCACAGCGCGGCGCTGGCGTACTTCACCCGGGTGCTGCACACGCTCGGCCTTGTACCGGAGCAGCAACTGCAGGCCTCGAACCACAAGCTCGAACGTGCGGCCGAGTACATTCGCACGCATTGCACCGAGACCCTCAAGCTCGACGACATTTGCCGCGTCGCGCAGCTTTCGCCGTCCTACCTGATTCGTGCGTTCAAGCAGCATTACGGCATGACCCCGCACGGCTATGTGATCGACCAGCGCATCCAGTTTGCCCGCAACCAACTGCGCCAGGGGCGCTTGATCGCCGAGGTGGCGCTTGCGGCGGGCTTTGCCGACCAGGCGCATTTGCAGCGGGCGTTCAAGCATTACCTGGCGGCAACGCCGGGCCACTATCGCGGTTAGGCGGCCATCAGGTACAACGCGCAGGCCGCCAGCAGTGCGGCCATCAGCCGGTTGAACAGCCGCACGCCGGCGGCGTTGTTCAGGTAGTGCCGCACAAAGGTTCCGGCGAAGGCCCAGCACGCGATCGACAGATAACAAATCACGAAATACACCCAGGCGAACTGCCACACCCGTATCGCCTCGCCGTTGGCGGCGAACGCCCCCATGCCGGCCACGCAGGCCAGCCAGGCCTTGGGGTTGAGCCACTGCATGAGTGCGCCATACCAGAACGACGGCGCCTTGAGCGCTTCGTCTTTGCCCAATTCGCCATTATCGCGGGCCAGTTTCCAGGCCATGTACAGCAGGAACAACACCCCGGCCCATTGGATCGCCGACGTCAGCCACGGCCAGAACAACAGGACTTCGTGCAGGCCCAGGCCGATCAGCACCAACAACAGGGTAAAACCGACCGTTGCGCCAGTGACGTGCCGCAGGCTGGCAGCCAGGCCGTGGCGGGCGCCGCTGCTCAGGGCGACAATATTGACCGGGCCGGGTGAGATGGAGGAGGCCAGCGCAAAGGCGGCCATCGATAGCATGAGGCTCATGGGGGACCTGCTGTCATGGAGGAAAGAAGAGTGGGAAGGTAAGGGCAGGGAACGGCTCCGTATTGAAGAAAATGCCCCTGCCACACGAATGTGGTGATTGACTTGGATCTCGCCCTCGGATAGTTTTCCAGCCATGACAAATTCTGCGCACATGCCTTCGCACAGCATTATTACCGCCATTCCTCATTTGGCGGGCTAGCTGGCATCTGCACCCAACCCGCCCTGGAGGCGGGTTTTTTCTTTCCGCTCCCGGGCCTTCAAGACCAAGGAGCGTTCATGACCATCTACCAAGCGTGTCCCGTTGAGCCCGGCACCGATGTCGCGCAGCTGCAATTGCTGTCGAGCTACGTCAAGAAGATTCTCGCGGCTCCGGTCTACGATGTGGCCCAGCAAACGCCCCTGCAACCGGCCCGGGCCCTCAGCGAGCAGTTGGCGAACCAGGTCTTGCTCAAGCGCGAAGATTTGCAGCCGACGTTCTCCTTCAAGATTCGCGGTGCCTATACCCGCCTGGCGCAATTGGACGAGCAGCAACGCGCCCAGGGCGTGATCACTGCCTCTGCCGGCAACCATGCCCAGGGCGTGGCGCTGGCCGCACGTAAATTGGGAATTGTCGCGACTATTGTCATGCCCACGACCACGCCGGAATTGAAAGTCAGCGGTGTGCGCTCGCGCGGCGGCCATGTGGTGCTGCACGGTGACAGTTTCCCCCAGGCACTGGCCCACGCCCTGGCGCTGGCCGAAGCGCAAGGCGCGACCTTCGTGCCGCCCTATGACGACCCTAACGTCATCGCCGGCCAAGGCACCGTGGCCATGGAAATCCTGCGCCAGCAGCCCGCCGCACTGGACGCGATTTTCGTGCCGGTGGGCGGTGGTGGCCTGATCGCGGGCATCGCCGCCTATGTGAAATACCTGCGCCCGGAGGTCATGGTCATCGGCGTCGAGCCCCATGATTCGAATTGCCTGCAAGCGGCGATGATGGCCGGCGAGCGGGTGGTGTTGCCGCAGGTGGGCAGCTTCGCCGAAGGGGTGGCGGTGGCGCAGATCGGCGCCCATTGTTTCGACATCTGCCGTCATCATGTGGACGCGGTGATCACCGTCAGCAGCGACGAACTGTGCGCGGCGATCAAGGATATCTACGACGACACCCGCTCGATCACCGAGCCTTCCGGTGCCCTGGCCGTGGCCGGTATCAAGAAGTATGTGGCCCGCGAGGGTGTGCAGGGGCAGACCCTGGTCGCCATCGACTCCGGCGCCAACGTCAATTTCGACCGCCTGCGGCATGTGGCCGAGCGGGCAGAACTGGGCGAGCAGCGCGAGGCGATCATCGCCGTGACCATCCCCGAGCAACCGGGCAGCTTCAAGGCGTTCTGCCAGGCCCTGGGCAAGCGCCAGATCACCGAATTCAACTACCGCTACCACAGTGGCAAGGACGCGCATCTGTTCGTTGGCGTGCAGACCCACCCCGTTACCGACCCCCGTGACGAGTTGCTGCGTAGCCTGGGCGAGCAAGGTTTCCCGGTAGTGGACCTGACCGACAACGAACTGGCCAAGTTGCACATCCGCCACACCGTGGGTGGCCATGCCGGGCCTGGGGCGAGCGAGATCGTGTTGCGTTTCGAATTCCCGGAACGCCCCGGTGCCTTGCGCAATTTCCTTGAGCGGTTGGGCAAGCGCTGGAGCATCACCATGTTCCACTACCGCAACCATGGCGCGGCGGAGGCGCGGGTGTTCGCGGCGCTGGATGTGCCCGAGGAAGAGCGGTATCTGTTGCCACAGCTGCTCGATAGCATGGGGTACCGCTGGTGGGATGAGACGGAGAATCCGGCTTACAGGTTGTTTTTGGGCTGAGGTTGTCTGCCTCTGCAACGCCGCTCCTACAGACGACATTTACCTTTTGTAGGAGCGGGCTTGCCCGCGATGAGGCCTGACCAAGCACATGAGAAATGCCCCAGAATTTTTGGAGGAGCAGCAATAAATATCTTGTACCTGAGTATTTAAAAAACAAACAAGGTGTTTATTTTTTTGCTGTTGAAGAAAGATTGGGGAGGCCGTTGCTGAGTGATAAGTACATTAATCAAGAACTTATGGTTATTGTGGCTTAGGCTTGGATTTTTCTGTTGTAGGAATATTTTCCCTAGCTTGTAGGATATATATTTAACTGATACAAAATGAAATATGTCCGCCATTGATGCTGTCGTTGAGTTGGAATAAAAAAGATTCGCGCTTACGAGAATCTGGATTGTTTCTTACAACAAGTGCGGTGATTTGGAGGGCATGTAAATGGAATACGATGTCATCGTTATCGGCTCCGGTGCAGTTGCCGGCTCTATCGCTTTTGAAATGGCTGACAGGGGGCTGAAGGTTTGTCGGGTCGGGCCCATCGAACGGAGTAATGCGGCGTCCTGGGCTGCTGGCGCAATGAATGGCTGTTTCGGCGAAGTTACCCGTGGATTGCTCGGTAATGAGCACGGCAAACTCAAGCTGCGCATGGATCTTTTGGCTAAGGAGCAATGGCCGTACTGGGCGCAGCGCCTCGCCGAGGCATCTGGCGATAGCACTTCGCTCGTCAGCGCGACGGGCACTCATGTTGTACTGAATACCGCAGGGATGACGGAAGTTGATTCGGTCAATTATGAGGCAATTGAACAAGCGCTGATTGAGTATTGCGAACCCTATGAAGTGCAAGATCCCGGGCGAATTCAATGGCTCAAGCCAGACGATCAAGTCAGGCCCCTGCGCAGCCTTTATATCCCGGGTGAACATGCAGTCAATGCCCAAGCGCTACTGGTTAAATTGGATAGGGCGCTGCAATCGAGGGGGGCAACGCTCAGGAGCGAAGTTGCTCGCCGGGTGTTGATTGAGGGGGGAACCACCACGGGGGTCGAATTGGCCAGTGGTGAATGTCTGGTTGCGCGTAAAGTTGTAGTCGCTGCGGGCGTTCACTCGCTCGATCTATTGCAAAACATTCCTCACCTCAGCCAGATACCGCCGTTATTCTCGGGTTACGGCGTTTCGTTGCTCGTTCGACCCGCGCCGGGTTGCGGGATCCCTGACGCTGTCATCCGTACGCCCAACCGGGCATTCGCCTGCGGATTGCATTGTGTACCGCGTGCCGATGGGGTGTTGTACCTGGGGGCGACGAACATTCTTGCAGAACAACCGCGCAGCCAAGCGTTGATTTCCGATGTGCAGTTCTTGCTCGATTGCGCCGTCGAGCAGTTGAATGTGGACCTGCACAATGCAGAGATTCTTTCCATCCAGGTGGGCAACCGGCCGATTCCTGCCGATGGCTTTCCATTGATCGGCGAGTGCGGTGTGGAAGGCTTGTGGTTGGCCACCGGTACTTACCGTGATGGCTTGCATCAATCACCGTTGCTGGCTCAATACCTGGCCAATGCGGTCACCGGTATTGCCAACGAGATTGACCTGAGCCGTTTTACGCCCGTGCGCCGACCGTTGAGCGGTGTGCCCAGGAATGACGTCGTCAAGGAAACGGTGCAACAGATGTTCGCCACGGGGTATGAGTACCGCTGGAACATCAAGCCCTACTGGTTGCCGATTCTCGATGAGGGGATGAGTCGTAATTATCGTGAGTTGATCCAGTCGCTCCATGAGGATTTTTCGCCGCCGCCTGAACTGGTTGCTTTCTCCTGTTTGTATCCGTCGATGCGTCAGCGCCTGCATCAGTATTACGAGGCATGGTCATGAGCCTCTGTGGCGCGGACTTGCGCGCGGTCGATGAGGCACGGGCATTGTTATGTGAGTCGGGCATCTGGGACGTCGAAAGTGATTTGAGTTGTTTGATCGATCGGTACCTGTATCGCCATTGTGCACAGCGAGCACGGCAGGAATTCATGCTCGCGGTTCGCGAACGTTGCCGACGTATCCCTTTGGCGCACATTGTTGGAAGTGTAGCGTTTGATGAATTGCCATTGGCTGTTGGCACGGGCGTTTTCATTCCGCGTTCGCACAGCCGCATCATCCACAAATGGCTGGCTGAGGGGCACATCGCCCGGTACGCACACGTACTGGACTTGTGCGCCGGTACCGGGGCCATCGGCTTGGCTATCGCCAAACGACGTCCGGACTTGCAGGTGACTTGCGTTGAGTACGATGACATCGCTTATCAATACCTGCTACGAAACGTGCAACGCCTCGCCGATGAGGGCCTGAGTGTCAGCGTGCTCAGAGCCGATGTACGCGAGCGCTCGGCCTTTGCACCGTTCGAGGGCGAGGTTGCCTTGATCGTGGCTAACCCCCCCTACGTTCCTGAACACATGGCGTTGCTACCGGAATGGGGCGATCACCACCCGAAGACTTCCGTGTTTTCCGGCAAGGACGGCCTGGAGCTGACGCGTTCGATTGTCGAGCAGGCAATCACCCTGTTGCGCCCTGATGGTTGGCTGCTTGTCGAGCATGGGGAAGAGCAATCTCAAGCCATCAGGGCCTTGTTCGCCCAGGCCGGAATGCACGAGGTAGAAACCCGAGTGGATGACCAGGAGACCGATGCCACCGGCAGCGCCGTGATGACGATCGGTTGCAAGCGTCTTTGAACCAGCAG
>RCUU01001370.1_pt1 | contig 11732 bp, 10 predicted proteins | sample 2166211 | NCBI WGS metagenome assembly RCUU01 (sample SAMN09932620, study PRJNA488358) | compost metagenome | feature: garden; material: soil; isolation source: compost soil in phenylacetic acid-enriched culture | place: Germany: Experimental Botanical Garden Goettingen | collected 2016-01-27
GCCCCGAGGGAGGTCATGCCTGACCCCGAGGACGCCCCTGCCCGGCCCCGAGGGCGGTCATGCCTGACCCCGAGGACGTCCCTGCCTGGCGTCGGGGCTGTGCCGTCAATCAGCAGAGGGCTCCAGCTGATCAAGTGGCGCTGAACACCTCTTGTCTGATGGCATATGAGGCGAATTTTCAGCCCGGCATTACTTGTTCCAGCGCGCGGTGGGCCCGCAACCCGGTCATAGCCGCAGACACGTCTTTCGTTGCCCGCTTTCATTTTGGGTGCCTTTCATACAAAAAATCAACATTGAAAACGTTATCTATTCACCTGTCGTCTACCTTAATGGCACGAATGGTTGGTCACTTAAAATTTCCTGTCATTTTTTTACCATTTAGCCTCCTCACCCCCTTGCTCAGGGCCAAGAGCCTGCCTAAAATCGCGCGTCTTTTATCAACCCCCACCTCTATTTTTGGAGAACGCCACGTGAGCGAAAAATTGGCCAACCCTGCCCCTCTGGGTCTGATGGGTTTCGGTATGACCACCATTCTGCTGAACATCCATAACGCAGGTTTCTTCCCCATCAGCGCCATGATCCTGGCCATGGGCCTGTGCTATGGCGGTCTGGCCCAGATCATCGCCGGCATCATGGAGTTCAAGCGTGGCAACACCTTCGGTGTCACCGCCTTCATCTCCTACGGCACCTTCTGGTGGAGCCTGGTGTTCCTGCTGGTGATGCCGACCATGGGTCTGGCCGAAGCCACTCCCCACGCCTACATGGGCTGGTACCTGCTGATGTGGGGCATGTTCACCCTGTTCATGCTGGTGGGCACCGTCAACTTCCCGCGCGTGAAGCAGTTCGTGTTCGCCTCCCTGACCGTGCTGTTCTTCCTGCTGGCCGCCCGTGACTTCACCGGCAGCACCCTGATCGGCACCATCGCCGGTTTCGAAGGCATCATCTGCGGCGCCAGCGCCATCTACCTGGCCATGGCCACCGTGATCAACGAGCAGTTCGGCCGCACCGTGCTGCCCATCGGCGATCACAAGAAGGCCGCCGCCGTGCAGCTCAAGGCTGCCGCATAATCTGCCGCGCCCTGGCGCTTGCGCCCATGCAAAAGGCACCCTCGGGTGCCTTTTGTTTTTCTGTCGCCGAGACATAGAGCCCGTCAGCTGTGCTGCTCGCCATCCCCTGCCAGCCATCGGGTGGCCGGGAAGCGGGCGGCAGGCTGCTGACCATAGAAGCGGGCGAGCTGCTCGTAGACGGCGGGATAGACGGCCCTCAGACGCAGGGGCTCGGTGAAGAAGCTCTCGCTGCACACCGCGAAGAACTCGGCGGGATGGGTGGCGGCATAGGGGTCTATCTGGGTCACCTCTCCCCTGGCCAGCGCTGCATTCATCTCATCGAACGCGTTCTGCAGCGCCTGGGTCCATTGCCGCTGATCCATGCCGCTCGGGAGCGGCGGCCCGCCGTCGGCATCCCCCCCCAGCATGTCGAGCTTGTGTGCCAGCTCGTGGATCACCAGGTTGAAGCCATCCCAGTCCCCATCCTGCTGCAACTCGCTCCAGGCCAGCACCAGGGGCCCCTGGGGCCAGGACTCGCCGGCGTTCTCCTCTTCAAACTCGCTCACCAGCCCGAACTCGTCCTGCACCTCCTGGCGGCGGGTGACGGGCTCGGGGATGATGATCACCTCGTGAAAGCCGCGATACCACTCCAGCCCCAGATGCAGTATGGGCAGCACAGCCTGCAGGGCCAGCACCCCCTGCTGACGGGGAGTGAGTTCGACCCCGATCTGGGTCAGCGTCTTGCGAGAGAGGAAGTGGCGGGCCAGTTCGATCAGCTGCTGCTCTTCATCGTGGGAGAAGCCCTGCAAGATGGGCACGGCCGCCAGGGCCTGCTGCCACTCCAGCGCTCCCAAGGCATGACTTTCTGCAGGGGATGCAAGACCGAATACCGCTTTCAACCTGGACCAGAACACACAGACTCCTCATGCCACATCAGAATAATTTCACGAACCGTTTCGGCCGCTCGCCATACCCTTGCGCCAGGTAGAAGCGGTGAGCCCCCTCGCGCTTGAGGCTGCTGGAGAGCTCCAGCTGGCTGCAACCCGAGGCCTGCGCCCGCGCCTCGGCCGCCGCCAGCAGCATGGCACCCACGCCGCCGCCCCTTGCACCTTCATCGATAACCAGCGCCGAGATCAGGCCCCAGGCTGGTGCAAGGTGCATGGGCTGCAGCCGATGCCATACCAGCACCCCGACCATCTCCCCATGATGGAGGGCCACCAGCACCTCCCGAGCCGGATCCGGCTCGGCCAGCCGTCCGTCCACCTCCTCCCCCGGGGTCGGATAGCCCAGTTGGGCGAACAGCGCCGACAACAGGGCGCCATCCCCCCGCTCGGCGAGACGAATGGTGCAGTCATTTTCTCTCATTGTCACTCCTGGCCTCCTATTTGCACTATGCCCTGCGGGGCCCTGGCTCTGGAAAAGATGCACTTGATGGGTAAGTTCCGAATCTTGTCCAGTTCCACGCACCATTTGTTAATGTCAATTCACAAATTAACAAAGTGACAACACTTTTCACTAGGAAGGGCCGATACAAACCGATATGTTAAAACCCGCGGACTAACCAGTCGAAAGTCCCGCACAATACTGAGTGACCCTCTTGGTCACCACATATTTCAATGTTAAGGGAGCGAGGCACAGACCTCGCCAAGACAGCGCAACAAAGGAGTTGTTGTACATGAATGAGATCGTCAATGCCATCAATGGCGTGATTTGGAGCCCAGCGCTCATCTACCTGTGCCTGGGGGTGGGCCTCTACTTCTCCCTGCGCAGCCGTTTCCTGCAACTGCGCCACATGAAAGAGATGGTGCGCCTGATGTTCCAGGGCAAGGGCAACGATGCCGGTGTCTCCTCCTTCCAGGCGCTCTCCATGACGCTGGCCGGTCGGGTCGGTACCGGTAACATCGCCGGTGTCGCCACCGCCATCACCTTCGGGGGCCCGGGCGCCCTGTTCTGGATGTGGATGGTCGCCTTCCTCGGCGCCAGCTCCGCCTTCGTGGAGTCCACCCTGGGCCAGGTCTACAAGGAGAAGATCAACGGCGAGTACCGCGGTGGCCCGGCCTTCTACATCGAGAAAGGGCTCGGCATGAAGTGGTACGCCTGGACCTTCGCCATCGCCACCATCTTCGCCTGCGGCGTGCTGCTGCCTGGGGTGCAAGCGAACTCCATCGGCTCCAGTCTGCAGACCGCCTTTGACATCGACCCGAACGTCACCGCCGCCGGTCTGGCGCTGCTGCTCGGCTTCATCATCTTCGGCGGCGTGAAACGCATCGCCAGCTTCGCCAGTACTGTGGTGCCCTTCATGGCGCTCGGCTACATCATCGTCGCCTGCGTCATCATCGCCCTCAACATCGGCCAACTGCCCGGTGTGATCCTGCTGATCTGGAAGAGCGCCTTCGGGATGGAAGCCGGTTTCGGTGCCATTCTGGGTCTGGCCATCATGTGGGGTGTCAAACGTGGCGTTTACTCCAACGAAGCGGCACAGGGCACGGGGCCACACGCCTCTTCCGCCGCCGCGGTAAGCCACCCCGCCAAACAGGGCCTGGTGCAGGCGTTCTCCGTCTACATCGACACCCTGTTCGTCTGCTCCGCCACCGGCTTTATGCTGCTGATCACCGGCCTGTACAACGTACAGGGTCCGGACGGTGCCGCCATCTATACCGGCATCGCCGGCATCGCGGCCGGCCCCGGTTATGTGCAGACCGCCATGGAGAGCATGATGCCCGGCTTTGGCAACTACTTCGTCGCCATCGCGCTGTTCTTCTTCGCGTTCACCACCATAGTGGCCTACTACTACATCGCCGAAACCAACATCGCCTTTATCAACCGCAAGATTAACCGTCCCTGGCTCACCTTCCTGCTGAAGATCGCGCTGATGGCTGCCACCGTCTACGGCACCGTCAAGACCGCCGATCTGGCCTGGGGCCTCGGTGACATCGGGGTCGGTCTGATGGCCTGGCTCAACATCTGTGCCATCCTGCTGCTGCAAAAGCCCGCCTTCGCCTGCCTGAAGGACTATGAGGCCCAAAAGGCCCTGGGGCTGGATCCCGTGTTCCACCCGGAGAAACTCGGCATCAAGAACGCCGACTACTGGACGGGCCGTCGCTCCGAGCAAAACCTGGAGCAGGAACAATCTGGTCACCCGTTCGAGCCGGATGCGGATTCCGTTGCCAAGTGATCAGACGGCACAATGCAAAATGGCAGCTTCGGCTGCCATTTTCATTTGTGCTCTCCTGAGGGGGCGGCGCTTAGAGCGCGTTGCGGCGCGGTCCGAACGGCAGGCGCCAGCGAAACAGGCTGTTGAGGGTTGCCCGCCACTGGTTGGGGCGCCCCAGGATCTGCTTCTGCAGCCGGGTCTCCTCTTTGAGCATCAGCTCGTCGCTGCGGGCCCAGGCCTGATGGTAGAGCTGCTTGATCCCCGCCAGTGCATCCGGCGATTTGGTGATCAGGGTCCTGGCGAACTCCCGCGCCGCGTCGAGGGGATCCTCGCAGACCCGGCTCACCAGCCCGAGCGCCCGCGCCTCCTGGGCATCCAGCTCGCGGCCGCTCATGGCCAGCTCCATGGCCACGTCCACCCCCATCAGATTGCGCAGGGTGACGCTGCCACTCATGTCGGGGATGATGCCCCACTTGATCTCCATCACCGAGAAGCGGCAATCCGGGGTGCTGAAGCGAAAATCGGCCCCGAGCGCTATCTGCAGGCCGCCGCCGAAACAGACCCCCTGGGTCACGGCTATCACAGGCACCGGCAACTGGTGCCAGCCATAGGCGACTCGCTGGGCCAGGTTGGTCGCCTCATCCGCCTCGCGCCTCAAGATCTCCAGGGCCGCCACCGGCTGCCTCAGCATGGATTTCACATCCAGCCCGGCGCAGAACGCCCGCCCCTCGCCGTGCAGGATCACCGCCCGCAGCCCCTTGTGGCGCGCAAGCTGGTTCAGCGTCTCGTCGATGGCGCCGAACATGGCCCTGTCCAGCGCATTGAGCTTGTCCCCCCGGGTCAGCATCACCTCGGCGATGCCGTCCCGGATCTCGCACCTGATCCTTGGCTTGTCCATTTTCTTCCTCTTCCTTGTGCCGACACTGGTCATACCACAACGTTACCAGAGTGTTATCGGCAGGTACAGGGAGGCCAGCCCGGCTCTGCGACTAAAGTCGGCTGGCCCCGCCCTGGCCCCTTTGCCAGACTGGCCCCATGCCCACAGGCCGAGAATTGTCATGTCACTCCTGTTCGATTTTGCCCGTCCGCCCTTTGACTGCCTGGGCGAGGCGGCCCGTGAACGACTCGGCCAGCGCCTCAGCATCTGCTACTTCCGCGCCGGCCAGACGGTGCAACAGCCGGGGGACGAGCCCGTCGGCCTCTACCTCGTCATCAAGGGCGCGGTGGAGGAGTCGGCGCCCCACCAGCCCTTCGGCGACTATGGCGTGGGGGACATGTTCGACGTGCGCGCCCAGTTCGACGGCCGCTGCCGCCATCGCTTCAGCGCCCTGGAGGACACCCTCTGCCAGTTGATCCCCCGCGACACCTTCCAGGGGCTCTGCGACGCGCACCCCGCCTTCGCACACTATTTCACCGCGACCCTGGCCGAACGTCAGCGAGAGCAGGAGCGCCGCGGCCAGCTCGGACAACAGAACCTGGCGGAATTCATCCTGACCCGCATCGACCCCAGCCACCTGCAGCCGCCCCTGCAGCTCGACAGCCAGACGACCCTGCTGGCCGCCAGCGAAGCCATGGCCAGCCGGGGCACCGATTGCCTGCTCTATCCCGCCGCCGACGGCAGCCTGAGCCTGGCTACCCGCAAGACCCTGCTCCACGCCCTGACCCTCAAGGGGCTGCCCCTGACGGCAACCCTGGCGGTGCTGACCCCGGCGCCGCTGATCGGCCTGACGCAAGGCAGCTATCTGTTCGATGCCCTGCTGCTGATGACCCGCCACCGCATCAAGCGGCTGGTCATCTGGCAGGGGCAGGAGGTGGTGGGGATCCTTCACCTGACCCAGGTGCTGGGGCTCTTCTCCACCCACTCTCATGTGCTGACCCTGCGCATCGCTCGAGCCGACAGCTTGCCAGCACTGGAGGCGGTGGCACGGGAGCAGCAACAGCTGACCCGCTCCCTGTTTGCCCAGGGGATCCATACCCTGTTTCTGATGAAGCTCATCGCCACCATCAACGAGCAGTTGATCGCCAAAGCCTTCGCCCTGGTGATCCCCCCCGAGGTGCAGGAGCAGGTGTGCCTGCTGATGCTGGGCTCGGAGGGACGCGGCGAGCAGATCCAGAAGACCGATCAGGACAATGCCCTGATCCTGCGAGATGACCTGGATTGGCCAGCTCGACAGGCCGATCTGGCCGCCTTCAGCGCCCTGCTCGAGCGCCTGGGCTATCCCCCCTGCCCGGGGCGGGTGATGGTCAGCAACCCGGACTGGGTGAAGGGCGCACAACAGTGGCAGGACGAGATAGAGCAGGCGTGCGTGCGTGCCAGCGAGGCCGATCTGCTGTGGCTCGCCACCCTGGCCGATGCCCAGGCCATCATGGGGGATCGCCCTCTGCTCGCCCCCCTCGCCCGCCACCTGAGAAAGTGCCTGGCCGACCGGCCGGATCTGCTGGCGGAGATGGCCCGGGCGGCGGTCGCCTTTCACACCCCCCTCACCCTCTTTGGCCGGCTGGAGCAGGCCCCCGAGGGGCTGGATCTCAAGCGCGGCGGCCTCTTCCCCCTGGTGCACGGCCTGCGGGTGCTGGCCCTGGAGGCAGAAGTGCTGGAGACCTCGACCCTGGGACGGATCGACGCCCTGGTGGCCGCGGGGCGCCTCAGCCCCGACTATGGCGCCAACCTGGCGGAAGCCTTCCGGCTGTTTGTGCGGCTGCGGCTGCGCAGCCAGCTCAAGGATGGCGACAGCCGGGTACAGGTTGGCGAACTCGCGCACGGTGAGAGGGATCTGCTGCGCCATGCCCTGCATCAGGTGAAGAAGTTCCAGCAGTGGCTCACCTTGCACTTTCGTCTTAGGCAATAGGCATGTGGCGCCGCTGGCAACGTCACTGGCTGGGTAGAGCCTTCCGGGACGGGGAGTTTGCCCCGCTCTTTGCGACCCCCTCCGAGGAGGAGTGGGTGGCGCTGGATTTCGAGACCACCAGCCTGGATCCCGCCAAGGCGGAGATCGTCTCCATCGGGGCGGTGCGCATCCAGGGCAACCGGGTGCTGACCGGCGAGGCCCTCAGCATCAGGGTGCAGCCACCGGCCAGCCTGAGCGCGCACTCCGTGGTGATCCACGGCCTGCGCCATCAGGATCTGCAGCAAGGAATGGCGCTGGAAGCCGCGCTGCGCCTGCTGCTGGCCTTCATCGGCCCCCGTGAGCTGGTGGGGTATCACATCGCCTATGACCTGCGCATTCTCAACCTCGCCTGCCAACGGCTGTGGGGGCTCATCCTGCCCCAGCGCGGCATAGAGGTGAGCAGGCTCTATCACGATCAGCTCTTTCGGCGCTATCCCGACGCCGTCATCGACCTGCATCTGGCCGCCATCTGCCAGCACCTGGGGTTGCCGCCCCTGCCCCTTCACGACGCCCTGAGTGACGCCACCGCCGCCGCCCTCATCTTCCTGCGCCTGCATCAGGGCGGCCCGCTGGCTTATCCCAAAGTCTAATTGCCCGAAAATAACATTTAATTCACATTTTGCTTACATGAGCAGGTCTCCTGCTCGGTAGGGACACCCTTCAATCACAGCTGACACAACCGTCACGGAGAACTGCAATGGAACAGCAACGCTATCTGAGGATCCAGCAAGATCCCAACTTCCAGGAGCTGGTCAGCAAACGCCAGCGCTTCGCCTGGACCCTCTCCATCCTGATGCTGGGGCTCTACCTGGCGTTCATCCTGCTCATCGCCTTCGCCCCGGGCTGGCTTGGCACCCCGCTCAGCGACGGCTCCAGCATCACCCGCGGCATCCCGGTTGGCGTGGGCCTCATCGTAGCCTCCTTCGTGCTGACCGGCGTCTATGTATTCCGGGCCAACGGCGAGTTTGACGAGCTGAACCAGAAGATCCTCAAGGGAGTGCAATCATGAAAGGCAAGTCTCTGCTGCTGCTCGGCAGCCTGTTGTCCACCCCCCTGCTGGCGGCCGATGCGCTGACCGGCGAGGTGCAACGCCAGCCCCTCAACATCTCGGCCATAGTGATGTTCGTGGCCTTCGTGGCCGCCACCCTCTTCATCACCTACTGGGCCTCCAAGCGCAACCGCTCGGCCTCCGACTACTATGCGGCCGGCGGGCGCATCACCGGTTTCCAGAACGGTCTGGCGATCGCCGGTGACTACATGTCCGCCGCCTCCTTCCTCGGCATCTCCGCCCTGGTCTACACCTCGGGCTATGACGGCCTCATCTACTCCATCGGCTTCCTGGTGGGCTGGCCCATCATACTGTTCCTGATCGCGGAGCGGCTGCGCAACCTCGGCAAGTACACCTTCGCCGACGTGGCCTCCTACCGCCTCAAGCAGACCTCGGTGCGCAGCCTCTCCGCCAGCGGCTCCCTGGTGGTGGTCGCCCTCTACCTCATCGCCCAGATGGTGGGTGCCGGCAAGCTCATCGAGCTGCTGTTCGGCCTGCAATACCATGTGGCCGTGGTGCTGGTCGGTATCCTGATGGTGCTCTACGTGCTGTTCGGCGGCATGCTGGCCACCACCTGGGTCCAGATCATCAAGGCGGTCATGCTGCTCTCCGGCGCCTCCTTCATGGCCATCATGGTGATGAAGTCCGTCAACTTCGACATCGGCGCCCTGTTCAGCGAAGCGGTCAAGGTCCATGCCAATGGCGCCGCCATCATGAGCCCGGGTGGCCTGGTCGCCGACCCCATCTCCGCCATCTCCTTAGGGCTGGCCCTGATGTTCGGCACCGCCGGTCTGCCCCATATCCTGATGCGCTTCTTCACCGTGAGCGACGCCAAGGAAGCCCGTAAATCGGTGTTCTATGCCACCGGCTTCATCGGCTACTTCTACATCCTGACCTTCATCATCGGCTTCGGTGCCATCCTGCTGGTCAGCACCAACCCGGACTTCAAGGACGCCACCGGCGCCCTGCTGGGGGGCACCAACATGGCGGCCGTCCATCTGGCCGACGCCGTGGGTGGCAGCCTGTTCCTCGGCTTCATCTCCGCCGTGGCCTTCGCCACCATACTCGCCGTGGTTGCCGGGCTGACCCTGGCGGGCGCCTCTGCGGTCTCCCACGACCTCTATGCCTGCGTCATCAAGGAAGGCAAGGCCAACGAAGCCGACGAGCTGCGCGTCTCCAAGATGACCACCCTGGTACTGGGAGTGGTGGCCATCGGTCTGGGCATACTGTTCGAGAAGCAGAACATCGCCTTCATGGTGGGCCTGGCCTTCTCCATCGCGGCGAGCTGCAACTTCCCGGTGCTCTTCCTCTCCATGTTCTGGTCCCGCCTCACCACCCGCGGCGCCGTCTATGGTGGCTGGCTGGGCCTCATCAGCGCCGTGACCCTGATGATCCTGGGCCCGACCGTGTGGGTGAAGGTACTGGGCCATGCCCAGGCGATCTTCCCCTACGAATACCCGGCACTCTTCTCCATGGCGCTGGCCTTCGCCGGGATCTGGTTCTTCTCGGTCACCGACAAGTCCCAGAACGCCTCCGACGAGCATGCGAAGTTCTTCCCGCAATTCGTCCGCTCCCAGACCGGGCTCGGTGCCTCCGGCGCCTCCGCCCACTAAGCTTGTCTGACTCCCCCAAGCCGGCCCAGTGCCGGCTTTTCTTATTCCGGGCCTCCCCCTCGCCTCTCCTTTCCCTCCCCTCAGCTGAGCGACGCCTTTTTCGCCACCGGGTCCCCGTTGCAATGGGCCCCGATCACAGTTCTTGCTAAAACTTTCGGGGGATCTGTGCCATAATGCGCGCCATTTGACAGACAACCCGGGACATCTCCTTTGTTAAGCAGCAACAACATCACCATGCAGTTCGGCGCCAAGCCGTTGTTTGAGAACATCAGCGTCAAGTTTGGCGGCGGCAACCGCTACGGCCTCATCGGCGCAAACGGCTGTGGCAAGTCCACCTTCATGAAGATCCTCGGCGGCGATCTGGAGCCCACTGGCGGTAATGTGAGCCTGGACGTCAACGAGCGCATCGGTAAGTTGCGCCAGGATCAGTTCGCCTACGAAGAGATGCGCGTGCTGGACGTGGTCATGATGGGCCATAGCGAGCTGTGGGCCGCCATCGCCGAGCGCGATGCCATCTATGCCAACCTCGAAGCCACCGACGACGACTATATGAAGGCCGCCGAGCTGGAAGGCCTGGTCGCCGAGTATGACGGTTACACCGCCGAGGCCCGCGCCGGCGAGCTGCTGCTGGGTGCCGGCATCCCCATCGAGCTGCACAACGGCCCCATGAGCGAAGTGGCCCCGGGCTGGAAACTGCGGGTGCTGCTGGCACAGGCGCTGTTCTCCAACCCCGACATCCTGCTGCTGGACGAACCGACCAACAACCTGGACATCAACACCATTCGCTGGCTGGAGCAGGTGCTCAACGATCGTGAAAGCACCATGATCATCATCTCTCACGACCGTCACTTCCTGAACTCGGTCTGCACCCACATGGCGGATCTGGACTACGGCGAGCTGCGCGTCTACCCGGGCAACTACGACGAGTACATGACGGCGGCCACCCAGGCCCGCGAGCGTCTGATCTCCGACAACGCCAAGAAGAAGGCCCAGATTGCCGATCTGCAATCCTTCGTCTCCCGTTTCAGTGCCAACGCCTCCAAGTCGAGCCAGGCCACCTCCCGCCTCAAGCAGATCGACAAGATCAAGATCGAGGAAGTGAAGGTCTCCAGCCGTCAGAACCCCTTCATCCGCTTCGAGCAGGAGAAGAAGCTCTACCGCAACATCCTGGAGATCGAAGGGCTGTCCAAGGGGTATGGTGAGGAGCCGCTGTTCAAGGGCCTGAGCATGATGCTGGAAGTGGGCGAGAAGGTCGCCATTCTGGGTACCAACGGCATCGGTAAATCCACCCTGATCAAGACCCTCATGGGCGAGCTGGCGCCGGACAGCGGCACCATCAAGTGGTCCGAGAACGCCCAGATCGGCTACTACGCCCAGGATCACGCCGACGATTTCGACACCGATCTCAACGTGTTCGACTGGATGTCCCAGTGGAAGCAGCCCAACGAAGACGAGCAGGCGGTACGCTCGGTGCTGGGTCGTCTGCTCTTCTCCCAGGACGACATCAAGAAGCCGGTCAAGGTGCTCTCCGGTGGCGAACAGGGTCGCATGCTGTTCGGCAAGCTGATGATGCAGCGCCCCAACATCCTGATCATGGATGAGCCGACCAACCACCTGGACATGGAATCTATCGAATCCTTGAACCTGGCGCTGGAGATGTATCAGGGGACCCTCATCTTCGTCTCTCACGACCGTGAGTTCGTGTCGTCCCTGGCGACCCGCATCATGGAACTGACCGAGAACGGTATCCGCGACTTCGGCGGCACCTACGAGGATTACCTGCGCAGTCAGGGCGTGGTGTAACCCCCGGGGTCTTCCATCATGAAACCGGCGCCAGTGGCGCCGGTTTTTTTATGCCTCCCAGCCCCCCTCTGCGATCGGCTCCCACTGCAAGAGAAGGGTTGAGGATGGGGGTCCAGAGTGAGGCGCGCTGTTATGCCCTATCCGGCTTATCCCCTGCCAGGATAGGCAGCACAAGCCCGTGCC
>RCUU01001371.1_pt1 | contig 11728 bp, 8 predicted proteins | sample 2166211 | NCBI WGS metagenome assembly RCUU01 (sample SAMN09932620, study PRJNA488358) | compost metagenome | feature: garden; material: soil; isolation source: compost soil in phenylacetic acid-enriched culture | place: Germany: Experimental Botanical Garden Goettingen | collected 2016-01-27
ATTCTGGTGGGTCCCTGCACAGTCCGAAGCTGAGACTGAATCATCAAATCTTGATGGAGAACATCTTCAATTCCGCGATTCCAATAAGTATAGATGCCATCGCCAAAAATACGAAGGACTATGATTTTATCGCCCCCGAGCGCCCTTCTGATTTGCAATCCGGCTAATGCTGCCCTCTTTTCGTACTCATCGATCCACTTTTTTGCCTGCTCCTCTTTATCAAGAAACTGCGCTATTGTTCGCAGTTGCTCCCTCCACCCCACCTGTTCTGTGCGTACAAAACAAGAGGGAGCAATGTCACCAAGCTTCTTGCGCTCTAATTGACTCAATTGCATGGTCCCGATAATTGCATCTGGACGAGCCTGGGACATCTTAACCAGATTATCCTCAAATTTGTGGTGGGTATAAGGGTCCGTCAGCTTCAAGGGAGTCTTAATGACCGTGTGATATGCATTGTAATAATAAGCGGTCCACTTAGGATCAAGCGGAGCTGCTATCGGCACGATATCCAATGCGAGCAAATGGCCCACGATTCCCGGAGCAGAGGCGGCTACTCGACGCTTCGATTTCTTAGCATATTCTGACGGCGAGACACCCACCTCTTTTTTAAATTTGCGGCTAAAATAAAACTCATCCTTATAACCAACCTTTAGCGCGATATCCCGAAGCTTCTCCTCTGACTCTATCAAATATCGCTTGGCTCGATTGATTCTGAGGTCCGTCACAAAATCCATGGCGCTCTGCCCGTACGTCTTTTTGAACAGATCTACGAAATATTTGGGCGTTATGTTAGCCATTTGGGCCAGCTGTCCTATCGATAGCTGCTCGTTAAAGTTCTGCTCCATGTATTCCCGAACCCTGTCCAAGCTGCTTCTTGTGCTGCTGCCCGGCTCCGTCAATGCTTCATCCGTAAACATATCTTGATCTATCAGCATGATTAACCTCCTGAGGTACAGCATTGATGTAGCAATCAACAAGACTATCCTTATTATCGAAAATGATAATCATTATCAATTATTAATCCATAACTAAATTACCATATACTTCCTGATGGGTCAATCAAAATATAAAAAATTGCATCATTAAAAAAACCATACTATTCTGAATGGATCAGGATAATATGGTTGGTCTCAGTTTAGCGATTTAGCACTATTTTATAGTCCTTCTCTAAATATTTATGAATGCGCTGAAAATCCGCCTTTGTTAGGTCGCTAAGCCTTTTGTTATTTTTCAGCTCACGCCCCATGATAATTCCTATAGTCTGTCCAGCAAGCGCTGTTGTAGCCATAATTCTCGCGCTTCCATACGCTTTAATGGTGGCTCCGACATTTTTGCCTGTCACGATGACGTTATCATAAGACTTGAGCTCGAAGGAACGAAGCGGGATTCCGTATTTATCAGGCTTGCCGTATCCAATCCCCTTTTTTACTGTACGAGTACCCTGTAGATCAATAGCATACCCACCAATTGTCACATTGTCCCAAAACATCTTATTAGACATCAAATCCGGGTAATCCAGCACATATTTTGTCTCGTAGCGATTATAGTCACGAATATATAAATATTCCGGCAGGCCGTTCAGTTCAGCCTTTTCGAAGCCAGGAATATGCTTACGTAAATATTTTAATACAAATGGAGCCTCGGCCTTCCCTTTTTTCACAGCACTGGCCACAGATTTAGGATCAGAAGGATCGACATCATAGATCAATAGTGCATTAATAATGACTTCTCCATCTTTTTGATAAGTAGCATTTAGACCTCTGAGCATGAGCTGGGAATCCTGTGGCTTGTAATCAAACGTCAAATTACTAAATCCTGTTGCGAAATTCCAGTCAACATATGTATTTGCACCATATTTTTTTCTTACGTTGGTAAGAGGATAATCATTCAATACCATTTGGTGCAGCTTGCCCCAGTTTATGTTTTTAAACTTAAGTACGTACGTGGCAGCCATATAATCTGGCTTATTGATCTTGGAGATAACCTCCATACCGGGAATTCGAGTACCTCCGAGCTTGCTGGTTAATGCGTTAAAATCTGTATTTTCCACCCAATACTCAGATGTTATTGTATATTTGGCCCCATTCTTCGCACGATAGGTTAAAGATTTCACCGTCTTATCGTTTCCCTTGGTGTTGATATCAACAGATTCAATTACAATACTATTCTGGATTGGGATATTTCTGATCAGATTATTGTAGTAATTCTCAAAGGACGATAACTTCCGTATAGTTCCTGCATTGTATCCATTAAACAAATTCTTAATTTCTCCCTGGATTAAACTTCGACCCTTGTTGTCATTCACGGGGTCCAACACAAGCATTTGCCCCTGTATGAGCTCCCCTCCCGCCTTGCTGCGTGGATCAAGGATAATCACGTTCAAACCATTTTCTTGTGCAGCTTTGGCAAGCAGTACACCTTGTATTTCGCTTCCGATCACAACAACATCATAATCTTTGGAAGCCTTGCTCTTTGCTGCTTCAACAGTTGGTATTCCTCCCAAGAGCTGACTTGTCAACGTCAATACCATGGCATATAAAATGCACTTTTTCCAAACCGTTCTGCTTAGCATAATTTCCAGATATCGCTCCTCTCATTTCGCAAATAGCTTACAATCCAGCAACCAATTATTTGTAATATCATCCATTATTATATTTCAGAACAAGATTTATTTCTGTAAGTATTTTCATTCCATCTGTATTTACAAATCATATTTTTGGGTAAATTTGCAAATGGCTACAGGCATCGCGAATATAAATTATGTTATTTTGTTAGATGATATATTATAATTTACAATAACAAATTTTTTTAGCGGAAGGGGATTGACATGAGTTTTGATCAGGATTTTGTCTGGGGTGCGGCTACTGCGGCTTATCAAATTGAAGGAGCTGCCCGTGAGGATGGAAAAGGTCTATCTGTCTGGGATATGTGCGCCAACATTCCCGGTTTTGTAAAAGATGGTCATACAGGAAATACCGCATGCAACCACTATTATCGTTATAAAGAAGATGTGCAGCTCATGAAAGAGATTGGGCTTAAAGCCTATCGTTTGTCTATTTCATGGCCAAGGGTGCTGCCGGATGGTACAGGGGGCTTGAATGAAAAAGGCCTCGACTTTTACGACCGTTTGATTGACGAGCTGCTGGAACATGGAATTACCCCATATGTTACGTTGTTTCACTGGGATTATCCTCATGAACTGTTCAAGCGCGGTGGCTGGCTTAACCCGGACAGCTCGGATTGGTTCGCTGAATATACCAAGGTGATTTCGGATCGCCTCTCTGACCGGGTTGCTAACTGGTTTACACAGAATGAGCCTCAATGCTACCTTGGTCTTGGCCATAGCAACGGCACTCATGCCCCGGGGCTCAAGCTCGGCCATGCCGAGTTCCTGCAAGCTACACATAACTCGCTGCTGGCTCACGGCAAAGCAGTTCAGGTGCTGCGCCAGACCTCTAAACTTCCTTGTCAGATTGGCTATGCTCCGGTGGGCATTACCTCATATCCTGCAGTCCCAACACCGGACAACATTGAGGCTGCCAGACAGCGTACCTTTAGCATTACCGAGCCTAACTTCTGGATGAATACGTGGTACATGGACCCTGTGTTCTTCGGCCGTTATCCAGAGGATGGATTGCAGGTGTTCGAGCAATGGCTGCCGGAAATTAAACCGGGAGATATGGAGACCATTTGTCAGCCTCTCGATTATCTGGGATTGAACATATACCATGGTATGCCCACTCAAATGGGCTCCGATCGTAAGCCTGAGGTCGTTCCGAACCACGATGGATATCCTCAGACCCTCATGAGATGGACGGTGACGCCGGAGTCACTATATTGGGGTCCGAAGTTGTTCCATGAGAGATATGGCCTGCCTATCATTATTACGGAAAACGGCCTGTCCAGTATGGATTGGGTGAGTCTCGACGGCAAAGTGCATGATTCCCAGCGTATAGATTTTCTCCATCGTTACCTTCGCGAATATCGCCGGGCTGCTGCCGACGGTGTACCCTTGAAAGGATACTTCTGCTGGTCGTTCATGGACAATTTTGAATGGGCTGAGGGGTATAATGAACGTTTTGGCCTGGTACATGTCGATTACCGCGACGGCAAACGGACGATCAAGGACTCCGGTTATTGGTATAAATCAGTGATCGAGAGTAACGGTGGAAATTTATAGCCTGTTATAAGTGAATGTCATGTTCAAAAGGATGCAAAAGTGCATCCTTTTCTTCTCCCGCTTCATCGACAATTCAAATTCCTGCAAAAGTGCATCTTTTCTAGCTCTTTATGTCAGGATTTAATCAAATCATGCAAAAAGCCTGCACTTTCGCAGGCTTGTTAGTCATATCCAAGATCCCCTTTTAAAAAAACTGCGCTTTTGCATTTTTTTATTTACAGTGCGCCTTTTTGCCGTCCTATCCCCTCCATAAAATAACCCATCGCTTGGATGAACTCATTCGGGAGGCTATCCACATGTAAATAATCCGTCATCGCTTGGGCAATCTTATCGGCATCATCACCATACTGGGCTACGAATAGGGCGAATTGTTCCCAGCGATGAATGTCTTGATAGAACTCATTTTTATTAGTGGGTGTACCATGGGATTCAACGAATATTTCCGCCTCATATTGATGCATCCGAGTAATGAGCGCCAAAAAATTACCTGGTGTGTAATACCGCGGCCCACCATAGATTGAGGGTCCGAGGGCATCACCCAGAAAAAGCACCTTATCTTCCTTTACATATACATAACAGCTATCCGCAGCGTGATCCCCGCCAACATGCTCAATCTCACAGGTCACCCCACCAAGGTCCATTTCCATTTGCTCTGCAAATAACAGATCGGGGACGATAATCCGAATACCGGATACATCATCTGAATACTCCTTCGTTATATCGGATGAGCTTTGGTCATTAATTATGCCCTTGTTCTCAAGATCTTGCACCGTCTCCATTGACCACTTCAAACCTGCCAGTTGGCGCAGCATTTCGGCAGTTCCAGATTGCGCAATCACAGGCATATTCCAGGCTGGCAAACCAAAGGTGTGATCCCAATGCCAATGTGTAAGCACTACATAATCAGGAAATGGATGACCTTCTTGCTTTAAGTAATTCTTAAAGAGATCCGCATGTTTAGGCGAATTCCCTGCATCAATTAATAGTGTTTTGTTGGTCCCCCTAACGACAGCTAAAATAGGGCGATCCGTCTCATGCTCGGCATGCATGATCGTAATATGCTCACTGATCTGTTCAAAACGTGACATCATGTGCTCACCTTCTCTCATAAGGTTAAAATTAATTCTTGCTATTCTTCTTATTAAACTTAATAATAAGGTACTGAACTTACTTTTTAATAGTATGTTGTAATTTAGTAGAAAGGTTGAACTACACCATGAACTCCTCAACTGCAGTCAACGGGAAAACAGCTGCTGCCAAAACTAAAGAGCCGTTCCCGATTTCACTCTTGTCCCTGACAGTCTCGGCTTTTGCGATCGGCATGACGGAGTTTGTCATTATGGGGATTTTGCCCAATGTGGCTGAAGATTTGCATGTAAGCATTCCTTCAGCAGGCCAGCTGATTACTGCCTATGCCATGGGCGTAGCTATCGGAGCTCCAATTCTAACCATTCTGACTCAACGCATCCCTCAGAAAAGGCTGTTATGTCTTTTAATGGTGCTGTTTATCTTAGGAAACGGTGTCTCTGTCATCGCTCCTAATTATGAGGTATTGATGATTGCCCGTATTCTTACATCACTTACTCACGGGACCTTCTTTGGCGTAGGTGCCGTCATTGCTGCAAGTCTCGTTCGACCGGATAAACGGGCTGGAGCTGTATCTATCATGATGGCCGGACTGACCATCGCGAACATTATAGGCGTTCCACTTGGCACGTTTATCGGCCAGCATATGGGATGGAGGGCTTCCTTTGGAGCCATTGCCATCATGGGTGTTATTGCACTGATCGGTATCGCCTTATTCATTCCACAAATCAAGCAGGACGAACCCATCAGTCTGACAACTCAAGTCCGTTCACTGCTCCGACCTAAGTTATTACTGTTTCTCCTGATCGGTGCTCTTGGCAATACAAGCTTATTCGCTGTGTTCACTTACATTGCCCCACTTCTTCAGCAAATTACAGGCTTTGCCGAGCATAGTGTTACGTGGATTCTAGTTATATTCGGCTTTGGCGTAACGATTGGAAATATTATAGGCGGAAAACTCGCAGATTGGAAGCTGATGCCTTCACTACTGGGAATCTACCTTTTAATTTGTGTCCTTCTTGCGATATTTACCTTCACCATTCAAAATCCAATTGCCGCCGTTATTACAATTTTCCTGTGGGGAGCAGCCTCCTTCGGCGTCATGCCGGGATTACAGATACGTATTATGAACTTGGCAAAATCAGCCCCTGCGCTCGCTTCCACCTCAAGCCATTCCGCCGGAAACCTCGGAAATGCAGCCGGCGCATTTATCGGTGGTGCGGTAATTACCCATGTTGGCCTGTCGTCACTTCCATGGGTCGGGTCCATGATCGTAGCGCTAGGATTAGTGCTTCTAGTTCTCAGCTATGTACAGGAGCGTAAGCAAGTATAAACATATAAAATGAGCCCAGCCATCACGAATAGGTGGCCAGGCTCATTTTAATTTTTATTCCACTTCTCTAAGTCTCTCCACCATCGTAGCACGTGTCAGCGACTTATATGCCGCAAGGGTTACGATGAGCGAAATACCTATCAGCACTGGAAAGACAGATAAGAGCGGAATCGGGTTCATATGAAATACCGTGAAGGCCATATTTTCCGAGATTCCTCTGGCGATCTGATACGTAATATAAATACCCACGGTTCCTACGATCAAGCATGTAAATAAAATGCTGTACAACCCTTCATAAATCAGTATTTTCTTGAGTTGTTTTCTTGTCATCCCCACACTCTCGAGAATAGCGAACTCATTCCTTCTCGAAATGACCCCAGTCAGAATCGTGTTAATATAGTTGAGAATTCCAATAAATGCAATAATAAAGCTCAGGCCATAACCGACCGTCTGAAAAATTCGGATAAAACCCTTCATTTCCTCTTTATAATCTTCTCTAGACTTCAGCGTCAAACTCTGATTAGAGCTGGTTAACGAGGACAGGACATTGCCCACCTGCTCTTCTTTTTCTGGATCGGTATGGACCGTTGCAGATAAAATAATAGAATCCTCTGCATGCTGCCGCATCTCATTTGCAGGAAGGAACACTTTGAACCCGCCCGTATTATAAAATTGAGTGCCTGCCGCATAAAGCGCCTCCGATGTCAACACGGCCATTACTTCATAGCTTTTTCCCAAGCTGCCGAGCTTGATCTGATCTCCCGGTTCGTAATAAGTGGTATCTTCAGTTTCCCAAAGCGTCGTTTCTGTAATCAAAACATAGTTTCCCGTCTCAAACTTCTCCTGATCGAATGAACCCGATACGATATCACTCTTTTGAATAACATCATACCAACCTCGATCCATTCCATGAAGCTGAATAGAGACCGCGCCGCTATTTAATATCGAAGTAACAACAGGCTCCTCAGGGTTTTCATTTGCTGCAATAGGTTCAAGCACCTTCCGCAGCCGTTCATCAATGGGTAATGTATCTCCTGAATAGTATATTTTATCTAAGCTTTCCACACCTTCTATAGAACTTATCGCCTGACTTAGCTCTTCTGAAAGCCCGGTATCCGCCTGAACTTCGTCTCTTCTAATCGACTCATTCGTTGAATTGCTCACCTTTACAACATAATCTCCAGAAATAAAAGCGTTCAAATATTTATTTACACTAAAGGAGGATATAACGGTGTAAATGACGCTAAACAGAATAATGCTTAGGGACAAGGATGCCAGCATGAGTACAAGCTTTTTCTTTTGCCGGAACAAGTTACTGAAAGCCATTCGATGCAGTTTGGCACCATGAAGGGATTTACGAGCCCTTCTGCCTCTCCCTCCATTTACACCTGCAAACTTCACCGCCTCAACAGGCGAGATTCGGGCAGCAGTCCTGCCGGGCTTACTGGCAGCTATTCTGACCGTGAGATAAGCGAACAGCGCCGCCCCAATAAATATTGCCGGACTTAGCGAATAGGATGTTTCTATATTTTCAGAGGAAAAACTCATCAGCATAGGTGTTAACCAATATCCCAAGCCGTATCCTAAGGCAAGGCCGATTGGCATCCCGATACAATATAGCAGGTTGGCCTGGATAGAGATGACTTTTTTGAGCTGCCTGGGGGTTGTCCCTATCGTTTTTAGCAACCCATAAAATCGGATATCCCTCACTACTGAAATGTGGAAAATATTATAAATCAATAAATACCCACTCAACATGATAATCAAGACCAGCAATCCGTAAGGAAGCAGGTTGATAGGGTCATCAAACAAGCCTACGCTTGAATACGCCCAATTGACCCCATAAGATACGTCAAGGCCTGTATCTGACAACACCTTCTGTATTTTTTTCTCAATCCCGATCGAATTGCTAAACATAACGTCCAGCCTGGTTGTATTAATATAGCTGCCTGTCTGCTTGGATTCCTTAGGATCGATATGCGAGATATATTTCTGTACAAAAGGTTCCGATACAAAAGCCATTCCCGCCATCGTTATGTGTTGATCTGCCTCATAATAACCTGACAATACGAATGGTTTGGAAATCACCTCGTCATCGATGGCAACGTCCAAATCTACGGTTGCTCCCAGCTTATGCGGCACCCCCAGCAAATCAAGCGCCCAGGTGTTCATAACAACCTCATTCTCTGCTTCAGGCAATCCACCTTCTATAAAATGGATAAAGCTATGCTCCGCCGCACTTATATCTGTATAATCGATCTCCACTCGATAATCTTTGAACTCTTCATTTACAGCTTCACCAACGAGAACAGACTTGCCATAATCTTTAATCGAAGGATGAGTTACCAGCTTGTCCACTTCTGCAGGACTTAGATATTTGAAGCTTCCGTGAAAATCACTTCCCGCGGTTCTCATTTGAACAAGCTGCATCGATTCGTTCATACTGAGCACGGTTGCAAAAATCGTCGTGATGAGCAGCGTAGTCAAAATAATGGCGCTGACGATAATAACATTTCGTGATCGGTTTGCGTCCAGACTTTTTCGAGCGATCCGAGAGATGACTTTTCTATTCCCCGTTCCAATCATGAGCTTACCCCCTGTCCGCGCCGGAAGGGCTCACAATTTTGCCGTCCTCGATACGGATGACCCGATCAGCCGTCTGAGCGATCTCTTCGTTATGTGTAATCATGACGATCGTTTGATTGAACTTCTCACTCATCTGTTTGAGGAGAATCATAACCTCCTGGCTGGTTTTACTATCGAGGTTTCCCGTAGGCTCGTCCGCTAAGACGATAGAGGGCTTGGTAGCCAGCGCCCGTGCAATTGCAACCCTCTGCTGTTGTCCGCCGGACAGGTTGGATGGGAGATTGTGCATCTTCTCCTGCAGTCCCAGAGCACTTATAACCTGATCCACATAATCCCTGTCCACACGCGCTCCATCCAGTTCAATGGGCAGCACAATATTTTCATACACATTCAAAATCGGAATCAGATTATAGCTCTGGAACACAAAGCCAACCGCCCTGCGTCTGAAAATCGTCAGCTTCTCATCATCCATGCTGAAAATATCATTTCCATCCACATAAACCTTGCCTTCAGTAGCCCGATCCAGTCCGCCCAGCATATGAAGGAGCGTGCTCTTCCCACTTCCGCTAGTCCCGACAATAGCAACGAATTCGCCTTTTTCAATGCTTAAAGATATGCCATCCAGTGCCCTTACAACATGTTCTCCGTTTCCATAGCTCTTCTTTAACTGATCTATTTGCAGAATCGGCATCTTAATTCTCCTTATAAAAAAAGTCTGTATCCTTTTACAGGTACAGACTAAATGTATCAAATCAATCTTACCAGGTAATGTCTGAAATATAACAATACTGACAGAATTGATCCCTAACGGAGAGGTAGAAAGACAGAAAAGATCGAACCCTTCCCTATGTTGGAGGATACCTTGATATACCCTCCCTGCATCGTAACTATCTCCCGAGCTAAAAACAACCCGATCCCCACTCCCTCATGTTCTGCCACTCTCTTACTTCTATAAAAACGTCTGAATATCAGATTCCACTCCTGCTCTTCAACGCCTATCCCTGTATCAACAATGTCAATGCGAGTGAACATTTCACTGCCAGCGACCGAAATATCAATATGCCCCCCACTATCACTATACTTCACGGCATTCTCCAAAATATTAAAAAGAGCTTCACTCGTCCATTTCGCATCATGCTTCGCTTTCATTGCGGCATCGCACGATATTTTGATTTCAATGCCTTTCCGTTCTGCTGCGCTGAAAATTTGCGATACGGAGGTAGTAATCGTAGGCAAGACGGGGAGATCCTTAGGCTGCAAGGTAATAATCCCGGCTTCCAGTCTGGACATCTTGATCAGAGATTGGATTAACCAATCCAGCTTCTCCGATTGCATCCTGATCTGAGAAATATACTGCATCGTTTCTTGATCCAGTCCGGGTACTTCCCCCAATAGCTGGCTGTAAAGAATGATGTTGGACAACGGGGTTTTGGTCTGATGCGATATGTCGGAGATCAGAGCTTTGATTTTACTTTTTTCCGCTACAATGTTCTCCTCGTGAGACTTGGTAATCTCAACATACCGATGCACTTTGTTCTCCAGTGAAGATATATTTGTTTCCGTATATCCGGTGATGCGTTCTTGCCCATTAATGGCTCCATCCACAATATCATCTACCGCTTGAATCATGGAACTCAGCTTCACTTTTAGACTCCAGGTCAGAATTCCTCCCAAAGCAAACATGATCAGTACAAAACCTGTAGTTAACCATGCCACCATCCCATCAAACGCGGTAACATACCATATAACCGCTGCATAGCTCAGTATCGTTACAAAATACAGCATGGCATATAAAGCATAGATACGCTTAAGCGATCCTTCTGGCCTCCTACTCATGACTGCATCCTTCAGCCCACATGTAACCTAGGCCATAGACCGTTTTAATGAATTTTGGCGCAGACGGGTCATCTTCAATTTTGGTGCGCAGTCGTTTCACAGTGACCGTCAACGCATTTTCATCTACAAATTCTGCTTCATGATTCCAGACCTGCTCCATAAGCTGATCACGCGTCAATATTTGACCTCGATGGCTGACAAGCACCTTCAGCAGCTTCTGTTCGGTTTTACTTAATGAAATTTGTTGACCCTGCCTCCTGAATTCCATCCTTCCGAAATCAAATATCATAGAACCGAGCACCAGCTTATCCTCACGTTGAGGATCGCTTCTTCTCATCACGGCCATTACCCGAGAGCGCAATATCATCAGGCTGAACGGCTTAGTAATGTAATCATCGCAGCCAAGCTCAAAACCAAACACAATGTCTGACTCCATATCGTTGGCTGTCAGAAAAATAACAGGGATGCGAGACATTCTACGAACCTTCTGACAGAAGTCCAGACCGCTGCCGTCGGGCAAGTTGACATCTAATATGATCAGGTCGATGCTTCGGGAAGCGAATAATGCTTCGGCCGCTGCTAAATCGTAAGCTTGTTCTATCGTTATCCCATCCTGTGCCAAAGTAAGGGCTATGCCTCTATTTAGGCTGATATCATCTTCAACAACGAGAATTGCGGTCATTTCGGATACCTTCTTTCAGACCATA
>RCUU01001372.1_pt1 | contig 11723 bp, 6 predicted proteins | sample 2166211 | NCBI WGS metagenome assembly RCUU01 (sample SAMN09932620, study PRJNA488358) | compost metagenome | feature: garden; material: soil; isolation source: compost soil in phenylacetic acid-enriched culture | place: Germany: Experimental Botanical Garden Goettingen | collected 2016-01-27
AGGTAACCCTGGAGCGCAAGAAGTAAGACGTACCCGAAGGGGGAAAAGCGTTCCACGAGCCAACGTCAAGCGCATTCCCGAAGGGAACAGCGGTCAGGAGCGCCTCAGCCGATCCCACGTTCGTCCAGTTTGCGGGATCCCCAAGGGCAGCGGGCCCTTGGGGGCCCTCCCTTACGGTAAGGGAGGGTTTGGGAGGGTTGAGTCCCGGTTTGGGAGGGTTGAGCCCCGGGTTGAGTCATTTTAAGGAGGTACAGCCAGAATGCCATTCAAAGAAATCTCTGCAGGAGGCGTTGTCTATCGCTTCCAAGACGGGCGGCTGCAAGTGCAGCTGATTACCGACCGTTACGGCAAAATATCGTTTCCGAAGGGGAAGAGAGAGCCGGGGGAAACCGTTGAGCAAACGGCGCTGCGCGAAATTTTGGAGGAAACCGGCATTGTGGGCCGGATTGATAGACTCATCGATATCATCGCTTATACTTACCATCATCCCAAACTGGGGAACGTCGATAAAGAAGTGCATTACTACCTGGTGGAGTGGCAAAGCGGGGCGCTCCAGCCTCAGCTTGAGGAGATCCGCAGCGTGTCCTGGTACGAGCCGCAGGAGGCTTGGCGTCAGCAGCGGAAAGCCGGTTACGACAACAATGACTTTATCTTGGAAAATGCGCTAAAGATGCTTGGCGTCGAGCCGGAGAGTTGAAGGAAGAAGGAAGAAGCCAGCGGAGGGGGAGTAGTTGCTCAAATGCAGTTATTTCTGTTGAAATCGTCCAATAGGCTGAAATAAGTGCAAGAGTGCAGTTATTTTCTACGGTATTTGAGAAATGGGAGGATATCGGCGAAAATAACTGCATTTTTGCCGCTAATTAGGGAAATTAGCGACTCGTCATAGAAATAGCTGCACTTCTTCCTGCAACTATTTCAGGATTTTCGGATTTGGATGGAGCGGGCCGGCAAGATCGCCGTCTCCGGACCGATCCAGCCGGGACCAAATCGGTAAATAACAAAACGGCAGCGCGAGCAAAGAGCATGCGACATTAAAAATCGTTTGCGTATGGGCGATTTGCGCCGAGAGATCGCCGGTCAGCGAGGCTGCCATCCCTTGCAACAGCGGAACCAGCGGCAGGAACAACGCTGCCCCCAGCACGTTTAGCGTCACATGCGACCAGGCGACGAATCGGCCCGACCGGGTGCCGCCGATCGCGGCGATCACCGCGGTGACGCAGGTGCCAACGTTGGAGCCGATGACCATGGCGATTCCAAACTCCACCGGCAGGGCACCGCTGGCGGCAAGTCCCATCGTCATGGCGACGACCGCGGCACTGCTGTGAATGATCGCTGTCAGGACGGCGCCGGCGAAGGCGCCCCATAGCAGGCTGCCGGTGGCATGCTCCAACAGCCAAGAGATTACGCCGCGTTCCTCCAGCGCCGGACCGATCGATTGCATGAAGCGAATCGCGATCATCACGAGGCTGAAGCCGGCCATAGCAAGGGCACCAAACTGCAAGGGTTGCAGCCAAGGCAAGCGGCGCTGAATATAGCCGGGCAGCATTTCGCCGCCAAGCACGGCGGCCGCCCACATCCCTAACGAAACGATGAGCATGGGAACGCCTAGCTTGGCTATATTAAGGGCAAGCAGTTCCGTGGTCAGGCAGGTTCCGATATTGCCTCCCAGGATGATCCCTAACGTTCGCGCGTAGGACAACAACCTAGCGTTAACGAGCCCGATTGTCATGACCGTAACGGCTGTGCTGCTCTGCAGAACGGCCGTGATCAGCGTACTCGACAGCAAGCCGGTCCAAGGCGTTCGCGTTGTCCGATGAAGAAAACCGATCAGCTTGGGGCCGGCCCAAGCATGCAGGGAAGCCTCCATGACCTTCATGCCAAACAGGAATAGGGCGAGCCCAAACGTCACCGGGAACAAGATGTCTTGAAACATATCGGCGATCCCCTTTCCCGCAAAATAAAAGGCTACATTCGTACAAGTTACATATATGACGGACGGACAACTTCCATGCTAGCAAAGCAGGCGCAGGTCCGAGCCGAAGAGGCGCCAAGAAGCATGGGCTTACTTTTTTTATGAGGAGTGAAGTAACGAGTGGCAAGGGTTATACTGCAGCGCAGCCGTAAGAAACGGTTGGAAAAAGGGCATCCTTGGATCTTCAAGAACGAAATTGAGAGTGTAGAAGGTAACGTAGAACCGGGCGCTTTGGTTGAAATTGTCGATTACCGACACCGCTACCTGGCAACAGGGTATTACAATCCGGCTTCGCAAATTACCGTCCGCGTCGTATCCTATACGCCGCTGGCGGCGATGGACACCGCCTTTTTTGTTCGTCGGTTTACGGAATGCTTGAAGCATCGGGAACGGTTCGTGAAAGAGGATGCCTACCGGCTGGTCTACGGGGAAGCGGACTTTCTGCCTGGTCTGATCGTAGACAAGTTTGGAGAGGTGCTGGTCGTGCAGCTGCTGACGTTGGGGATGGACCGCTGCCGAGAGCAGATCGTCGCGGCGCTGACGGAAGTGTTGCATCCCGTTGGCATCTACGAACGCAGCGACGTATCCGTGCGTGAAATGGAAGGCCTGGAGCAGGTGAAGGGTCCGATCTTCGGAGAGCCGCCGCGTCATGTCATCGTGACGGAGAACGGGCTCCAGATTGAAGTGGATATCGAACAGGGGCAAAAAACCGGGTATTTCTTCGACCAACGGGAAAATCGGGCCTCCATCAAGCCGATGATGACCGGTTGGGGCGAGCGCAGCGGCATCGCGCTTCAGGAGTTGCCCACGGAAGACGGCGGAGTTCGACTTGCACCGGTCAACCGGAACGGCAAAGAGGTCACCTTCCCATATTGGGACGGGGCGACCGTGCTGGAATGCTTCTCACACACCGGAAGCTTCACCCTGCACGCCTGCCAATACGGGGCGAAAAAGGTAACCTGCCTCGATATCTCTGAGCATGCGATCGAAAGCGCGAAACGGAACGTCGAGTTAAACGGGTTCACCGACCGCGTTGAATTTGTCGTGGCCGACGCGTTTGACTATTTGCGCAGCCAAGTGAAGGGTCTGGAGGAGCGGACGCGCAGGGCGGCTCAGGACGGCAAGGTCGATACTTCCGTACCGCTGACGGCCGGCGGCGGACGTTCCTGGGATGTCGTCATTCTCGATCCGCCGGCGTTCGCCAAGACGAAATCGGCGGTCAAAGGTGCCTGCCGCGGCTACAAGGACATTAACCTTCACGGCATGAAGCTAGTTAACGAAGGCGGGTATTTGGTAACGGCCAGCTGCTCCTACCATATGCGGCCGGATCTGTTCCTGGAGACGATTTTGGAGGCCGCGGAGGATGCCGGAAAAGTGCTGCGCCTGGTCGAATGGCGGGCGGCTGGAAAAGACCATCCTCAAATTCTGGGGGTCGACGAAGGACATTACCTGAAATTCGCTATTTTCGAGGTGCGTAGTAAAGACGCTCTCTAACCTTGGAAACCAAGAGACAAGGGTGTAACATTTTTCCTGATTTCTGCCGATAGCTAAGGGTAAGAGGAAAAATGAAAGGGAGAGGGTACAATGAACGTGGTCAGCGGGAAGATCGCAGCAGCTTATCCAAATCTCTACCACTCTGTCCAAACGATGAAAAAACCAGGTTTAGTTCAGGCGGAGGGTCGTCTGCCTCGTCCAGAAGTTCATCGGGATCTCCTGGAAATCAGCGATGAAGCTCGCCGGATTGCAGCTGACGTAACGCATGAAGCAGTCAAAGTGACGATCCCGGATCGTCCCGTGGGAGCTCCGCAGGACTACGTGGCGGCGGATAAGCTGATGGAGTTCGTTCATCCCGAAACCTACGGGAAAATGACTGAAGCCTTTGCGCAAGGGGACGCCAAATCGGGTCTAGGCTTGCTGCTCGATTTCGTCCGAAACATCCCGACTCACCCGGAATGGATGGACAGCTACATGAAAAGTAGGCAACAGGCTGATTTCTGAATTGAACAGGGATAGATAGGCCTCGTTTCGCGATTATCGCGGAGCGGGGCTATTTTTTATGCGAATGTTTGATCGTATTTATGCTATACTGAAAACTAACGAATTGTCCGTGGTAGGAGGTACTTCCATGTCTTTACGGTTCATACTCGGCCGCTCCGGCAGCGGCAAAACCAGCCTCATTCTCGACCGGGTAACCGCGGCACTGCGCGAGCATCCCACTGGTCCGCCGCTCATCATCTTAACCCCGGAACAAGGCACCTTCCAAATCGAACAGCGGATCGCCACCGCCCCGGGACTTCGCGGTACCGTCCGCACTCAGGTGCTGGGCTTTCGCCGCTTGGCGCTGCGCGTCATGCAGGAAACCGGCGGTGCGGCGCTTGTACCGATCGATGACGAAGGCAAGAAAATGCTGCTGTACAAGCTCATGCGCCGTCGGAAAGGCGAGTTAAAGCTGTTTGGGCACGGCGGGGATCAGCTCGGATTCATCGACCGGATCGCCGGACTGTATACGGAAATGAAGAAATATAACGTGGATTTCCCGGCTTTGCAGGAGCACTATCGCCTTCTGGAACAAAGCGAAGGAGAGTCCCCGTTACTGAAGGATAAAATGCACGACCTTAGCCTGCTGTTCGCCGAATTCGACGAGGAGCTGTCCCGCTTGTACATCGACAACGAGGACCATGTGGTCAAGCTGGCACAGGGAGCCGGGAAATCGGATTATTTGCGGGGGGCAGAGATTTGGATCGACGGATTCCATACGTTTACCCCGCAGGAATACACGGCGATTATCGAACTGCTCAAGGCCGCCGCGTCTGTCACGATCTCGTTGACGCTGGATCGAACTTATAATGACGGAACGCTGCCGCATGAATTAAATCTGTTCCACACACCCGCATCCGCCTTCGTCAAATTGAGCCAACTGGCTGCGGAGGCGGGAATTGAAGTCCAGCCAGCCGAGCTGCTGGAGGAGCGTCCGTTTCCCCGTTTTCGGGAGAGCGAGACGCTTTCGTATCTGGAGTCGGCTTACGAGCGGCGTTCACCGTGGCCGCAGTCAACTCCGCCGCAAGATCTGGGACGGGCTTTGTCTATACACCGGGCAGCCAGCCGGCGTGCCGAAGTTGAAGGCACCGCTCGCGAGATGGTGCGCTTAGCCCGGGAAGAAGGAATACGCTGGCGGGATATGGCGCTGCTGGTGCGTAATCTAGGGGATTACGAAGAGCTGCTCGCTCCGACGATGGAAGCCTACGGGATCCCTTGTTTTCTTGATCAGAAGACAAGCATGTTGTTTCACCCGATGGTTGAATTTATCCGTGCGGCGCTGGACGTCGTGCTCGGGTTTTGGAAATATGATGACGTATTCCGCTGCGTAAAAAGTGAATTTCTTCTGCCGCTGGACGGCAGCTTGACGCGCGAGCATATGGATATGCTGGAGAATTATGCGTTGGCGAGCGGCATTCAAGGCTACCGTTGGTTTGACGGACGGCCATGGAAGTCCGCGCCAAGCCTGTCGCTCGAGCAGGATGATCAAACAACGGCTTCGGCCAAGGCCTTGGAGCAGTTGAAACTGCTAGAACGTTGCCGCGCTGCGGTTGCCGGTCCTTTGTCGGCGTTCGAGAAAGAGATCCGGAAGGCGAAAAACGCCGCCGACATGTGTGCCGCCGTGTATCAGTTGCTGGAGAGCGTTGAGACGGCTCAGCGCCTGGATGTGCTAGCGCACCAGATGGTACGAGAAGGCAAGCCTCGCCAGGCGATGGAGCATCGCCAATTATGGGGTGCGGTGCTTGATGTGTTGGACCAGATCGTGGAAATGATGGGGGACGAGCCTCTGGAGCTGGAGCTGTTTGCCGGCGTGCTGGAGACCGGACTGAAGGAGCTCAAGGTGTCGCTGGTGCCGCCTTCGCTCGACCAGGTGCTGATTGGGAGCACCGAGCGTACGCGTTCGGGGCAGGTCAAGCATCTGTTCCTGCTGGGAATTAACGAAGGAATCATGCCGGCGAACCTGCAAGAGGAGGGCGTGCTTAGCGAGCAGGAGCGCCAGCGTCTGGCGGAGATCGGCTTAGAGCTGGCCCCGGGGCTTGCTCGCAAGCTGCTGGATGAGCGCTTCCTCGTGTATGAGGCGTTGTCGGGGGCGAGCCGCTCGCTGTGGCTTAGCTATCCGGCTGCGGACGGGGAGGGCGGCGCACTTCTGCCGTCCGAGGTCATCCGACATGTGAAACGGATCTTCCCGGGACTTCAGGAGCGGCCGCTTGCCTTAGCGCCGGGACCTGCCGATGGACTGGACGACCAGGCTGCTTTGCCAATGGAGTTTGTCTCGCGACCAGGACCCGCGCTCAGCGCTTTGATTGGTCAACTGCGGCGATGGAAAGCGGGGGAGCCCATTTCGCCGTTATGGTGGCGCGTGCTGGAATGGTACAAGACCCAACCGGAATGGGAGAGCAAAGCATCGCGTTTGCTCACTTCGCTGGATTATCGAAATCGGGTGCGCGGCTTGACACCGGCGACCAGCAGGCGGTTATACGGCAAGCGGCTGCGGACGAGCGTGTCACGGATGGAGCAGTTCTCGGCTTGTCCGTTCGCGCATTTCGCTTCCCATGGACTGAAGCTGAAGGAACGTCAGCTCTACCGGCTGCAAGCGCCGGATATCGGGCAGCTGTTCCATGCTGCACTCAGTCAGATGGCAATTACCTTCAAGGCGCAAAACCGCAGTTGGGGTAGCCTCACGCCAGAGGAAGCGATTCAAGCGGCGAACACGGCGGTCGATGAACTCGCACCGAAGCTTCAGGGAGAAATCCTGTTAAGCTCCAAGCGTTACGGGTATATCTCCCGTAAGCTCAAAGCCATCGTCGGCCGGGCTTCGCTGATCCTTGGCGAGCAGGCGCGGCGCGGCAGCTTCGAACCGGTCGGGCTGGAGCTGGATTTCGGACCGGGGCGGTCACTGCCTCCACTGACGTTTGAGTTACCTAACGGCTGCGTCATGGAAATCGTTGGCCGGATTGACCGGGTTGATATGGCGGAAGGCGAACAAGGCTTGCTGCTGAGGGTCATTGATTACAAGTCGAGTCAGACCGATCTGAAGCTGCATGAAGTGTATTACGGCTTGTCGCTGCAAATGCTCACCTACCTGGATGTCTTGCTGTCCTCGGCGGAAGCCTGGTTAGGCGAGCCAGCGCTTCCGGCAGGCACGTTGTATTTCCACGTGCACAATCCGCTGCTGCAGAGCAGTAACGGCATGAGTGCGGAGCAGGCGCAGCAAGAATTGTTGAAGCGGTTCAAAATGAAAGGCCTGCTGCTGGCGGACCGGGATGTGATCGCGAAAATGGACGCGCAGCTGGAAAAAGGGTATTCGGAGATTATCCCCGTTGCGCTTAAGGCGGACGGCGGGTTCTACAGCAGCGCTTCTGTGGCGACGCCGGATCAGTGGGATACGCTGCTGGGTTCCGTGCGGCAGACGATCACCAAGATTGGCACCCGCATCACCGACGGTGACGTGCAGATTGCCCCTTACCGACTTGGGATGGAGACGGCTTGTACGTTTTGTCCCTACAAACCGGTGTGCCGGTTCGAAGAGTCGCTGGACGGAAATGCGTACCACGTACTCGGCAAGCCGGGCAAAAACGAGATTTGGCAGCTCCTTGGACAGGAGAGCGGAAAGGAGACGACCCCTTCATGACAACCACGATGAAACCCAAACCGGCCGGCACTTATTGGAGTGATGACCAATGGCGGGCGATTGCCCTGTCCGGCGGCGATATGCTGGTTGCAGCAGCGGCTGGCTCCGGCAAGACAGCGGTGCTTGTCGAACGGATCATCCGAAAGCTGATGGACCGCGAGCAGCCGTTAAGCGTTGATCGGTTGTTGGTCGCTACGTTCACCAAAGCAGCGGCCGCGGAGATGCGGGGGCGGATCACGGAAGCGCTGGAGAAGGAGCTTGCCAAGGATTCGAACAATGAGTATTTGAATCGTCAGTTGGCCATGTTGGGGCGGGCTTCGATTACAACGCTCCACTCCTTCTGCATGGAGGTCATTCAGCGCTACTATACGTTGATTCCGCTGGATCCGGGCTTTCGGATCGCTTCGGAAAGTGAAACGGCGCTCTTGCGGCAAGAGGTACTTGAGGAGCTACTCGAGGAAAAATACGGCAGCGAACCGGTGGACAGCCCGTTTGTAAAGCTGGTCGATCGGTTTGGCGGGGAGCGCAGCGATGCGGCTGTGTTTACGCTGATACAGCGGCTTTACGATTTCTCCCGCAGCCATCCTTGGCCGGATCATTGGCTGCAGGAAGCGTCCTCGGCCTTTTTGGCACCGGATCTGGACGCCTTGGAGAAGAGCGCATGGGTCCAAAGCCTGCTGGCCGATACGGCATTGGCGCTTGGAGGCGCGATGAGCCTGCTGTCGCAAGCGAAGGCGTTGGCGTTGTCTCCGGGAGGACCGGAGCCTTACGCCTTGACGCTGGAGGAAGACCTTAACGTTGTCCAGTCGCTGCATGAAGCGGTGGCTGGAGGAGCTTGGGCTTCGTTGTACGACGTGTTTCAGGGGGCGAGCTTCGGCAAACTGAAGCCGGTGAAGAAGGATCAGACCGATCCGGATATCCAGGAGCGGGTGAAGGCGCTGAGGGAAGATGCGAAGAAGACCCTCGCCGATTTGCGCTCGCAGCTGTACGGGCGGCCGGCGGAGGCATTTTTGCGGGAGATGCATGACATGGCTCCGTTGCTTGGGGCCCTATCCAGTTTAGTCAGCGAATTCGGGGAACGTTACCGTCTGCACAAGGTCTCTAAAGGCTGGCTCGATTTCTCCGATCTGGAGCATTATTGCCTGCGGATTCTACGGCATCCGGATTCGGAGCCGGGCGAGCTCCGTCCGTCCGACGCCGCTCTGGAATACCGCCAGCAGTTCGATGAGGTGCTGCTGGACGAATACCAGGATACCAATACCGTTCAGGAGACGATCGTACGGTTGATCGCCCGGGAGAACCCGGGCAACCGGTTTATGGTCGGTGACGTGAAGCAGAGTATTTATCGCTTCCGTTTGGCCGAGCCTGGTTTGTTCCTGGAGAAATATCGGACCTATGGGGATGATTTTGACGGGGCCGGGCTGCGTATCGATTTAGCCAGGAACTTTCGCAGCCGGCGCGAGGTCGTCGACGCGGTGAATTTACTGTTCCGGCAAATCATGAACGAAAGCGTGGCGGAAATTTCTTACGATCCCCGCGCCGAGTTGGTGTATGGAGAAGGTTTTCCACTTGAGGCTATAGAGGATTATCGCCCCGAGTTATTGCTGATTGATCGCGACGCGGGTTCGGGAGGAAATTCGGAATCATCCGACCGCGGAGACGGCGAAACGACGCAAGGCGAAGGCGGGGAAGAGGAAGATGAGGCCGCTTTGATCGAAGCGGTGCGTCTGGAGGCCCGTGCGATTGCGGCCCGTATCCGCGGGATGCTGGGGGAAGGCGGCGAACCGCTGCGCATTTTTGATAAACAGCTGCAGGCGATGCGTCCGGTGACTTTCCGGGACATGGTGATTTTGCTGCGTTCGACGCTGACCTGGGCACCGGCCATGATTGAGGAGCTTCGGGTAGAAGGGATCCCGGCATACGGGGAACTGAGCCAGGGGTATTTTCAGGCTTCCGAGGTCGAAACGATGTTGTCGCTCTTGCAGGTCATTGATAACCCGCTGCAGGACATCCCGCTGGCGGCGGTGTTGCGCTCCCCGCTCTATGATTTCTCCGAGGAGGAGCTGGCGGACATCCGCCTCGCATCCCCTGGTGGCCGTTATTATGAGGCGGTGCTCGCAAGGGCTGCAGCCGGGAATGCGGAGATGTCGCCGGAAGGCGGAGACAACCAAATGAATGATTCGGGGGGAGAGTCTTTAACCCCGGTGGCTGGGCTTGAACGTGATGTGCTGTCGCTCAAGCTGCTAGCCTTCTTGCGGCAGTTGGAGGTTTGGCGCGGCATGGCCCGAGTAGGGCAACTGGGCGATCTGATTCGGGAGATTTACCGGGAAACCGGTTATCTGGAATGGGTCGGCGGCCTGCCGGGCGGAACTCAACGCCAAAGCAACTTGCAGGCGCTGCTGGACCGGGCGAAACAATACGAGGTATCCTCCTCTGCACCGGGTTTGTTCCGCTTCCTGCGCTACGTGAACCGGCTACGCGAGAACGGCGGCGATCTCGGCGCGCCAGGAGACGGCGGGGAGCAGGGCGACGGCGTTCGCATGATGACGATCCACAAGAGTAAAGGCTTGGAGTTTCCGGTCGTGTTTGTCGCCGGATTGTCGAAGCAATTTAACCGACAGGACTTAAATGCGCCATTCCTGATGCATAAGGAGATGGGATTTGGCCCGAAATACGTTGACGCGGATACTCGCGTCAGCTACCCGACGCTGCCGAATCTGGCCATCCGGCGACGGGCGCAAATGGAGCTATTAGCGGAGGAAATGCGCGTGTTATACGTGGCGCTAACCCGCCCGAAGGACAAGCTTGTGCTTGTCTCTTCGGTGAAGAGCCTCACCAAATCCGTCGAAGTCTGGGGCGGCGCGCTGGAGGCTGACGGCGAACAACTGCCGGATTATTTGCTGGCGCGGGGTCGCTGTTACCTCGACTGGATTGGCCCGGCCTTGATTCGCCACCCGAGTGCTCGGGAGCTTCGGCAGTTCGCCGGGCTGCCGGAAACGGGCTCCACCCTGTTGGCGGACAGCCCATCCGAGTGGAATGTCGCGTTTATTTCCGCTCGTGCGGCGGGACAGACCGGCGGAGCGGAAGCGGCGGCCACCGCGGAGCATGCGGCGGATCCGGCGCAAATCAAGGCGTTGCTTCAAGGAGGCCCAGTAGCGGTTCTGCCGGGAGCGGTGGACGATTCAGAAGCCGCTGCGGTGAAAGAAGCAGTGGCGACCCGGTTAAGCTGGACGTATCCTTATGCTGCAGCCAGCCGGATAGCGGCCAAAACCTCTGTGACGGAGATGAAGGCGCTGTTGGCGATGCAAGAGGAACCGGCGCGTGACGTCTTCGCCGAAGCGGAGCTGGCGCACGAACGGGAGCAGGCGGAGGCGGCGGAGCAGCCCGAGTTCAAGCTGCATCTGCGGCGGCCGCGATTCATGGAGCAGCGCAAGCTGACGCCAACCGAACGCGGGGTTGCATACCACACGCTGATGCAGCATCTGCCGTTTGATGCGGAGCCGGGGATCGGTGTGGTTCAAGCGACGCTGACCGGACTCGTCGAGCGGCAGATCATGACCACCGAGCAGGCGGCCGCAATCGACGCGGAGAACATCGCGAGATTGCTGTTAAGCCCGCTGGGCGAGCTGCTGCGTCAGGCGGATTGGGTGAAGCGAGAAATGCCGTTCAGCTATGGGCTGCCCGCGGCGGAAGCTTCGCCGCAGCTTGGAGGCCTGGAAGCAGCGGATGAAGCTCTGGCCGGTGCATTTGCTGGCGAAGCGATCCGGGAGCTGGACGGGGAAATCGTGCTGATCCAGGGGATCGTGGACTGCCTTTTCGCCGTGGACGGCAAAGTGTACCTGCTCGACTACAAAAGCGACCGGGTGCTGGAGCATCGCGGCGGCACGGCGGCGCTGGCGGAATCGTACCGGTTCCAGCTGGAGCTGTACGCCAAAGCGGTCGAAGAAATCACCGGCGCGGCGGTTGATGAGAAGTGGCTGTATTTCTTCGATGGCGGCCAAGCGGTGAAGCTGTAAGAGAATCTATTAAACTAAGAAGCACAGATACAGATAGAGTGAAATGATGTTCTTATTTCGGCAAATC
>RCUU01001376.1_pt1 | contig 11709 bp, 18 predicted proteins | sample 2166211 | NCBI WGS metagenome assembly RCUU01 (sample SAMN09932620, study PRJNA488358) | compost metagenome | feature: garden; material: soil; isolation source: compost soil in phenylacetic acid-enriched culture | place: Germany: Experimental Botanical Garden Goettingen | collected 2016-01-27
CTCTGGCCTCATTCAGCTTGGAGATGCCATACAGCATCGCCACATCCGCCTGCTGGTTCATATCCTTGAATTCCTCAGCAGTAACATCCGGAGAAACCGCACTCTTCGAGGCTTGCTCCTTGATTGAATACGCGCTCTGGAACGCAATTACCGAATCTCTAAGCAGCTTCTGGATGTCCTCGGGCAGGCTTTTGGAGATCTTCACATCCTTGACTTCTTCAGCGATATCCGAAGCCGTGTCCTGGAATTCATCGACCGCCTTCTCCATCTCCTTGTCACTCGCTTTTCCATTCGAATACGAAGTTAAGGTAGTGTTGAATGTCTCCAGTGAAGATTTGCCCATTTCATCAAATTTTGTCATTTCATTATAAAAGCTCTGTACGGTCTCCTGCACCTCTTCATGGGAAGCAGGCTCCGAAGTATTATTGCTGCAGGCGCTCAGAACAACAACCGCCATCAATAGCGCTGCCAGTAAGGCTTGTCTCATAATTTAGCATCCCTCCACTTAACAGAATAATAGCGGTTTTTGTAAAGTGCAACTGAAAATAATGTAAAAGTAGAAGGAATGAAACATTTGGCAGGGTTGAAGCGTATTTAGGCAAGTGAAAACAAATAAGATCCCCAGTAGTGACTGGAAATCTTTGTTATACTATAATGATTTCAACATGAATGATAGAGAGGAAGATTGCTCATGCCTTACTGCACAAGCTGTGGCGCAGAATACAAGCAAGGGGCCAAATTTTGCGGAGAATGCGGCGCAAGCACTGCCGGAGGAGCAGCTGCAACTGAACGCCGGACAACACAAGGAGCAGCACCCGGTTCCGGTTCGGGACCGGAAGTCGAATTGTGGCAGGGCAAGCCAGCCGGCATCTCCGACCGTCTCAAAGGCATTGTGCGCCTAAACACAACTACATACACCATCACCAACCAGCGCATTATGGTCAAAACCGGGCTGATCGGCAAGGATGTTGAAGAAATTGAGCTGCTCCGGGTGAATGATTTCTCTGTGGCCCAGTCCATCCCCCAGCGTATTCTGGGCATTGGAACACTAACGGTATTCTCGGATGATGCTTCGTCGCCACAGCTGCTTTTTCGCCAAATCCGCCATCCACAGACTGTAAAGGATGTGCTGCGCAAAGCGGTACGCGATGAAAAAATCGCCAATAATATCAGCTATCGCGAGCAAATCTAGTCCGTTCACCTGCCTCTTAGGGAAGATAGAACGCCCCGGCCGGAATGACGCTTTTCACCTGGCTGGGGCTCTCCCACATCAGCACCACCCGCGCATCCCCTTGGTTCTCGTAATACTCCACCTTCAGCTCATGCAGCTTCCCGGCAATCAGATTCACTTTTCCCTGCCGTTCCTGGCCGCTCTGCTTCATCCAGCTGTCAATCACCAGCACTCCATCAATCCATACGCGGATGCCATCATCCGATGATGAATAAATCGTGTAGCTCTCCGTGTAAGCCGGACTCATTCTGCCGCTCCAGCGCACCGAAAAGAGATCAGCCGGGAGTACCGGATCAGGGGCCGCCTGCCGCCAGGCGAAGTTAATATTGGCATCGGTGCGGGTGAGCGCCGGTGTGCCGCTGAGCGCAGCATTACTGTAATATTGTCCGTACAGGCCCGGCATAGGTACTGCTTCAGGCATCGAAGCATACTGCGCCGCCTTCGCCGCGTATTCATCTCTGGTGAGTACAAAGGAATCATTCATAAAAGCCTTGATGACTTCATCACTATTCTTCTCATACAGCAGCTTCCCCCAGGTCATCTGATAAGACCATTTATTCTGAGTCTTGGCCAGTACCGCCGGTGACGGCAGCTCCCCGTTCTCGCCTATGGCAATCAACTTGCCGCACCCCAGCGCCCACAGCGCATCATGATGGCTATCCTTGAAATCCGCTTCATAGATATCCAGTGCCAGCACGTCCGCCCTGCCGCTGCCCGGATAATAGTCCGCCGGTTCATCACACCACTGGTTTTTGGCATTGGGGCTCCACACCCACAGCAGATTATGCAGCTGGTGATACCCCGTGTACCGGTCGAACATGATATTCCAAAGCTTGCTGAACGAGCTTTTCTGGCCCCACCAGAACCAGCCGCCGTTCATCTCATGATACGGACGCCAGAGCACCGGTACGCCTGCACTGGCAAGCTTCTTCAAAGACTCGGCAGTTTTGTCCAGATCTGCAAGCAGCGCATTGTACTGGGCGGTTCCTGGCGTGATATATTTGGCGAAATCCGCTTCGCTGAGGCTCATCGAGACATTCGACCACGCCGGTGCCGTCCCCGGCAGATTCGCATGATAGCTCATGGTTACGATTCCGCCCTCCTTGTGCCACCGGATTGCGCTATCCACCACCGCCTGCCGCTGGCTGCTGATTTGCTCCTGCGTCTGATTCTCAATAGCTCCCAGCTCATAGCCATGGAGAGCTGCATATTGGCCGCTGGTCGTCTTCAGCTTGCCGCTGAATTCATCCGGGCTCTCCAGGTAATCATGCTGCCCGCTGATGATTCCCTGCCCTTGCAGGCGGTATAACGTTTTCAGCAGCTTCACGGCCGGAGACGCGAGCGCAGCATCTGCCGGGGTCATCAGCACATTGCGGAATGCCGCCTGCCACTGTACATCCCCGACCAGCCGTGATGCGGAATCCAGCAAATCCCGAAGTACGCGCGATTCCATCTTTTCCACCATCCTATCCCTTTTTTCTACATCATATGGGGAGCTGTCGGACAAGTGCACGGCGAATCGACACCAAATCGGCATAAATATGAAGCACCAATTAAAAAACCTGTCATACAGACTATGTATGCGATGGTCAGCTATCTGACACCTTCATCATCAGCAGCTCAGACGCTTCCGCTTTGGTTAGGCTTGATGAGCCGTTCCCCCCTTTTTTTGCTAATTTCAGTATTCTAAAAAGGGCTATATATAAGCTATACTGGTTAAGTCTATGCCCAGGCTCACAAGACTTAAGCATAGGCTCACAAACTAAGCGGATGCTTGCGATGCCGGTTTTATTCCGAAGTTTGTCAGGAAATAATGCTCCATAAAACTCTGAGGAGGCAGCAAAGTGAAGTCCAAGAAATTCATCCCAAGTCTCATCATCACCGTGCTGCTCTTGATTGCCGCTTACTGGTTCGAACAGAATGGTGATCTGCCTGGCAGCCAGCCGACTACCGGAGATGCTGACGTAGTTCAGTTAGAGTTCCCAAGTGACCGTTTTCCGGAGACCGCCCAACACATTCAGGACGCCATCCGCAGCGGGGAATCGAAGATCTGCACCATTGACCGGCAGGAAGCAGACGAAAACCGCAAAGAATCCCTGAAGGGGGTTCCCACCAAAAAAGGCTATGACCGCGACGAATGGCCGATGGCCATGTGCGAGGAAGGCGGTAATGGGGCCGATATTGAATACATAACGCCAAGCGATAACCGGGGTGCCGGAAGCTGGGTCGGCAATCAGCTCGAGGGGCTGCCTGACGGTACCCGGGTAGAATTCATGTTCAAATAACGGGGGCTCCCCCTAATCTTTCCAGTGTCCGTTGCCGCGTTTCAGGAGATGCGCTCCAGGTTCAGGCTTTTCCCAGGCCACCAGAATCATAGCTGTTTCGACTGGCTGCGGCGGCTGCCACTGGATATATCCCTCTTCCACCAGTTCCCGGCAGCCGGATAGTATCGTTGCTCTTGTCCTTCCGCTCATACGCATTAGCTCTTGCATGACTGGCATCCGCCGGTGCTGGTTCCTGAAATGATACATGATTCGCAGCAGCTTGCGCGCGGTATCATCCAGCACGGCTTGCTTTGGCAGGCTGCCAGGCCAGAATCCGTTCTACCCGAAACACCCGCGGTCCGCCTGTGGTCAGACAAGCAGCCCGGATCAGTCCGCCTCTGTGGCCAAGCACCTCTATTCTCCGCTGCGTAATGTTGCCCGCTTTGTCCTCGTAAATGATCTCGATCATCTGGCCGATAAGCTTTTCCATATCCTTTATGCGCAAATTAGCCCCTCCTCTTCAGAAACAGGAACATTTGTATGTATTATATGCAAACAAATGTTCTTTATGCAATATTGCACATAAAAAGCGTAAAATTAGGTGGGATATCATTATTATTCCATACGCGGAGAGCCATTGTGTTCTATATCTGTTATCGGGGAAAAAAACTGTACGGCCCTATGTCTGAGGCGGAAGCCTTGAAAGAATGGTTTGCGCTTGCAGGGACGGTCAAGGAACTGTATATCATTGAAACCGATGAGGCAACGGGAAAAATCAAACGCCAGATTGGCCCCTCTGCCCGCAGGAAAAAGAAATAACCCTATCCGGCATTCCGCCAGACAGGGCAGCATTCGCTGATAGAAGCTCTAGAATATACACGCTCTAAGAATAATGACCAGCAAAATGAACAATACCAGAATCGCACCTGTCGAAGTAAAAGGATTGCAAACCGGTACTACTGGAGGACCCTGATTTACTCCACCGACATTAGTGCCACAACCGCAACCATAATCTGCTCCCATTATGAATTCCTCCTCAAAAATATTAACTACAGCACAGAATATGTAGAAGGCTAATATGCCGTATGGGCCAATTGGCAAAGAAATGCCATTCACCTAATTAATTGCGCCCGTGCAGTCGATATACATGTAGAAGAATGAAATTAGGAGGTGCAGAATGGATATTGCCGCATTATCAGTATCGATGAGCCAGGCCAGCCTCAAACAGGCTGCAAGCCTGCAGGTGCTCAGCATTGCCAAGAATCAGGCTGAAATTCAGGGACAGAACATAGCGCAAATGCTTGGACAGAGCCTGGACCCAAACTTAGGAAAAACACTTGATATTACGGTTTGATTGCTTTATGCTTAGATACATAAGAACACAGGTTCGTGTAATCTACTAAGCCCATTGGGCTTTTCTTTTGACCATAAACACGAACATACGATCCTATATCTGAGGTGAATCACATGCATTCCTATTATCAAATGACTGCTCTGGAGCAGTGGACGGAGGATTTATATGAACGGCTGGAGATCCGGAAACCGGCACAAATATCAATTGCCCATATTGCCGAACGCCTGAATATCTGGGTACATTATCTGGATGTGCGGAGCAAAGGGATTGAGGCCTCTGCCGGCATGTACAGCATGTTCATCGATAATCGGCTTCCTGAAGAACTGCAGCGTCTGGAATTTCTGCATGAGCTTTGCCATCTGCTCCGTCATGCAGGCAGCCGCACACTGATGCCCGAGCACTTTACGCAAGCAGAGAAGGATGAATCCGAGCGTTTTATTCTGTATGCGGCCATGCCTTACTCCATGATCTCGAAGATGACACTGCCTGAGCTGAGGGAAGATGCCATTGAGGAGCTTGCAGCAGCTTTTCAGGTCCCCCGCGAGCTGGCTCTGCAGCGGATTGATCAGATTCAGCGCCGTGTGTTCCAGGGACAGCTGATTGCTGTTATGGAGCGAAACGAGGACAGAAAATTAATCCACAGACATATTCGGTAAACACAGCGGGGATAATACAGATACAATCAAGACATAGAGCCAATGGGCTGAAGGAGAAATACACCAGTAAGGGGGAGCAGTAATGGAAGCCATCCAAGTTATCCAGCTATTGTTGACCCACCCGGACTATAGCGTGGACGCAGTGCACCCCGAAATCCCGGATTTTGTCGGCATCGAAGCCATTGAAGTAAACCATGAAACCCAGACCTTTTCCATACTATTGCAGGAGCCGCAAGATGACTGAAGTTTCCACTATAAACAATGCAAGGCAGCCCGGTGTGCAAAAAATGGACCCCGCCGGCATCCGGCAGGGTCCATATATGAATCAGGGGAATATGCATTCTATTGCATTTTCTGCAGCAGATGACCCATAATTCGAACGAAAAGCTGCACGAAATACAGCAGAATGCGATTCGAAGCCGAAAATTTCTTTTTGATAGAGAGAGAACCGGCTGCTTACCCCGCACTTACAAATTGAATGACACCGATGGCGATCATTACAAGAAACAATGCCAATACAATCCCAAGCATTGACCATACCAGCGTTTTACCACCGGAATGAGAAGGACCAGCATTGTTGTTCTCCAGTACAGCGATGCGGCGCTCAAGCTCCCGGATTTTCTCCTCTTGCTCAGTCATATTCTCCCCCCTTATCGCTCCATAAGTTAGAATCATCCCTTGGCAATGACGGTAATATCCTTATTCAGCTAACCACAATATCCCCACGCAGCGGTGCCGCACGAGTGCCTCTTGCTCCCCAATCCATTTTAATCTGATCGTCCAATCGATCAAAAAACAACCCACCCGCTCCTTTTTTTGACGAATCGTCATATTTTATGACATAATTTTTGTTTTTTTTCGTTTCAATTCGTGTAAATATAACTGTAATGGCAAAAGCATAGCTGTAATTTACATATTTATGCATTCAATGTGATTATATATACCGCAAGGTACTGAAAAAGGAGCTGACAATATTTGAAAGTAACTATGCAAAATGATATTCCTATACTCTATTATGTTCCGGTTGCAGAGGTGTTTTATCCTTTCCCCCTTTATTTCCTGCGTGTTGCCGCACCTGCCCCCTATGAAAAGAGCATATCCCGAATCCTCAATTCACTGAGCGAAAACAACTACGCCTCCATTGATAAAGTGCAGCATGCCACGCTCGGAGAATTGAGGCAGGTTAGAAATTTCGGCGAGAAAGGGCTTGTTATCCTTCTCGATCTCCTGGAAACCTTATCCCAGCATCCAGAATTAGTACTCCAAACCGGAAAGCTGGATCACAGCCTCCGGGCTGAGTTGGACCATCTCAAGCAGGTAGAACCTGTTAGGATGCAACTGCTGGACATTGGCATTGAAGTGTAATTACACTCCAAGAACAATAACGCCAAACGTCATATACAGAAAAAGAAACAGCATGAGCGCTACATTCCCGCCAATAGCCACCATTTGGAGCTTAGATTGGGAGCCCCTCCTGCCTGCTATTGCCATTACCAGCCCGAGCGGACTCAAAAAGATAATCAACCCAAACCAAGCTCCCTGCAGGATATGCCCCGCCTCAAAGGGAAACGTAAAGCTGTAGACCGTAAACACACCCGTAAGCAAGAATAACAGCAGCGAAAGAATACCCCAGAAATGCTGCAACTCACAACCTCCCCAATAAAAAAATATTCACTGTAAGGATCAGGAAGTTTAATACTCTTTTACTATGAGTGTATTGGTTTTAGGACATTTTGTAAAATTATTGCACGAAGCCAGTGGGCAAGTACTTGTCACGCTGGTTTTTTTTGCATAAAAAAAGCCACTCGATTGAGCGCCCCGTACTAATTCTAATCATCCACAAACCAAAAAATCCTGCAAAATTTCCCGGGAACAAAATGTGACCAAAAGCCGTCCTTAATGGTGTTATTGGTAAAGGAGGGCAGAGCATCATGCAGCGATTCATGAACCGGCCGGGGAATCATGTAATGAAGAGCTACGAAACCTACGCAGATATGCTGTTCCGGATTGCCATGGTCCATCTGGGCAGCCGCGAAGATGCCGAAGAAGCCACTCAGGATACCTTCATCAAGCTAATGGAAAAAGCACCCGAGTTCAAGGATGCCGAACATCAGAAGGCATGGCTGATCCGGGTAATCACCAATCATTGTAAAACGCTGCTGGGCAGAGGCTGGCGCAAGCGCGAGGTCAAGCTGGAGGGCGCAGAGCCAATTTCGGCGGATAGCCCTGAGGATCTGGCACTGCTGCAGCTCGTGCTGGCCCTGCCCGTGAAGTATAAAACCGTGATCCATCTGTATTACTACGAGGATTATCCCATCCAGGAGATCAGCAAGATACTGCTGATCAGCGAGTCTGCCGTGAAGATGAGGCTTAAACGGGGACGGCAGCTGTTAAAACTGGAGCTGGAAGGAGCGGAACCGCAGTGAAGGAAGATCAGTTTCGAACAACCTATAAGAAAGCGGTGGATTCTATGAAACCCAGCCATGAGATGAAGAAAGAATTGATGGGCAAGCTGGAGCAGCGGCAGGAGCGTAAGCGTCCGCGCAAGACGGTCTATATCGCGGCAAGCGTTGTGCTCGCCGCAGGGATCGGCCTGGCCGCGCCAAATATATGGAAGCAGTTGAACGGACCGCCAGCCCCTGGGCAGGCGGCCCAGGGGAATCCGGGTGCAACCAACGTCAGCGTGCCTGATACAGGTACGTCCGGCAGCATTGTTATTCCCAAGCTGGAACTGCCGGATTCGAAATCTGGTGTTCAGGCCAATATGGTCGCTCTGGTTGTGTATAAGGGAAATATATATACTCAGGCCGCGACCCGGGTCGACGCAGCTGACGCCGCCGCGCTGCGCGGTGACAAGCTGGGGCGGACTACAGGCGGCATCGATGAATGGAGCGGCCAAGATGAATATGCCGAGCTGGCCTCCAACATCGGTGAAGCGGATATCTATGCCGTGAAGGGATACGATTCCGGTTTCATGTTGATGTCCTATACGGAAATTGACGGACAGGTTTATGCCGAGCTGTACGAGCATACCAACGGCATCACCGTAAGCAGCGGTGCGGACCTGTTCGGCAAGCTGAATCTTGAAGGCCGGGTTGCCTCAGCCCAGTGGGAAAGCTTCGAAAGTTGGAACAACGGCCTGCAGCAGTACGCGCCGCTTGCCGGAGGCGGAGCGCTTGACGGCTTCCTGGCGGCACTCCAAGCAGCCAAACCGCTGGCGGCAGAGCCGCTGATCGGGCAAGGCATCTATGACAGCGAAGACCGAAAGGTCATCTACCTGGAATTGGCAGACAAGGCTCGCGTAGAGCTGACATTGTTCGGCCAAGGACTTGTACGCTACGGCCAGGCACCGGTATTCTTCGAGGTCGAGCCCGGTGCGTTCCAGGCGCTGTGGGACAGCATGAATAGGTAGACAGCTGCTCTTTTGAATACATTACCAAAGCTAGGCCAAAGAACTGACATGAGCGCCTTGTCTCACCGTTTCCAGAACAAGCGGAGACTCCCGGTCGCTTGTCAAAATCACCAGCGAGTCTCCGGCATGCAGGACCAAATTTCCGGTAGGAATGATTTCTTCCGCCCCCCGTTTAACCGAAACGATCAAGCAGTGGGCAGGCCACTGAAATGCTCCGATGCTTATTCCATCCAAGAAAGACCCTTGATGGACCGGAATCTCCAGAATGACTTTGCTTGAATCCGTTTTGTTAACAGCATTCTTTCCGTGCAGGAATCGTTCCAGCAGCACTTCATAGACCGGCAACGAGCGAAAGAATTCGGCTGTCATGTAAGCGGTCAGACACACGATGCCTATAGGCAGCAGGTTCGTAAAGGAACCTGTCATCTCGGTAATTAGAACGATGCCGGTAATAGGTGCTTTCAAGCTTGCTGTCAGAAATCCGGCCATGGCAACAATTAGAAAGTAGGCTTCATCAAGAGTATTTCCACCCAGAAAACCATTTGTCACTTTGCAATAGAGAGTGCCGATCAATCCTCCAATGACCAGCATCGGCAGGAAGATCCCTCCAGGTGCAGATGATCCGTAACTGAGCATGGTAAATAGGAATTTCGCGGCAAGAAGAAGGAGTAAAAAAGTTAAGGAAAAACGACTTGAAACCAATTGATTGACCAGACCATTTCCTCCCCCCAAGACTGAAGGGAGCGTTAAGCCAAGAATTCCCGCCAGAACGAACGGCACGATCGGCCGGGCCTGCGAAGGCATCCAGGTTATCCTCTGGTACAGATCCTGAAAGAAATATAAGCCTTTATTAAACAAAATTCCGGACACGCCGACCAGCAGTCCCAGGAGAACCAAATGATAATAGTCCAGCAGCGGCAGCGTACCGATCCCGGAAAAGTTAAACACAGGGGTTAGTCCAAAGAACTCCTTCGAGATAAAATCGGCAACAAGCGACGAGGTCAAAGCGGAGACCATAATGAGCGGAGAAAAATTCAAGTGCACTTCTTCCAAAGCGAAAATAACGCCCGCGATCGGTGCATTGAAGGCGGCCGAAAGTCCCGCACTTGCACCGCAAGTGATCAGAATCTGCGTCTCCGTCTTCGATTTGCGGAACACCCGGCTGAACCCCTCTGCCATTAGAGCGCCGATCTGAATCGAAGGGCCTTCCCGTCCCAGGGATAATCCGGCTCCAATACTCACTGCTCCCCCGATAAACTTGGCACTTAGCGCTTTCCACCAGGTCAGTTCTAACCGGTTCTGCAGAACGGCTTTTACCTGAGGGATGCCGCTTCCTGAAATACCGGGCTGCTTTTTCACAAGAATACCTATAAACCATCCGGCCAAGATCAGAATCGCCAGCCATACGGGCATAAACCATAAGTGACTTCTTTGATACTGATAAAAGACTAAAGACTGCTTAAGTGCTTCCTCCAACACAAAACGAAACAGTACAACCACCGTACCGGATAGCACGCCTACTGCAATGCCGCCTGCCAGGAGCCGGAACTTGAAATTAAACCAAGTATCCAACAGCCTGCGGATCGAATGTTGATTCAATGCCAGGACCTTCTTTTTATAATTTTTTGACGTAAGTATTATATTAACAGTAAGGGCAGATGAATTCCATAATTTTTGCAGCACAGCACCGGAAATATACCATTCATTTTCAAACCAGACATCCGCCGTCCGGCAACAAAAATAGAGCAGAACAATCCCTATACTCAGGGCGTTCTGCTCTATTTTTAAGTTTAAACGGCGACGGCTCCTGCCATTTTCCGGCAAGTCTCTGCACAATCTCGACAGAATTTTGCGCAGTCTTGGCAATGTGCATCTTTGAACATCTCGCAATCTTTGGCGCACGCTTCGCAAATGAGCGCGCACAGCTCACAGTTTGCTTTCGCAAACATGCTGTCCCTGCTCATAAATTGAGCCGACTGAAGGCAAATTTCCGCACAATCATTCAGCATCTTGATCATAGACGTTCTGGCTTGTACGTCAGGCTCTTTGAGGCATGCAGCAAAACATTCTTCGCAAGCCTGGGCGCATTTCAAGCAAGCCTCGATACAATTGGCATAATGATTTGGAGTAACAGAGTTGGCTATTAACATTTATTCATCTCCTTTCCGTGACATGTTGTATTATTCGAAAAGAGAACTTTTATTATAAACATCAAGGAACTCCAATTTATGACAAGCCAAGGGATAAATGTAGAAGCAGTGAGGAATTCTAGGTTATACCTTATTACCGGGAGGATTTCAGATGAGCATTTATGAAATTGGCATCAGATCTGCTGTCGTGTTTGTAAGCTTACTTGCCTGGGCGCGAATCCTTGGGAGAAAGCTGGTTTCCCAAATGAAGTTTTTTGATTTTGTCGCCGGTGTGACGATCGGATCCATGGGGGGAAGTTTAATTTTCAGCAAAAACATCGGTCTCGGCATTGGTATCTCGGCTTTGAGTGTGTTTTGTTTATTGGCGATTGTCTCGGGAATTCTATCTCTGAAAAGCTTTACGTTACGGAAAGCCATCGATGCGGGACCCATTATTATTATGAGACAAGGACAAATTTTAGATAAAGAAATAGCAAAAATCCGGATGACCTATAACGATTTGCTAATGCTGCTGAGGAAAAAAGATGTCTTTTACCCCGACGAAGTAGAGCTTGCTGTCTTTGAGACCGATGGAACACTTTCGGTACAGCGTAAAGTAGAATCTATGCCTGTTACAAGACAGGATATGAGTATCCCAAAGAC
>RCUU01001377.1_pt1 | contig 11706 bp, 8 predicted proteins | sample 2166211 | NCBI WGS metagenome assembly RCUU01 (sample SAMN09932620, study PRJNA488358) | compost metagenome | feature: garden; material: soil; isolation source: compost soil in phenylacetic acid-enriched culture | place: Germany: Experimental Botanical Garden Goettingen | collected 2016-01-27
TCATCATAATAAAATGACTTCACTGACATTCGCTGTCAGTGAAGCTATTAAAGTTAACAAAACTCATGGTAAATAAAAAAGTCGCTCATATCTATGAGCGACTTAAAATAACATTAATGACTAGTAGCTAACCTTACTGTAATTCTACATTTCCACAAATCAATCTCTCCCACTTACTCTACCGTCACGCTCTTCGCCAAGTTCCGCGGCTTGTCGACATCGTTGCCGCGAGCCAGCGCTGCGTAGTACGCGAGCAGTTGCAGCGGTACAACGGACAAGGCCGGCGTTAGTAGCGGCAACGTCTTCGGAATGGCCAGCGCTTGGTCAACGGACTTCAGCAGGTCAGGCACGTTCTCTTCGTGCGTAATCGCCATGACGTCCGCCCCGCGGGCTTTCACTTCCTTGATGTTGCTGACGGTTTTCTCGAGCACGGTTTCCTGGGTCGCAAGCGCGATGACCGGAACGCCTTCCTCAATCAAAGCCAGTGTGCCGTGCTTCAACTCGCCAGCGGCGTACGCTTCGGAGTGAATGTAGGAAATCTCTTTCAACTTCAGCGAGCCTTCCTGCACGACGGAATAGTCAAGGCCGCGGCCGATAAAGAACAGATGCTCGTGGCTGGCGATTTGCTCCGCGTAAGCTTTCACCGTATCGGCTTGAGCCAACATGCTTTCCACCTGCTCCGGCAGCGAATGCATCGCGGCGATGACATGGGCTACATCGTCCGCGCTTTGCGTACCGCGTACTTGAGCCATGTACAGACCAAGCAGGTAGAACGCGATCAACTGGGACGTATAAGCTTTCGTCGAAGCAACGGCAATTTCCGGACCCGCCAGCGTCGCAATCACATCGTCCGCATCGCGGGCGATCGAGCTGCCAACCACGTTGGTGATCGCTAGTACATGCGCACCGTTCGCTTGCGCTTCACGCAGCGCCGCCAATGTATCCGCCGTTTCACCGGATTGGCTGACCACGATCACGAGCGTCTCTGGCGTGATCAGCGGCGAGCGATAACGATATTCCGAGGCAACGTCGTTCATCACCGGAATGCGCACCAGTTGTTCGATCGCCGTCCCGCCGACCAGACCGGCATTATAAGCCGTACCGCAGGCGATGACATGAACCGAGGTCAAGCTGCGGATTTTTTCGTCCGACAGTTTAAGGCCTGGAAGCACAACCTTCCGTCCACTTTCGTCGATGCGTCCCAACATCGTGTCGCGGTAAGCCTTCGGTTGCTCGTGGATCTCTTTCAGCATGAAATGATCGAAACCGCCTTTTTCCGCGGTCACGGCGTCCCAATCGACACGAATCATTTCCCGAGAAATAAAGTTCCCTTCGATCGTCATCAATTCGACAGCATCCTTCGTCAATACCGCCATTTCACCGTCATTCAAAATATACACGTTCCGCGTATAATTCAACAAAGCCGGAATGTCGGAGCCGATAAAGTTCTCGCCTTCACCGAGACCGATAATGAGCGGGCTAGCTTGACGAACCGCAACCAGTTTCTCGGGTTCATACTCGGTCAAAACCCCAAGCGCAAAAGCGCCGCGCATAAAACTGATCGCTTTCTGAACGGCTTTCACGATATCGCCTTGATATTCGCGGGCCACCAAATGGGAAATCACCTCGGTGTCCGTTTCCGAAACGAAGACGTACCCCTGCTCGATCAGTTCTTCCTTCAACTCCAGATAGTTTTCAACAATCCCGTTATGCACGACCGAAAACTTCTGAGTATGGTCGGTATGCGGATGGGAATTCACGTCAGACGGTTTGCCGTGCGTAGCCCAGCGGGTATGACCGATCCCGGCCGATCCCTTGAGCGGTGCACCTTCCAATTTCGACTCCAGATTGGCCAGACGTCCCAACGATTTCGCGATTTTCAAGCCATTTGACGTAAATACCGCGATCCCGGCTGAGTCGTACCCGCGGTACTCCAGCTTCTTCAATCCGTCAAGCAACACCGACTGCGTATCCCGATTCCCAATATATCCAACAATACCACACATAATATTTTATCCTCCGTTTCATTCTTACAAGATGGTTTTTGGCCGTAAGAAGCGGAACACGGAAGAAGAATCACGCAGTGTACTGAGACAGAACTATTCAATTGTCAAAAAAACACCTTGGTCAAAAGCAGACGATTCTGCAATTTTCAACCACTTTTTCACGAATGCCCAGATTGCTCCGTCCACCGCGGATTTCTTCCGCGTTGCTTGCTTACGTACATTCATGAAAATCCAATGAATGTGATGTTCCATCTGCCCGCACGGTTTGTGGGAACGGTCGCCCATTCCTTTTGCCGATGCGGTTACGGTGCGATGAAGCACCGGGAGGCCCCCGCCGAACATTCCGAACACCTCCACCTCGTCAACTTCGCTTTGCCGTACGTTTGGTTCGCTAACGCCTCAAGATTCTCTGCAGTCACCGGCAGATTGGCCTTCCGCCTCTGCCCTAGCGACAACGTCTCCTAAGAGCGCCTGTTTACCCTTTACGATCCCAACGCACGCGCACAATGAAGTTCTGGCGCTTAAATTCCGGTAAACCTGACAACCCTCACTTTCTTTGCTCGAATATGCTTAATTATATGCACCTTCACCCGATTTGGCAATGATCAACTTGTCCTGATTCATCAAATCGTGCTTTTTACCCCTCTGGCCCAGAACAACGTCTGACCCCTCCCCGTCGAGCTACGGCCTTTATGGTCCTTAGGGTCCTTAGGGTCCTTAATGCCCTTAGGGTCAACCTCACGCCTCTTTACACGATTATCCCTTTCGTTCCGAAATGGGGGAATTGAGTCTCAGTTGAAGTAGCTTCATGCCCCCGAGTCGAGTTGTTCCTGTTTACAGGACGACACCACGACTATGCATGACATGACCTAATGCAACGGGATAATCGTCAAAAGGAGTAAAAAAGATACTGTAGTCCTTACCAAACCTAAGCAAAAAACCGCCGAACAGGAAATCAATCCTGTTCAGCGGTCCTTGAAGGATCCTATATCCAAATAAAAAGTCAGGTCGTTACACCAATTGTTTCTCCACGACCTCCACGATCTGCGAAACCAGCTTCTCCAGCTCTGCCTTCTCCGGCCCTTCAGCCATGACGCGGATAAGCGATTCCGTCCCCGACGGACGAACCAGTACCCGTCCGTTATCGGCCAGCTCTTGCTCGACCTCGGCAATCGCTTCGGCAATCAGAGCATTTCCGGCAAACTTGCTCTTGTCCTGAACGCGGACGTTTACCAGCACCTGCGGATACTGCTTCATGACCTTCTTCAGCTCGCTAAGCGGCTTGCCGGAAGCCAACAGCGTATCGACTAGCTGAATCGCCGTCAGAATTCCGTCCCCGGTCGTATTGTAATCCAGGAAAATCACGTGCCCGGATTGTTCCCCACCAAGATTGTAGCCGCCGCGCAGCATCTCTGCCATCACATAACGGTCACCCACCGCGGTTTGCTGAGTAGCCAATCCCAGTTTCTTTGTTGCCTTGTAGAAGCCAAAATTACTCATCACCGTCGAAACAACGGTACTGTCTTTCAGTTTACCGGCTTTGTTCATCGCGTCACCGCAGATGCACAGGATGTAGTCGCCATCTACCTCTTCGCCTAATTCATCGATGGCGATCAACCGATCCGCATCGCCGTCAAAAGCAAGTCCGAGATGAGCACCTAGACGCACGACTTCCTCTTTGAGCCGTTCTGGATGCGTAGATCCGCAATGGTCATTGATATTGAGGCCGTTTGGCTCGGCGGCCAGTGTATGCACTTCGGCTCCCAGCTCGCTAAACAGCTTCGGTGCCAGCTCATAGGCCGCTCCGTTCGCGCAGTCCAGCACGACTTTCAGCCCTTTGAACGAGGAGCCGATTGTCGTTTTCAGATGATCCAGGTATTTCAGCTTCGATTCGTTATCGACCGTCACCGTACCCAAACCGCCGCCAATCGGCCGTGGCAATTCGTCGGTATCCTTGTCGAGTAGTTCTTCGATTTGCAATTCCGTATCGTCCGACAGCTTAAATCCGTCACTGCCGAAAAACTTGATCCCGTTATCCTCAACCGGATTATGGGAGGCAGAAATCATGACGCCCGCATCCGCTTGAAGCAAGCGGGTCAAATAGGCCACAGCCGGCGTTGTCACGACGCCCAGACGAATGACGTCCGCACCGATCGACAGCATTCCCGCCACCAACGCAGACTCCAGCATGACGCCCGAAATGCGCGTATCCATACCAATGACGACTTTCGGCTTGGAGGCCTGCCCAGTCAGCACGTAACCTCCGCAGCGCCCGATCTGGTAAGCTAGCTCAGCTGTCAACTCTTGATTCGCAATTCCTCTTACGCCATCCGTTCCAAAATACTTCCCCATGGTTTCACTCCTTCAATATTTTGCCAGCACCGTACCGTTCTCCACGTCTCCCGGGTGATGACTGTCCGGTCTATATTCTTGGTTGTCCGCTAATCTTTCTTGTTACGCACCATTGCCCGAGGTGATATCCTCTGTCGTATTGCCGCCTTCCTCCTGACGGGATGGCGTTCCGCTTCCAGCAGGGCTTTGAGCGCCGTCTGCCGGATCCGAATGTTCCACAGGCACACCGGAGGTTGGGTTTCCTTTCTCCGTCAGCTCCACGTCTACGGTTATTGAGGTTTCCGAGTCGGCTAATTCCACACCTTCTGGCAGATTCACCTCGATCGGTACCGAGTGGGTTCCCGCCCCCAGATGCGCCAAGTCCGCCGTAATCTGAATGTCCTCCGGCCGAAGAGCATCCAACGTCTCGTTGGGCCCGATCACCGTCAAGCTCAGCATTGCCTCCACCGGCCGGATCCATTTGACGTCGTACGAAGATCCCGTATTTTTCAACGTTACCGGCACGCCTTCAAGCTGCTTTTGCCCGCCTGGCATGACATGCAATGTGATCGTGACAGAGCTCGGCTCGATTTTCTCAAAACCTTCCGGAGGAGTCAAGTCCACCGAGTATTTAGTCTCAGTCGACCCGTCGGAACGACTCAGATCGACCGTCACCGGATAGGAGGATATACCCTCCAACGCTTCTTTCGAGCCATATAGCACGACGCCTTCCACATCGGTCTCGACACCGGTTAAGACATAACCGGAAGGCAGTTGCCCTGACTTGCGTACTTCGAGCGGCACGTTTTTGTAAAGTTTATTAATCGGTACTTCTACGTCCACCGAACTAGGCGAAATTTTCGCATTTTCCATCGGCTGCCCTTGTCTATCATATGCCGTCAGCTTGACGCTTTTGCCTTTTACCGAGTCCTTGAGTCCAGTGACGTCCACTGTGCCTTCAACTTTACTCAACTCTTGGACCTCACTTGCCGGCAGCGTTACATCTACGGTTCCTTCTCCAGCAACAATCGGAGTCCCAAGAACTAATCCATCGGCCGGCTCCCCTTTCGTGACAATGGTCACGGGGATCGTCCGGGTCTCTTTCGCTTCGATCGTCACCTTTACGATCGAGGGGTCCATCGAGATGAGTTCAACTCCAGGAGGAAGCTCATGGGTCAATGGGAGCGTGAACGTTCCGGGTCCTAGGTTTTCAAGATTTAGCCTCGCCTTATAATCGGAAAAGTTCGTGGTTAGGTCAATTCGTTTTCCTTTGACCTCCATACGTACTGTGCTAGGCTCAAGGTCATACAGAATGTATTTGTCCTCGTCAAATCCAGTCACTTCGATTTTGACGTTGTCGATGAATCGCGGCTGCGCCAGTGTCGTGGAGTCAACGGGGGTTCCGCTGTCCAGATGCACCATGGCCCACAAAATAATGCTAAACACAAGAGCGAGGACCTTGGCAAAATTGTTATGAGTGAGCCATTTATCCATTTTTGCCGGCCTCCTTCCGTCTGCGGAACGGGCTGCGTTTTTCTTTGGTGTTCGAGTTGGGACCTAATTCCGCATAAAGCTTGGAAATCAGCGACTCCTCGTTGATATCCCGAACGACTTGACCGTCAATCGCCAGAGAAATTTGCCCCGTCTCCTCGGATACGACGATGGAAACGGCATCACCGACCTCACTGATCCCGATCGCTGCCCGGTGCCTTGTACCCAACTCCTTGCTAATAAACGGATTCTCCGACAGCGGCAAATAGCAGGCGGCAGCGGAAATCCGGTGACCTTGTACAATTACGGCCCCGTCATGCAAAGGGGTATTCGGGATGAATATGTTGATCAGCAGTTGCGAAGAAATGATCGACTGCATCGGAATCCCCGATTCGGTGTATTCATTTAAACCCGTGTCTCGTTCAAAAACGATTAGGGCCCCTATCTTTCTACGTGATAAATAATTTACGGCCTTAATGATCTCGCCGATCTCTTTGCCGAATTCCTCTTCATCCGCACTATTCCGCCCAAACAGCTTACCTCGACCGAGCTGCTCCAATGCACGTCTAAGCTCTGGCTGAAAAATGATGAAGATCGCCAGCACCCCAAACGTAAACATCTGATTCATCAGCCATTTCAGCGTGTACAAATCAAACCAGGTACTCACGGCCCAAATAAACACCAGGACCAGAATCCCCTTGAGCAGCTGCACGGCACGCGTCCCCCGTACGAGCAAAATCAGGTGATATATTATATAGGTAACAATGAGGATATCGATAACATCCTTGATGGTATCCTGCCAAGTCAGATTCACAAAATAGTTCATGCTGCGACCCCCGGAATGTTCCTTGCGGACGTTTGGCCCGCCGACAAGGAAACGATATGTACAACCTACAAGCTTGTCTCTATAAGTTTCCCCTAACTACTAGGTTATAACGTTCACAAGTTAGATGCAAGCGTTCAGTAAAAATAGGCTCATTCCGTATCTGTTGTTAATTTTTTCCTTCGTTCACCAAATAAAAAAGCGCCCATTCCCGAAGGTGAGGCGCCATTTTATTCTACATCGTTCGATGATCACCTATAGGCAACTTCCGTAAACGTATTGATAATCCTATACCAGATCCAATCCAGCGCTTGATCAATCTGTTTGACTTCGCCCGAGACATGCGCCGTGGAGGCTTGGTAATAGGAGCCGTCAATCACCGTCAAGTTGCCTTGCACTTCACCGTAGATCTCGGCTTTGCCGTTCTCGACGGTCAAGTTCCCGACAATTTTGGAGTCGCTGGGTACGGTGACCGTATCGCCTTGAATAATGACCTGATCCAGGTCCGCTCCTTTAACGACGAGTTGATCGTCGCTATCCCAAAGAGATACTGCACTGAACAGCATGACCAGTAAAAACATCGCTGCCGCCGTCAAAGCCGGATGGCGTCTGATCCATTGGATCCATGCCTGCTGCTTGGGCTGACTCGGGATCTGGCTGATGATCCGGTTCACCAGTTCATCGGGAGCCGATAGGTTAGCATGCTGTTTAATCGTTGCAAACAGCATCATTTCGGTTCTTTCCAATTCCCTGAATTCCTTTAGGCAATCCGGACACTGGTCTAGATGCAGCTTCAGCTGTTCGACATGGTCGCGGCTCAATTCGCCGTCCAGGTAATCATGCATCATGGATGAGGCATGTTTGCATTCCATATCAGCCAATCCTTTCAGTAGTACTAATCTATGCGAAAAGCGGAGGGCACGGCTAGAGATCATAGTCGTCCTACCTTAACATACGTAACGATTCACATTTCGTTTCAAAAATAATATCGTTGGAGGAGTCCCCATTTTAAAGCATCTTATGCTCTAGCTTCTTACGTAGAAATTCCCGTCCACGGTGAACGCGCGTCTTGACCGTCGTCACCGGCATATCCAACACGTCGCTGATCTCTTGCAGCGACATTTCCTGAAGATAACGGAGCACGATCACCGACTTGTATTTGGCAGGCAAGCCGTCGATGGCTTGGTGGATGGTCTGTTGCGTTTCCGACAGCAGATATTCCGATTCCGGCGTTCGTTCGTCCCCGGGAATCAAGGTGTATCCGTCCATGCCCTCCTGGTCGTTCATTTCGGCATCCAGATAATAACTTGGCTTCCGCTTTCGCAGCCGATCGATGCATAAGTTGGTCGCAATCCGGTAAATCCACGTGGAGAACTTCTGCTTGTCGTCGTATCGGCTCCAATTTTTGTGCACCCTTAAGAACGTCTCCTGTACGACATCCTCGGCCTCGTGACGATTCGACAACATCCGGTATGCGAGATGATAAAGCTTATCCTTATATAGATCAACAAGTTCGGCGAAGGCGCCCTGATCTCCTTTGCGGGCCAGCTTCACCAGTCTTGCATCAAAATGTTCCACCACCATATTTTCCCCCAAATCGGTTGGAAGGGCTCAGGTACATGATATCCTTATATACTTATACCCTGCCTGTCCGGCTATTCGTCCCTTTAGTAACCTGACTTTATGACAATTTAAAGGGTACTTCCAGTCGTCGGCACTTCATTCAAATGTTAAAGCAACTTTTCACAAAATGCAATACATTCAGCAAAAGCGGAATGCAAAAAAACGGACCTCCTCGTAGAGAAGGCCCGTTTTGACTTTCCTGTCGATAAATCTGCAGGTATCAACCCGTATTCCGGAGACCTGCGGCAATTCCGTTAATCGTAAGCAACACTTCACGCAGCAGTTCGGCATCATCCTGACCTTGGTCTCGCGCCGTGCGCAGCTCCGTCAAGAGCTGTACCTGCAAATAGCTAAGCGGATCGACATATGGGTTACGCAAGCGGATAGATTCTTGCAGCCCAGGTATGTTATCGAGGATCTCGGTAATGCCGGTGATTTTCAACACCATTTCCCGAGTCAAGCGGAACTCCTCTTCAATTTGGCTGAGGATGCGATCCTTAACCTCGTCATCCGAGCACATTTTCGCATACTCTTTAGCAATCACCAGATCTGCTTTGATCAACGCGAACTGTAGTGTATCAACCACCGTTCTGAAGAATGAGAAATGCTGATACATATTTTGAAGAACCTTGAGGTTTTCTTCGTTGTTTTGGTAGAAGTCCATCAGACCGGTCCCCGCTGCGTACCAGGCTGGGAACAAGTACCGGCTTTGCGTCCAGGCAAACACCCATGGAATCGCCCGCAGGTCCTCAAACCGATCGCTATTCTTGCGCTTGGAAGGACGGGAACCGATATTCAACTCGCCGACCTCGACCAATGGCGTCGATTCACGGAAGAATTTCAAGAAATCCGGTTCGCGGAAAACAAGATCTTGATACTTATGAAGCGATTTCTCGGAAATGCCCGCCATGATGTCTTCCCAACGTTGCTCTTCCGGACTTGTTCCTTGATGGAGCTTCGCTTGAATCGCCGCGGTAATCAAGGCCGAGGTTGCTTGCTCCAAGCTGCGGTACGCGATACCGCGTAAAGAATAACGCGAAGAAATCACTTCGCCTTGCTCGGTGATCTTGATACCTCCGCCAATCGTTTCTGGCGGTTGCACGAGGATACTGCGGTTCAGCGGCATCCCGCCACGCCCAAGCGCGCCGCCGCGTCCGTGGAAGAACTTTAGCTTAACGCCATATTCATGGGCTGCGGCCGTAATTTGCTTCAGCGCTACGCGTAGCTCCCAGTTCGCCGTAACGACACCGCCGTCCTTATTACTGTCGGAGTAGCCCAGCATGATTTCCTGGAGATCGTTCATCGCCGCTACCGACTCGCGGTAAATCGGCATGCCGAATAGCTGGCGCATGATTCCCGGCGCTGCGTGCAAGTCGTCGATCGTTTCAAACAGCGGAACAGCTTGCAGTGTACATACGACCGATCCATCGGCTTCTTTGCGGAATAAGCCCACCTCTTTCGAGAAGACCATGACCTCGAGAATATCACTGGCCGCCTCCGCCATACTAATGAGATAGCTGGTAATGCACTGCTGGCCGTATTCTTTTTGCGCCAGATACACGGTGCGGTAAACATCCAGGCACTCTCTCGTATTCTCGCTGTAATCCTGATACGGAGAAGTGAGTGGCCGCGGGTCGTTTAACAAACGTTCCAGCAACTCAATCTTGTCTTGCTCCTCCAGCTCGGCATAATTGTCCACGATATTCATCTTCGCCAAAATTTCCGTCATGGCGTTCTCATGTTCTTTGCTGTGTTGGCGGATATCGAGCGTGGCTGTGTGGAAGCCAAACAGCTCTGCCTGACGAATCAGCTTCTTAATATGGGTATCGGCAACATAGTCGGCGTAGTGATGACGTAAGCTCCGGTCGATGATTTTCAGATCCTGGATAAACGCTTCAACACTTGGGTAACGCTCTGGCGTATCCCTCTTGCTGTCATCCAAAACATTGTGCAGTTTCTCCGTCATGTACGTCAGCTTGATACGATACGGTTCTTTATCGTTGTTCCATTGCTGCGTTTTGCGCAAAGTGACCTGAAGGCGATCCCGTTGAATGGAGGCCATCAGTTCGTCCGTTACATCTACAATGCTGGTGCTGAAGCTGAGGTGCTTGAACAACTCGGACAAAATCCGTTGGTACTCGCGAACCGAAAGTTTGCGTTGCATCCGCAGCGTCTCCCAAGTCACATCCGAGGTTACCGATGGATTGCCGTCCCGGTCGCCGCCGATCCAGGAACCGAAGCGCAAATACGTTGGCACGTGCCAATAATGCTCCGGATAGTATTTAGTCAGACAGCGTTCCAGCTCCTGATACACTTCAGGCAATACATGGAATAAGGTTTCATGAAAATAGTACATGCCGTTTCTAACTTCATCCAGTACGGTGGGCTTACGATCACGCAACTCATCGGTTTGCCAAAGGGTAATCACTTCGTTAAGCAGCTTCTCCCGCAGTTGCTCCCGTTCCCGGAACGTGAGCGTCGGGTTATCCAACTGCATAACATCGTCAGCGATACGCTTGTGGATGTCTAGAATCGCGCGGCGCATCGCTTCCGTCGGATGGGCTGTCATGACCAATTCCAGCGACATGCCTCCCAGGATCTCCTGAGCTTCAGCATAGTTAAAGCCCTGCTCCTTCAAATCGCGGACAGCTGCCTCGATCGTGCCGGACTGAACGGTCTCCCCGGCAGATAGCTCGTAGTCACGTTTGCGACGAATCCGGTGGTTCTGCTCTGCGATATTCACCAGTTGGAAGTAGATCGCAAATGCACGGATCACCTGATGACGGATTCCGGGCTCCAAAGAATTGATCATACCTTTAAATTCTTCATGCAATTCCGGCAAAAATACAGCCCGCAGGGATTTACTGGCTTCACGTATCTTCTCGACAATATCCAAGAGCTCATTGCCGCCCTGATGCACCAGGACCTCTCCTAGAATATTGCCCAAAAAACGAATGTCGCGCCGAAGCAAGTTATTCGAGTTGCCTTTTCCTGCGGTAACCGTTAACTCTGTCATGTTTCTCCCCCATTTCATCCCTAATGCAGCAAGCTTCATTCCGCATTGTCATCATCTTTGTCGTTTAGACCAAATGGCGTTCGCTAAGCGTTTCTTAACATCATACAATAAACTCCCCTGAAAATCTTCACTTAATTTGTAAGAAATTTTATCCTGGGAAGCTGTGATGCGCGTAGTGGAGCGCTATTCATTTCAACTCCACTTACCCTAACACGGTAAAGCAGTAAAATGCAAGGGTATAAGTTAATGATAGAAAATTTTTATACCCGGGAAGGAGATAATCTCTAAAATTATAACAAAAAACATCATCTTATCCGATGATGTTGCTGTTATGTATGGAGCGGGTGATGGGAATCGAACCCACGCTACCAGCTTGGAAGGCTGGAGTTCTACCATTGAACTACACCCGCACCTTA
>RCUU01001378.1_pt1 | contig 11693 bp, 13 predicted proteins | sample 2166211 | NCBI WGS metagenome assembly RCUU01 (sample SAMN09932620, study PRJNA488358) | compost metagenome | feature: garden; material: soil; isolation source: compost soil in phenylacetic acid-enriched culture | place: Germany: Experimental Botanical Garden Goettingen | collected 2016-01-27
GGTCGAACATCGAAATCAACCATAAGATAATGGCTGCAATCAAGGTCACCATCGCGAGCTCCCCGCTATCCGCGGCCATCGCAACAACAATGCCAAACAGAAGACCGCCAAAGAACAGAATCGGGTAGGTAATCCCCCTCCCTTTTTTGCCCCAGTACAGATGCCCCACTCCGGGGATGAAATTCAACAGTAAAGCGAGCAGTCGGTTGCGCTCAAACGGCATATCCATCTTCCTTTCCTCCAACTTTTTCTATCAAAATGACCCCTTATCGTTTCCAACTATCCAGCCAACCGGCCGTCGCCTCCATCATTCGTTCGCTCAAGGACGACGCATTCGCCTGATTCATCAAATGATCGGTCTCCGCGGCAATCAAATCGAATAATCCGCTACCCAACAGCAATGCCGTTAAGGTTGCCGCGATCGCATAATGCAGCAGCGGATGCCTGGTCCAAGACTTACGGCTGCCGCCGCGCTCCTTGCTCAGCTTCGCTTGCGGAAGTATCTCCATGATCGCCAGCATATAGGCGGCTTCATCCTCCAAACCAGGAAGCTCGCTTTCCAAAGAGGATAGTGCTGCGGTATAAGCGGCAAAGGCTGCCTCATCCCCTTGCAGCAGCGCATCTAATCGCGCCTCTGTGATGGAATCCAGGCTGCCGCGGATATAGCTCCGCCATAGCTCCAGTTCATCTTGCGGTTGATGACTCATCCCCATTCCTCCCTTGACCAATGCTCGCGAATATAGGCTCTTGCCCGGTACAACCTCGATTCGACCGTTTTCACCGCCACACTAAGCTCTGCGGCAATTTGCTCATGACTTTTGCCCTCCAGGTAAAATTCCGTAACGATCTGACGATGTCCCGCTGGAAGCCCGGCGATACGTCGGCGTACTTCCGTACTCCGTTCCGCATCGATTAGCCCAAACAAATGGTCCTCTTCCGAATCGGATAGCTGCAAGTCCAAATCTACGGGATCCCATTGCTCTTCCTTGCGCCGATCCCGCTTCCGCTTGATGTCGATCGACTTATTGACGGCGATCCGGGTAATCCAGGTCTTTAGCCCTTGGGAGCGATACTCCGGGAGAGATTTAAAGATTTGCAGAAAGGTTTCTTGTGCGGCGTCCTCTGCTTCCTTGGCGTCATGCAGCACCGAATGGGCTACCCGGTACACATAGGTCCCATATTCCCGGACTAACCAAGGAAAGACGCTGCGGTCTCCCCGCTGAAATCTTTGAATAAACGTCGTTTCATCAATGACTCTCCCCTCCTCCCCAATAGATAGACGACGGTTGTCCATCCTGCCCCTGCACTATTTAAAAAAACGTTTGAAACCGTTAAAGTTCTACAAACTCCCGCAATTTGAAATGAATGTCATAATATATTACATAAAATTCGGATATTTTAAATGTTTTAAAACTGCCTTTAAGAACGCTTAGGGGGACGAAAACACAAGGACCTACAGGATTTAAGCGCTTTATTGAGCCTTTAACTCGTTTGTCAATATACATGACATCAAACTATAATTTCACTCAAGTTAACGGATCTCGCGTTAGGTTTAATTACATATCGTTAACTAAAAAACATCTTGGAGGTTGATGGAATGAAGAAGTGGACATCCCGAAGTTTGAAGGCCTTATTGGTCACCGGCCTCGCCGTGACCGCGCTGCTCCCCAATTTATATCTCTCGCCGGCTTCCGCGGCCGAAACCGTTACGGGTACCGTTAACTCGACCGAAGCCGTAAAGAAGCTGCCGAAAGTGCAGGTCATCGCCACCGGCGGTACGCTGGCCGGGCAATCCACGGATGAAACGAGCTTCCAAACTTATCGGGCCGGTTCGCTGCCGATCGCCGATCTCGTGGCATCCCTCCCGAATAAGGATCAAATCGCCGAGGTCTCCACTTATCAGTTCGGCAACTCCGGCTCCAGCGCCTATACGATTGAGCAATTATACGATCTTTCCTTAAAAGTAGATGAAGCCCTCAAAACCCAGGACGGGGTCGTCGTCACAACGGGTACGGATACCATGGAGGAAATCGCCTATTTCCTCGACCTGACCGTACGTAGTCCGAAGCCGGTCGTCATCACGGGTTCGATGCGGCCTTGGACGGTCATCGGAACGGATGCTCCAGCTAACCTGTATAACGCGATTAAACTGGCGGCCAGTGGGAAAACGAAATATTTCGGTACCGTGCTGATGTTAAATGATGAATTCCATGCCGCACGCGAAGTCACCAAAACCAACTCTTACCGGACCGATACGTTTATCACTCCAGAAATCGGCGCTTTGGGTTATATCGACGAAAAAACGATCCGCGTATACCGCGCCCCATTCCGCGCTTTGAAATCGGCCGCGACCTGGGCTACCCCGTTCGACTTGAACAAAATCACCAAAAAGGATTTGGTTAAGGTCGAAATCGCCTATTCCTATCAAGAAGCCGGCGCAGGAGCGATCAGCGGATTCGTCGCAAATGGAGCCAAAGGGATCGTTACTGCCGGCACTGGAGCGGGCGGTATTTCCAAAGCGATGAGTGAAGAGCGCAAAGCCGCAATCGAGAAAGGCGTCGTGTTCGTCACGACCACTCGGACCGGCTCGGGCAGCAACTACTCCAGCGGCGACGGAATTATCGCCGGCGACAACCTAAATGCGGCGCATGCCCGAATTCTCTTGCTGCTGTGCTTGTCCTTCTCTAAAGACTTCGATACGGTTCAAAATTGGTTCACTACGGTTGGCTACGGCCAAATCGAGCTTCCAGCCAAATAAGGAGCATGACTCCACATGCAAAGCAGCGCGTTCATAGCGAACGCGCTGCTTTGTGGTTTGTCCGATTGACGTGCCTAGCGGGAATCGGTAAGATTTGGGGGGAGGTGTTATCCAACGATGACGTTACTGCTTACTTTAGGCGGGATCATGATGTTCCTCGCTGTCGCTCTTGGCGCCTTCGGCGCGCATGCGCTCAAGAACCGGTTGACCGAAGACCGGCAAAAAACCTATCAAACCGGGGTTCAGTACCATATCGCCCACGGATTAGGGTTGATTCTACTGGGTCTAGCCGCAACGCAGCTAACGAGCGAAGGGCTAGTTGTACTCGCTGGCTGGTTCCTGTTTGCCGGGATCGTTCTGTTCTCCGGTAGTCTGTATGCATTGAGCTTAACAGGAATCCGAAAGCTTGGGGCGATTACACCGCTTGGCGGCGTTTGCTTTCTGACGGGATGGGTGCTCTTCGTCATCACAGCGGTTCAAGGCTAATAATCGACCAAGAATTAGCGAAGGATTCAACGAGAGGGAGAGGAAGAAACTCTATGGCGGAGAAAAGGTTGATTCTCTTTTTAGATAGCGGCGATACGCTCGTTGACGAAGCGACGGAAGTCCGCGATGACGAAGGGATCGTGTTAAAGGCGGATCTGATCCCCGGTGCGGAGGACATGCTTCGGCAACTGGTTAAACGGGGCTTCACCGTTGCACTGGTCGCTGACGGAAACGCTCAATCGTTCAAAAATGTATACCGTCAGCACGGACTCTACGATATTTTTGCGACCATGATCTATTCAGAAACGATCAAAGCGGAAAAACCCAGCCCCCGAATGTTCAAAGCGGCGATCGGTGCGTTGGATTTAAGCGAAGCCGATATCCCGCGGATTGCCATGGTTGGCAATAACCTGGGCCGGGATATTAAAGGAGCAAATGCTTTGGGGATCACGAGTGTGTTCCTGAAATGGACTTCGCGTTATCCGCATACGCCAGCCAGCCCCGAAGAAGAGCCCGACTACATCATCAGCGAACCGCTGGAGCTGCTGGAGCTGGCGGAAACGTTGAATGCCCGGTTATCTGAACTCATTTCATAATATGGCAGATGTAAAAAATACCTGCAAAAGTGCAGTTATTTCGGTCGATTTTTATGATTTCGGCGAAATAGATGCAAAAATGCAGGTATTTTTCTTAATATACGCGATAATCGCGCTTTCTCTCCTAAATAACTGCATTTTTGCAGGTATTCATGAGAATTTAGCCGTTCCTGGGAAAATACCTGCACTTTTGCAGGAATTTGCCGGGATCGCTTCGTTGCGCAGGAAGGGCTCGCCTTTACCGCAAATTTTTCTTACGATGGAATGAATCGAGGCACGTTCGATCATGGATCACGGAATAATTGCTTCCGCGGACGGATTCGCGTACCCCGACAGCGCTCTCTACTCAAACGCGTTCAACCTCACCCGCAAAAAATGATAGATTTCCTCCGCAATGTTCGCCTGGCAACAGGACTCTAGCCCCTCAAAACCAGGAGAGGAGTTAGCTTCACAAATTTTAAAATGCTCCCCGTCGAATAACAGGTCGATACCGGCAATATCTAAGTTTAACAATCGGGCAGCCTCTAGTGCGAGCCATTCGATCTCCGGAGTCATTTCGTACGGCTCCACGTAGCCGCCACGAGAATAGTTCGCTTTAAAGCTGTCATTACCGGAGCTTCGCTTCATCGCTGCAATGGCGCGGCCGCCGATGGTCAGTACCCGTAAATCCACGCCACGACTGGAGGCTACGAATTCCTGCAGGATCATGGTGGCATTCTCCTTATAGGCGTTGATCATCTCCAGCAAATCGATGAAATTTGAACGATTTTCCGCCAAGAAGACCCCGCTGCCCTGGGAGCCGGAGATCGTTTTGACGACAACTGGAAACCCCAGATGCTTGTCCACCAGTTCGACATCCACTTTGGAACGAATCAACATCGTTTTGGGGACAGGCAGATTGTATTGAGCCAAAATCTGCAGCGTGAATAACTTGTCCTTGACCGTGTCAATGCTTTGCGCCGTATTCAGAGTAAGTACGCCCAACCGCTCTAAATGGCGAATCAGGGCTAAACCGAAGTAATTCGTCCCCGCACCCATGCGCGGAAGCACAAAATCGGGGAGCGGCAGCACTTCGCCGCCGACCATCACGCTCTTTCGATCATCGCGTGTGACGATCAGCTCAAACTGTTCTGGGGCGAATACCCTCACATCGATCCCCTGCTTATTCGCTTCTTCCATCAACCGTTTGATTTCATAGGTTTCCGGCTTTACATCAGTTGCGGAGTTCTTATAAATAATCCAACCTTGCATCGGTATCGTCCTCCCAGGAGAAGATCAAACTGACTCTTCCCACAGTGTACGAAACCATTTTGTTTCGAGTATGATTTCAAATCGAGATTACTGTAAAATTCGCGCGCACAACAAAAAGAGAGCGCCCCATGAAAGCAAGCACTCTCTTCGTTCGATCAATTATCGCATTCCTCCGCGGAACCGCTGCGCATAGGCTTTGACGTCCTCCGCCGTACGTACGCGGTTGCGGCTCCATTCCAGCAAAATCCGGTCGATATACCGGAAATGTACTTTACCGGCGAATACCGCTTCCTTCAGCGCCAGTAGAATCAGCTCTTCCGGGTACCGGTCCTGGTCCACCCAACCGGATATCGTCTCGCATTCCATCGGTGAAAGCGGACGGGCGAATTCCTTCTCAAAAATCACGAACAGGTTCCGTTCCTGTTCTTCCCGCGCTTCCGGAGCCGCGTCAGCCGTTTTGCGGCTGGCGGCAGCCGGTTGCTGTGCTGCCAGCCACCTCCCCAACCGGTCATACATACCGCTCAAATTATATTGTTCTGAACGGATACCGGTTGTTTCGTCGACTGCTTCGTCGATACTGATCCAGCCTTCCTTCAATAAAGCGCGAATGACCGGGGCCAGCATCCCGGGCGCCGTGTCCATCCGCGATTCCAATTGCCCGATCGACGGAAAATCGTTGCGCTCGGCTTGTTTGAAAGCAAGCAGCTGGATCAGAAGCATCGCTTCCGTATCGCTTAAGCGGAGCTTGCGGTAATGAGCCAACAGCGGGAATGGCACGTTCACCGTCCCCGCCTCCATCCCGAAAGCGATCCCTTTTGCCCAAGCGTTGTTGCCTTCATTCATGGCCATATGATCAAGCTCACCTTTCAAAACGGCTTAAGGATACAACCGGTATAGAGTCCGCGGGAACGGAATCGTCTCGCGCACGTGATCCAGGCCGCAAACCCAGGCGACGGTCCGCTCCAAGCCGAGGCCGAAGCCGGAATGCGGCACCGAGCCGTATTTGCGGAGGTCCAGGTACCATTGGTACGTTTCCTCCGACAGGTTATGCTCCTTGAAGCGTTCCTCCATCAGAGCCGGATCGTCGATCCGCTGCGAACCGCCGATGATCTCCCCGTAACCTTCCGGAGCAATCATATCGGCGCACAGTACGACTTCAGGCCGGTTCGGATCCGGCTTCATGTAGAACGCCTTAATCCCTGCAGGATAATGCGTGATGAATACGGGCTTCTCGTAACGTTCGGCGATCGCCGTTTCATGCGGCGCCCCGAAATCCTCGCCCCAAGGAATATCAAAGCCTTGCGAATGCAGGTACTCGATCGCTTCGTCGTACGTGATCCGCGGGAACGGCGCTTGGATGCCTTCCAGCTTGGACACGTCGCGGCCCACCGCTTCAAGCTCGGTCCGGCAGTTCTTCAACACCGATTGCACGACATGGCTGATGAAATTCTCCTGCACCTTCAAGCTTTCCTCGTGATCGGTGAAGGCCATTTCCGGCTCGATCATCCAAAACTCGATCAAATGGCGGCGCGTTTTGGATTTCTCGGCGCGGAACGTCGGTCCGAAGGAATACACTTTCCCTAACGCCATCGCAGCGGCTTCCATGTAAAGCTGTCCGCTTTGCGTCAGGTAGGCGTCTTCCTCGAAATATTTCGTATGGAACAGGTTGGTGGTTCCTTCCGCCGAAGTTGGGGTCAAGATCGGCGGATCCACCAAAGTAAACCCGTTTAGATCGAAAAATTCCTGCACGGCGCGAATGATTTCAGCGCGGATCACCATGATCGCCCGCTGCTTCGAGGAACGAAGCCACAGGTGACGATGGTCCATCAGGAAATCGACCCCGTGTTCTTTTGGCGTAATCGGATAGTTTTCAGTCAAATGAAGGACCTCGATGTCGGTTACCGTCATTTCAAAGCCGGATTGGCTTCGCGGTTCCTCGCGAATCACGCCCGTCACGTACATCGAAGATTCCTGGGTCAAGCTCTTGGCGTTGTTCCAGGTCTCCTCGGATACTTCGTTCTTGACGACGACGGCTTGGATGTAGCCGGTCCCGTCGCGGAGCTGCAAAAATTGAATTTTTCCGCTCGAGCGTTTGTTATTAAGCCAGCTGCCGATGACGACCGTTTCCCCGACATGCTCATTCACTTGACGAATCACAGTTTTGACCGCCATGCCTTTATCTCTCCTCTAACGATAACTATATTAAATACACAAAGGATTAAATTCGCCGCGCTTTACTTCGATTCCTGCACGAGGTGCAGCGTATCGCGGGCAATCATCAACTCTTCGTTCGTCGGGATGACCAGAACCTCAACTTTGGAATTCGGAGTCGAAATCCGGCGAGGTTCCCCGGAACGGATCTTGTTTAGTTCCTTGTCCAGTTCAACACCCAGATAGCTCAGGTTTTCGCAGGTTTTCTCGCGGACGATGGCCGAGTTTTCGCCGACGCCGGCCGTAAAGACGATGACGTCCACGCCGTTCATGGCGGCGGCATAAGCACCGATGTATTTGCGCAGGCGATATTCGTACATTTCGAACGCCAGCGTTTCATTCGGTTTGCCGGCTTCCCAGCCGTCCGTGATGTCCCGCATGTCGCTGCTGCTGCCGGAGATGGCGAGCAGACCGCTATGCTTGTTCAGCATCGAGTTCACTTCGCTGATGGACAGCTCTTCCTTGTTCATGACGAAGGTCACGACCGTCGGATCCAAGTCGCCGCTGCGCGTTCCCATCATCAAACCTTCCAAAGGCGTAAGACCCATCGAAGTATCCACCGATACACCGCCTTTGACCGCGGTCAAGCTTGCGCCATTACCGATATGGCAAGTGATGATCTTCAGATCTTCGATCGGACGGTTCAAATATTCCGCTGCCACTCGGCTGACATATTGATGCGAGGTACCATGCGCGCCATAACGGCGGATGCGGTGTTTCTTGTAAAGTACCCGCGGAATCGGGTACAAATATACTTTCTCGTCCATGGTTTGATGGAAGGCAGTATCGAAGGCGACCACGTTCGGTACACCCGGCATGTTGGCTTCGGAGGCATTAATCCCCATGATCGCCGGCGGATTATGAAGAGGCGCCAGGTCGAACAGACGACGGATCTCTGCTTTGACTTCCGGCGTGACGAGGGCGGAACCTTTAAACGCTTCGCCGCCGTGAACGACACGGTGACCGACGGCTTGAATCTCGTCAACCGATGCGAGAACGCCATGCTCCTTGTCTGTCAATTTCTCAAGCACTTTGCGAATCGCAGTAGTATGTTCAAGGATTTCGCTGACTTCCGTTACATCCTCTTTACCGGTTGGTTTATGCGTCAAGATCGAGGAATCCATACCGATCCGCTCAACCAGTCCTTTAGCCAAAACCGATTCGTCGGTCATATCATAAAGTTGGTATTTCAGGGAGGAGCTTCCCGCATTAATGACTAACAGTTTCACAGCCGGTCACCGTCCTTATCGTATTTGAAGAAACCTTCGCCCGTTTTTACGCCCAAACTGCCGGCACGCACCATTTTCTTGAGCACGAAGGAAGGACGGTATTTCAATTCGCCGAATTCGCGGAACATGCGTTCCAAAGCGGCCAAGACCGAATCCAAACCAAAGCGGTCGGCCATTTCCAGCGGTCCATATTGGAATTGGTAGCCCATGCGCATGGCTTCGTCGATCTCTTCCGCGGAAGCAACGCCTTCGCCAAGCACGTGCAAAGCTTCATTGATCATAACGCAAATAATCCGGGAGGTCACAAAGCCCGGAGATTCATAAACCATGATGCCGCGTTTCTCTACGACCTCTTCCACAAAACGTTTCGTTTCCTCAAACGTCGAATCCGAAGTTTTCAAGCCGCGGATAATTTCCACCAGATTGATTTTGGCAACGGGATAAATAAAGTGCATGCCGATGACGCGCTCCGGATACTTCGTTCCGCCGGCGATTTCGGTCAAACTAAGCGTCGATGTGTTGCTTGCTAAAATGATGTTGCTTGGGCAAACCTGATCCAGCTGTGTGAACACCTCTTTTTTGGCATTCAAATCCTCCGAAATGGTCTCGATCACCATGTCGCAGGTTCCGAGTTCGGCAAAATGAGTAACTTTATGGATACGGGATAAGATCAGTTTCTTCTCCGCTTTCGTGATCGCCCATTTCTCGAGCTGTTTATCCAGACTCGTCTCGATCATGCTGTAGGCATGCTCCAATTTATCGGCTGTCTCCTCCACGAGCAGTACGTCCAGTCCTTTAGCCGCCAGCATTTCGCTGATGCCCTGACCCATCGTACCGCCGCCGATGACCCCTATTCGTTTGTAGTTCATGGTCCTCTCGCTCCATCCTTTCATCGTCTGTACATAATATGGTTTCCCAGATGTCGAATCATACATCTTCTTACACCCAACATATAATAATATCTTAGCACGAAGAAAAAGTAAAAAAAAATAACCGGCATCATGAATTATGCCGGTAAATGGACGCTGTCACGAAATTGACAACGGAATTGCTCGCCGGAAAGGCGTTCTTCTTTTAATAAGATATCGAGGGATTTGTCGAAAACCGCCGAATGCTGTTGCAGCATTTCTTTTGTTCTAGCGGCAAGATCCTCCAAAATCCGCGTGTTTTCGTTCATCAGCACTTCGGTGGTCACCATGTCCATGTTGACGATTCCAAGCCGGGTCAGTCCGGACGTCATCATCGTATGCACGATTTTTAACGCCTGCTCGAAATCGTTGCTTGACCCGGTACTGCGGCCGCCGTAATAGATTTCTTCCGCAGCCGCCCCGGCCAAGGCGATCATGATCTGGCCTTCCAGATAGGACTTGGTGTACAAATATTTCTCGTCCTGGGGATTGTGCCGGACATAACCAAGCGCTCTTCCGCGCGGGCTTAATGCGACCTGGCTTACGCTGCCCGGAGCGACAACCTCGGCGGCAATCGCATGACCCAGTTCGTGGATGGCGACGCGGCGCTTCTCTTCCTCGGCGGCCTGCCGGTCCGTCTGCTCGCCCATCAGCACTTTATCGATAGCCATCGACAAATGGCCTTGGGTGATTTGATCAACCTCATCCCGCATCGCGTAAATCGCCGCCTCGTTCATGACGCTCTCCAGTTGCGCACCGGAGAAGCCGTACGATTCCTCCGCGATTTTGTCCAAATCGACGCCCTCCTGCAGCGGCTTGTTGCCTGCATGCAGCTCGAGGATATGACGGCGGCCCTTCTTGTCCGGCAGATCAACCTGGATGTGCCGGTCGAAACGGCCGGGACGCAGCAAAGCGCTGTCCAGCATCTCCTTGCGGTTGGTCGCGGCGATCAACAAAATCCGCGGCGTATCGGAAGAATAAATCCCGTCCATCTCCGTTAGCAGCTGGTTTAGCGTTTGATCGTATTCGCGTTGCTGTCCACCTTCCCGTTTGCCGCCGATGACTTCGATTTCGTCGATGAAAATGACCGCATTTTCCTTGTTCTCTTTGGCCGCTCGGGTTCTCGCCTCTTGAAACAAATCACGAATCCGGCTTGCCCCTACGCCGACATACATTTCAACGAATTCACTGCCCGAGGCCGCGACGAATACGGCGTTCGTGTAATGCGCCGCCGCTTTGGCGAGCAGCGTTTTCCCGGTTCCCGGAGGACCCGTCAGCAAAATCCCTTTGATCGGCCGAATGCCGAACTTGCTGATTTCATCTTGACGCACCATAAAATCCAGCGCTTCGCGAAGTTCTTGCTTGGCGCTCTCTTGTCCGCCGATCTGATCAAAGGTCAGCTTCGCCGGTCCGCGCTTTTTGCGTTTCCGTTCCTGGGCGGCTCCGATCGTGATCCCGCCGCCGCGCATTTTGATGGCAAAAAACAACGCCCCGAACAACACCATGGACACGACGAGCGGAACCACGTTAACGCCGGTCACCGCCAGGAAGACGATCAGGACCGGAATAAAGCCGATTGCGGCTTCGATCATCCATTTACGCATTCGGCCATACCCCCATTCGTTCCGGCGTACGCGGCAAAATCACGAATTTACTATACTGTCCATCCGTTAAGGTGATATAAACATTCTTATCATCCATCTCCGCCGTAGCCTTCAGCTTGCTGTTTTCTTGCTCCATCTGCTTCAGAGCGGCGGTAATTTGCGTATACTGCTTGTTTTCCATCGCTTGGGCGACGGTAAACAACGCTTTTTCCCACAGTTGGTCGAGCTCCGGAGAAGACTGCTCCTCTACGTCCAGCTTCAGGGTTCGTTTGCCGATTTGCTCTTTCCCGTTCTGCTCGATCTGACGAACCAACGCACCGAGATCCGTCCCCGGTTCCAGCTTCAGCTGAAGCGACAGCTCATCGGGTTTAATGTCCATTTCTACATGATTGACGCCTTCCACGCTTTTTACGATATTCTCCAGCGGACGCTCAATCGCCCACTGCCGATATAGGAACCATCCACCAAACAAAACGAAGGCGGAAATGGCGATGCTTGCAGCTATTGGTCCAATACGCAGTTTCACGTGATGTCCCCCTTATCTATAGTCATTATCTTTTCGATATATCATACCGTATATCAAAACTACAAATAAGAGTATATCACATCGTATATCAAATATCGAAGGAAAGTGTGAAGATATTTAAAAT
>RCUU01001379.1_pt1 | contig 11686 bp, 9 predicted proteins | sample 2166211 | NCBI WGS metagenome assembly RCUU01 (sample SAMN09932620, study PRJNA488358) | compost metagenome | feature: garden; material: soil; isolation source: compost soil in phenylacetic acid-enriched culture | place: Germany: Experimental Botanical Garden Goettingen | collected 2016-01-27
GCACCGAGCTGACCCTGGCCGAGCATATCGCCCGGTTGCAGACCGACCTGATGGCGCTCAACGAGCACGGCACCCAGTCGCTGGCGGCGCTGACGAAAGGCCGGGTGCGTCTGTTCCAGAGCCTGTTCGTGTTCGAGAACTACCCCATGCCGGCGGCCCCTGCCGCCCCCGAGCCCCACCAGCTGGTGCCGCGTTTTGGCGCCGTGGTGGAGAAGGTGGAGCTGCCGCTCTCCCTGGTGGTCAATGCCCGTGGCGGCCAGCTCAACCTGCGCCTCGAGTTCGACGGGGATCAGATCCCCATGGCGAAGGCCGAGGCCGTGCTGGCCGACTGGATCAAAGAGCTGGAATGGCTGGCGCAGGCGAGTCTGGCGCAATCGGCCAGACCCGAGGCGCCGAGTCTGACGACAGAGGTGACCGCGCGCGCCGCAGGGGCTGAGCCCTGCCTGGCTGACATCCCTGTGGCGGCCCGCTCCCTGGTGGATCTGTGGCAGCGTCATGGCGGCGTGCCAGGGGGCTGGCAGCAGAGCCTGCAGGATCTTGGGGTGGACTCGGTGCAGCAGCTCGCCCTGCTGGCGGCCCTCAATGAGGCCTTTGCCGATGGGCGGGCCCCCCTCACCCTGGGGGATCTCAAGAGATATGGCTCCCCCAGCCGGTTGTTCAACCATTGGCTGGTGCGCCAGCCCGAGGAGGTGCTATGACGATGGCGATAGGCTCAGGCAAGGGGGCGGGCGCCGGGGCCAGGGAGCACTCCCTCGGCTCTCGGCTGGCGGCTTGCCTCGCCGCCACCCCGCTGGCCCCCGCCCTTCGCCTGGGCGTGGGCATGAGTGTGGAAATGGCAGAGACCCGGGATGGTGCAACCGCAGGGCAGTGGCTCAGCTACGGGGCGCTCAATGGGCGGGTCGAGCACGTCGCCGCCCGCCTGCAGGGGCTGGCGGTGGGAGAGCGGGTCGGCCTCTATCTCTCCCGCAGCCCGGATCTGGTGGCCAGCCTGCTGGCCTGCCTGCGGCTCGGCCTCTGCTTCGTGCCGCTCGAACCTGACTTTCCCCTGGAGCGGCTGCAGGGGATAGCCCGCCAGGCCAGGCTCTCGGCGGTGATCTGCGATGAGGAGGCGGGAACCCCGGATTTCGGTTGCCCCCTGCGCCCCCTCAAGGGGCAGGCCCCCGGCGGGGCTCTCTCCTGGCCCAGGGTGGACGACGCCCTGGCGGCCTACATGATGTTCACCTCGGGCTCCACCGGCGAGCCCAAGGGGGTGGTCATCAGCCGCCGGGCCCTGCTCTGCTTCCTCGACGGGATCCGCGAGCGGCTCGGATTATCACCCAACTGCCACTGGCTCTTTATCACCACCCCGGCCTTCGACATCTCCTTGCTGGAGATGCTGGGGCCGCTCTGGGGCGGTGGCAGGCTGACGGTGGCGGGCGGCGAGCACAACAAGGATCCCCTGGGGATGCTGGCCCTGCTGGCGGCAGATCCTTCCATCAACGTCCTGCAGGCCACCCCGGCCTGCTGGCGCATGCTGCTCAAGGCCGGCTGGCAGGGGGGCGATACCCTCACCGCCCTGTGCGGCGGCGAGGCGCTGGATACGGGGCTGGCCGAGCAGCTTTGCGCTCGCACCCGGCGGTTGTGGAACTGCTACGGACCCACCGAGGCCACCGTCTGGTCCCTGGTGAGCGAGGTGCGCTGGCCACCGGCAGGGGGGCAGATCACCATAGGCCACAGCCTGCCCGGCTATCGCCACTGGGTGCTGGACGAGGCGGGGCGGCAGGTGCAGGAAGGGGAGGTCGGTGAGCTCTGCATCGAGAGCCCGGCCCTGTGCGAGGGGTACTGGCGCAAGCCCGCTCTGACGGCGACCGCCTTCCTGCGCCTGGGGAGCCATCGCCTCTATCGCACCGGCGATAGGGTGCGACTGCTTGGGGCGGACAGCTTCCTCTATCTGGGGCGGCGGGACGATCAAGTCAAGCTGCGCGGCTTTCGCATCGAACTCGGGGAGGTGGAGGCGGGCCTGCGCCGTCAACCCGGGGTGCAGGAGGCGGCGGTGCGTCTGGTGGGCGAGGGGGATGAGGCCATGCTGGTGGGCTATGTGGAGGCGAAAAGCGGGGTGACTCTCCATCGCCTGGCCCTGCGCAAGGGGCTGCAGGCCACGCTCCCTCACTACATGGTGCCGGCGCGACTTATCCTGCTGGATGCCCTGCCCAAGACCGGCAGCGGCAAACTGGACAGAAAGGCGCTGCCTCTGCCGGAATGATGAAAGGGCTGCAGGTCAGCAACCTGCCTCACTACATGGGCCAGGCGCGCATCCTCTTGCTCGATGCCCTGCCCAAGACCGGCAGCGGAAAACTGGACAGAAAGGCGCTGCCCCTGCCGGAGTAGCATTGCCCGTTGCTCGCAAGCGTTGATAAACAAAGAAGCCCGCATCAAGCGGGCTTCTTGTTGGCAGTCAACCGAGATGGGATTCAGTGCGCGATGGGGGCCGCGTCCGGCTTGGTGAGCAGCTGCTCGACGTCGTCGATCACCTTGAGGGCCGCCTGGGGGCCGCCGGTGGAGGTCCAGAGCGACCCGTCCACGGCACCGAAGCGCTTGCCCTTGATGGCGCCAAGTTGCTGGAAGGCCGGGGTCTGCTCGGCCTGCTTCATGGCATCCACCGCATCGCCGCTGGTGCTCAGGGTGCCGACCACCAGCCAGTCACCGTCCAGCAGGTTGAGGGATTCGAGGCTCAGGGCCGGGGAGTGGGGGCTCTTGTCGCCGATCTGGTGGGCAGGGCGAGCCAGCCCCATCTCGGTGACCACGCTGCTGGCGAAGGTGCCGCCGTGCATATAGCTAGGCCCCTTGGGGTTCCAGCGCACTATGCTCACCTGCTCCCCCTGGTGCTTGGCAAGCTTGCTGCGGGCCTCTGCCAGGCGGGCGTCATACCGGGCGAGGAAGGCCTTGGCCTCGGCCTCCTTGTTCATCACATTGGCGCTGCGGTTGAACACGGTTTTCCAGGGCTCGCCCCAGTTGCCGGTGACGACTGTGGGGGCTATCTCCTTGAGCAGGGCCAGGAGCTCTGGCTTGGTCTGGCCGGTGAGGATGAGATCCGGTTCGAGGTCTATCAGCTTCTCCAGATTGGGGTTGTCCAGATCCCCGACCACCTGGATCTCCTTGCCCGCCTTGTCCAGCAGATAGCGGGGCAGGGTGGACTGGCCGCGGCCGTTGACAGTGCCGACCGGTTGCACCCCCAGGGTGAGGGCGCTGTCGAGATCGAGCTCGCTCAGCACCACGACCCGCCGGGGCGCATCGGGGACAGTGTGGGTCTGGCCGTTGGCATCGAGCACCTGGCGGGTGCCTGCCTGGGCCTGAAAGCCGACCAGACTGGCCAGCATGAGCGCGGCGGCCAGGGGGGAGAAGATCTTCATGGTTACATCCTTAATGGGTGAAATCGGCGGCACTCTTGGCCCATGCAGGGTGGCCCCTGTTGGTCGTGCCTGCCAGACTGAAACCGGGGTCCAAATGGGCGGGGACATGCTATCACAGAAGTGCAGGTGAGAAGCATTGTCATTTGTATTTATGGTGTCTGCCCTTGGAGGTTTGATACCATGAGGCGCCATTGCGAGGAGCCCAGATGCCCCCCTTATCCCCTCTCACCGCCTTCCTTTTGCAACGGGATCACCTGCTGCTGCCGGGAACGCCCCCCTTGACCCTGCATCGCATCTGCTTCGATGCCGCCGCCTTTACCCCCGCCTGCTTCGCGGCCCACGACATGGCGCTGCCCGCCAGCCTGCAGCGTGCGGCCCCCAAGCGGCTGGGGGAGTTTCTGGCCGGGCGCCTCGCGGCCCGCGAGGCCCTGCGTCCCTTTGGCCTTGCAGGGAATGGGGTGGGCATCGGAGCGGCCCGGGAGCCCCTGTGGCCTGCGGGAATGGAGGGGAGCATCAGCCACAGCCAGCTGGCGGGGCAGGGGGTGGCGCTGTGCGGGGTGCGCCCCGCACAGGGGGGGATGGGGCTGGATCTGGAGGCCTGGCTGGGGCCGGAGCAGGGGAGTCAGCTCTGGCCCGGCATAGTCGATGAGGATGAGTGGGGGCGACTGGAGGGCGGGGCTCGCGCGCTCGGGCTGGACAGGGCCGGAGGGCTGACCCTGGTGTTTTCCGCCAAGGAGAGCCTGTTCAAGGCGCTCCATCCCAGGGTGGGGCGCTACTTCGACTTTCTCGATGCCCGCTGGCTGGGGATGACGGCCCAGAGCCTCACCCTGGAGCTGAAGGTCCCGCTGACGCCGGCCCTGCCGGCCGGCTGGCGCTGCACCCTGCGCTGGCAGCCGCTGCCGGGGGGCGTGCTCACCGCATTGTTGCTATGAGAGTGAGGCTTTGGCCCAGACAAAGAAACCGCCATCAGGCGGTTTCTTGCTATCCGGCTCAGGCCGATTACGCATGGTCGACGCGCCGACGGGGCACTATGACGGGGGCTCCGTCGCCGGGGGCGTGCAGTATGTCCACGTCGGTCTGGTAGAGCCGATCGATGAGGGACTTGGTCACCACCTCCCGGGCCGGGCCCATGGCCTGGATGCCGCCGTCCCCCAGGGCAATCAGCTCGTCGCAGTAGCGGGCGGCGGTGGCGAGATCATGGATGACGATGAGCACCGTCTTGCCCTCGGCGGCGACCCTGTGGATGGCCTCCATCACCTCGGTCTGGTGGCCTATGTCCAGGGCGCTGGTGGGCTCGTCCAGCAAGATGAGATCCGCATCCTGGGCCAGCACCATGGCGAGCCAGACCCGCTGGGCCTGGCCGCCGGAGAGGGAGCTGGCGCTCTGCTGCCAGATGGCATCGAGCTGCATCCGCTCCCTGGCCCAGCCCACCATGCGGGCGTCCTCCTCGCTCCACTGGGTGAACCAGCCCTGATGGGGATGGCGGCCATACTGCACCAGCTGCTCGACCCGGATGCCGGGCGGCACCAGGGGGCGCTGGGGCAGGTAGGCCAGCTCCCGGGCCAGGGCCTTCATGCCATAGCTTCCCAGGGGCTTGCCCTTGAGCAGTATCTCCCCGGACTGGGGCTGCTCCTGGCCCGCCAGCAGCTTGAGCAGGGTGGACTTGCCGCCCCCGTTGGGGCCGACGATGCCCACCAGCTTGCCCTGGGGGATGGAGAGGGAGATCTCCTTGAAGATGGCCTTGTGCTGATAGCCGAAATGGAGTCGATTCACGGTGAGCGTCATCAGGCGGCCCTCGGTCTGTCTTGGAAATGGATGAATGGCATGGTCAGTCCGCCCGTTGTCTGTCTTTGATCAGGATGAACAGCAGCAGCAGGCCGCCGAGAATGCGGGTCATGATGCCGGTGGCCACCTCGTGGGGGCTGGCCAGCACCCGCACCAGGGTGTCGCTGGCGAGCAGCATCAGGGCGCCGCACAGGGCCGCAATCCAGAGCGGCACTATGCGATCCCGGGAGAGCCAGGAGGCGAGTATGGGGGCCGCCATGGCGATGAAGACCACGGGGCCGCCGATGGCGGTGCCAAGGGCCGCGACTATGATGGCCTGGGCCAGCACCCCGAGCTGCACCCGGTTCACGTTCACCCCCAGGGTTTTGGCGGTGACGGGGCCGAGACGCAGCACGCCGAGGGCGCGGGAGAGATAGATGACCCAGGGGCAGACCAGCAGGATGAGTATCCCCACCGGCAGCACAGTGCCGTAGCCCTGGCCGACGAAGTTGCCCATGTTCCAGAGATAAAGGCTGGTGAGGTGCACCAGGGACTGGGTGGACATGGCGAACTGGCCGATGGCGTTCATCAGCTCGGAGACGCCGATGCCGATCACCACGAACAGGTAGCCCTGCTCCCCCGGCTTGTTGCACAGGGCATAGAGCACGGCGGCGGCAAACAGGGCGCCGAAGGGGGCGGCCCACCAGGGCCAGCTGCCGAGGGTCAGGTAGAGGGAGAAGATGATGATGGCAAGGGACGCCCCCTCGTTGACCCCTATCATGTCCGGGGTGGCGAGGCGGTTGCGGACCAGGGTCTGCACCAGGCAGCCGGAGAGGCCCATGGCGGCGCCGGCCACCAGCACGGCGACGATGCGCGGCAGCCGGATCTTGAACACTGTCACCTGGTCGAGCCGGCTCCCCTCTCCAAGCAGTGTCTGGATCACCCCCGGCATGGTGATCTTGCCTGAGCCCAGGGTCAGGGCCAGCAGGGAGAGCAGGATGAGGGCGAGCACCAGCGCCAGGGTGACGAGCCAGGCGCGGCGCTCCAGCAGCAGGGTGCGGCGGCCGAGGCGCAAGAGCAGGGTGCCGGTGGGGAGTGAGGTCCCGGACAGGGAGCCCGTCAGGGTGTCATTCATGGGGTTGTTCATGGGAGGGCACCTTATTTGACGGCCAGCAGGGAGCGGAAGCCGCCGCTGCGCACCACCAGGATGAGCACGGGGGCGCCGATCAGCGCCAGAATGACGCCGTTGGGCAGCTCGAACGGCTGCAGCAGCCAGCGCGCCAGTATGTCGGCACCGAGCAGGAACAACACCCCGAACAGGGCGGAGAAGCGCACCTGGATGGCCAGGCGCACCGGCTCCACCAGGCGGGCGCAGTAGGCGGCCAGGAAGCCGACGAAGCCGATGGGCCCGGCGATGGCGATGGCGCAGGCGGTGAACAGGGTGGCAGCCAACAGCACGCCGATGCGCACCCGGGTCGGCCGGATGCCGAGGGCCTGGGCCTGGTTGTCCCCCATCTGCATCAGGGTGAGCTGGCGGCAGAGCGCCAGGGTCAGCAGCAGGGCGGCCAGCGCGAAGGGGGTGACCGTCAGCACGGACTCCAGGCTGGAGGCGGCAAGGGACCCTAAGTTCCAGAAGCGGAACTGCTCCAGCACCACCCGGTTGGAGAGCAGCAGGAAGTTGGAGAGGCCGCCGAAGGTGGCGGAGAGGGCGACCCCCACCAGGATGAGCTTGAGGGGGTTGGAGCGCCCCACCATGAGGCCGAGGCCGAGCACGATGAGGTTGCCAAGCAGGGCCCCCATGCCGGACCAGAGCAGGTAACCGTAGGCGGATTCGACGCCAAACCAGGTCAGGCCTATCACCAGGGCGAACACGGCGCCGGCGTTGACCCCAAGCAGGCCGGGCTCGGCCAGGGGGTTGCGGGTGGCGCTCTGCAGCATGGAGGCGGCGAGCGCGAGACAGACCCCCACCACCAGGGCCGCCAGGGTGCGGGGCAGGCGCAGGGTATTGACTATCATGGCGAGTTTTTCATCGGCCAGGAAGGCGGGATCGCCCATCAGGAAACCGGCGACCTCGCGGCCACCATAGACACCGGCGCCTGTGGCCAGTGACAGAGAAATCAGCAGTAAGAGGAGCAGCACTCCGAGCCAGAACAGCTGTGCTTGGTATCTGAGCACGCAACAACTCCTTTGATACGGGGCAGTAGAAACGCAAAAAGGGAGCCCCGATCTCGGGGCTCCCGCAGGGAGAGCTTACAGCTTGTAATCGACACCGGCGTAGACGGTGCGTCCTTCCAGGATGAAGTCGGCGTCGGTGGCCACCTCGTCACGCTTGGTGTTGGTGAGGTTGGTGATGCCGAGCTTGAAGTCCAGCGCCGGGGTGACGGTCCAGTTGGTGTTCACGTCCAGGGTCTGGTAGTGCTTGGAGGTGAACGCCTGGGAGTTGCGGGCCGGCACCTTGATCACCTGGCTGCCGACATATTGCCAGGCCAGGTTGGCGCTGACGAGCTCGCTCGCCTGCCAGTCCAGGCCGAGGTTGCCGGTGTGATCCGGGGTCTTGGCCAGATCATCCCCTGTACTCCTGTCCTCGGAGTCCAGCAGGGTGAAGTTGCCGGTCAGCTTGACGTTGTCCAGCACGTCGACCCAGCCGGTCAGCTCCAGACCCTTGATACGGGCCTCCTTGACGTTGAGGTAGGTCATCACGGTCGGACGGTAGCCCGGGCCCCACTGATCGCTCTGGATCAGATCCTCGATCTCGTTGTGGAAGCCGGTCACCCCGGCGCCGAAGCGCGCGGCCTCGTAGGCGGTGCCCAGCTCGTAGCTGACGGCGGTTTCCGGCTTCAGGTTCGGGTTGCCGATGACCTGGCAGGCGCCGCGGCAGGCGGTGGTGGAGAAGCCTTCGCTGGACTGGGCCAGGGTCGGGGCCTTGAACGCCTTGCCGGCGCCACCCTTGATCACCCACTCGTCGGTCAGGGTGTAGAGGGCGTAGGCGCGGGGGCTGAACTCGGTGCCATAGGTCTCGTGGTGATCCAGACGACCGGAGAGGGTCAGGGCCAGATCGCCGAAGCCGAACTCGTCTTGCAGGTAGACGGCGCTCTGGGTCGCATCCACGCTGCCATTGGCGATGTTGCGGCTGTGCTCCAGCTCGGTCTTGCGCAGCTCGGCGCCTGAGGTGAGCAGGTGATCACCCAGGTAACCGCTGACCTGACCGTCCACCGTGTTGTTGGTCTGGGTGATGTCGGCGGCGCCGCCATTGAGCTGGGAGTCATCCATCAGATCAATCTGCTCGAAGTAGTAACGAGCGCGGCTGTCGAAGTGCTCCCAACGGCCGTTGTGGGTCAGCCCCAGGCTCAGGCGATCCAGGTTCTGCACGTTGTGGGGGGTGGCCGGTGCGGTCGGGGCGCGGGGCACGTTGTTGAAGTAGCTGTCCATGTCGTTCTGGTTGTAACCCAGATCGAAGTCGATGTCCTGGTTGTCCGCCACCAGCCACTTCAGGCTGGTCAGCACGTTGACCACTTCACGCTTCTCCAGGGCATCGGCGTCCGGGTTGTTGGACTGATCGCTCTTCCAGTTGTCGCGCTGATAGCCTTCCACCACCACGCTGCCCAGCAGCTTGTTGTCGATCAGGGCGCCGGAAACATAGGCGCTGGCCTGGTTGGCATCGCCGCCATCACCCTCGGTGGGCATGCTGTGGGTGTAGCCGACGGCGGCTTCCGTTTTCTCCTTGGCCTGGCGCAGGATCACGTTGACCACGCCCCCCAGGGCATCGGCCCCGTACAGGGAGGAGACGGGACCACGGATCACCTCGATGCGCTCGATGGCGGCCATGGGGATGGAGCTCAAGTCGAAGTCGTTGCCGTAGGCGCTGCCCAGGGTCTCGCGGGCGTTGACCCGCTTGCCGTTGATCAGCAGCAGGGTGTAGTCACCCCCCATGCCGCGGATCTTGATCTCGTTGCGGCCGGTGGGGTTGGTGGAGACGATGTTGACGCCCGGCACGTGCTTGAGGGCATCGCCGATGTTGTTGACGTTCATCTTGTCCAGATCGGCACGGGTCACTACCGAGACGCTGGCCGGGGCGGACAGCTCGGTGTGCTTGGTCTGGGTGGCGGTGACCACCATGGTCTCGTTGGCCTTGACCGACTCTGCCTGGGCCAGGCCCGGTACGGCCAGCAGGCCGAGGGAGAGCAAAATCGGGTTCAAACGAAATACGCCATGCTGCAACTGCATTGTCAAAACTCCATGAATAAACAGAGGTTATGGGGTAGGGCGCTGTGGGCCCAAATGCTCACTGACTTCCTTGTCTGGCAGTACCAGAGGCAGGATTATTGTTATCTCTTGTCCGCTCCAGTCCCCGGATGAGGAACCAGACGCCGGTGCAGGCCAGGAGGCCGCAGCCGATGTTGATCCAGGCCAGGGTGGAGAAACCGTGCAATGCGCCTCCCTTGTCTGAGACCAGGTATCTGGCGGAGATCAGGCTGCCGAGACCCGCCGCCACATTGGTGACCGTGCCCTGGAAGGACATGAAGGCGGCGCGCTGATGGGGGGCCGGAATGGCGGCGGTGACCGCGAGGGTGGTGCTGGCGCGGGCCGAGCTCAGGGCCATGAAGAGGGTGAACAGCAGGTAGACGGGCAGGCCGACCGGCAGGGCGAAGCCGAGCAGGGTGACCAGGGCCAGCAGCAGGCTGGTGAGCAAGATGGCGCCCTGGGCGCGGCCCTGGTCTATCCAGCCGCCGCACAGGCGCATGGTGGCCATGCTGGCGAGGCCGCCGCACAGATAGAGGGCGGCGATCTGCTGGCGCGGGAAACCGAGGTTGAACTGGAAGTAGTTCGCAAAGTGCGGGATCAGCAGGAAGTGGCCGAACATCTGCAGACAGAGGATGCACAGGGCTCCCTGACAGAGCGGCGAGCCCAGCAACTGGCGCAGCCCCTGGCCCTGCGGGGCGCGGCTGACCGGCAGCGAAGGCAGCAGGCGGGCGCAGAGCAGGGCCAGCAGCAGGCCGCTCGCGCCAAACAGCAGGAAGGGGCTCTGCCAGCCGAGCCACTGGGCCAGCACCAGGGCGACGGGCACCACCAGGATGGCGGCAAGTGAAAACGCCATACCCACGTAGGCGAGGCGGCGTCCACGCTCGGCCGGTGGCACCAGGTCCAGCACGGCGGCCATCAGGATGGCGGCCAGGGGCCCGGCCACGCAGCCGGACAGGATGAAGAGCAGCAGCAGTTGCTGGCTCTCTTGCACCAGGGCACAGGCCATCAGCAGCAGAAAACGCAAGGTGAGCAGCACCAGCAGGGCGGGTTTGCGATTGACCCGATCGAGCCAGGGGGCGGCAAGGAGTCCCATCAGGGCGGCTCCCAGGGTGGCGCCGCCGCTGAAGTAACCTGTCTGCTCCGGGGCCATGCCGAGGCTGGTCACCAGATCGGGCCCGAGCGGCATCACCATCATCATGCTGCCCATGGAGAGCATGTTGATCAGCAGGGCCAGATGGATGGCAGCAGGGGAGGAGACGACAGGTTCTGGCTTCATCAGAGGCTGACTCGAAAAAATGAGTCCGAATTGTATCCGAGGGATATTGTCGTGACAACAAATGATAACCATTTTTATTTGTATTGAGTGGTCTCTCAATGAGTCTTTGCTTTGGGCTCTAAAGCGAGCCGGAAAAGGACCTTCATGATATCGTCCTGGGCCAGGCAGCTCGCCCCTTGCCATTGCAATCGGGGCGCCATGGCCCATGATCGCAAGGAGTGATGAGAGAGACGCCATGAGAGACGGCAAAAGGGACGGCAAGAGAGAGACGGCAAGAGGGAGACGAGGATGAGAGCTTGGTGTTGGGTGCTCGGGTGTTGCGGACTCTGGGCCTTGCCCCTGCGGGCCGAGGTGAAGGTCATCCCGGTGTTTGAGGCCGAGGGGACGGTGCAGACCCTCAAGGAGCTATACCCCGAGCTTGGGGTCAGTGCCATGGGCAACCAGCTGGTGCTGAGCGGGACGCCCGCCCAGTTGCAGGAGGCCGAGAGGGTGCTGGATAAGCTCAACCAGCCGCCCCAGAGCCTGCTCATCGAGTGGCGGGTGGCGGGGGAGTCCGGCAGCCGGCAGCTGGGAGTCGGCATCGGCAATGACAACGCCAGACGGCGCTGGCTGGTGGAGGGGGGCGCCGAGGATTACCAGCGTACCCAGCAGGACAACTGGCAGGTGCGCGGCCTGTCTGGGCGGCCCGTGCTGCTGCAGATGGGCTCCTATCAGCCGGTCACCTTCTACCGCTGGCAGGGAGGCCGGGTGGTGGCCATGATGCCGCTGATAAGCGGTCTCTACGCCACCGCCACCCTGATAGGGGACAGGGTACAGATAGCGCTCAGCAGCGAGCAGGCCAGGCTTGAGCGGGGAGACATCAAGACCGGCCAGAGCGCCACCGAGGTGAGCGGCGCCCCGGGTCAGTGGCTGACGGTGGGGGAGCTCTCCACCAGCCAGGAGGATCAGGGGGCCGCGCTATCCAATCCGTCACGGGTCGGGGTGGCGAGCGGCAGCGAACGCCAGACCCTGCAGA
>RCUU01001380.1_pt1 | contig 11683 bp, 7 predicted proteins | sample 2166211 | NCBI WGS metagenome assembly RCUU01 (sample SAMN09932620, study PRJNA488358) | compost metagenome | feature: garden; material: soil; isolation source: compost soil in phenylacetic acid-enriched culture | place: Germany: Experimental Botanical Garden Goettingen | collected 2016-01-27
CCGTCGATAGACAACAGAACATCTTGGAAGCTTGAACGCACGGTATATTGCAAGGCTTTCCAGCGCCCGTTATAATCCATCCCCGCCCAAGAAGCAACCGGCCAGCAATCATTCATCTGCCAGTATAAAGTGCCCATACAATAAGGTTTATTTCTTCTGTGACTTTCAATTGCCATTCGAATCGCTTCGGCTTGCAGAATTTGACTCAAATATAGAAAAGCTTTAAAGTCCTTAGGCTGCGGCAAGTACATATCCATATATTCTTTGATCAGCAGATTACCTCGGCCATTCTTCTGATGGGCCAGCATCACCTCTGAGGTCAGCTCCAAATCCCGCTCTTCGGCATAAGTCATTACGGTCTTCAGTTCCGGGAACGACTGGAAGCCGTATTCACTCATGAACCGACCAACCTTCGTATTATAATTCTCAAATGGCTCGATCCCATGCCATACGCCCCAATAATGAACATCCCCTTCGCCCACAATCCGCGTAGCATGCTGATTTATATCACCAGTCAGCTCCCGCAGCGGCGAAGACGGCCAATAGTCCACACCCGGATGGAACGCGGCAACAGCCTCCGGTAGGATATGATGGAATATTTTCTCATAATCAGCCCACATGGTCGCTCTATGCTCAGCGTCGATTTTTTCTTTCCAACCCCAGCCCATATTTTCCTCGAACTGTGACCAGGCCGAATCAATTTCGTTATTGCCACACCATAGGGCGATGCAGGGATGATTGCGTAATCTTTTAACGTTATATTCGGCTTCTTTCTTCACATTCGCAAGGAATGCTTCATCCCCCGGATACATGCTACAAGCGAACATGAAGTCCTGCCAGACCAGTAGCCCATATTCATCACACAGCTTGTAAAAAATCTCCTCTTCATAAATACCGCCGCCCCATACGCGGAGCATATTCATGTTCGATTCTACCGCTGTGGCAATTTCATGCCGATACCGCTCCTCAGTCACTTCTGTAGTGAAGCTGTCATTCGGAATATGATTGGCACCCTTAGCGAAGACCGGCACACCATTCAGCGCAAAAGAAAATGAAGCCCCTTTGGCATCACGCTCGCGAATCAATTGAATGCTACGAAGTCCGGTTCTTACGCTTTTGCTAACCTCAACTTCGCCGTCCTGCACCAAATCGGCTTGGAATGTATATAAATGAGGCTTGCCAAGCCCTCTGCACCACCAAAGCTGCGGCTGGTCCAATACGATGTCCATCTCTACTTGCTGCTTGCCACCCTCTAAAACAACCGATCGCATCCACTCTAAGCCATCAGCGCTTATGCGCAGCATTCCCTGCCAAGCCGCAGGAGCATCCACCTCTAGCATTGCGGTTAAGCGAGCTTCATCCTTAGTGATCACATTTTGACGAATATAGAGGTCAGTGATTTGAACTGCGTTACGCCCCTCAAGAGAGGCCTCACGCCAAATTCCACTGGTCAAGAAACGCGGACCCCAGTCCCAGCCGTAATGATAAGGAGCTTTGCGGGCAAAAATACTAATCCGCTGTTCATCTAAACCGCCAAGCTCCGATTGATCATTCGAGGCAGGTAATGCGTATCCCAGCTTCACTAGTTTTGGCAAATCTTCCTTCACTACTGAGCGGAACCTCACTCTTATATGGTTTTCACCCATCTTCAGCTGATCTTTGATATCCACTCTCCACGCCAAAAACATATTGTCTGCTGAGAGTGCATGTACCTCATTCACATATACGTCAGCATATGTATCAAGACCTTCAAAGATCAGCTCCGTGCAAGTGAGCCCCGACCACTCATCACCAAGCTGTAAAGTCGTTTGATATTCCCAATCCTTCTTATCAATCCACTGGAGATCATGTTCATTGGTTCCATAGAAGGGATCCTCAATTTTTCCGTTCTTCAGTAAATCCGTATGGACCGTGCCCGGCACAGTAGCCGGAAGCCACTCCTCATCACCACAGGCTCTAAATTCCCAATTCGCAAGCTTCATCTCAAGATGTTTCATGTTACCCTCCTAAAAGTTTTGTAGCCTATACTCTCTGAATGACTTTCAGCAAAACTCAATTCGGAAGCATCTGCTTAAATTTTTGTAAGCCTATACATCTTTCAAAATAGCATACCTCTTCCATCATTTCATTGAACTCACTTGATATTCTTTGTATTTTGTTATCTATTCGTTAGGTATATACTAATTATAGTCGCTCAAACAAAACAAATAAAGACAATAAATAATAATACAATACATTTCTATACGCTTTATTTAAAGCTATAATGTTCATGTAAACGCTAACAAAATAATGAAAAGGGGATTGAGTGATGAGAAATAAGTTATTTTCGTTATCTTTTGTTATGATTATGGTTTTATCATCAACGCTTGCTGGCTGCGGCTCTAACAATGGCAATAACACGAATACCGGAGCTGCCGCAACCGATAAGCCCGCAGCAACGAATACAGAGACCAGCGGTGGTGACACAACAAGCAATGCAACTGCCGAACCGGCTGCAGGAACGGATATCAGCGGCAAAATCACCTTCCTAACTAACAGAACAGATATGATTGGCAAAGAATATGATGAATATTTAAAGCGCTTTAATGAAAAATACCCGAACATTAAAGTCGAGTTCGAAGCTTCCCAAACGGACTATAATCAACAGGCTAAAGTCAGAATGGCCAGCGGTGAACTTCCCGACGTCATGTTCGTCCCTACCATTCCTAACTCCGACCTGCCAAAATACTTCGCTTCTCTGGATGATCTAGGCCTGAACGATCAAATCACCTTTAAAGACTTCAAATCCTTTGATGGCAAACTGTACGGAATTACCACAGGCAATTCCACCTCCGGGATTGTGTATAACAAAAAAGCATTTGCCGATGCCGGGATCACAGAAACACCAAAAACCTGGGATGAATTCCTGGCTGCCTGCGAGAAATTGAAAGCAAAAGGTGTCATTCCACTGTCTTCTAATTTCAAAGATAAATGGCCACTTGGCACCTGGGCTTATGACACACCACGCCTAATTGAAGGCAATGCGGATTTCCCTAATGCTAAGCTGAATTCTGAAACACCCTTCACTATGGATAATGGTTATGGTAAAGCTTTTAGCCTGCTTAGAGAACTCAACGAAAAGGGTTATCTGGAAAAAGACATCAACTCCACGAACTGGGAACAATCGAAAAAAGACATCGCTTCCGGCAAGTTCGCCATGTACTATCTTGGCAACTGGGTAATTAACCAAGTCATTGGCGTGGGTGCTCCTTCAGACAATGTAGGCTTCTTCCCGCTTCCTTATGATAATTCAGGCAAACCATCGGCTACCCTTAGCCCTGACTTCTTCTATGCCGTTGCTAAAAACAGCAAAAATCTAGAGGCAGCTAAGGCTTTTGTAAAATGGATGATTGAGGAATCAGGATATGAGGATTTCGCTGGCTTTATTTCTCCATTAAAAGGTAAGGAATCCAATCTGACTCAGCTGAAAGAATTCCAAGCGACCGGAGTAGAACTTGTAGAAGGCACTGTTGATGATGCCAAAGTAACTGAGATTGGCAACAAAGCACAGCTTGACCTTCCTGCAGTTGTGCAAGAGTTCGTGCTTGCCAAAGATCCGCAATCGGTCTTCGACAAATGGAATAAAGCTTGGGCCAAAGCCAAAAAAGACCTCGGTTATTAATCAACGCGTGGGTTCAAGTAAACGGTAATTAGGAGTAAACCACAGCGCAAAATGGATTATTGCCTTAACGGATAATCCATTTTTCCTTTCACATCTATGTTTTATGAAAGAAGGTCTAGCGATGTTCGGAACACTTTCCTATAACAAACAGAAGACGATAATAATCGTATCCTTCCTCACAATCCCTTTGTTACTCCTTGCCACATTTACGTATTATCCGGCACTCAAACTGATCTATTACAGCTTTACAAATTGGGATGGTTATAGCCCAGAGAAGCCATGGGTCGGATTAGATAATTACCGCGAGGTATTCGGCAATCCGGATATTTTCAAAGTATTTACGCATAACTTTGCTTATTTCGCGATGGGAATTGTTCAGAATATTGTGGCTATTTATTTTGCAGTTGTGCTGAACAGCAGACTAAAGGGGAAAAACGGGTTCCGAATCCTACTCTTCCTCCCTTACATCATGAACGGCGTCGCTGTCGCCTTTATGTTTGGTTACGTCTTTGATACTACCAACGGCTCCCTGAATATGTTCCTGAACAGCATCGGCCTGACTGGACTTGGTCAGACCAGTTGGCTCGGAACCGAAGGGCTGGTTAACTATTCTTTGGCCTCCACTGGCTTCTGGCGTTTTATGGGCTACAACATGGTTATATATATCGCCTCATTGCAGGCCATTCCAAACGATATATACGAGGCCTCCAAGATTGATGGTGCCGGGTCATTTCAGACCCTTTGGAGAATTACACTTCCGAATATGAAGCCTGTCATCCAGCTCAATCTATTCCTTACAGTTACAGGCGCACTTGAAGTGTTTGATCTACCGTTCGTATTGACCAAAGGCGGCCCAGCAGGCGCGAGCGAGACCTACGTACAAAAAGTTGTAGATACTGCCTTTGCTTATAATAACTATGGCCTTGCGTCGGCAATGAGTATTATTCTGCTTTTCTTTGTCGTCGTTGTACTGCTAATACAGCAACTAGTTCTTAGCCGGGGAGGAGATAAGTAGCTATGACACACTCCAAATTCCGCTTCACAGACTTCATTAAATACCTCTCGCTGCTCATCGGCGTATTTGTCGTGCTTTTCCCCCCTTATGTGGTTATAGTAAACGCCTTCAAATCTACGGATGAATTTAACAGCAGCAGTTCTATGGCGCTCCCTAAAAGCTTTTTCAACTTCGATAACTTCGTTGCCGTCTTCCAGCGTGGAGGTCTACTCAATGGCTTTGGCAACGTATTAATCATTATAGCGATCACTTTAATTTTGAACATTTTATTCGGGACTATGGTAGCATTTGTCTTAGGACGCTTCTCTTTTAAATTGAAACCTATTGTTTTCGGTGCTTATTTAGTAGCCACCATCATTCCTAGTATCACGACACAAGTAGCCACCTTTGGTATCATCAAAAGCATGGGTCTCTATAACACACTTGGTGCCCCAATCGTGCTCTACATCGGAGCAGATGTGATTCAAATTATTCTTTATTTGCAATTTATCCGTAATATTCCCGTGGATCTCGATGAGAATGCGATGGTAGAAGGTGCATCTCTTTTCAAAATCTATCGCTCGATTATATTCCCATTATTAACGCCGGCCACGGCTACTTTAATTATTTTGAAGACTATCAGTATCTATAATGACATGTATATCCCTTATCTATATATGCCAAAGCAAAGCCTAGGTGTGGTTACGACGATCCTGATGCGTTTTCAGGGGGTTAATTCAGGGGAATGGAATTTAATCTGTGCGGCTATTCTACTTATCCTGTTGCCGACAGTAATCCTCTACTTCTTCCTGCAGCGTTATATCTTTGAAGGTGTGACCAGCGGAGCGGTTAAATAAGGTAGTTTATTATGGGAGAGGAACAACGCAAATGCTGACATACATCCGGTTAACTTTACGTAAAATGTGGTTGTTCCTTGCCAATCTGCCGATGGAGCGCAAGCTGATTGTTGTATTTGTCTTTCTGATCTCACTGCCGATCACGTATGTAAGCTACTTATCGTCCCGCTCTATGTTCAACTCCGTTCTTGTGAATGCGACTGAAGGTGCGGGCCAGATGACATCAAACGCTTCCGATACCATTGACCGCTATATTGCCGACCTAAAAAGATATACGGCACTGCCGCTGTATAACACCGATGTGCAGCTCTACCTGACTCAGCAACATACCGACTGGGAAAAAAACACCGGCATGGCAATGTTCCTTAGCTACTTAAAGCATACTAAGGAAGAGATCCTTGCAGTGTATATGGTAGACCAGTATGGTTCTGTTTTTTATGATAGAGTCCCCGGAATTCATGAGCTGTATCCTGAGGAACGATTAGCCCAATGGAGAACCTTGAGTGAACAAGCTGGGGCCGCTCCTGTCATTCAAGGCAGACATCCGATTCGTGTAAACTCCAATGAACATAGAGAGGTTATTAGTGTACTGCGGACCATTAATTCCGTAAGTACGCTAGATAATATAGGAATTCTCGTATTTGATGTAGACATCAACTTGTTTAAAGGGATCATCGATCCTGTAAACGCGGTTACCCAAGGCAACACATTAATTGTAGATAATAACGGAGAACTGATCTATGCCAGTGAAGACTCCGCAGATCCGATCCAAGCTCACGAGACGCAAAGTCTGAACACACAGCTTTTGCTACAGCATGTTGATCAGCAACAGGATCATTTTCAAATAGAAATGAATGGCCAGTCTTATCTTGCAGTCTATAACGTCTCGAAGCAGACAGGTTGGACGACAATGGTTACGATCCCTTTGACCCGTATCCTGTCGCCTGTACAGAAGAATCGGAATGCTCTTATATTGACTACACTGATCATTATTGCTTTTGCACTTTGTGTTGCGACGATTATCTCACATGCGCTGACCAAACCCCTTAAATCTTTGGTCCGGCTAATGAAACGGGTACAGCATGGTAATCTAGATGTCTGGCAGCACTCCAAATATAATGATGAAATCGGAATGCTCGGCAGTCACTTTAATCGAATGATCATAAGGGTCAAGGATCTGCTACAGGAAGTATCCCTCACCGAAAAGCGTAAGCAAAAAGCAGATATGAGGGCACTTCAGAACCAGATTAATCCCCATTTTATTTATAATACGCTGGAGTCTATCCGTATGCTGGCAGAGAGCAACGATGATCCCCGTGTAGCGAAGCTCACCTATTTGCTTGGACTTCAGATGCGTTACAGCATTGTCCGTAGCGAAGAAGCCGTTACAATCAGACAAGAGCTGGATCATGTCCGAAATTATTATCATCTGCTGCAAATCCGGTTCCCGGATAAGTTCAATCTAAACATTAATGTGCCAGAGAAATTTCTACTTCTTCCTGTAATCAAACTTGTCTTTCAACCGATTGTAGAGAACGCAGTCTTTCACGGCTTAGATCAAAAAATAGGGCTTGGTACCTTGAGCATTACCGCCTGGAGTGAGCCTGGAAATGCCGTATTCTGCGTAGAAGATGATGGCATCGGTATGAGTGAAGCTACCCTTCGGGCCTTAAACAATAGCCTGCAAAACGGGAGTGAAAGTGAAATGTTCGGAATTGGCCTGCGAAATGTGAATGAGAGAATCCGCCTGCATTACGGTAGTTCATTCGGACTCCGTGTAGAGAGTAAGCTCGGAGTGGGCACTCGTGTTACGTTGCGCATTGAGCACCTTACCTTCAATAATCATAATGAAGATGAAATTAAATACGGAGAGGAGATGCTCTGATTGCTGCGTATTGCAATTGTTGACGATGAAATCCTGATCCGCGAAGGTCTGGCCCGAATGATCAGCAAAGAAAGCACTGATTTTCTAGTCATTGGCACCTACTCCGACGGGAAACATCTAATTGACGATTTACCCTCACTTCAACTCGGTGTGGTGATTACGGATATTCGTATGCCACAAATCAACGGTCTGGAATTAATTAAACAGTTAAAAGCCAGTCACCCACAAATCCGCTCCATCCTGATGAGTGGATTTGTGGAATTTAATTATGCCAGAGAAGCCATCCGCAGCTCTGCAGTAGACTACTTATTAAAGCCCATAGATAAGGAGCAATTATTCGAGCTGCTTTATCAATTGGAGGAAGAGCAGCAGTTCTCTCATGCTAAGGAGGTACGTCACCGTTCTGGTCTCTTACTGACCCTTCTTCAAGTCGATGAGCCCCCTTCCCCCTTGCTGTTGTCGAGTCTTACCTTGCCCCAGCCTTATTTCACGGTCTTTGTACTCAAAGGTAGATCTAGAGAACCCCTCTGTTTCTGTGTAGAAAGTCTGCGGCAAGAGAAAGCATATAACATCGACAGCTTAGAAATTCACAATGGACTGAACGTCTGGATCCTGTATTCTACAAAGCCACTCTCTGACAACGATTGGAATGACATTGGCGACAAGCTTCAGAGCTCTGCCAATGGTATGATATTGCATGCAGGTACTAGCCGTTCCTATAATGATACCACCAAGCTTAGACAAGCGTATCTAGATGCTAAGTTAGCTTGCAGCATCGGCATGTATAATTCGGATCGACTACATTATGCGAAGTTTCAAGAAATCGATCAGCCTGAGATTAATATTCTAGAGCCATTTCACGCGATCAAGGAACCATTCATCCATGATCTGCAGATTCTGAATATGGAGAGTGCCCTGTCACGGGTACATCACCTATTCTCAGTGCTGAAATCCCAACAAGCTGCGCCTGATCAAATTCTCCGTGTCTGTGGATGGGTTGTTGAATCTGCGCAGAAAGAACTGCAAGAATTCGAGCGCCTCTACAAAGGTGCACCCTATCTCGGACTGGATGAATGTATTGCGACCAGCATGAGCTTCAGTGAAATCGAGCATGTATTCACCGACCATTTCTCAAGCATTCTGTTTGAGATCAAAGCTCATCGCCTAGAGATGTCCGGCACAGCTGTAGAAACCATAAAACGCTGGATCTCAGCCAACTACAATCAACATGCCGATCTGAACACCTTGGCGAATATGGTTTTTTTGACACCAAGCTATCTAAGTAAGCTGTTCAAACAAGAGACTGGACTTACATTAACGGACTACATCACAGAAATTAGGCTACGTAAGGCCAAGCATCTGCTCAAGAATGCCCCTGACCTAAAGATTCACGAGATTGGAGCGGAAGTTGGATATGGCGACCCTGCCTATTTCAATAAGCTTTTCAAACGTGTAGTCGGCGTCACACCCAATGAATATAAACGAATTTCTATTGTATAAGGAGATTGATCACTTGCAATCACAGCTTCACACGAGCAGCGATAATCATGAAATTACCGTCTATGACACAACAGAACTATACGGTGAAAAAGGTGCGTTCCGCGTCATGCAGTTTTCCAATCAAGCCATTCAAGGTGCGATGGATCTTCATCACCCAGAACGAATTGTGTTTGAATATCCGCGAGCTATCATTCACTTGATGGCATTCAACGCTCCCTCTTTCGAGAACGCCTTTCTTATTGGTCATGGGATTGGAACGATTGCCGGGCATTTTCCAGACAAACGTTTTAAAGTAGCCGAGCTAGACAGCGAAGTAGTCGAATTAAGCCGTCGCTATTTTGGGTACAGTCAAGATAACATAGTGATCGGTGATGGACGTCAACTCCTTGAAGATGAGGAACCACAGAAATATGATTACATCCTCTTGGACGCTTTCACCGCTGCGGGCACGCCGAGGCACTTAATCTCTAGTGAATTTTTCAGCATCGCACATTCAAAACTGAATGCTGAAGGGTACCTCCTTATGAATCTAATGGGAAAAGGTGAAAATGACCCGCTCATTAACGCAATTTACACCACGCTCGCGGAAGAGTTTATGTACATCAAATCCTTTTCACTGCCTTCAGAAGGGGCTGCGGATATCCAAAACATCATTATTATAGGTGGGTTTAAGGCGATTCGCTTTCAAGCTCGTCACATGGCAGGCTTTAATGAAATCCAGCTTGGGCAAGGGTTTCTTATTCGAGATTAAGTTATGCATCAAGTATAAATGCCATCGACGTCCTTATAAGGACGGTAAGCATTAAGCGAGAAATATAAGACATAAAGTATTACGTGAAACTTATACTTTCTTATATTTTAAAAATGACCTCATCCTCCACTTCATTGTGGATTTTGAGGTCATCTTTGGGTTGTTGCTATTGGGTACTCTTTACACCGGATTAGGGACAAAACTGCCACCTCGGCAATACTTCAAATAATTTAGCGCATGTACTTGTCCAGTCATTTCTAGCTCCCCTCGGTAGACAGGATCATGCCAGCCTTCAATATCTATAGTCCCCTTATAGCCCGCTTGGCGCAGAATCGTGATGATATCCACCCAATTCGTATCTCCAAAGCCAGGTGTCCGGTCCCACACATAAGGCTTAGGTCCATGAATACCGTATTCCTTGACGATATCCCAAGCAATGGTGGCATCCTTGCCATGTACATGGAACACCTTATCCACCCATTTCCGTAGCTGCGGAATCGGATCCATTAGACCTACCAGCTGATGGCAGGGTTCCCATTCCAGACCCAGATTATCTGCTGGAACAGCATTGAACATCTTCTCCCAAGCTGAAGGGTTGTGGGCGATATTCCACTCTCCGGCTTGCCAATTTCCGCCCATAGAGCAATTCTCAAAAGCAATTCTAAGGCCGCGATCCGCTGCCCTCTTGGACAATTCTCCAAATACCTCAGCAAACTTTGGAATTGACTCGTCGATCGAAGAACCCGGCAGACGTCCAGTAAATCCACCGATAATGTCTGTGCCGAACAAATGCGCATGATCAATCAACCGCTCCCAGCTAGCGAGTGTGTCTGCATTGTCGCCGTTTCCTGAAAGTGGATTGCCATAGATCCCAACGGAAGAGATGACAAAATCATGTTCAGCAGCCATTTCCCTCAGCCGCGCTGCTGTTTCTACCAGATTAGTATCGCCAGTAGTTTGCCAAAAGTTCAGGTTAAATGATTCAAACCCATGCTGAACAATTTGCGGAATAACGGCGACAGCCTCTCCGCCACGAACCAGAGTACCTATTCTTAATGTGTCTTGCATTTGAATTACCACTCCAATGATATGGTTTATAGTTAGTATTAAGCCTTAAGGGCTTTGATCATCTTGCAGGAGCCACGCTTAAGCAACACCGCATCATAGACAATATGCTGATGACCTGATCGTTCAGAAATAAGATCAAACAGGACGCCCACACTAGATAAGGCCATTTCTGTACCCGGTTGGCTAATTGTATCGAGTGATGGATGAAAATATTCAGCCATCTCGATCCCGTCAAAGCCTATGATTGAAATATCATCTGGGATAGACAACCCCGCGGTTAGTACAGCTTTGGCAGCACCAATAGCAATCGTGTCGGAAGCTGCAAATATTGCGGTCACTCCCTTATTCCGTTTAAGCAATCTTCGTGCTGCATCAAATCCCGAACTAGGACTGTACTCACAATCCTCCACCAGCTGTGGATCATAAGGTAGATTATGTTCTTCCAACGCTTGTTTGTAGCCCAAATATCGCCGGTTCCCTGTAGTTTCATCCAGTAATGGGGACTTGGCTAGAAAACCGATATTTTCATGCCCAAGTGAGATCAAATAATTAGTGGCCTTATAAGCTTCCTTCAATTCATTAATGGTGACACTGGAAAAAATATCAGGGTCCACCTCTTGTGTGGAGGTGATCGTCGTCAGTACAAAAGGAACCGTCAGCTGCTTGAATTTCTCTTCCGAATGATTGTAGGTTCCGCCCATGAAGATGATCCCGCATAGATTCTTTTCTTTGGTCAGCTGAATCGCCGCATTAATTTCATCCGTTCCATCCTCTACCTGATGAATGAGGAAAGGGTACCCTCGCAGATTAGCCTGCCGCTCGATTTCTTTGATCATATTGGAGAAGAACGGATTGGTAATCCCCTTGACCATAAGTGCAATGTTCTTAGACTCCGTAGTTTTTAAATTTCTTGCATTGGAATTGGGAATGTAATTGTATTCCTTAACAACATTCAGAACCTTTTCCC
>RCUU01001382.1_pt1 | contig 11655 bp, 10 predicted proteins | sample 2166211 | NCBI WGS metagenome assembly RCUU01 (sample SAMN09932620, study PRJNA488358) | compost metagenome | feature: garden; material: soil; isolation source: compost soil in phenylacetic acid-enriched culture | place: Germany: Experimental Botanical Garden Goettingen | collected 2016-01-27
GCGACAACATCGCCCACGACCTGCGCACCCCGCTGACCCGCCTGCGCGCCCAGCTTTACCGCATCCAGCAACAAGCGCCCCAGGGCTCGCCGATGAGTGAACAACTGGACCAGGCCATCGATGAAACCGACACCCTGATGGCACGCTTTCGTGGCCTGCTGCGCATCTCCGAACTCGAAGACCACCAGCGCCGTGCCGGCTTCGTGCAAATGGACCCGCTACCGTTGCTGGGGGAACTCTATGAGTTCTACCTGCCGTTGGCCGAAGAAGGCCTGATCACCCTGCAATTGCAAGCCCCCGAACACCTCCCGCAACTGCATGGCGATCGCGCCCTGCTCTTCGAGGCACTGGGCAACTTGCTGAGCAATGCCATCAAGTTCACCCCGCCCGGCGGTCGGGTAATCCTGCGTGCCAGCGCACAGCAAGGCGGCGCCCGGGTCGAAATCCACGACAGCGGCCCCGGCATCCCCGAGGCCGAACGCGAAGCGGTGTTCAAACGCTTCTATCGGGCCGAAAATGGCCAGCAACAGCATGGCTTCGGCCTGGGGCTGTCGATCGTCGCCGCCATTGCCAGCCTGCACGGCTTCGCACTGGCGGTGACGAACAGTGAACTGGGCGGCGCCTGCCTGGTACTCGACTGCCGGCAAAGCAAGGCGCTGGTGTAAGCACAAGCGAGGTGAAGCATGATCGTTCGACTCTGGCATGGAAGAACGCGAAGCGAGGACGCCGAGCAATATCAACAATTCATGAAAGAACGCGCCGCACCCGACTATGGCTCGGTCGCCGGTCTGTTAAAGGTGTATTTCACCCGCCGCGATGAAGGTACCGTCAGCCACTTTCTGCTGATCACCGTTTGGGAATCCCTTGAAGCGGTCAAGCGCTTTGCCGGGGAGCATCCGGAAAAGGCCAAGTACTACAGCGAAGACGATGGCTTTCTGTTGGAAAAAGAGGAAAACGTGGCGCTGTACGATGTTTTCTTGAACCAGTGATTCGGCAAAGGCTACGCCTTCCATCGCGGCGGTCCGGCAAGGCCCCTCCTGATTAGCCTCTGTAGGAACGGGTCTTGCCGGATCGGCCGGACCGCCGCGATGGCCCCTCACACAGAAACGCAAATACTAAAATCTCTCGTTGTTATTGCTTTTTGTTATATATATTCTCTGCGCGCTTTTTACATGGATGAGTCCTACAGGAGTTGGACATAAATGATTAATGGACGCCTCGGTTTTTACCTTCCTTTGCTACCGCGCAGCGCTACCTCGCCCGTGCTGCGCACCGGGTAGCGTCTTTCTGCCTGCGAATTTCGCACATCCTTCTCGCTAGAAAACGACAGCCGGCATGCCTTTGCCATAAGGCCGGTTCGCAACCTTATTGTTGATGATCGTGCTGATTCCAGCCGCGCAGCTCACGCCAAAATTGAAAAAGACCGTCTTATGACCCCCACCCGATTTTCCCTGCTGATTCCGATTGTCGGCGCCATCGGCGCCCAAGCCTGGGCCAAGGACGCCGAGCAGCCAGGTACCTTGAACATGGAAGCCACGGTCGTTTCCGCCACTCGCAGCGAAGCGAGCATCGCCTCGATTCCAGGCTCGGTGCAGATCATCGACGAACAGCAGATCCGTGAGCAGAGCGGCACCGGCCGCCGGGTCTCCGATATCCTCGGCCAACTGGTACCCGGCATGGCCCCCTCCAGCGGCGGAATGAGCAACTTCGGCCAGACCCTGCGCGGGCGTAACATGCTGGTGTTGATCGACGGCGTTTCGCAGAACGCAACCCGCGACAACTTTCGTCAACTCAACAGCATCTCACCTGCCAGTATCGAGCGCATTGAAGTGGTGTCCGGTGCGAGCAGCATCTACGGGGCCGGCGCTTCCGGCGGCATCATCAACATCATCACCAAGCGCAACCAGGGCCAGGACCTTGCCTTCAGCAGCAAACTGGGCCTGGGCAGCGGTAACAATCTCAACCCCAAGGGCTTCGCCTACGAGGGGTTCCAAAGTGCGACCGGCAGGCAGGATGCCCTGGACTGGTATGTTTCGGCGGACCTGATCCAACGCAACGACCAGTACGACGGCAATGGCGACCGCATCCCCCAGGACACGTCCCAGGGCAGTAACATGGACACCGAAACCTACGACCTGCAAGGTCGGTTCGGTTATGAACTGGATGCCGAGAAAAAAATCAGCCTGTCACTGCAGGACTACAAGGATCAGCAGGACACGGGCTACACCAAGGACCCGAAGAACCGTCAGGAAGCGGTTGCCATTAAGGGCCTGAACCTCGACGACCAGCCCTACACCCATAATCAGGCCGTCAACCTCAATTACGTCGACAACGACCTGTACGGCCAAAGCCTGCTGCTTGAAAGCTACTGGCGCCGTGCCGATGCACTGTTCTTCCCCGACCTGGCGCGGGGCAAGGCCGGCGTCTCGGACAATAACAGCGTGCAGGATGTCTACGGCCTGCGTGCTGCCATCAACAGCCCATTGCCGTCCATCGGCAGTGCCACCGGCAACGTCGTCTGGGGGGCCGACTATGACCACGAGCGCTCCCGCCAGCGTGGCGACCAGTACCGGGTCGATGGCCTGAACTACACCAAGACCGGCACCACCTTTGAACTGGGGCCGGACATCGAGACCACCACCAAGGCGCTGTTCGGGCAGATGTCGTGGGACATCGCCGACTGGACCCTGCGTGGCGGCATACGCCGTGAGTGGATCGAAAGCGAGGTGGCCGACAGTGTCGCCTATGGGGAAATCGTCCAGACCGGCAACCGTGCGGTATTGCCCGGCGACACGCTCAAATACGACGACACGCTGTACAACCTGGGGGCGGTTTATCACCTGAGTGAAAACCAGGATGTGTTCGCCAATTTCAGCCAGGGCTTCTCGCTGCCGGATATCCAGCGCTTCATGCGCGATGTCAGCAGCACCTTCGACATCCAGAGCCTCAACGCCCAGGCGATCAAGGTCGACAGCTATGAGTTGGGCTGGCGCGGCACCTGGGATCAATGGCAAGCCGACGTCACCTTGTATGAAAACACCTCGGACGTCACTCAGTTCTACGATGCCAACGACCGCGTATTACGCCTGATCAATCAGAAAGAGCGTGTGCGCGGCATCGAAAGCCTCATGACCTATCGACTGACCGACGCCTGGTCGCTAGGCGGCACTTACGCCTATGCCAAAGGTGAAACCGAGCAGAACGGCAAGTGGATCGACCTGCCGGCCACGCGCATTTCACCGGCCAAAACCACGTTGTTTGTCAGCTATACCGAGGATGACTACAACCTGCGTGTGCAGGGTATGCACCTGTCCAGCTACGACGCCGCCGCCAAGGACAACAACGGTCGCGACATTGAAGGCTATACGCTGGTGGACATGCTTGGCGCGGTGGAGCTGCCGGTCGGGCGCCTGGAAGGCGGAGTGTTCAACCTCACCAACCGCACGTACCAGAACCTCTTCAGCCAGGCCAATGCCCGGGCGCCTTATGCCAATGCCGAGGGGCGGACGTTGAGCGTGAGTTATTCGCTCGATTGGTAAGGTTGTTCTTGCGGGCCTTCATCGCGGCGATCCGGCAAGCCCGCTCACAAGTTAAACGTGGACCATGTGGAGCGGGCTTGCCCGCGATGAGGCCCGCAAGAACAGCGTAAACTATCCCTGACTCACCTCAGGAACCCACCATGCCCACCTTTGATCTGCTCGAAGTCTCTGGCGGCAAACCAATCAAACTCTGGACCCAGGGTGTGCCCGTCGAGCCCGAGGCCCGGGCGCAACTGATCGCCACCGCCAAGCTGCCCTTCATCTTCAAGCACCTGGCGGTGATGCCCGACGTGCACCTGGGCAAGGGCTCGACCATTGGCAGCGTGATCCCCACCGTCGGCGCGATCATCCCGGCGGCGGTCGGCGTGGACATCGGCTGCGGCATGATCGCCGCCCGTACTTCGCTGACCGCCGCCGACCTGCCGGACCACCTCGGCCGCCTGCGCAGCGCCATCGAAAAAGCCGTGCCCCACGGCCGTACCGTGAAACGCGGCAGCCGCGACATCGGCTCCTGGGACAAGGTACCGGCAGCCGCGGACCACGCCTGGAAGGCCCTGGCCGGCCGCTTCAAGGCCATTACCGACAACTACCCGCGCCTGGAGAAAACCAACAATCGGCAGCACCTCGGCACGCTGGGCACCGGAAACCACTTCATCGAGGTCTGCCTGGATGAAGCCGACCGGGTCTGGTTCATGTTGCACAGCGGCTCGCGCGGTGTCGGCAACGCCATCGGCACGCTGTTCATCGAACTGGCCCAGGCCGACATGCGCCAGCACATCGCCAACCTGCCCCACCGCGACCTGGCCTATTTCGAAGAAGGCAGCCGGCATTTTGCCGACTACGTCGAAGCGGTTGGCTGGGCCCAGGATTTTGCCCGGCAGAACCGCGCCTTGATGATGCATGCCGTGATCGGCGCGGCGCGGCAAGTGATCGCCAAGCCCTTCGAGGCTGAGCTTGAGGCAGTGAACTGCCACCACAATTACGTGCAAAAGGAAAGGCACTTTGGCCGCGAGGTGCTGGTGACGCGCAAGGGCGCGGTGTCTGCGCAAAAGGGCGAACTGGGCATCATTCCCGGCTCCATGGGCGCCAAAAGCTTCATTGTGCGCGGGCTCGGCAACGAGGAGTCCTTCTGCTCGTGCAGCCACGGCGCCGGCCGGGTCATGAGCCGGACCCAGGCAAAAAAGCTGTTCACCGTCGCCGACCAGGTGCGCGCCACCGCCGGTGTGGAATGCCGCAAGGATGCCGAGGTGATCGATGAAATACCCATGGCCTACAAGGATATCGACCGCGTCATGGACGCCCAGCGCGAGCTGGTGGAAGTGGTGCATACCTTGCGTCAGGTGGTGTGCGTCAAAGGGTGAAAACACCTTGAACCGCAACTGGTCAGACCGGTAAAACCAATATTCGCAAAAAACCCTTGCGAACCCCCCGTAAAAGCGTAATCTGAGCCTGCACTGGACATACCGGTAAGACCACAACAATTAAGTCCCCGCTCACTGCCCCCAACAGCGATGCAGGACACCGACCAGAGATCCTCCCCATGCTCAGATGGTGCTCGCGTTCGATCTTCCTCCAAGTCGTTGTAGGCCTGATGCTCGGCATCGCATGCGGCCTCAGCTTTCCCGAATACTCCACTCAGCTCAAGCCCTTGGGTGATGGCTTTATCAAGCTGATCAAGATGTTGATCGGCCTGATCGTGTTTTGCGTGGTAGTCAGCGGCATTTCCGGCGCTGGCGATCTGAAGAAGGTCGGGCGAATTGGCCTCAAATCGGTCATTTACTTTGAAGTGTTGACCACGATCGCACTGGTGATCGGCCTGGTCTTCGCCTTCACCTCCGGCATCGGCAGTGGTGCCAATATCCACCTGGATCAGTTGGCCAGCGCCGACATGGGCGACTTGGCCGAACGCGGCCAGCACATGCACAGCACCACGCAGTTCCTGCTGGACCTGATCCCGACCTCCGTGATTGGTGCGTTTGCCGATAACAACATCCTGCAAGTGCTGCTGTTCTCGGTTCTGTTCGGCAGCGCGCTGAACCTGGTCGGCGAATCCGCTTCGGGGATCTCCCGGCTGATCAACGAATTGAGCCATGTGATCTTCCGCATCATGGGCATGATCGTGCGCCTGGCGCCTATTGGTGTGTTCGGCGCCATTGCCTACACCACCAGCAAATACGGCCTGGATTCGCTGCAACACCTGGGCGGCCTGGTGGCGCTGTTCTACCTGACCTGCACCGCCTTCGTCCTGTTGGTACTGGGGCTGGTGATGCGCCTGTCGGGGCTGCGCATCCTGCCGCTGATGAAATACCTGCGCGAAGAGCTGTTGATCGTGCTGGGTACCGCTTCGTCCGACGCGGTATTGCCACAGATCATGCGTAAACTCGAACACCTGGGTATCGGCAGCTCCACGGTGGGCCTGGTGATTCCGACCGGTTATTCCTTCAACCTCGACGGTTTCTCCATCTACCTGACCCTGGCCATCGTCTTCATCGCCAACGCTACTGGCACGCCGCTGTCGATGTCGGACCTGATGACCATCCTGCTGGTGTCGCTGATCACCTCCAAGGGCGCCCACGGCATTCCCGGTTCGGCCCTGGTCATCCTCGCCGCAACCCTGACCGCCATCCCGGCCATCCCGGTGGTCGGCCTGGTGCTGGTGCTGGCCGTGGACTGGTTCATGGGCATCGGCCGCGCCCTGACCAACCTCATCGGCAACTGCGTGGCCACCGTCGCCATTGCCCGTTGGGAAAAAGATATCGATACAACGCGCGCCAACAATGTATTGGCCGGCAAGGAAGGGTTTACCTTCCAGCCTAGAAAACCAGCACCCACGGTGCATCAGCAACAGTTCTGAGCGCGATGCCGCAGCCTGCCCCGTGCAGGCTTCGGCACAGGTTCAAGGCTGATTTTTACTGCCTTTTTATGGAGCAAACAGTGCTTACCACTTCAACCGTCGTCAATTCGGTCGTCGAAAAGCTTCGTGAAGCCCTGGCCAGCGGCCAGTGGCGTTCGGGCGAGATGCTGCCGGGCCAACGGGAACTGGCCGAACAGTTGGGCATCAGCCGCCCAAGCCTGCGTGAAGCGGTCATCGTCCTGGAAACCCTGGGTTTGGTGCGCTCGATGCCGGGCAAGGGCGTGGTGGTCCTCGATGGCGTGGTCAGCGAGCCGCAACGCAGCGAAAGCACCGTTGCCGGCGCCAGCCTGGAAGATGTGCTGCAACTGCGTTATACCCTCGAACCGTTCATCGTCGGCCTGGTGGCCCAGTCGATCAGCAGCAAGGAAGTCGGCCAGTTGCGCCTGACCCTGATGGACATGCGCGATGCCCTGGAAGACAACGACAGCGAAGCCGGGCTCAATGCCTATATTGCCTTCCACGAAGAGCTGTTCGCCCTGACCTCCAACCCGATCTTCCAGAACGTGGTGCAGCAAACCAGCAACGCCCTCAAGCAAAGTGCCGAGATGCTGCGCAACTCGCCCGAGCACCTGGCCGAGCGCCTGCAGGAAAACGAAGCGGTGGTGCGCGCCATCCGCAACAAGAACAGCGCCCTGGCCAGTGCCGAAATGCGCAAGCACATCCTCAAGGAAGGCCTGCGCATGGGCATCACCCTGAACATTCCCGACGACAACCTGGGCGGCTGACGCCGCAGCTTCGGAGGCAGACCATGAACACATCCCGCCAGCAGGCCCCTGCCCCGGGCAAGGCTTCGGTAAAGGCCATCTACCCGCAGATCTTCGACGCCATTCTGGAGCAGCGCCTGGCGCCTGGCACTGCGCTTAGCGAGGAAACCCTGGCCCAGGTGTTCGGCGTCAGCCGCACCATCATCCGTGGCGTTCTGGCCCAGCTGTCACACCAGCACGTCATCCTGCAGCAGCCCAATCGCAAAGCCCATGTCGCCGCACCCGACAGCGAACAAACCCAGCAAATTCTGCACGCCCGGCGCCTGGCCGAAACCACCCTGATCGAGTTGGCCACCCGCCAATGCAAGCCTGCGCAATTGCGCCACCTGCGCGAACTGATTGCCCGGGAACGCCAGCAGCATGAACAGGGTTCACGTTGCACCGCCATTCGCCTGGGCGGCGAGTTTCACCTGCAACTGGCCAACCTGGCCGGCAACGCACCACTGGCGCAATTTCTCAACGGCTTGCTGCCGCTGACTTCGCTGATCATTGCCCAGTATGAAGAACAACCCTGCAGTCATTGCGCCTGGCAGGAACACGCAGCGATCGTCGACGCCATCGAACAACGCGATGCCGGGCTGGCCTTGCAGCTGATGAATCAGCACCTGGACCACATCGAGGCAAAGCTGGTGACACGCCGGGCGGCGGTCGCCGGGGATGTGGCCAAGGTTTTCGGTGAGTGAAACCGATTGGAACGATGCCGGTATCCAGGTCTCGAATGAACACCCAGAGTTGAATATCGACGGGAGGTTCCTATGGATATCCAGACTACGCGCACCCCGGTTGCAGCCGACCTCGACGCACCCGACCACCTGCCCATCGGCGCGCCGCTCAATGATGCCGACGACGCCGACGCCGAAGCCCTGCCCGAAGACCCGGACATCGCTGGCGACGATGCCAGTGAAGAACCCAGTTAAGCTACCGCCCGGCGCGCCTTGTCGAGCAACGCGATGACCTCATCGTCCGAGGTCTGCTCGAAATGCTCGTATTGTGCGCCGACCGAGCCGAACCACGCCGGGATCACCGGACACACCAGTTCATCGACCAGCGGCCGCAAGCTTTCCAGGCTTTCCCGTGGTGCCACCGGCACGGCCAGGATCAAGCGCCTGGCCTGGGCCTGAGCCAGCAACATCAGCACCACCCGCACCGTGTTGCCGGTGGCAATGCCGTCATCGACGATAACCACATCGCGCCCGACCAGCATCGGTGCCGGCCGATTGGCACAGTACAAGGCGCGACGCCGACGGATTTCCTCGAGCTGCCGGGCCTTTGCGTCTTCGAACCAGCGCGCTGAGGCGCCCATGGAATCGAGCAGGATCTGATCAACCACGCAGATCGGCTCCGGCCCGTCGACGATTGCGCCGATGGCGAACTCTTCATGGCCCGGCGCGCCGATCTTGCGCGACAGCACGACATCCAGCGGCGCATTGAATGCCCGGGCGATTTCATAACCCACCGGCACACCGCCACGGGGCAAAGCCAGGATCACCGGAGTGTCCTCGAGCAAGGGGCGCAAGGCCTCCACGAGCGCCTTGCCGGCAGCCTGGCGGTCTTTGAAGGCCGGTACGAACGATGAATAGGAAGGCATGGTCACACTCCGAATGGGAAGGTGTCTTCCTCGCGAGTGGTTAGATGCTGGTCGCCCAGCGGTGTCACGGCCTGGGTCTGTTCGAACCAGATAAAGGCATCGAACTGTTCGGCCAGTACCGCCTCGAAATAATGACTCTGACGCTCGGTGGCCGGCCGATAGATCACTCCGATGGCGCGTTCGAGCAGCACCTGTGACAACGCCCGGCGCAAGTCCGCCCGCGCCGGGTTGCGCCAGTCGGTCAGCGATGCCTTGACCCCGGCCTTGAGAAACTGCTGCTCCCAACTGTCGCCGCGCGAGGGCAGAACATCCTTGATGTGCATCTTGCCATCCCAGTCATCCGCCGCCGCCACCGTGCCACGGTCGGTGCCCATGCCGATCAGGACCGCATCGCGGCCGAACGCCAGCCGGCACAGTTGGCCGATATTGAACTCGCCACGCCACCCCATGGCCGTCGCCGCGGCATTGCCGATATGGGAATTATGCGCCCAGACGATGGCCTTGGCATCGCTGCCACGGTGTTCGAGCAACGCGCGCAGGGTATCGAACATGTGTTGGTCGCGCAGGTTCCACGACGATTCGGAGTTGCGGTAGATGGCCCGGTAGTACTGCTCGGCGGCGCGCACCACCCGGGCGTTCTGGGTCGCATCGAAAAAGGCCTCGTCATCTTCGATGAAATGGCCCAGGCGCTCGCCCAGCAACGTATTCAATTGCTCCACCACCACCTGTTCGCAGGGCATTTCGCCAAGCCGCTCGACGAAGTGGCCGTATAGCGCGGGGTCGTCTTGCCAGGGGGTCAGGCAACCGTAGCGGTGCCGCGCCTCGCGGGCCAATTGCGGGTCGATGTGTTCCAGGTAGCCGAGCACCTGGGCAATGGAATTGCGCATGCTGTACACATCCAGCCCGCGAAACTCCACACGCTGTACCGGCGCCAGCGAGCGATTATGCGCATGCAGCCAACGGGCAAAGGCACTGACGTCGGTGTTGCGCCACATCCAGCCCGGAAACCGGGTAAAGGCCTCGTGCTTCCAGGCCGTGGGGCCGAGCCCGCGTACGTAGCGATCGATCTGCCCGGCGTCGGGCCAGTCCGCCTCCACGGCAACGATGGAAAAGCCATGGCGCTCGATCAACCAGCGGCTGATGGCCGCACGCGTGCGGTAGAAATCCGACGTGCCATGGCTGGCCTCACCGATCAGGACCACGCGAGCATCGCCATAGCGGTCGAACAATTCGCCGAAATCACGGGTATCGACATCAGGTAGAGGTTCGGCGTAGCGCCGCAACAAGGGGGCAATGGCATCGGGGTCGCCGCCTTGACCGGATCGGGAAAAACGCTGGAGTAACGGCTTGGCGGGAGAATTCATCAAGGTCACCTCGACGACGAACACTGATGAACGGAAGACTTTATCGCCCTGCCTTATGTTCCGCTGGCACGACCAGTGTTACAGGGGGGTTCCAGGGTGCATGCACAATGCCCCCTCACGCCCTCTGTTTCATCACCTCAACAATAATCGGCACCGGCGTCATCAAATGCGTACGCATCATCCCCGTGGCCCGTGGTGCGTCGCGCGCCAGGATGGCTTCGACCAGCGCCGCATGTTCCTTGCGCTTGAGTTCCAGGGCTTCTTCGGAGAACACCGTTTGGGTCAGCCACAGGTGGCGGTAGCGCTCGGCCTGATCAAACAGGTAGCCACGCGCCTGCATCAGGTGCTTGGAGCCGCAGCCCGCGGCGATGGCGGTGTGAAATGCCTTGTGCCGCTGGTCCCAGACGTCCAGGACCTGCTCACGGGTTTGTACGTCCATGACCTTCGACAAGGTATGGGACTGGGCGAGGATCTGCGCTTCCCAGGCGTCGTCGCCACGCTCGATGGCCAGGCCCACGATCATGGCCTCGAGGTTGGCGCGGGCATCGTAGATGTCCTGCATTTCTTGCAGTGACATAGGTGCGACGCGGTAGCCCTTTTGGCTGATGACCACCACCAGGTGTTCGGCCACCAGCTGCGACAGCGCTTCGCGCAGGGGACCAACGCCCAGGTCATAGCGCTCCTTGAGCCCGCTCATCAGCAGCTTCTCTCCGGGCTTGAACACACCGCGGATGATGTCCTGCTTGAGCCACTCATACCCGCTGAATGCAGAGTTCTGCTTGGGGGCGAGGCTATCCAAAAGTGCTGCTCCTGAAATCGTCGAAGCGCCAATCATACCCAAACATCTATCAGCCGAAAAACATTAGACGAAAGTATATTTTGTCGTCTCTAAATAAAAATGTAGACATTTTTAATGTATGGCGATATTTTTGCTCCAAGCCTGATCCAGATCAACGCTGGAAGGCACCAAATCACTACCCAATGCCAGGAACTGCCATGAACGCCTTTACTCAGATTCAGGACCTTGTGATGCCGCTGCCATCGGAGACCAAGGGTTTTTCCCTCACGCCTTCGCGCCAGTCGCCGCGCCTGCTTGAGCTGAAATTCGCCAAGGAAACCGTCGACGCATTCGTCAAGGCGGTAGCCGAGTGGCCGGTCCAGGCCCTGGAGTACAAGTCGTTCCTGCGTTTTCGCGTCGGCCAGATCCTCGATGAACTGTGCGAAGGCACCCTGCGCCCGATCCTGGTCAACACCATCCTGGACCGCGCCACCGGCGGCATGCTGATCACCCCTGAAGGCCTGTGCCAAGTGAGCCAGGCCGATGACATGGTCAAGTTCTCCTCGGCCGTGGCCCACCTGATCGGCCGTTCCAACTTCGACGCCATGAGCGGCCAGTTTTATGCGCGCTTCGTGGTGGTCAACACCGACAATTCCGACAGCTACCTGCGCCAGCCACACCGGGTCATGGAACTGCACAACGACGGCA
>RCUU01001383.1_pt1 | contig 11651 bp, 12 predicted proteins | sample 2166211 | NCBI WGS metagenome assembly RCUU01 (sample SAMN09932620, study PRJNA488358) | compost metagenome | feature: garden; material: soil; isolation source: compost soil in phenylacetic acid-enriched culture | place: Germany: Experimental Botanical Garden Goettingen | collected 2016-01-27
GGTGCTGATCACCATCCCCCGCATGAAGTTCGAGCAGCGCAGCAACCGGCGGTTCGCCCTGGCCATCGTGTTCCGCCTGGTCATCGCCTGCCGCCAACCACGCGGCGAGCGGGAAACCCGACGCGGCATCGCTGCCGACCGGCACAGCCCCGGCAGCTATGCGCTGTGGGAGGCCTGCCTGGCCAAGCTGATCGGCTGGCAACCCTGGCCGGAACGCGCGGCCGTGGTGCCCACCGAGTTCAGCAACCTGGTCAGCGGCACCTTCCAGGGTGAGCACTACAGCGTACTCGGCCAGAGCTTCAGCGTAGATGCCGCATGGACCGTGCCCGATGACGACAACCTGCCGGACCTGACCGGCATCGACTTGTACTACCACCTGCCACCGGACGCCCCCGAACCGCTGGCGTCCGACCGCGTGAACCTGACCTGAATCCGGAGCTACCCATGCACGTAATTGCTGCACCTGGCCTGCGCGTCCCCCGCGAAGACGATCCGCGCAAGCACATCGATGAGCACACCGCCCAGGATGTGCCCGAGACCTCCTATTACCAGCGCCGCGTGGCCGCCGGTGAGTTGCTGACGGCACCCGAGCCGGCCACCGACGAAGCGCAGGGCAGTGCCAAACGCAACGCGAAACGCACGGAGAAACCCGAATGAATATTCAGTTTGAGCAGATTCCGACGAGCATCCGTAAACCGGGTGTTTACATGGAGTTCAACACCTCCCTGGCTGTGCGCACGCTGCCAGCCAACGCCCAGCGCGTCTGCCTCATCGTGCCGCTGGGCACCGGCGCCACCGTGCCGGCCAACGAAGTACACCAGGTCTACAGCGACGCCGAAGCGAAGAAGCTGTTCGGTGGCACCGTCGCGGCGGCCATGACCCGTGCGGCCATCAGCGCCAACCCCTACCTGGACCTGTCCATCGTGGCCGCTGCAGGTACCACCACGCCGGACATCACCAGCGCGCTGAATGCTACTGCGCCGGGCAACTTCAATATCCTGGTCCCGGCCTGGTTCGACCTGCCGGCCCTGACCAAGCTGCGCACTCACATCGAGCACTACACCGATGCCGTCGAGCAGCAGTCGCTGCTCGGCATCGCCGCGACCACCAGCACGCTCAGTGCCGCTACCACGCTGGCCACCGGTTTGAACAACGGCGCCATCAGCCTCGCGCTGCTGACTGGCAGTCCATCGAGCGAGGCGGAAATCGCCGCCGCCTATGCCGCCGTCATCGCCGGTGAAGCCGACCCGGCGCGCCCGCTCAACGGCCTGGCACTGACCGGCATCCTGCCTCCGCCGCTGGCCAAGCGCCTAACCCGAACCGAACAGGAAGCGGCGTTCGCCAACGGCATCACCCCCTTGGAAGTCGGCCCCGGCGACGCCGTGCAGATCGTTCGCGCCATCAGTACCTACACGAAGAACGCTGCCGGCGCCGACGACATCGCGCTGCTCGATCTGACCACCATGCGGACCTTGTACTACGTGCGCCAGGCTTGCCGCGAACGCATTCGCCTGCGCTTCCCGCGCGACAAACTGTCGGCCCGTACCCCGCCGAAGGTGCGCAGCGAGCTGCTGGACGTGCTGAAGAAGCTGGAAGAGCTGGAGATCGTCGAGAACGTCGACGACAACGCCGATGGCCTGATCGTCCAGCGCAGCACCCAGGACCCCAGCCGCCTGGACGCCCGCATCCCAACCGACGTGGTGAACGGATTGCATGTGTTCGCCGCCCGCATCGACCTGCTGCTGTAAAAGGAGCCCCCATGTCCGATATCTACGTCGGCCTCATCGTCCTGGAAATCAACGGCGTCGAGTACGAGGTCAAGAGCCTGGAGCCCACGCTGAAGACCGGCCGCACGGCGGTCAAGACCATGAACCGCACCGGCCGCATCCTCGGTACCGCCAAGGGCCTGGAAGAGCACGACCTGCGCGTCAGCGTGGCCATCCCAAAAACCGGCGAACCGAACTGGCAAGCGCTGATCGACGCCAAGCTCACCATCCACCCCCAAGACGGCGGCGGCACTCGCGAGACCTGGACCGGCGTCTACCTGGTCGAGGTCGGTAGCAAGTTCCAGGTCGAGGGCGAAGCCACTCGCGACCTGACCCTGGGCGCGCTGAACCACTACACGGAGTAACCGCATGAGCACCATCGACAAGCGCTGGGACGGCCTGGTCACCACCGGCCAGCTCCCCATCGGCGTCTACTACGCCGGCACCCGGCATCGGGACTTCACCCTCCGCACCGCCGTGGCCGGCGACCTGATCAGCGTGCAGGAAGCGCACCCGCAGGCATCCCTGCACCTGGCCACCCTGGCGGTCTACCAGCGTCAACTGGTGGCCCTGGGCGATATTCCGGCCGAGGCGCTCACCCTCGAGCTGCTGCGCGACAACCTGACGGAGATCGACCTCGCGGCCCTCGCCGAAGCGGATGCGGCGCTGGAAAAAAAGCTCAGGGCGCCGAGCGAGCCCTCGGTAGCTGGCGAACCATCGAGCATGCCCTCGTCAGAGCAGGCTACCGGCTAGACGAAATCCGTCGCATGAGCCAGGCGGAACTCGGTAGCCGTCTGGACCGCATCACCGGCCGCAAGCGCGGCCCCCGCTACATCAGTACAGGCAAGCGCCCGGCGTAAGCCGGGCTCCCCTGTGGAGCCCTCATGTCAAGCGATCTGCGCGTCGCGCTACGTATCAGCGCGGAAACCGGCAACAGCGTCGGCAACATCGACCGCCTCAACGGTGCCCTGCGCGATGCTGGGCGCGAGGGCGCCAAGTCCCTGGCCGACCATAGCTGGCGTGCCCAGGGCGCGCTGGTCAGCGCCGGCAAAACGGGTGCTGCCTCGTTCAAGCTCACGCGCGATGCGATGCGCCAGGCCGCACAGGACGGCGCCAAGCCGCTTCGCGAAGAAGCCGGCAAGGCCGGTGGTGCCATCAAGCAGATGGCTGCCAATGGTGGCGGCGCCGCCAAGGCATTGGGCGGCGACCTCCAGCGCACCCAGCGCGAAGGCTTGCGACCGATTCGCGAGGGCGCTGACCAGGCCACCGGTGCACTACGCCGTATGGCGCAGCAAGGTGGGCAAAGCCTGCGCGGCATGAAGGCACTGGCTGCCGGCGTGCGCGGTGAGTTCGGCAGGCTGAAAGGCCTGTTCGGCACGACCACCGGCAAGCTGGCCAGCCTGGGTGTCAGTGTAGGCGTGGGTCAGCAGATCAAATCCAGCGCAGCCCTGGACCGTACTTTGATCCAGACCGCACAGACAGCTGGCATGACGACTGCCGAGCAGGAGGACTGGCGCAGGGAGGGCTTCCGTATTGCCCGTGCCTATAGCGTGGACCGTGATGCGGTGGACATCGGATTCAATACTCTGGTCGCTTCCGGTCTGCCTTTCGGTGCTGCCAAACTCTCGGCCGACGCCATCGGTCAGGCCTCCGCCGTCACCGGCTCCGATTCCGCCATCCTCGGTCGCGGACTGGTGGCTGGTGGTAGTGCCTTCAATATCGACCTGAGCCAGACCGGTGCGGCACTGGACCTGCTGCAAAAAATGACTGTGGCCGGGCGCTTGGGCAATGCCGAGTTGGAGAACCTGGCGGACATCTTCCCCAAGGTTGGCAGTGCCGCCACCAGCGCCGGAATGAACTTGGCCCAAACCCTTGCCTTCGTCGAAACCCTTTCAACCGTCGAACTGCAGCCAGAGCGCCTGGGTACCCTTGCTGAGTCCAGCCTCCGCGTGTTCAGCGTGCAGCAGTATCGAGAGCAGGTCACCAAGGCGAGCGGCGTAAAGTTCTACAACCAAGATGGCAGCAGCCGTGACCCGCTCAATGTGGTCGGTGACCTCAAGCGCAAATATGACCGCCTGAGCACTGATGAAGATCGAGGCAAGTTCTTCGGCACCGTCTTCAAGGGCATGGACCAGGACTCCGTCCGCGGCTGGCGCATCATGCTGACCGGAAACCGTCTGGACACATGGCGTGATCAGGTGAGCAAGATAGACCAGTCCGGCCCCGTGTTCGAACAGAACCTGAAGGACAACACCCACAGCGCCACTGGCACCGCTGGTCGCCTTCGGGCCACGTTCCGCGACGCCATGGACCGTATGGCCCAGCCACTGAACAAGGCCTTTGCCGAGGCCGGCAGCTACCTGCTCGACGACCTCAACCTCTCCGGCGAGCAGATGCTCGGCGCTGCCGTGGGCGGCTCGGTGGCCACCTACTATGGCGGTCGGGGCCTGAAGGCCATCGGCGGCAAGCTGGCCGGCAAGCTGGGCGACCTGCTCGGCAGCGGCACCAACCCGCTGGACCTGATGAAGAACATCACCGTCGGTCGCGCCCTGGAAGAAGCGGCCGGCGTGACCTCGGTCTTTGTCACCAACTGGCCGTCTGGAATAGGCAGTGGTGGTGCGAGCATCGGCCTCCCGGAGGCAGCGGGCGCCGCCGGACTGGCTGGAGCAGGTTGGAGCTATCTGGTTCGAGGTGGTACGGCGGCGTTGGCCTTCACTGGCACCATGCTGGCCTCCGAAAAGCTGGGGCTGCTTAGTGGCGGCGATACACCGGAAAACGATCAGCGCCTGGCTGAGCAGGCACTGCAAGACCGGAGCCGGAGCCCTGGCGAGCGCACCTACTGGAGTGCATTTCATCGCCACCGTGCGTTGACAGCCCAACAAAACCCCGGTCTGGGATTCAGCCAGCTCAACGCCGCCGCTACCGCCGGCGCACAAAGCGAAACCGGGCTCGCCTCCAGCGGGATCACCCTCGAAGCGCTCGATCAGTGGCGCAACAAGCTCAACCAGCGCCTGCTCGCCGGTGCCACCGGCGGCCCAAAGGGGCGGGAACTGTTGACCGCCGTCCCGCCAGCCATTGGCCCGGAAGGCCAGGCTGCCAATGCCTGGGCAGCGGGCCTCAATGATCGTCTGCTGAAGAACCGGGAGGGTGGCCCCAAAGGCGCTGCGCTGCTGACCGCTGGAAACGAGCCAGCGCCGCCACTGCTGAACTGGCTTGCCCAGCAGAGCGAAAGCCTGCCCATGCCGAGTCCGGCCAGCCCCGAGGAAAGCCGCGAGCTGATCCGGGGCCTACAAGATTTCGCCAACCAGTTGGGTCGGATGCTGGCGCAGCCCATCGACATCCGCATCCATAGCGACACCGACGCCATCACCGCGGATGTTGAACGGCGTGTCGGTCTGCAAGGGAGGCGCGGCTGATGACCTGGTCCGCAACGCTACTGGATGCCAGTTTCCGGGGGGTCCCCCTGCACCTGCGTGGCGAAAAGCTGGATGCCAAACGCGCGCTGGCCGAGCACGGCACCCCGTACCGCGACGGCGACGATGTGGAGGACCTGGGACGCTCCGCCCGCCGCTACAACCTGCGTGCCGTCTACTGGGGCGACAACTACGAGGCCCAGCTGCAGCGCCTACTGGCCGCCCTGGACACCCCCGGTGCTGGCGAGCTGGTGCATCCCATCTACGGCAGCCGTACCGTCGTCACTGAAAGCTGGGACGTGACCCACGCGGCCGAGCGCCCGGATGCAGCGGAGATCAGTCTGTGCTTTGTCGAAAGCACCCCGGCGCCGAAGTTCTTCGACCGCAGCCTGGCCGCCCAGCTCGATGGCGTCGGCCATGCCGACCTGAGCGACGCGGACTGGCGTGACGCCCTGCGCGACTGGCTGGGTCGCCTCGACACGCTGTTTGCCGTTATTCAGCAGTACATCGGCGGTGGTTGGATCGGCCTCATTGAAGCGCTGCTAGGCCTGCCTGGGATTGCCCTGCGCATCGAGCAACTGCGCTCCCAGGTGCTCGGCGTCGTCGCCGGGCTCAACGGCATGGCGCACCACACCAGCACTGCGTTCGACCCGCTAGTCGATAGCCTGCGAACCCCCACCGAGGTACAGGGGGCATTCGATATCCTGGTGCCAAATGATGCGCAAAGCCTGCTCGGTGGCGGTGGTGTCCTGGCCCGACTGCCAAGCTGGGCCGAGGCCGGCGGTAGTCGCCGAGCCCCCGGCAGCGAGCTGATGCCCACCGCCTTCGAAATGACCACGCGGCTTTCTGAACCGGTCGCCACTGCGGTCGAACTGATCCTGTTGTGCGCTCGCCGGGCGGAGAGCGTGCCGGAAGCCCAGGTGCTTGCCCAAGTGCCGGCACAAGGCTGCGCCATCCCGGCAAATGGCACCGTATCGCCGGTCGCCCTGGAGTGGAACCTCGCGGTACTGATCATCACCGGCCAGGCCGTCAGCTACACCCGTGCAGTGGGCGGCGTGCTCGATGACGAGAGCGTCACGCAAACACTCAGCCCGGCCGATCTGGAGCACCTGGTCAACACCGCCCGCACCCTGATCGAGGGCGCCATCCTGCTGCAGCGGCAGCTTTACCCGGTGGAACAGGCGCTGTCCGTGATTCAACCACTGCGGACCATCGCTGCGCTGATCCAGGCCCGCGCCCGGCAGATCATCCAGTTGCGGCCGCCGTTGATCCGTCGCAGTGTAGAGGTCGGCGGCAACCTGCGTCTGATCGCCCACCGCTGGTACGGCGAACACGACCGCGCCCTGGAGCTGCTGCGCCTCAATCCGGGCCTGCGCAAGCCCTACATCATCGAAGCTGGCGAGGTACTCAATGCCTACGCCCGGTGACGCCATCCGCCTGACCATCGGCGACCAGGCCCACGACACCTGGGATGCCTGGTCCATCGAGAGCGACCTGCTGACCCCGGCCGACGCCTTCGAGCTGGAGCTGTATGTCCGCGAAACCAAGCGCCTCCCGGCACAATTAAAGGAGGGCGTGCCCTGTACCCTGAACCTGGGCCGTGACCGCGTCCTGACCGGGCAGGTAGACGACATCGAGCACGACATCAGCCGGCGCGGTGTCGCGATCCGCATCAACGGCCGCGACCAGGCGGCCGCCCTGGTGGACTGCTCGACACCTTTCGTTGCACTACGTGAGGCGAGCCTGAGCGAGATCCTCGATAGCGTCGTGAAGCCCTTGGGCATCAGTCGTATCGACATCAATGCCAAAAGCACCGCCACCCGACGCCGCGTGCAGATCGAGCCGGGCCAAACCGCATGGGAGGCGCTGCTGCAAGTCGCCGAAGCCAATGGCCTCTGGCCCTGGATGACACCCGACGGCCGCTTGGTCGTCGGCGGGCCCGATTACGACGCCGCGCCGGTGGACCGGCTGATCCTGCGCAGCAACGGCCAGGGCAACAACGTCGAGCGGCTGTCCGTACGCCGTTCCATCGCCCAGCGCTACAGCCAGCTCACCGTGCTCGGCCAGCATGGGCAGTACGATAACGATGGCTGGGATACATCGCGCTCGCACCTCAAGACCACGATTGAAGACCAGGCACTGGCCCGGCGTGGCATCTTCCGCCCCCGCGTCATCGTCGACAGCGCCAGCGAAACCCAGGACCTGGCCACCGGCCGTGCCCGCAAACTGCTCGCCGACAGCCGCCTGGAAGGCTTCGAAATCCGGGCCATCGTCGCCGGCCACCGCACCAGCGGCGGGCGCGTGTGGGAGCCGGGCCAGCGGGTCCAGGTGCTGAGCGAACCGCACGACCTGAACGGCACCTATTTCCTCATGAGCCGCACGCTGCGCCTGGCCCGCCAGGGCGGTGCCTATACCGAGCTGTCGCTGCGCGAGGACCGTGCCTGGGTACTCGATGGCAATCCGCCCAGGCGCAAGCGCGGCAAGGGCAAGGCCGACGCGGACGCCGAGTTCATCGAACGGCTACGGAGCTACTGATGCCTGCACTGACACGCCAGATGCGCGGCATCGCCGCTGCAGCCCTGCGCAATGTCCGCCAAGCGCTGCGCGGTGTGCTGCGCAGCTCCACGCCGACCTGGTCGAACATCGGCATGGACGTCGAGGGCCTGGCCGGCGAGCAACTCGCCGCCGAGCTGCTGCAGCACTACGGCTTCACCTCGGCGCCGCTGCCCGGCGCCGAAGTCATCGTCATCCCCATCGGCGGGCAGACGTCGCATGGCGTAGTGGTGGCCACCGCCGATGGCCGCTATCGCCTAAAGGTCGCCGAAGGCGAAGTCGCCCTCTATACCGACGAGGGCGACTACATCCACATGAAGCGCGGTCATCTGATCGAGGTGAACACCAAAACCCTGACCATCAAGGCCAGCAGTATGGTGACCCTGGATACGCCCCTGGTGGTCGCCACGGGCAGCGTGCAGGTATCACAGGACGTCACTGCCGGGCAGAACATTTCGGCGGGCCAGGACATCACCGCTGGCGGCGAAGTCACCGACCACACGCGCTCGATGCAGGCCGACCGCGACCTCTACAACAGCCACGTGCACGGCACGACCCCGCCGCCGGCCCCACCGCAGTAAATCTTTCACCGAGGCGAAACCTACGCCGCGCGCGCAGGGGGGCAAGATGCGCCGCATGGACGCCGCCATCGACCCCCGCACCCGAGACCTCAGCGGCCAGCGCACCGACACGCTGGCCAATGCGGTTTACCTGCGCCTCACCGTTCCGCTGGGCAGTTGGTTTGCCGACCCGGCCCTGGGCTCGCGCCTTTATGAACTGGAGCGCAGCAAGGACCTGTCACGCATTGGCGTGCTCGCCTGCCAGTACGCCGAAGAAGCCCTGGAGCCGTTGACCAAGGACGGCCGCGCGCAGCGCATCGAGGTCAGCGTCGATCAGCCCGGCAACGGCTGGCTCACCCTGCGCATCGAGGTCCTCGACGCCGGCGGCCGTATTCATACCTTCCAGCACCCTGTGCGAGTCATCTGATGCCTTTTACCGCCCCGCGATTCGACGCCATTCGCGACGCCATCCTGCGCGACATTCGCAACCAGTTGCCCGATGCCGACATCGGTAGCGACAGCGATAACTACGTCCGCGCCGCTGGCGTAGCCGCAGCCATCGAGGGCATCTACCAGCACCAGGGCTGGCTTTACCGGCAAATCTGGCCGGATACCGCCGACCGTGACGAACTGCTGCACCATGCCGCCAATCGCGGCATGACGCTCAAGCCCGCTGTCGCCGCTGGCGGCTTCGCTATCTTCCGGGGAACAGTGGGCACCACCATCCCTGCCGGCACCACGTTCCGCCACGTTGCCAGTGGCGTGCTGCTGCAAACCACGCAAACCAAAATCCGCAGCGGCCTGTGGACCCGCGTGCCAGTCATTGCGGTCGAGCCAGGCTCGGCGGCCAATGGCTTGTCCGGCCCCTGCACACTGACCAGCCCGCCGCTGGGCATACTCAGCACCGCCGAGCTGGAAACCTTGAGTGGCGGCGTCGACGCCGAGTCTGACGAGCAACTGCTCGCGCGCCTGCTGGACCTGATGCAGAACCCACCGGCTGGAGGTGACCGCCACGACTACCGCCGCTGGGCCATGAGCGTCCCCGGCGTCAGCCTGGCAATCGTGCTGCCCAAACGCAGGGGAATTGGCACCGTCGATGTGGTCATCGCCTCCGCTGGCGGCCTGCCCACCGAGGCGACCCTGCAGGCCGTACGCGACTACCTGGATGAAACGGGGCCAGTGGGCGCCGACTGGATCGTCTACGGCCCGCAGATCGTCAGCGTCGACATCAGCGCGCGCCTTCGCCTGGCCCCTGGCTATGCGCTGCCCTACGTGCGCAGCCTGGCGCTCACCGAGCTGCAAGCACTGTTCGACCGCCTGCTGCCGGGCCAGGTGCTGTACAGCTCGCAGATCGAGGCGGTGCTCTCCAGCCTGGCCGGTGTCCGAGACCGCGAATTGATCACCCCCGCCGACACCACCAGCGGCGCCACCGGTGGTATCGCCTGGGTACGCCTGGGCAACCTCACCCTGGAGCTCATGCCGTGACCATCGCCGAGCTGCTGCGCCTGCTGCTGCCACCCGTCGCCTATGACCGTGCCGGCCCCTATGTCGGCGCCGTGATCGAAGCCGAGGCGCGGCAGATCGAGGCTGCTATCGACAGCGCCAGCCGCGTGCTCGATGCGATGCACCCCGACACCGGCTACGCCCTGGAAGACTGGGAACGTGTCCTGGGCCTTCCTGAACCCTGTGCCGCCAGCGTCGACCTGGAGCGCGACCAGCGCATCACCGCCGTGCTGCTCAAGCTGCGCGGCATACGTGGGCAACGCCCCCAGGACTACATCGAGCTGGCCGAAGCCCTTGGCTACACCGGCGTCACCGTCACCAAGTTCCGCGCCCGCCGGTACGACCGCGCGAAGTACGGCGAGAGGTACGGCGCAGACGAATGGAACTGCGTTTTCCGCATCAACGTGCCGCACTCCCAGCTGCGCTGGCGGCGCTACGGCAGCGCCTATGCCGGCGGCCGCTACCGAGTCTTCGGTGACGCCCAGCTGGAATGCCTGGTCAACATGCGCCGCCCGGCGCACACCCTCGCGCTGTTCAGTTACGGCGCGCCATTGAACCCCTAGGAGCACACATGGATTACCCATTCTCCGAGCCTGGCGTGGACCTGACGCCCGATGGCCACTTCACAGACGGCAACCCCGCCGCTGGCATCCCGCCCTCGCGCGACCCGGCCAGTTGGGCCAATGCGGTCACCAACGAGATTCTGGCCGTGGTGAGGGCAGCCGGCATCACGCCAGACGAGCACATCCATACCCAACTGCTGGAGGCCATTCGTGAGCTGGTCATCAGCGGCAACGATGCAGACCTGGAAGTCGTCCCCGGCTTTTACACCAGGGTCCATGTCGATAATCGCGGCCGCGTCATTTGGGGTGGCCAACTCTCCCAGAGCGACCTGCCGAGAATCACCTTTAGTCAGATTGAGGAAAAACCGACGACCGTGAATGGTTATGGCATTACCGATGCCGCCCCCATCCACAGTCCGGAGTTCACTGGCACCCCGAAAGCGCCGGCCCCGCCGGTCTTTAACGATAGCAAGCAGATTGCCACCACCCACTTCGTGCGCGAGGCACTGGGGAACTACAGCAAAGTTGTCACCCACTTCCTGTCTGTCACCAACCTCAGTACCAGCTCGCTCGGTGCATTCGTAAACGCCCGCACCACAAGTCCATCGGTCATCGGCCTGCCCAACCTCAGTGACATTCACTGGGACGGTGCCATTATCACCATCCTTGTAGCCAAGGAAGCCGGTCCCGTCACCATCCAGCTTTTCGAGGGCAGCCTGGTAGGTGCCAACGGACAGCCATTCGGCTCGGTACTTAAACCAGGCCAGCTAGCACATTTCTGGCCCGACCTCGTCCGTAATCGCTGGGTCCTATATGGCGGGGATGCCGCCCTGGGCTATACCGCCAGCTTTGCTTCAAGCTTGGCCGACAACGGCTATCAGAAGCTGCCCAGCGGGCTCATCATGCAGTGGGTCACCGGTAAGACAGACGCCGAGGGCTACATACATGCAACCTTGCCCATCGAGTTTCCTAACGGCCCACTGTGGGGCTTCGCCACCGACGCCGAGCCCCATTTCACGTTTGGCGACGTCAGCGCCAGCGCTTGGGCCTACGATCCAATTGGGAGCAATGCAAGCCGAGTGACCGCGTTCGGGCGCTACATCGGTAGCACCGGAATCAGAGTAGTAGACGACATGAAAGGTCGTATTGTGGTGTGGGGACACTGACATGAGCATCTATTTCATCGCCGAAACTCTGAGCTTCCGAGACAGCCAGTTCCACGCCGGCAACATCCCTGAAGACGCGCCCGAAATCAGCGCGGAAGTCCACGCCGAACTGTTCGCCGGCCAGGCG
>RCUU01001384.1_pt1 | contig 11648 bp, 9 predicted proteins | sample 2166211 | NCBI WGS metagenome assembly RCUU01 (sample SAMN09932620, study PRJNA488358) | compost metagenome | feature: garden; material: soil; isolation source: compost soil in phenylacetic acid-enriched culture | place: Germany: Experimental Botanical Garden Goettingen | collected 2016-01-27
TCCACTGCATGGCCGGCGGGAACAGAAACCGCTCCAGCATCTGTCCGGCTGTAATGACGCTGCCGTCCGCTGTGCGGATGATCTCCGCCTCCTCCTTCACATACTCTATGACCCGCATGGTGTCGTCCATATCCTGATGCTCCTGGGTGAAGTAGCCCAGCTTGACGGTAGCCCCCAACTGAACCTCTCCACTATCCGGCTGAAGCTTGCCGGCAATCAGATTCAGCAGAGTCGATTTGCCGCTGCCGTTCGGCCCCACAATGCCTACCCGGTCCTGCGGCACAGCGATATAGGTCAGATCCTTAATCAGTGTGCGTCCATCGAGCGATTTGGTCAGATCCTTCATCTCGATAATTTTGCGGCCCAGTCTTGTCGAAGCCACAGAGATATCCAGTGCGCCCGCCGATGCCGGGCCCTGGCTTTCCTTCAGCTTCTCGAAGCGGTCGATTCTGGCCTTCTGCTTCGTGGAACGGGCCTTGGCTCCGCGTCGGATCCAGGCCAGCTCGGTGCGCAGCAGGTTCTTGCGTTTCTGCTCCGCCGACGCTTCACGCTCCTCACGCTCAGCTTTTAGCTCCAGGAACCGCGAGTAGTTCGCTTCATAACGGTACAGCTGCCCACCATCCAGCTCCAGCATGACACTGGCCACACGTTCCAGGAAGTAGCGGTCATGGGTGACCATCAGCAGCGCGCCGCGCCGCTTCTGCAAATATTGCTCCAGCCAGGCCACGGAGTCCGTATCGATATGGTTCGTCGGCTCATCCAGAATCAGCAGCTCGGAAGGTGTAATCAGCGCTGCCGCCAGAGCCACACGCTTGCGCTGTCCACCGGACAGCGATTCCATACGTGCATCAAACTGTGTGATGCCAAGCTTCGTCAGGACGGTTTTGGCTTCACTTTCCAGCTGCCATGTCCCAGCCGCATCAATGACTTGTCCAATCTGCACCAATCGGCGCTCCAGGGCAGCATCGCCCGGGCTTTTATCCAGAAGAGCCAGCGTCTCCATGTACTCCCGCATGGTAGCAAGCTCCGGCTCATCCCCGGCAAAAACCTGCTGCAGCACGGTGTTGTCCGGCTCATACGGCGGATTCTGTGCCAGATACTGCACCCGAACGGCATTTCCGATGGAAATTTGTCCGTCATCCGGTGTATCCAGACCGGCAATAATCTTCAAAAAGGTGGATTTCCCCGTGCCATTCACACCGATAACGCCAATCTTGTCCCTGTCATCCATCCCAAACGACGCATCCCGGAACAGTGTTTTTTCCCCATAGCTTTTGGAAAGATGCTCCACGGTCATAATATTCATGCTCTGTCCTCGCTTGCCTTATATTTTAATCCGGATCTGTGTTCATTATAGCTCTGCCGGTAAATCTCCAAGTGATGCGCTCATGTTGCCGACAGCCCCTCTGATAAAGAGACTGGCTGCAAACTTCGTCCGTTTATGCGCTTCCTCTTCCGTAAAGAAGGGATCGAAAAGGATATCCATCTTCAGCCGGTCCAGCATGCCGATGTACGACTGGGCCATCAGCTCAGGCTCGGACGCCCCGCCTTCCAGCAGCACCTTCACTACAGCCTGCATATACTCTTCCATAAAAAGCGCCATGTAGGCGACCAGCTCCGGGTTGTTGTTCGGCGCCCGGAAAAAAAGCTTCGTATGCTGCTTGCGCTCATAATAGTAGAACAGATGATGCTCTGCAATGACGGACAGCTTCCCGGTCAGACTGCTGCAAGCCTGGAGTTTCCCTTCAAGCTGCTGAAGGAACCCTTCACAGTCCCGCCGGGTGACGGCCATGAACAAATCCTCTTTATTTTTGAAATACAAATACACTGTACCCTTGGCAATGCCTGCACGTTCCGCTACTTCCGAAATCTTCGTTTCGTAGAAGCCGCCTGAACCGAAGAGCTCGTAAGCGGCATCCAGAATGGCTGTGTGCTTGTGAATGGATGCGCTGCTCACCGGTCCACCTCCTTCAATATTGCGGGTATAGAGTTACCCATTGCCTCACATCGGCTCCCCTGCATCATAGCCCGCCGATCAACAAGGCGGCGAGCCCGCCCAGAATGGAGCTGACGGCATTCACCGCATCGTTGTTCATCCAGCGCCAGCCCCGGGCATGCACCGCAGGCTGCCCGCAATGCCGCGAGGCCTCGACCTCGCGGCCGCACACGGTGCAGCGGTTCATGCGCTGCACCGTCGCCCCCAGAACCGAGTCGGCGAACGCGCCGACGAGGCCCCCGAGAAGTCCTGCCAGCGTAAGCAGCAGGACAGAGTGCTCCGGCATGCCGGAGGCTGCCCGCAGCAGCCAGGAGGCAAGGCCGATCAGGGCGCCGCCTGCAGCGGCGGCCACGGTGCCCGGCAGCGACACGCCGCCGGAGGTGCCGGGCGGGAGAATCCGTCCCGTCAGCACAGAGCGGGGCGGCTTCTTGGCAAGGGTGCCAATCTCCGTTGCCCAGGTGTCCGAGGTTACGGTCGCCATGACGCCGATGAATAAATATCCCCACATCTCCAAGGGATAGATGGCGTTCAGGAGCACCAGCAGCATGCCAAGCCCGCCATTGGCAAATACCTGGCCTGCATCCCGGCGTCCTGTTTTGTCATAGGTGGCTTCCAGCTCGGCCTTATTCTCATGGTGCAGCTTTGAGAGCAGGCTGGAGGAGATGAAGAACAGCAGTAAAATACCAAACCAGAAGGCATTCCCTGCTCCGAAATAGATGGTTCCCATTGCAACCGCCGCCAGCATCCCGGAGAAGCTGAGCGACTGCTTGTAATAAGCTGCCCCGGCTACCAGCAAGGCCCCGCCGAAGCCGGTCACCCATTGCAGCACATCAAGTCCCGTCGGCATGGGTTAACCGATCAGGCAGGTGCCCAGCAGAGTCCCGCCCCAGAACAGCTCGAACGAATCACCTGAAGCCACCGAACCTACACCTGCCGGAGTCCCGGTAAAAATAAGATCATCCTTGCCCAGCCCATAACGGGCGGCAATGAACTCCACGATTTTTTGCAGCGAAAAAATCATGTTCTTGACGTTTCCGCGCTGCACCTCCACACCATTCTTGCGTACAGTGTAATCCGTCGCTTCCAGTTCTTCCGTCTCCGGGAACGCAATATAAGGAGTTAGCGGGGCAGCGTTCTTGAAGCCTTTGGCGGGCGTCCAGGGCAGCCCTTTCTTCTGCAAGTCGTTGTGCACATCGCGCAGAGTGAAATCCAGCCCAAGGGCCATCACATCCACCAGCTCCTGCACACTCATGCCAGGCACATAATCCCGGGCAATCCTCAGAACAATCTCACCTTCGTAGTGGATCAGACCGGCATCCTTGGGAAGCTGAATGATCGCCTTGTCGAGGGGAACCGCCGCATGGGAAGGCTTCAGAAAGATCAGAGGCTCCACCGGCACCTTGTTACCCAGTTCCTCCGCATGTTGCTTGTAATTTCGTCCGACACAGTAGATATTGTTCACATCAGCGCACATTCATTCTTCAGCTCTCTTTCCCGTCAATTGTATGCTTATACTAGACTTCCAGAAACGTATCGCCCCAGATGTCAGGGCGGTTCGTGCAGATCATGATATCCGAATGCATCGCGGCCAGGCGGCGCATTTCCTTCGCTTTGTTCACCGTCCAGGCCATCACCCGTATCCCCCGCTCGGCAAGCAGCTTCGCCAGACCCGGATTCAGCCGGTCAAAGCTGATAGACAGAAATGAGCAGTCCAGTTCCTTCAGCTTCCTCGCCGGATCACCGGATCTGGAGTCGTAGATCAATCCAGTCCGGAAGCGGGGGTCCAGCTCCTTGATCCGCTGCAGCGCACCTGCATCGAACGAGGTCAGAACCACCTCATCGCGCATGCCATATGCGTTCACAAGATCTATGACTGCACTTTCCAGACCGGGATACATATCACCGCTGGTCTTGAGCTCAATGTTCAAGCGCAGCCTGCCGGAGGCGAGTTCAAGCACCTCTTTCAGTGACGGCACACGTTCCCCGCGAAAAGCACGCCCTTTCCAGCTCCCCGCATCCAAACGCCGGACATGCTCATAATCCATATTTTTGACCTTGCCATGCCCGTTGGTTGTGCGGTCCAGTGAAAAATCATGAATCACTACCGGTACGCCATCCTTTGTGAGCTGAACATCAATTTCCATCCAGCGCACAAACGGCAGCGCAAGCGCCATCCGTACGGCGGCAATCGTGTTCTCCGGAGCTTTTCCGGAAAAACCGCGATGGGCCACACACATATTTTTCATCAAAAGCACCTCCGGCGGAAGTATGGTCTATGTCTGCACCCTATTTGACAACCTGAGCTACGCTTCCGTCACTGCCGATTTTCACCAGGCCGGAGGACAGGGTCTCCACTTTGTGCAGCAGCAGCTGGCCGTCTACCTCATTCATAGGAACCGGCTGGGCCAGCTCGGCGTTCATCGGTTTAAGTTTCAGGGAACACTGTCCTTGGATACTGCATTCTGCTTGAAACACTGCGGTATCCCAGGTGGACGGGGTTTTGGAACGGGTGAAAATAAAGTTGCCGGTGCTGTAGGCGATCCATTTGCCCTTATAAGGCTCTATCCCTTGCAGCACATGCGGATGGCCACCCATGACCAGATCCGCTCCCGCATCAATAAAGCTGTGCCCGAGCGACTGCTGGACGGAATCATATTGTTCCATCCGTTCTTTGCCCCAGTGCACTATCACAATAACCAGGTCGGCTTTTTTTCTGGCGGCGGCAATGGCCTTCAACGCTTCCGCACTGTCATAGACCGAAGCTACTCCCGGTTTGCCGGCCTCGGCCTTCCATTCCATAACAGGCATCACACGCGTGAAACCAAGCAGGGCGATACGGATGCCGTTACGCTCAAAATACTTGGCGCTATATGCCTCCGCTGCGTCCACTCCGCCTCCTAAATACGGAATGCCGCGTTTGTTCAGATGCTCCATTGTGTCCAGCAGGCCTTCCTCCCCCTGATCAAGGGTATGGTTGTTGGCCAGATTAACGGCATCCACACCGGCGGCCTTTAAGGCATCCAGCGCCTTTGGGTCTCCTTTGAATACATATTGCTTGTTCGCGGCCCCTACCCCTCCGGTGGTTATGGGGGTCTCCAGGTTAAGTATGGTCAGATCATCCTTCTTGAACATGCCATCCAGAGCGCTGTAGGAGTAATCATAGCCTTTTTGCTGCAGAAGTTGTCCCGCCTTGCCTGAAAAAATGACGTCTCCGGCAAAATTCAGCTTCACGGTTGGCCCGGCATTCTCCGGCAGGCCGGAGATCCGGCTGCTGCCAGTATTCTGCGCGGTTCCGGTATCACCCGGATCGTCTGTTTCTTCCGGTACGGCGCTTTCTTCAGGTGCGGGGGAAGACGTTGGCTCCGCTGGAACCGGTGATATCTCCGCAGTCGGTTCAGAAGAAGGCTCAGGATCAGGTGTTGCCTCCGGCGCTTGCGATGGCGTTGATGTTGGCGGAACGGATGCACCCGCCCCCCCTTGATCCGGGGAAGGCGAGCTGGCCACTTCGGCAACAGGCGGAGGCTGGCCGTCTTCCCCTTCCCCTCCCATAAAAGAATAGGTTAGCAGTGCAGTAATCAATAAAAGCAGGCTTACGTTAATCCAAGCCCAAACCGTTCTGCGCCGGCGTCTGCTGCTTTGCTTGTTGTTTTTTCTGGTACGTGAACGCGGCGGATACATAGCTGCAAGCAATCCCCTTTGCCCTAAAATTGTTTCTATTATAGCATAAGTCACTCCCCTGCCTCCAAAAAGAGAGACAGGTAAAAGATCCGCTATTTAGAACAAACGGCTGCACCGTCCTTCAGCTTCACTGAACCGTACTGCCGTCTTTGATTTCGTCTAGCGTTACCTGGAGAACGCCCCCCATGAATCTACAGCAACTCCAAGTGGAAGAAGGGGAGCTCATTTGCCCTCTTGTCGCCCAGTTTCTAGCTAAATCAAAGGTACTTATACCTCTCATTTCACTCAGCCACCCGCTTCTAACCAAATCAAAGGTATTTATACCTCTCATTTCACTCAGCTACCCGCTTCTGACCAAATCAAAGGTATTTATACCTCTCATTTCACTCAGCCACCCACTTCTAACCAAATCAAAGGTACTTATACCTCTCATTTCACCCAGCCGCCCTTGGCCGCTTGAACAACGGTACTTCTGCCGTTGTTCAAGCGGCCAATCGGACTGTGTCATTCTTACCCACATAGCATGTTAGAACATCTATTGTTGACGTTATTGGGGGAGGATTCGTCCATTCTGCTATTCCACAGGACAAACGGATCGAGTTTACGCTAAAATATCCCACAATAAACATATTTTGTGTAATTGCATAATTTCCCAAGCGAGAACATACTGGCTCTTGGCTCTTCAACAACGGCTTTTCTGCCGTTGTTTCCCGGCAAACTGGTCCTCAGCTCTTCAACAACGGCTTTTCTGCCGTTGTTTCTGTTCCACACTCGTCCTTTAGAGGAATCAAGCAAAAAGACCTTTAACCCTTTCACACCTTATCCGCAGCAGAAAAAACTCATAATTTCCAAAACTATAAAAAAAGGTGAAGCGCGCTCTTTCCGCGTTTCACCTTTTTTATTATTTCAGCACAGCTTCCGGTTCGGTGTGCTGCACGATTCCCCCTGCGGCGCTCTCAGCCGTCAGCTTGGCCTGCTTGATGCAGTCCGGCATGCCGATGCCGTCATAGCCTGCGCCAAAAGCATAGACTCCGGGGAGCTTCTGCGCAAGCTCACTGCGCAGCCCCGCGATCTTGGCGGGATGCCCCACCGGATATTGCGGCATCGAGTGCTTCAGCCGGGTAATTTCCGTGAACAGCGGCTTGGCTGTGATTCCCATAATCTCCTTGAGATCCTTAAGCACCAGTTCGGTCAGTGCCTCATCCGGCAGCTCTACATTCTGTTCGTCACCCGAACGCCCTACATAGCAGCGCAGCAGGACGCGGTCGTCGGGACTGGTATGCAGCCATTTCGTCGACGTCCAGGTGCAGGCGGTTATATTGCGCCCTTCCTTGCGCGGGACCAGAAAGCCGGACCCGTCATATTCAGTCTGAATGTCCTTCTTCGCAAATGCCATAACTACATTCGCCACCGATACATAGTTGACGCTGTCCAGCGCCGACACATCCACATGGGGGCGGAGCAGGTCTGCTGCTGCAAAGTTCTGCACGGTGACGTAGACATCATCTGCCAGCAGGCGCTCCCCGTTATCCAGTATGACTTCATAACGCGGTGAAGATTTTGTTCCCGGAACCTGCGAAGACGTAACGGGGGCATCTTCCTCACTACGCACATGAATGGCTGTTACTCCCGTTTCAGTCCGCTGTTCGACATCATGCAATTCATGAATCAAGGCATGCACCAGGCTCTGCAAGCCTTTGCGGAAGGTCAGAAAGGCGCTTTTTTTGGTGCCGGTATGCGTTTCGGCCGGCTTCCTTCCCATCATCATCCCGCGAATGAGACTGCCATACTGCCGCTCTACTTCTCCGAACTGCGGAAAGGTCGCCTGAAGGCTGATCTTGCGCATGTCTCCGGCATAAATCCCGGCTAAAAGCGGCTCGGTCATATTCTCCAGCACTTCCGTCCCCAGGCGGCGTTCGATCAACTCACCCAGCGATTCATCCTCAGTGCTGCGCCGCGGCGGAATAATGAAATCCATCATCGCCCGCATTTTGCCGCCAAAAGTAACCAGACCGCTTTTGAGAAACGGCTTCAGCTCTGTGGGAATGCCCAGCACCAGCCCGGCCGGCATGGGGTGCAGCTTGCCGCGCTGCAGTATGTACGTCTTCTTGGCATTCGGATTGGTGGTCACCAGTTCATGATCGATCTCCAGCTCCTTCGCCAGTTCGCTCATCACCGTCTTGCGGGCCAGGAAGGAGTCCGGTCCCTTCTCAATGACAAAACCCTCGCGATGCAGCGTTTCTATCTTGCCGCCGAGGCTCTTGTCCTTCTCCACCAGAATAATATCCGGCTGTATTCCGGCCTCCCGGTAATATTTGCGGACATAAAAAGCGGCGCTGAGGCCGCTGAGGCCTCCGCCGACAATGACTACTTTTCGCGCTGCGCCGGTCATGACTGGCTCACCTTAAGCTGTCCAGCCGCAGTACGCACCACATCGCTGAGCACGGACATATAGGCCGGATCACTGTTAAGCGAATCAATCCGCATCAGCCGCATATCCAGTTCAGAGGCCAGTGCCTGGGCTTCAATATCCAGGTCATACAGTACCTCTAAATGGTCGGACACGAAGCCGACTGGAGCTGCCAGCACATATTTCACCTGAGCCTCGCTAAGCTCGTGCATCGTCTCCAGAATGTCCGGACCCAGCCATGGCTCGGCTGTACGGCCAGCGCTCTGCCAAGTGAACTGCCAGTTGCTGACTCCTGCCTGCTTGGCGACGGCTTCAGAAGTGGCCAGCAGCTGATCGCGGTACGGATCGCCCATGGACAAAATACGTTCAGGCAGACTGTGCGCGCTGAATAATACCCGGACATCCTCACGCACCGCACCCGCTTCTTCAAACAGATCCAGCTTGGCCGACACTCTGCGGCTCAGGGCATCGATCAGCTCCGGATGGAGGTGATAGCTTTCCACGAAGGCCATTTCGATTCCGCTGGCCTGCGCCTTTTCCTTAGCGCGTTTGATATAGGTCCCTACACTCATTACGGAATAATGCGGGGCGAGCACAATGCCCACAGCATGGGTAATACCGTCTTGGACCATGGCGTCCACACCATCTTCAATAAAAGGGCTGGCGTGCTTAAGCCCCTGGTAGCAGACAAATTCTACTTCTTCTCCGGCATGACCGCTGTTCAGCGCGGCCTGCAGTGCCTCAACCTGACGGTCCGTGTTCTCCCGCAGCGGGAAAACTCCGCCAACGATAGCTTCATAGCGGTCCTTCAATTCCTTCAGCTGTTCTGGAGAAGGCGCATGGCCCCGGCGGATATGAGTGTAATAAGCCTCCACTCCTTCCAGACTTTCAGGAGTGCCGTACGACATAACGAGTACACCAATTTTAGTGGTCACGGATTCCATCCCTTTCTGCGGATAATGAACTAACACAGCTGTTTATAATGAAAGACGCGGTTTCCCCGTCTTCAAAGCCTTGCGGGAATAGTCGTGGATATATTCCGTCAGCTCCTTTAGCGTGTCCAGAGAAGCCTCGGGAAATAATCCGTGCCCCAAATTAAAAATGTAGCCCGGCTCGAGAATGCCTTCATCGATCAGAGCCTTGGCCCGTTCCTTGAGCAGATCCATCGGAGCCGTCAGCAAATAAGGGTCCAGATTGCCCTGAACCGCAAAACCTCCGCCTGTGCGGCGTCTGCCCTCAGTAAGGCTAATACGCCAATCCAGCCCGATCACATCCGCCTGAAGCTTGGTCAAGCTTGGCAGCAGCTCTCCTGAGCTGACTCCCGGAAAATAAATTTTCGGCACATCAAGATCCGCGAGCCCGGCAAAAATACGGGATATGGTCGGCAGCACGTATTGCTCGAAATCACGCGGAGCGAGCGCACCAACCCAGCTGTCGAACAATTGGAATGCTTTGCCTCCGCTGGCGACATGGGCGCGCAAATAAGCGATTACCATATCGCCGAGCTTATCCATCAGCATGAACCACACCTGCGGCTGGCTGTACATCAGTTCCTTGGTACGGTGGTAGCTCTTGGAGGGTCTGCCTTCGATCAGATAGCTGGCAATGGTAAAGGGCGCTCCAGCGAAGGTAATCAGCGGCACATCCAGCTCTTTGTCCAGAATGGATATGGTCTTCAGGATATGGCTGAGATCGCCTTCCACATCGATAGGCTTCAGTCTCTCGACATCGGCTGCACTGCGGATCGGGTTCTCGATTACGGGACCGATGTTCTTCACAATGTCGAATTTCACTCCAAGGGAAGCAACCGGATTCATGATATCGGAATACAGAATGGCCGCATCCACACCCAGCTTGCGGACAGGCATCATAGTGACCTCTGCCGCAAGCTCCGGCTGTTCGCAGATCTCCAGGAGCGAGTAGTTTTCCTTGATTTTACGGTATTCGGGATCATACCGGCCGGCCTGCCGCATGTACCATACGGGAATGTGGTCCGTGTCTTGCTTCCTGCAGGCGCGGATAAAAGTGTCATTGTAGGTCATGATAAGATCTCCATTAGTTTTGATAGAATGTGTGAATACGCTTATCCTTTATTATGCTCTTTTTAAAAGTTCGGAACAACCGCCGAACCCGCCAGGGAATGACAATCCCATGACATTACTATGACAAGTGTTGCATCGGCCGTCCCGAAAACTATGATATACTGATAGAATGTCTTTTTTCGTGAACTTTTGATTTTTGAATCCCTTGAAAGGAAGTGAAAGCACTTTGAAGAATTGGGAGACGTGGAAAGTCAATCTCATCGTGCTTTGGTTCGGCCAATTTCTGGTTAACGCCGGAATGACCATGATTACCCCGTTCCTGACCTTGTATCTGGCCAAAGACCTGGGGGTACAAGGCGATGCGCTCGGGTTATGGGCCGGGCTTATTTTTGCCGCAAACTTTATGACCTCATTCCTGTTCCAGCCGCTGTGGGGCAAGCTCGCCGACAAATATGGACGCAAAATCATGCTGCTGCGCTCCAGCTTCGGCATGGCACTGGTCATCGTGATGATGGGCTTCGCACAGACCCCCTTGCAGCTGCTGCTGCTCCGCCTGCTCAACGGGACCATTTCCGGTTTCAATCCGGCGTCCATCGCGCTGGTCTCAGGCAACACACCGAAAGCCCGCATGGGCTTCGCCATGGGGCTGATGCAGTCCGGCTCGGTCGCCGGGACCATTCTCGGTCCGCTGATCGGTGGGGCTATGGCTGACTGGATCGGGTACCGCCCGATCTTTTATATCGTGGGCGCCCTGTTGTTCGCCGCCTCCCTGCTCGCCTTATTTCTCGTGAAAGAGAAATTCGACCGTGCCGAAGCTGCGCAGGTGCCGCAGATTTCCGTGCTTGAGGGCTTCAAGGAACTGGCCAAGGTCCCACAGCTTCCTGCGCTGTTCGGCGTAACCTTCCTCCTGCAGTTTGCCATGATCGCCCCGATGACGCTGCTTCCGCTCTATGTAGAGAAGCTGCACGGCTCCGCCGTAGACATTGCCTTCTGGGCAGGGGTTGTCAGCGCTGTGACCGGTGTGTCCAACATGCTGGCATCGCCAGTACTCGGCAAGCTGAGCGACAAGGTTGGCGCCCACCGGATTCTCACCTACGCCCTGATCGGTGCGGCGCTGTTCATCATTCCGCAAGCCTTTGTGACCACTGTCTGGCAGCTGATCATTGTCCGCTTTCTGATGGGTGTCTTCATGGGCGGCCTGCTGCCAAGCGTCAATGCCCTCATCCGCTCCTATACGCCTGACGGCAAGGAGAGCCGGGCATTTGGCTTCAACAGCAGCATGCTGGCTCTCGGGAATATGCTGGGAGCTGTCATCGGCGGCTTTTTATCCGGCTTCATCGGCATTGAAGGCCTGTTCCTCATCTCCGGCGGTTTCCTGCTGATCAATACGCTGTGGGTGCGGCTGAAGCTGTACAAAGGGGCCGCCCCGCGATTATTCCGCTAACGGAATCAGCGGCGCGCAGCTTACTTTACAATCGCCAGCGCCAGTCCGTCGTACGCGGGAAGCAGTGTACTGGCCAGC